>Ga0172370_10001245_pt1 | contig 39465 bp, 43 predicted proteins | sample LakKiv5m_FD_114538 | JGI IMG/M metagenome (GOLD analysis project Ga0172370, IMG submission 114538) | Freshwater microbial communities from Kabuno Bay, South-Kivu, Congo - kab_022012_11.5m | ecosystem: Environmental > Aquatic > Freshwater > Lake | place: Democratic Republic of the Congo...
AATTCGTTGACTTAAAAAAACATATAATTTAATAATTACGGAATCCATTATTCAGACTTGATTTTGATCATTTTTTTACCTTAAATCTTTCCTCCTGTAATCACCTCATCAATTTCCCTTCTATTGAACCATTCACCTCATCCCCCGGCCCCTTCTCCTCAAGGAGAAGGGGAGTATCCTCATACCTATGTCAAGCCCCAGGTTAAAACCTGGGGTTAAAAAAGTCTGTCGTTATAAAGGACGAGAGCGCGGGCTGAAGCCCGCGTGAAACACTACTCCCATATCAGCTTTGTTCCGAACCCGAGGCGGTTGTCGGTCATCTTGATAAAATCGGGTTCGAGTGCCCAGAGGTGGAGCGTTGTGAGCAGGGCAACAGGGAAGCGTTTAAGATAAACTGACTTTGCTTTTTTTAACTCCTCCCCTGTTAGTTCACGGATGATCCCTGTGAGCTGAATTCCACGGATCTTACCGATGATGCGGGTTTCAAGGGCGATGGTTCCTGAAACATGATAATTGCCTCCTTCCACCACATCGCGGATATGACGGGTTTCGTGATCGGAGGTGAAGATGAATTGGTTTTTTCCGGGGATATAGGTATAATAGCATGTGGCACAGTACGGGATGTTGTCTTTCGACACCGCGAGTGTCAGGACGTGATGTTCACCGATAAAGTTGATGATTCGTTTATCAACAGGTTTCATGGTTAAAAATCGAGACTGAGTGAAAAATAAAAGATCGGGGCTCTCACTCGACCATCTTCCACACCCCAGGCGAGGTCGGCACGCAGGAAATAGCCGAAGAGCCTGGTTCTTGCACCAAAACCGAAACCGCCAACAAGAGGATCCTTGATCATCTCCACTTTGATAAACAGGGGTTTCCTGTAAATGTAAGTATTGAACAGCTGGTTGTCGGCCGACCATGGACTGGAACCTGTCCAGGCAGTTCCAACATCCGCGAAGGCAACAACCTGGAAATTGTTTAAAAAGTCGGACCTGATGGGACGGTTATAAAAATATCGGAACACCGGCCAGCGAAGTTCCGTATTGTAAACGAAGAAACTGTTCCCGTTCCGGATGTTCTGGTCAAATCCACGCATATTAGTTGCAAGGGTTTGAAAGACATAGTTCTGGTCGAAGGCGACAGGTGTGTTCGGATTAAACCGGGGAAAAAGCCAGTTATCAACTCCACCCATGTAATAGATAAGCTTATTACTGCCGAAGGAAGTGCTGCCCGCAATACGGTTGGCCCAGATCAAGGTCCGGTGTACTTTCTGATAATTGCGGAAATCGAGTCCTACAACAATACAGTTATTTCCCTTTGTATTCAACATCTGGTAATATTCACCAAATATCTTGTACCTGGTTCCATGATAGAGGTTGAGACCAATGCTCCGTGTATTATCGTAAGTCAGTTCTCCCTTGATGCTTCCCCATACCTGGTCGACATCCGGCCGCTGGAGATTGATCAGGTCGGTTGAAAGATATACTGCCCGGTCGTACCGGATAGCAACAGTGCCCTTTATATTCAGAACAGGGTTGAAAGGATATGTGGCAACATAATATAACTCATGGATCTTATGCTTGATCAGAGAGTAGTACCCGATTTCTTCCACCGCTTTCCTGTGAAAAGTGATCTGATGGTCGAGACGTTTCCTGTAATGGGTAAAGCTGAAAATATATTCATTATTGATCAGGTTGAAGTTTACACGGATCCCACCGGTGAGCCGGTAATCTTCCATCAGGTCGGTGAGCCCAACCATAAAGAGTCCGTTTAATCCAGGATTTATGAAGACGGGTGTTGCGCTTCCTGTGAAGGGTTGATAAGCGAAATTCAGATATGTGAAGTCGATCTGGGTCACCATCTGATCAATATAATACGATACATTATAATTCAACTGTTTCGCATTTTTATATTTATTGACCGAATCTTTTTTAACCGGTTTTCCTCCAAGGAGCCATCCTTTTCCTGTAGAATCAGCCAGGATATTGAACAATCCAGGTAAAGGAATCGACTTCTTTTTGTTTGACGTATCTGCCGTCCCAGGCTTTGTCATTATTACCACTTCACTCAGTTTGACCGATGAGAAATGTTTCTTCTCAGGTTTTATAGCTTGTTCAATGATAACAGGCATTATGGTATCGGTTTTTGCTTTTTCCTGTTTTTTCTCCGCGGTCCGTGTTGTCAGATCCTTGAAAAATGTAGACTTAATCTCTGTCCTGGAAACATGTTTGGGGAGAAGCATATCTTCGGTGAACATGCGGAAGTTCCGGTTCAGAAAGACTATCTGTCCAATTTTACCTGCTTTTGGGGAGATATCCATTTCGAGAATATTCCGGGTATAGTTGGTAACGGGGAACGTTGTTGTAAAAAACCGGTAATGGGTCGTCGTATCGATAAAGGAAATTGCACTGTCGAAGTGAGCCAGGTATCGGTTCACAATACCGCTTTCATCACTTAAAAAAGAAAAATAGTTTTCAGTATATGGTTGAGGTTGGGTTTCATTTACATCCCTGGTTCGTGTAAGTCGTTGCAGAATATTTTTTTTGGCTGCATATTTATAGACAAACAGGTCGTGGCTGAACTGAAGCTTGTTGATATCCACCTGTTCATCGAACCGGATCGTATCATTTGGACGGTTTGACGAAAAGATGATTTCGCTGGAATGGTTGATGAACCTGGGATCCAGATCATCATAGATATCCTTGGTGATCTGTTCATATGACCCGGAAGCAATATTGAATACAAAAATATCGGATTGTCCCTTGTTGATAGCTGAAAACACGAGCAAGGTACCATCGTCGTTATACGACATATCAAGAATTTTATCGAAGTTGTAAAGAATCTGGTGTTCGTACTTTTTTCCTTCGATATCATATAAATAAAGATAGGGTTCTCCTTTTCGTTCGACCAGAATAGAAAGGATCCTGCCACTTGGATGCCAGCTTACAATAGGATAGGAATAATCAGGACGTTCGGCTAACCGGTAACCTCCGCGATAGATTCGTTTTTTTCTCCCCGTTTCAATATCCTGTAAAAATATTTTATAAACACCGAGTTCATGAGTGCAAAAAACCACCGAATTTCCTTCAGGATTCAGCTTTAGCTGCCGGTAAACGCGATCGGGTTTATTTTTTGTATTAAGGAGTTTCCCTTCAGGGATTGTCCTTCCAATATCCTGGGCGCTATAAATATCCTTGTAAAAACCAAGCCATTCGCTCACTATGCTTTTAAATGAATAACCCAGTACATACTGAAATCCCTTTTCAACATTTCGGCTCAGGCGGGCCATATAAACAATATTCGGAATGGAGGCCGGACCGAATTTCAGTGCGATATAATTCCAGAGGGCATGTCCGGCATAAGTGGCTTCGAGTCCGCTAAGACTGTTGAATTTCTCGTATTGCTTATTCAGGATAGCATCCCTCACATAATTCTCAATTTCGGGATCCCATTTCCTGGAAACGTAGGAAATTAGTCCGTTCATATACCATTCAGGCATCGTGAACAGGGCATTATTTTTGATCTGAGCCCCGATACCGGTTCCGTAGATCATATTATTCAGGATCACCTGGGCTATTCCGGCACGGATCTGCTGATCATAATGATCAAAATTTCCATCGAAAAAGAGAAGCACCCTTCCCCCGATGATGCGTGTTACGCCTCCGGTATTGTAATAATCCCAATCGCCATAAACACCGATGTTGCTTTGCTTAAGGTCGGTCAGCGTATTAAAGATAATGAACTGGATCTTTTCTTCCAGGTTCGACTGCAGGTTTAGCTCAATTTCTTTCAGGTGTTTGTCGGCATATTCGGCAGTATATTGGGCCAGTTCTTTTCCATTTTGATAGAAATATGTATCGAATTTATCGAACCGGAAATAGGTCCAGAGAAATTCTGTATACTGGACACGGCTTTTACCAAAAGTGAGCTGGCTGCCGTTATAAAACTGAGCGTAAGATGTCAAGGAGACTGCAACCAACAAAAAAGAAATTAACCCGGCTGCCTTGGTCAAAAAATATCCAGGTTTTTTATAACATACAGCCGTCGTCATAATTCATTTCGGAGGAAAGTATTTTTGGAGTCGCTAAATTACGATTATTTTACATGTAGGAATCATTCACATGCATTTTCATATCTTTGCAGCCCTGTATTTTCAATGCAAAAACAATGATTCAGATAGCTCAATTTGTCTTCAACTCGTTTATGGTGAACAGTTATATTTTATTCGATGAAACAAGGGAATGTATTGTTGTTGACGCGGCATGTTATGATGACTCTGAGAAAAAGGAATTTACAGAATATATTGAGCAAACCAAATTGAAGGTTGTCAGGCATATTAACACACATTGCCATATTGATCATATTTTAGGGAACAACTTTGTAGCCAATAAATTTCATATTTATCCTGAATATCATAAAGACAGTTTGCCGTTTTTCTCTACCGCAAAGGGAATTGGTATGACATTCGGCTACAATATTGACATTACCCCCGATGCCAAAGATTATTTAAAGGAAGGTGATGAGGTGAGGTTTGGTAATTCTCATCTTAAAGTCCTTTATACTCCCGGGCATGCCGAAGGAAGTATATGCCTTTATTGTGAAAAACAGGGATTTGTGATCACCGGGGATGTTCTTTTTAAAGATACGATCGGCAGAACCGACCTGCCGGGAAGCGACTTCAACAAACTAATGGAAAGTATCAAAAAGAAGCTTTTCACACTTCCTGACGAAACAGTTGTTTATCCTGGTCATGGTCTTGAAACTACAATCGGTTATGAAAAAATGAACAACCCATTCATCCGATAGGGGTGTGATATGAGAAGGATATTGATCATACGGTTCAGTTCTATAGGAGATATTGTGCTTACGAGCCCGATTATCCGTTGTCTGAAAAATCAGGTGCCTGCTGCGGAAATCCATTTCCTTACAAAAAAACAATATTTCCCGATTCTTCAGGGAAATCCCTTTCTCAGGAAAGTTTGGCTGTATGACAACAATTTCAAGGAGCTTATTCCCCAGCTTAAATCCCAGAGTTTTGATTTCATTGTTGATCTTCATAAAAATTGGCGCTCATGGTTTGTTAAAACCCGGATTCATATTCCCAATGATACTTTCCCAAAACTGAACCTGAAGAAATGGCTGATCGTAAATCTAAAGATCAATCTCCTTCCTGCTATTCATCTTGTTGACCGTTATTTCCGGGCTGTTGAAAAGCTCGGCGTTCAAAATGACGGAGAAGGATTGGATTATTTCATTGCGCCGGAAGATGAATTTGATATTAAAACTCTTCCGGAATTCTTTGCCGGAGGTTTTGTTGCAATAGTTATCGGCGGAAAGCACAATACAAAAAAATTCCCTGCAGTAAAAATTATCGAAGTTTGCAACAGGATCTGTAAACCGGTTATTTTGCTTGGGGGAAAGGAAGACAGGGAAAGTGGTGAGCAAATCACCGGTGTATTAGGCGAAAAGGTATATAATGTCTGTGGGATTATCTCGCTGAATCAATCAGCTTCCATTGTCAGGCAGGCAGATTCAGTGCTAACAAACGATACGGGATTAATGCATATCGCCGCAGCATTCAACAAACCTATGGTATCTGTTTGGGGAAATACCATTCCGGCATTCGGTATGTTCCCCTATTTCCGGCAAGAGTATCAAAAAAATTCATTCATTGCTGAAGTAAAAGACCTCTCCTGCCGTCCCTGCAGTAAACTTGGCTATTCTGAGTGTCCCAAGGGACACTTCAAATGCATGAACCTGATCGATATTGAAGAAATTGCAAATCACTTATGATCTTTGCCGACAGTCATACTCATCTTTATTCGGAGGAATTTGAGAGAGATCTCGACGAAGTGATCGATCGGGCAGAGCACAATGGTGTTCGCTATCTTTTTCTTCCCAATACCGATTCGGAGACTTATGACCGCATGATGCAGGTAGCAGGCCGTTTTCCTGACTTATGTCGTCCAATGACAGGACTTCATCCAACTTCTGTAAAAGCCAATTACCAAAATGAGCTTGATAAGGTCGTTAAGCAACTTGCGGAATCTCATGAAAAATTCTGTGCCATTGGTGAGATTGGCATCGATCTTTACTGGGATAAAACCTTTGAACAAGAGCAACGTATTGTTTTTGACTTTCAGCTTGACCTGGCAGTCAAATATGATCTTCCCGTCGTAATCCATACGAGGAACTCTATGGAAGTAGCGCTTGAGATGATCATGTCCAGGAATAATCCTGCGATAAGGGGAGTTTTTCATTGTTTCAGCGGGAATACAGACCAGGCAAGCCGTGCGATCGATCTGGGATTCTTTCTTGGGATCGGCGGCGTGGTCACTTACAAAAATTCCGGACTTCAAAACGTTGTCTCAAGAACTTTCCTTGAACGGTTACTGTTGGAAACCGATGCTCCTTATCTTCCACCGGTTCCACATCGAGGACAACGGAATGAACCTTCCTATATTCCGATAATTGCACAGAGAGTTTCTGAGATAAAGGGATGTTCTCTAGAAGAAGTTGCGGAAAGGACGACAGAAAATGTGTTTAGCCTGTTCCGGATTCGTAAATAAAGGATGAACTAAACCATTATGCTTAACCAAACAGCGTTATTGGTAATCTATACAGGTGGCACCATCGGTATGGTTCAGGATCCAAAAACGATGATCCTACGCCCCCTGAACATGGATATTCTTTACAAGTATCTGCCGGTACTGGAGAATTTCAATTACAGGTTTGAATTCTATACTTTTGAACCACTTCTCGATTCATCCAACATGCATCCCTCTTTCTGGATAAAGCTGGCAAGAGTAATTGAGGAGAATTACGAGAAATTCGACGGCTTTGTCGTGCTTCACGGTTCGGATACCATGGCTTACACGGCGTCGGCCCTGAGTTTTATGCTTGAAAATCTGAACAAACCGGTGATCTTTACCGGATCCCAGTTACCTATCGGTATGGTGCGTACCGATGGTCGTGAAAATTTTATCAACTCAATTGAAATAGCTGCTGCCAAGGAAATTGATACCCCAGTTGTTCCTGAAGTAGCCATCTGTTTTGAGAATAAATTATTTCGTGGGAACCGCACCAGTAAGCTTAATGCCGAGAATTTTGAGGCTTTTGTTTCCGGAAACTATCCGTTGCTTGGGGAAGTTGGGGTTCACATCAAATATTATCGGGATTTGATCCTGAAGCCAAATTTTAAGAAGCTCAAGGTCCATAAGGAGCTTGACGATAACATTGCAATTTTAAAATTATTTCCGGGGATCAGTCCACAGGTAGTGAATGCTATCATGACAACTGCCGGACTGAAAGCGGTTATACTTGAAACGTTTGGAGCAGGCAATGCCCCCACCGTTCCGTGGTTTCTTGACAAGCTGAAAGAAGCTGTCGACCTTGGCATCATTGTCTTTAATGTAACCCAGTGCAAGGGAGGTACCGTTGAAATGGGTAAGTACGAGACCAGTGCTGAACTTGGCAGGTTAGGTGTGATAGGCGGATATGATATTACAACAGAATCGGCAGTAACAAAAATGATGTACCTGCTGGGATGCGGTTTCTCGACAGATGCCGTTAAAAAGTTACTTCAAACATCGCTTCGCGGTGAAATGACCGTTTAATCTCCTTAATTTTTTCTACTTTTGCACACCCACACTCACACCCTTTTCGGAGAGATGGCCGAGTTGGTCTAAGGCGCACGCCTGGAAAGTGTGTAATCGCCAAAAGCGGTTCATGGGTTCGAATCCCATTCTCTCCGCCAAGTATAAATGCTGTTTAACGAAAACCACTGAAATCATTGATGTTTTGGTGGTTTTTTGTTTTTATTAAAAGTAAAATAACGCATTCAAAGGTAAACTTTCAGTGGCTTATTCGGTGGACTGAATTATTTTCTCTCCAAGTCCATCGATTTAGCATATTCTGCAATGATTTACACTACTTTACATTTCCTTCTTTTGCTCTGAGTAACTAATTTTGTTAACTTAAATGTCAACCAAATAACATGAGCAACTTACACAGTCCTTATTTTTACATCTCAGTAATGACTCCATTCGAATCCACTTTGATTATAATGATATCGCGCTCATTATATTGAATCTGATCATCATATGTTGATCCAAGTAACAGGCAACCGCCATCGTTTGTCGCTCTGAGCCCCCATAGGTCATAATATATATCGCCTCCATAAAATTTCTCCCATTGAAGATTCAGGTTTGAGTCAAATTTGGCAAGAAGGATCCACGAGTCATAGTAGGAAAATACCTGGTAGTTATCCTGATGAAAAGTCCCTCCATAGTATATAGTGCTTGAATTACTTATATCAATATTAGTGAAATATCCAGGATAACTTAAAGTATCCGGGTTCATCGAGCCGAGGGTATCTGAATTTAGAATAATAAAAGATGTATCTACTTTTTCTATTCCAAGCATATTTAATGCATGAGGCGAATGCGATATAACCTTTATGCCGGAAAGAATAAGATTTTCTTTGATCATCATTAAATCGTAATACAAAAACAAATCTCCGGGGATACTGTCAATACTGTTATATTCAAATCGTATCCGATTGTAAGAATTTGTCCCCATGAGTAAGTATTGATCTGAAATTTTCCGTTAATCATCACCATATAGAACAAGGTTACTAAAGGAATCCTGAGATCCCTGAAATGAACCAACTCCGTAGAATTGACCTCCCTTATCAGGAATGAGTGTATTGATGTAACAATTGCAGCAATCGGCATTTCATCAAAAATGTAGCATATTTGAATGTAAACGTGGTCGATTGACCGAAACCCTTAGAAAACAAACAGGTAATAGTAAGGATAGAGGCAAATATAAAAATATTTACATACTTCATTTTAATATGTTCCAAAAGATGTTGACTTTTATGTAATTGATAAGCCGTGGAATGATGACGAAAAACGGGAATTTAGTGAACTTATTAGAAAGCAAAAAGACAAACTACAAAATGGTCTACATAGGTCATCTAAAAAAAAGTTAGCAAAGCATCCCGCATAACACTTGCATTCTTCAAGCTAAAAGTAAGCAATCTCCGCCAGGTTACACCTTCCGCCAAAGATTGAACATCCCAATTTGCTTGCATTCCTCTTCCCTCAGTACGACATGCCCCGTGTCTATATAAAAATAACATGTAGTTATAGTACAAGCCATATAATATTTATTTTTTCGGGTATGGCTTCTCCTATAACCCAATTATGTTAAATATCCCCGGTGAGAGAACGAGTAATTTGAGAAAGCACTTTGCTCGCGTTTCTGGAGTATGAGTATATTCGTGATTTTACAGAGTCGAATAATTTGTTCCTGGACCTGCGCCGTACTTCTCTATCAGGTTATTTTTAATCAAATCAGGGAGGATTCGTTTTATGGTATGACCAGGTATCCCAAGTTTTTTAGCAATTTCTCCGGATTTACACCCGGGATTGTTCCCGATAAAGGTAATGATTGCCTTTTCCCGGGGCGATGATTGAGCTTCAAAGCTACTGACCTCAATTTTTTTCATTAGTTGCTCCTGAATATTTTTTAAGGCATCCAAAAAGAAAATTATCCATTCACCCACATTTTCATTCGGGCGTTGCGCCTGACAACTTCTCAGAAACCTGTAATACTCTGATTTTCTGTTTTCAATTTCATGTTCAAAACTTACATATTGAATCCATTTGTATCCATGCTTCAATAGGAGCAGCGTTGATAACAGTCTGCTTAACCGCCCGTTTCCATCCTGAAATGGGTGAATACTACCAAATTCATAAACAAATAATGCACTTTTCACAAGCGGATGAGTTTTGTCGTCATTAATGTACCAGTCTATCAGTCCACGCATGGCATCTTGAGTGGGAAATCCCGCCTCAGTAGTCTGAAAAATAATTTTTTTGGTCCCATCCGGATAATTTGCTTCAACGGCATTCCCGTGTTGCTTATAATCTCCTTTATGCCAATCATCCTTCTTGCTGTATTTCATCAGGATGTTATGAAGGTTTTTTAATCTGCTTTCAGAGATTTCAACATCCGGATACGATTCTGAAATAATATCCATTGTTTCAAAATAACCAACTACCTCCTGGGAGTCCCGGTCTTCAAGTTTGGTTATATCCATGGCTTTCAGCAAAACATATACCTCCTCATCACTCATCCGTGAACCTTCTATCCTTGTTGAAGCCCCCACACTTCCGACAGTGGCAATCGATTTCAATTGTTTTAAACTCTGGCCTTCTCTTCTCTCTATGGAAGTCCAGGAAGCATTAAACCGGTCAATTTGACTGATGAACTCAATGAGTTTCCAGTCAAGGTTTAATGTAAATGTATACACTTGATTATCCATGCCCCAAGGGTAATAATATTCTATAATGATACGATATGATTCGATTTTATTCGATAAATATTCGTTCGTATTGATACGATTTTATCCTATTTGATACGCTAACAATTGAAGAACCTCGTGCAAGTCAGGAGGATTCTTCGATCACATGGGAATTTATATTTTTGCTCGGTAACCCATCAGGAAGCAACGGGGAATGCGCTCGCGGTGATTCAAAAAAATTTCGGTTATTCAGTACAACGAGTTCCGGCACCGGTAAAATGCATTGCCTCATGTTTGCAGAGAAGTACATGAGACCTTCTCTACGCAACCAATATTCGTAGGTCCTTTATTTACGCAAATATGCGGAGGTTTTATTATTTGGGTTTTTTAGAATATAGCGTAAACCTATTGCCCATTCTCAATTCGTACCTTTGTCTTATTTCAGACTCCTTGCTTTTATCCGAGATAAAAATGGTGGTTTTCCCACCATCAAGGATGATCGGATGTTTCCCTGCCAGCGACCCTGTTAATAATTTTGAATCTGGAACTTTAAATCGTTGATTTTCCAGACTCATTCTGTATTCCAACGTGGTTTTTTTCATATATTTATCAGTCTTTACAGATTATGGATCTAAGATATTTTTACAAGGTACGGTTTATTTTTATCTTTTTAAGGAATTATTTATTAATAAGATTCGAGATCAAAAATCTCAACACTTTTATAGGTACCGATCTTGTGCTGCAGACAGGGGGTAAGTTTTGGGTTACGGTGAAAGTTAGTGTCAAGAAGTACAAGATATTGAACTCCATATTCTCTAATTGCGTTAAATCGTATCTCTTCAGGAGCAGAGCCAACAGAAAAATCTGTAAATCCTTTTTGGTCCATCAAATAAAGAGAGCCATTGATCGTACCATCAGGAGTTGCATAAACCAGATCATCTCTCTTAATCCCGATTTCTCGCAAGTAAGGATTGATGGTCAATAGCGACTTGTAAATTCTTGAACAGTAATCGGTATACATAACATAGTCACTGATTTTTTTTGTCAACTAGGATGCTTTTCTGGACGAAAGGATCGCGGGGTTCATATTTCATTCGGGAATGAACGGCAGCAATATAAATCAGGATTAAAAGTCTGAGAGAAACGACACTTTTCAAAATGATATTCTTTGAAAGATAAGGATAGTTCCTGTCCAGCATTTCAACCAGAACGATCATAGGCAATGCAATAAAAATCAATAAGTTTGTCAGGTAATAATCATAGACATCTAAAATCCTGAAAAAAAGAAGGATAAAAACTGCGCCTCCAAGGAAAATCAAATTTGTCAGGAAAAAGAGATATTTATTGACTTTTTTGTAGAAGACAAAGTGTGATAGGAAGACAGCGAAGTCGAAAAATAAGGTCGCTGTTTGGAAAAATACCGGTAACATTTCATTGGAATAGCTTTTCTATATTTCACTTCTCGCGTTGCTATCCATTTCCCAAATCGGAAGAATATTTTGAAGAAATTAACCTGAGTAATAATAATCCTCAATTAGCACCAAAGCAAAGGATGATGCATCAGCCAGAAAATTGTTGGTATAAAAACTCAATACCTGGGAGGAGAATACAAAAAGTGGAATAACGATAGCCCAAAAAGTATCGCAGATTAATTCCCGGATAAAATGGGTTACTGCCAGACGAAAAAATGCATAAGGATTATTTCCTAAAAAAGTTGATCCCCGCCAGCCAGCGGAATTTCTGGGTCAGGATCGGTCCCTGGAAATCGGCCATTACACGCAGCTTTTGCCGGGGACAAGATATTTGGAGTCGTAGAAAATCTGGTAAACAGCACTTCCTTTGGTAAACCAGGAACATTCGGCATAAATAGTGTGACGGTATTCGGGGTAGATTGATCCGTCTCCATAATAGAAAACCTGTCCGAGCGCTCCCAACTGTAATCCCTGGTCAGCGTCAAAGGCCACTACCGGTAAGGCAGCCCATGTCCATCCTTTTTTTTTCTTTTCCTTTATAGGAAATTCTGAGGAATCGGGTTGAGCGCTAATTAAGGTTTGAAGTAAGAATAAAAGGACAGTCAGAATGATGAAGGGTCTCAGCATGATCAATTTTTTCTCTTTTTTCCTGGTATTCTGAACAAAAATTAGAACGATGATTGATACGGTAATGGAAAGGATTGTAAAGATAATTAAATCAGCTATGTTTACCGGGTATGGACAAATTAAGTAAATTCGAATGGTGATATGGTGAAATATTAAGGTGACTCAATTTTGTTTTAACTGGTAAATTCAGTTTGTCGAAGGTTTGATGATGTTTGACGAAATAATTTTTATCCCAGTAAGGCCCGTCGTTACTTTGCAGCAACAACATTAAACTTTAAAAAAATGAAAACGAAACACATTTACATATTATTTGCTTTGTTGATACTGGTACCAGGTTGCCTGATCAAGTCGTTACACCCATTTTATACCGAAAAGGAGCTGGTATTCAAACAGGAATTGATCGGGAACTGGAAAGATCCCGATTCTGGTATCTGGGAAATCAGTCAGCATAAACGTTTTGCCGGAATTTTCAAAGACGATATCCCTGAAAAAGCTTATGATATTTCTTTTTCAGATAAAAAAGGAACATCAAAATTTGTTACACACTTGTTTACAATAGATGATCAGTTATTTTTGGATTTTTACCCTGATAACATTGAAACAGGGACTGAACTGGGAAACTTTCATTTCATCCCCGCCCATACATTGGCAAAAATTCAAATTAATGCTGGGAAGGTCATTATCAGGTGGTATAATGAGGAGTGGCTTGTCAATCTCTTTAACCAGAATCGCGTAAGAATTGCTCATGAAAGGGTGCCATATGACCAGGATGACCATAATCGGGATAGCTACCAGGTAATTCTTACAGCCCCAACCGCCGAACTGCAGAAGTTTATCCACAAGTACGGTAATGACCCGGAAGCATTCAGGAAGAACAGTAACAATACTGATTATACTATTATACTTACAAAAACCGGTATATAATGATCCATTCATTTTTTAAACGGCTGGCGGAAAGTCGGATTCTTCAACACCTGGCTTTCTGGCTTGTTGCGTTCTATGTGTTGTTGCGTATTTTTTCCACATCAGGAGAATTACTGAAGATTGACCTGTATTATACTTTGATCTTTATCCTGACTTTATTGCCAGGTCTTTACCTGAACCTTTTGATTCTGATCCCGATCCTGCTCAGCCGCGGCCGGTATATTCTTTATATCCTGTTACTTCTTACCATTATGATCATTACTGCAGGATTCAATATCTTCACATTCTCTTCTCTGATCGATTTTATTTTCCCCGGATATTATTTTATATCCTATTATGAATTCACTGATTTGATGAAATTTGTAGTTGCATTAACCTCCGTCACAACTTTATTGAAATTGTCGAAAGGATGGTTTTTATTGATGGAAACCCGGAATCAGATTTCACAACTTGAGAAGGAGAATGTCGAGACAAAATTGCTTGCCCTGAAAAGTCAGATCAATCCCCACTTTCTCTTCAACAGTCTTACAGGTATCTATGCCCTTGTTCTTAAACATGCTCCCAATGCTCCGGAGGTGATCCTGCGCCTTTCTGACTTTCTCCGTTATATCCTGTATGAAGCATCGGGTTCTTCGGTTAATCTTGCCAATGAATTGGAGGCTATGAAAGATTATGTTGAACTTCAAAAACTCCGGGCAGGAAAACAGGCGACGGTAACGTTTGAAATGGAAGGTGATCCCGGCAATTACCGTATTGCTCCCCTGCTATTTCTACCATTGATAGAAAACAGTTTCAAACATGGGATCAAGGGAGAAACCGGACCTTCGTTTGCAAGCTTTCATTTTGTCACCGGTACTAAAACTATAACCAGTTATTTTTCGAATAATAAAGGAAAATCTGAAGATCCTGCCGTCAATTCTTTTGAAGGGATCGGTCTTAAAAACCTGAAAAACCGGCTTGAGATGATCTTTCCGGGGAACTACATACTTAATATTGATGAAACAGGGAGCAACTTTATTGTTGAGTTAACCATTCCGTTATATGAATAAAATACTGTGTCTGGTCGTTGAGGATGAACCGCTGTCACAGGATGTGCTGATCTCCTATATTTCTGACATTCCTACACTGGAGCTGGTGCAGGTATGCAAGGATGCTATCGAAGCAACCGATGTACTTCGTGTTACACACATCGATCTGTTATTCCTTGACATAAATCTTCCGAAGATATCGGGGATCCGGTTCCTGAAAACCATAGCCTCTCCCCCAATGGTAATCTTTACAACCGCCTATCCTGAGTTTGCGGTGGAAGGATTTGAGAATGATGCTATGGACTATCTGGTTAAACCATTCTCTTTCGAACGATTTCTAAAGGCCATAAATAAGGTGGCTGAAAAATTTTCATTGCTCAATGATAAGACTGCCGCGAAAGTGCAAATTCCCGATGCCCCGTCTGGCTTCTTGTTACTCCGGGTCGATAAACGAGTTCACAAAGTCAACTTGTTTGACATCTGTTACCTGGAAGCCAACGGCGATTATACCAAGGTTTATGTTTCAGAGCGGTGCCTCGTGGTTCATGAAACCTTTAAAGGAATGGTAGAATTGCTTCCCGAAGCATATTTCATCCGGGTACATAAATCTTTCATAATCCCGATCAGGCGGATTCGTTACCTGGAAGGGAACCAGGTTAAAGTCGATGACAACCTATTGCCGATCGGGCTGGTATACAGGGAAGAACTGATAAAACGACTGAATCTCCTCTCTTAAACAGCGTCTCACCCCTTACTCCTCTCCTGAAGTAGAGTGGCTAATGATTTGGTTGAGGTACTACCCCATTCTCCTTGAGGAGAACCTGCCTGCCGGTCAGGCAGGAGGGCCGGGGGATGAGGAGCATCAATTCAGCAAGTTGTGCCTGGTTTTCTCAATTCTGTAAATAAGGATCAACAAAAACCCGGTGAAAACAAGGCTTCCGATGATAAAAAACAGGTTATCGGTTGCCCCGAAGTCTTCATACCCGACACTGATAATTTCTTTGTTTGCCAGGTAGGAGATGATAACTGCAGAGGCATTGTTAATGAAATGGGCAAACACCGGGACCCATATCGAACCTGTCCAGAAGAAAAGATAACCGAAAAGCACTCCAAGCATCATGCGAGGCAGGATTCCATAAAACTGTATATGCATGGCGCTAAACAACAAAGCGGAAATGAAGATGGCGATGTGAATGTTTTTTAACCATTCGTTAAAGAGCCTTTGAAGTAGCCCGCGGAAAAGAAATTCCTCCCCGATAGCAGGCAGGATAGCGATCATTATCAAATTTATTGTAAATCCTCCCAATGAATTTACATTCATGAAAACCTCTGTCAACTTTGTAGCTTCATCTTCCGTGGACATCATCCATTCTTCCATTCCTCTGAGCAATTCCGGTAAACGCATTCCTTCATTAAATACAACCATCCAGTTGATCAGTGGCAGAGAAACAAACATTATTGCAAGGGTTAAAAGATAAATCAACGGTTTGGATGGTTTATCAATCCGTAGATAATCAAGGCTGTTCCTTTCGAAAAAGTAGCCGGCCAGGATAGGTGGTATGATGAATAGGCCAATTGACTGAATGATCTGAAGGTATTTTAATAAAGAGATCGCCAACGGATTTGAATAATCTTCGATAACTGTGAATGAGATGAAGAGGTTGACATTGAACAAGGGAATTGCAAACAGAACTCCAAGTATAAAAGTAACCAGGAAACAGGAAATGGTCAGCAGGATCGTAAAGACAAGCCGGGTTAGCGGGGATTGATTTCCAAGAAGAGGGGTTTTCATGAAGGATGGTGAATTTGGCTAAATTTGTCGCTAAAATAGTACAATTTTGATCAGGATCGGAAATATTGAAGTGGGCGAATTCCCGTTGATTCTCGCCCCTATGGAAGATGTCACCGATTCACCTTTCCGGTCCATTTGTAAGAAGTTTGGCGCCGACCTTTTGATTACCGAGTTCATCTCTTCCGAAGGATTGATCCGTGATGCAAGGAAAAGTAAGAAAAAAATGAATTTTGAAGAGATGGAGCGCCCTATAGGTATCCAGATCTTCGGTGCCAATGTTGAATCTATGATAAAAGCGACAGAGATGGCGGAAATGGCTGCTCCCGAGTTCATCGATCTTAATTTCGGTTGTCCGGTTCGTAAGGTTGTGATGCGAGGTGGTGGCGCGGCCTTGCTTCTGGACATTCCAAAAATGATCCAAATGACAGTTTCGGTGGTCAGGTCGACCAGTTTGCCGGTCACTGTTAAAACCAGGCTGGGATGGGACAAGCAACATTTAGAGATTATTGAAATCGCAGAACGTCTGCAGGATGCCGGAATCAGAGCTATCAGCATTCACGGACGGACTAAAACCCAATTATATGGAGGTAAAGCCGATTGGACTCTGATAGGGAAAGTAAAGGAAAATCAAAGGATGAAAATACCTGTTTTTGGGAACGGGGATATTGATTCACCTGAAAAGGCGCTGGAAATGAAAAAAAGATATGGGGTCGATGGGATCCTGATTGGCAGGGCAGCCGTTGGAAATCCATGGATCTTCCGGGATATAAAAAGTTTATTTTCTATAAACAAAAAACTTTCCCCTCCCACACTGGAAGAGCGTATTGAGGTGGTTCGTTCCCATATCCGGAAATCGATTGAATATAAAGGAGAATTCTACACGATTCTTGAACTCCGGAAATTTTATTCAGGATATTTTAAAGGAATCCCGGATTTCAAGCCTTTCCGGATGAAGCTTGTCACGGCAAACGCCATCTCCGGAATCGAATCGATCCTTAGTGAGTTGTCACATTGGGATGATTAAAAAGTTTTTTCCCCGTCAAGACCTAAGGCACAAATCTATCCCTCCTCTCCTTGAGGAGAACCTGCCTGCCGGTCAGGCAGGGGGGACGGGGCTGAGGTTCCTATAGAGATCAGAATCGCCGGTTGACTAATTCAGATAGTGTTTTAAAGGCTTGCGAGCCGGTATCCCAGAAATTCTTTTTGCGCAGGAGGTCCAGGTATTCAGAAGCCTGATTCAGGTTCTGAAAACCGTTCAGGGTTTCGAGGGTTTCGTTATATTCCCGAAGATTGCCGTCAAACAGTTCATTGATAAACATGAATTTCTCGTTAATATCGATGGCACTTTTTAACTCATGGATCTTTTCTGAAGGAATTTTTGGACCCAGTGATTTATCTCTTGCTTCCTTCAGTTTAAAACTGAAGGTGGATTCTTCTGCAGCGAAAAGATCTGCTTCTGAAGGTTTCGCTGGTTTCTTGAGGAGTTGTTTATGGATTACTTCCTTTACCATATCAGGTTCAACCGTTTTCCGTAGTTTTTCTTTTTCAACAGTCTGAACCGGAGGAACCGGTTTTTGTTCTGTTGGTTCTTTTATCTTTTTTTCCAGATGGTCGAATGTATCATCGAGACGTTGCAGTCGATACAGGTTTTCATATAATTTCCTGACATTATCCCGTAAGAGGTCATATTCAATCCTTGGTATCTTATCTTTGTGGTCTTTGAGAACCTCAAACTGTTCATTGATGACCTCCATCAGCGATTGAAGTTCGGCTTTGATAATATCTTTATTCATGGTGGGTCCCTTGTTGTTAAAACTGAAATTTGTATATTTTTGCTGGTATAAAGATAATACTTTTGTAAAGGCGCGTTGCTATGCTCCTTTACCAAGAGACTGACAGATACATGTTAATCGAAAAAAACAAATCTATTGACCGTCTCGGATGGATCGAGGTCATATGCGGATCTATGTTTTCCGGGAAGACGGAAGAACTCATCCGTCGTTTGAAGCGTGCCCGGATTGCCAAACAAAAAGTTGAAATTTTTAAGCCAAGAGTGGATGTACGTTATGATATCGTCAATGTAGTTTCCCATGATGAAAATTCCATCCCATCTACCCCTGTCGAATCGGCTTCCCAGATATTATTGATGGTCAACGATGTGGATGTTGTAGGGATTGATGAGGCTCAATTTTTCGACAATGAATTGATGTCCGTCTGCAATACCCTTGCAAACCAGAGGATCCGTGTTATTGTTGCCGGACTTGATATGGATTACCTTGGAAATCCTTTTGGTCCCATTCCCTCCCTCATGTCCATTGCTGAAGACGTTACCAAAGTTCATGCTGTCTGCATGAATTGTGGCGATCTTGCCAGTTATTCCCACCGAACCATCCATAATGATCGGCTGGTGCTCCTGGGTGAAAAGGAATCGTATGAGCCACTATGCCGTCGCTGTTTTCTTGAAAAGATGAAATAATTAGCACATTAGCACATCAGCGCATAATAATGTAAATTTGCCATCATCAATTAAAATCAAATATCTATGAAACGGTTATCAGTTATTCTATTATCCATCGCAGTTTTACTTAACTTATCCACAATGTCTCAAACGAAATCTGAACAAAAAGTTGTCAAATTTATCATTCACTCCGATTATGGTGATATGAAAGGTATTTTATATAACCAAACTCCGAAGCACCGGGATAACTTTGTGAAACTTGCAAAACAGGGATACTTCGATGGACTTCTATTTCACCGTGTCATCAGCGGATTTATGATTCAGGGCGGTGATCCGAATTCCAAAAACGCAAAACCCGGGCAACAACTTGGTAACGGGGGGCCCGGATATACCATCCCCGCGGAGTTCAACACCCAATTCATTCATAAAAAAGGAGCGCTCGCTGCCGCCCGGACGGGTGATGATTCGAATCCGCAGAAAGCCTCCTCAGGATCGCAATTTTATATTGTTCAAGGTAAAATCCAGAACGGCGCCCAGCTTGATGCACTTTCTGCCAGGAGTGGATTCAAATATACCGATGATCAGAAGAAAATTTACGAGACTATCGGCGGAACACCTTTCCTGGATGGTCAATACACCGTCTTTGGTGAAATCACTGAAGGGCTTAATGTGATCGATAAGATTGCGATTGTTGAAAAAGATATGACCGACCGGCCGGTGAAAGATGTTAAGATGACAATTAAGATTGTCGAATAAAGGATTTAAGAAGAAGTCACAAGCGGACAGGTGAATGTGCGGACAGGTGACTAATGACCAGTGACGAATGACTAATGACGAAATAACCGGATAATTTTATGGAATCCCGTATCAAGAAATTACTTACTGAAGTTGAAACACTAAAGGCCGGTTCATTGGAGGAGGTGGAGCAACTCCGATTGAAATATCTCAGTAAAAAGGGATCTATTTCGGTATTGTTCGACGATTTTAAAACTGTTCCACCTGAAATGAAGCGTGAAGTTGGCAAGTTACTCAACGAACTAAAGAGCCAGGTCCAACTGAAAATCGAAGCCCTTAAGGCAGGATTTGGGAATAAAGAGGAGTCCGTCAATTCGGGGATCGATCTGACACGTCCGGTTAACCAGATGGAGCTGGGGACTCGTCATCCCTTGTCAATTGTCCGTAAAGAGATCCTTGATATTTTTTCAAGGATCGGTTTCACGGTTTCCGAAGGACCGGAAATTGAAGATGACTGGCATAATTTCTCAGCGCTGAACTTTCCTCCCGAACATCCGGCCAGGGATATGCAGGATACATTTTTTATCTCCAAATATCCTGATATAGCCTTACGGACACACACTTCTTCGGTCCAGATCCGGGCCATGGAATCCCATAAACCCCCTATACGGATGACATTTCCAGGAAGGGTCTTCAGGAATGAGGCCATTTCTGCTCGTGCCCATTGTATTTTTCACCAGGTCGAAGGATTGTCAATTGATAAAAATGTTTCCTTTGCCGATCTAAAACAAGCACTGATATACTTCGCCAAGGAGATTTTCGGTGAAAAAACTGAAATTCGTCTTCGCCCTTCATATTTCCCTTTTACAGAACCTTCAGGTGAGATGGATGTTTCATGTAACATTTGTGGAGGAAAGGGATGTAATATATGCAAATATACCGGATGGGTGGAGATTCTTGGTTGCGGGATGGTGGATCCGAATGTACTTGAAAATTGCGGTATCGACAGTAAGATTTATTCTGGTTATGCATTTGGGATGGGCATTGAACGCATCACCATGCTGAAGTATCAGATCAAGGATATTCGTCTCTTTTTTGAAAATGATGTCCGTTTCCTGAAACAGTTTACCGGAGCCATATAAATAGCGAAATAGCAAAATAGAAGCAAAGTAGCGAAATTTAGAAACAAGAATACTTTATTAATTCATCACCATGGGTATACTTCGGGCTATAATTTGCATTATTTTCCCTCCTCTTGCGGTCCTCGACAAGGGATGCGGCGCCATTTTACTGGTTTTTATCCTGACCCTATGCGGCTGGATCCCAGGAGTAATCGCTGCTATTCTGTTCAATATCAAGAATTGATCTAATTGTGTTTATAAACCTTTTGGATTTTGCTAATTAAAATTTGTTTCTTCTGAAAAGCTTGATCAGAAGCCAGAATCCAAAAATTCCGGCAAGCATAAAGACAATCGTGCCCACCCAGCGGGTATGTTCCCATTGCGATATGATGGATGCGCCAATTATCAACGCTGCGAGAACGATGGCCACCGAAACCCGGTTGCTTGCGGAGTCGATGTGTTCCATCAGGGGTTCAAATCCTTTAAGTTCAATCTGGGTTTTGAACCTTCCTTCATTGATCTTTGCAATGATCTCATTTAGGTCGGAAGGTAATTCCTTAAGAAAGCGATAATATTCAGTAAGGGAGTCGAAAATTTCCCGGGCAATTTGTTTAGGACTGAATTGTTTTGCGATTAAGTTGATAGCATATGGCCGCATTTCATATGCAAAATCGATCTTTGGATTCAACACTACGGCAACACGTTCAATGGCCATCAGGGCTTTAACAAGAAGGTAGATACTCGGTGGAATCCGTAAACCGTACCGGATCAGAATATCCACCGATTCATTCATGATCTTTCCAAAATCCATCTCCTCAACTGAGAGATATTTATAATGGGCAAGCATCTCTCCCACCTGAAATTCCATATCCTTGAAGCGGGCAAAATGACGTTTCCCGGAAACAAGCAATAAAGCTTCCGTCATCTTATGGGCATCCCTCTCCAGGTAGCCGAGTACATATTTCCCCAGGAAATTCAAGTGTTCCGATCGTAGTGAGCCCATCATCCCGAAATCAATGAAAGAAAGGATATTTCCTTCCAGAACGAACAGGTTTCCGGGATGTGGGTCGGCATGGAAAAACCCATGCTCAAAAATCTGGTCAAAAACAAGTCGGACTGCTTTACGGGCAAGGATTTCCGGATTATTTCCGGAAGAGAGAAGGGTCTCAAGATCGCTGACCTTTATCCCTTTGATATATTCCTCAACCAGGATATGGGTAGAAGTGTATTGAGAATATACCTTTGGAACACGAATATCCGGGTCGAGTTCAAAATTATGATAGAACCGGATGATATTGGCCGCTTCATGCCCGAAATCAAGTTCCTGCTTGATGGTTTTTCCAAACTCCTTAACGACCCCTAGAATGTTGATGGCTTCAAATTCAGGATTACTTTTTTGCATCCTGGCAGCAAAATAATTCATCAGGTGGAGGTCTAATCCGATCTTTTTATCGATCCCGGGTCGCTGGATTTTGATGCACACTTCTTCTCCGTTAAGCAAAACTCCCCGGTATGTCTGAGCAATCGAAGCCGAAGCCAGACGGGTTTTGTCGAACTCCCGGAAAATCTCGTTGATGGGTCTTCCCAGTTGCTTTTCAATCTCCGCTATCGCCAATTCATCCGGCATGGGAAGCGCTTCATCCTGGAGCTTTTTCAGCTCTTCCCTCAACTCTTCCGGAACAATATCGGGCCGGTCGGCAAGGATCTGGCCGAACTTTACGAATGTAGGGCCCAGCTCCTCTATTGCCATCCGGACTCGTTCCCATTGATTGTAACGATCAATCCTGGCCATCCGTTTTTTTGAAACCAGATACTTTCCGAGGCCGCCTTTGCTGACCCAATCGCTCAATCCATATTTAACAATAATACCGATGATCTCCCTGGCTCTCCCGATTTCATGAACGGCAAGACCAATCTTCGAAATCTTCACTGCGAAATGTGTTTATAGAACAATTTACTTTCCAGCTTTTCTCTTGTTTGAAGGCGTTGGATCCTTTTTCCCCGACCTTGCTTTGACCGGAATCTTATGAAACGACTCCAGTTTTATTATTCTTTCTTCCAGCTTTTTGATGTCGTTACGGACAGGAGCATTCACTTTTTCAAGGGCGACTTTCACCAGGTCCTGGATATTGGTTTCAAGATTCTTTCTGGTCTCTTCTGACTTTTTCAGGAGTTGATCCAGAAGTTTTTTCGCCTCTTCTTTTGTAAGGTTATGTTCCTTTGCCAGGTCTTTTGCTGCTTTTGTGACTTTCTCTGTGGTCATAAAGGCATACTCCACGCCTTTATCGATTTTTTCTTTTAATGACTCTAACATAGTTTTTCCTCCTTATTTTTTAAGTGATGGATACTTGATTTTTGATTCCCTGCTTATGGTCATATAATGTAACTCCAGGTCTGTCAAAATATTTTCAAAATTTTTTAAAATCGGAAACTTGATTTCAAAACAAGCCAGCACTTGTGGTATCAACCGGATCGTTTTTAGCAACGTGTCAAGTTGGCTTTTTTTGAACGGACCTTCAACCAGTAACAGGAAATCGGTTTGTCTTAATTCATTGACAAGTACCGATTCCTGCCCCCTGTTGGATAACAGGTAATAGGTGTTGAATTGATCTTCGTCACAGCAATAATAAAATGAAAAAGTATCGGATTTTCTTTGGGCAGCAGTCGATGACACCATATCTTCCATTTTCTGGAAGTTCAGTTCAACTTTCTGGTTTAACAAGTATGAGAGCCGGTAATCTTTAATATGACAGGAAATTCCAATGAGGGTGAATAGCGCTGGTTCGGACCGGGTCTCTATCTGGAACTTCTTTGCCATTACCGAAAAGTTATCGTGTTAATACAAAAATAACCTTTTCTAAGGCAAAGGTCAACTATTATTATTGTTTATTTTTTGCCAGGCTTTTTCTGCTGCAAGCTGTTCTGCCCCTTTGATCGAATAATCCTGGCCGCGTGAGAGTGGATCGGCATCTATAATAAGTTCAACGATATATTGTTTTTTGGATCCGGAACCGGTTTCTTCGATCACTACGAATTGTATCTGTTTCCGCTCTTTCTGTGCCCATTCGATGATTTTGCTTTTAAAGTTCACCTGCTGGGTAACCAGTTCATCGATGTCAAAATAATGCTGGATTATCCGCTCCAGTAATATCTTTCTGGTGAAATTGTAACCTTTATCAAGATACATAGCGCCCACCAATGCTTCAAAAGCGTCGCCCAAAAAAGAACGAAGTGCACCGTAGGAAGAGATGTCGAGCTGGATAAGGCTGTCAATCCCCATCTTCTGGGAAAGTTTATTCAGGGTTGTCCGGCTGACAATCTTCGAACGCATTTCCGTAAGAAATCCTTCATCCCTTGTTGGAAACGTTTTGAACAAATAGTCGGCAGTTACGGCATCAAGGATAGCATCGCCCAGGAATTCCAACCGTTCGTTACTTACCTTAACACCGTTGATGGTTTCCTGAGCGACCGATTTATGGAGAAAAGCCAGGTGGTATAAGAAAATATTTCCGGGTTTGAATCCGAAAATATTCTTAATGGCATGTTTAAGTTGTTTATCTGAACTATGTGCGAATTGAACCGTTTTGGAAGGGCGAAACTTCAAGGTAGTTATTCGGTATATTTCTTAAAGATGACAGTAGCATTGTGTCCGCCAAAACCAAATGTATTGCTTAGTGCATAGTTCACAACTCGTTTCTGTGCCTTGTTGAAAGTGAAGTTAAGGCGTGGGTCGATCTCCGGATCATTGGTAAAATGGTTGATAGTTGGAGGAATGATGTTGTTTTGAACAGCAAGCAGGGCAGCAATTGCTTCAATGGCGCCGGCAGCGCCAAGAAGGTGACCGGTCATGGATTTGGTCGAATTGATATTCAGGGTATAGGCATGCTCGCCGAATACACTAAGGATCGCCTTGGGTTCGGCAATATCTCCTGCCGGAGTCGAGGTTCCGTGTGTGTTGATATGATCGATAGCTTCTTTGGGTAATCCGGCATCTTCCAGGGCTGTGGACATGGATAAGATCGCACCCAGACCTTCCGGATGCGGGGCCGTCATATGATAAGCATCAGCAGATAAACCGCCACCCACAACTTCACCATAGATGTTAGCTCCCCGGGCGAGGGCATGCTCAAGTTCTTCAAAAATAAGTGAACCTGCGCCTTCTCCCATAACGAATCCATCGCGTTCCTTATCAAAAGGACGAGAAGCAGTAGCCGGGTCATCATTCCTTGTTGATAAAGCATGCATAGCATTGAATCCGCCAATCCCCGCAGGTGTTATGGCTGCTTCAGAACCTCCCGTAACAAATACTTCCGCTTTCCCCAGTCTGATATAATTCAACGCATCGACAAGACCATTGGCCGAGGAGGCACAGGCAGAAACTGTTGCAAAATTAGGTCCGCGAAAGCCATACTTCATTGATATATGACCTGCACAGATGTCGGTGATCATTTTCGGAATAAAGAAAGGATTGAATCGTGGAATCCCGTCGCCTTTCAGCCAGACGGAAACTTCAGTGATCAAGGTATCCAGTCCACCGATACCCGAAGCCCAGATCACTCCGATCCGATTGGTATTGACCTTAGTTAAATCCAACCCGGAATCTTTAATTGCCTGATCTGCACAAACGATACCGAAATGAGAGAACAGATCATATTTCCTGACATCCTTCCTGTCGAAATAATTTTCAGGATTAAAGTCTTTAACCTGGCAGGCAAACTGAGTCTTGAACTTTGAACCGTCAAAACGTGTAATTTTTCCTGCTCCGCTTACACCCTTGATCAGGTTCTCCCAATAGTCTTTAACAGTACTCCCGATGGGCGTAATTGTGCCAAGACCAGTTACAACGACTCGTCTTAATTTCACTTGTTAAATGTTTTTAATTCATTGGTTAACGGAGAACCCCGCAGAGCGGGGTTTAAATTCATCTGTACTGGGTAGGTTAATGTTGTCAAAGTTAAATCCACCAATGAAAGAAGCTGCCCTACTTAGTATTATTTTCAATATAAGCAATGGCCTCACCAACAGTACTGATCTTTTCAGCCTGATCATCGGGGATCGCAATATCGAATTCCTTTTCGAATTCCATAATCAATTCTACAGTGTCAAGAGAGTCAGCTCCAAGATCATTCGTGAAGCTAGCTTCAGGTGTAACTTCACTTTCATCAACACCAAGCTTATCAACGATGATAGCTTTAACTTTTGCTGCAATGTCAGACATGTTTTAATGCTTTTTTGGTTAAACGGATTGCAAAGAAATGAATTTTATTGTTACCCACCAAAATAATTTATGATTTTTTAACAGTTTTTAAATATAATTTATTGTTTTATAATGTTTTATAAAAATTGTTAGGGTTTCCCGAAATGATCTTGAGTTTTGTATTTTTGCATTTTATCTCCTGAAGTGTTATGATAACTCGTTTGGCCATAATGGCATCCGGTAATGGTACAAATGCCCAGCGGATCATGAAATACTTCTCATCAGATCCCCTGATCCGGGTCGAATTGGTATTATGTAACAACCCGTCAGCCTTCGTCCTGGAGCGCTCAAAAAAAATGAAGGTTCCGTCAATGCTATTCAACCGTAACGATTTTTATAACACCCGGCATGTCCTGGACATTCTCTCCGTTCAGGGAGTTGATTGGATCATCCTGGCCGGTTTTATCTGGCTGATCCCAAACCATATTTTATCCTGCTACCAAAACCGTATAATTAACATCCATCCTGCCCTGCTTCCGAATTATGGCGGGAAAGGGATGTACGGAATGAAGGTGCATGAAACCGTTATCCAAAACGGGGAAAAGGAATCGGGAATCACCATCCATTATGTCAATGAACAATACGATAAAGGGCAGATCATCTTCCAGGACAAATGCCCTGTATTTGAAAGTGATACACCTGAGACCTTAGCTGCGAGAGTACATGAACTCGAATACAAGTGGTATCCGGAGATAATTGAAAGATTAGTCGGCAGCCGGGAGTCGTAGATCCTCCATTACCTTTTCAACCTGATGTTATGGACAAAAAAAAGTGTGCCCCTCATCCAAGAGCACACTTTCCAATCAATAAACAAATCATCAACTCATTTCACTAAGCACACATTGCTGCAAAAAACAATTCTATCTATCAAAGAACCTATCTCTCAAATGTATTTTAAGAATGCAAAGTTAATTCAAAGTTGATCCGTAAAATGTTAAGAAATATTAATGTACGTTAAAAATTGTTAAAACCCTGAATCCCAATTTTCAATACTTTTGCAACCGTGAACCGGCGGATTATAATTTTTACTATCATTTCCATCACTCTTGCACTTATCGGTCTGATGGGGATCCAGATATACTGGATAAGGAATGCTTCCTCCGTGAGGGAAGCAAATTTCCGCAGCAGCGTTAACGAAGTCATGGCCAAGGTTATCCTTAAAATAGAACGGATAGAAAAGAAAAAAGCCATGGAGATCAATCAATACGAGGCAATGTTGAATTTCAACCGGCATTTGCCCTACCATTCTTTCCTGACGCGTGAAATGCTCGATTCACTGATCTCTCTCGAACTTAACATCCGCGGTATCGATACCCGTTTCGAGTTTGGTATCTTTAAACCGGAAGGACTCGAATATCTTATCGAGAAGTCCTCCAATTATCGTAAAGAGCTTATAGAAAAAGGTTACGCCAGGATCCTGTTCCAGACCGATATCTATACAAGTCCGGAATACCTGCTACTCTATTTCCCTTACGAAAAACAGTTCCTTCTTACTGAACTCTGGAGTATGCTGCTGATTTCCATAATCCTGATCATAGTGATCGTTTATTCATTCACCTATACCATTTCGACTATCTTTCGCCAGAAACGTCTTTCGGAGATGAAGACCGACTTCATCAATAACATGACCCATGAGTTTAAGACCCCGATCTCAACCATTTCTCTGGCCTGTGAAGCTTTGGGCGATCGCGACCTGCGAAAATTCGATGAGGTTTTTACTACCTATGTCAACATGATCCAGGAAGAGAACAAACGGTTGGCGGGAATGGCGGAGAAAATACTGCAGACGGCTGTTATCGACAAGGGCCAGCTCAAGATGAAAAAAGAGATCATCAATGTTCATGAGATTATCCTGGATGTGATAAAGAACCTGCGGATCCAGGTCGAAATCAAGGACGGAGAGATAATTTCCCGCCTTACAGCTGCAAAACCTCAGGTTGAAGGTGATAAGGTTCATGTAACCAATCTTGTTTATAACCTGCTCGACAATGCCAACAAATATTCACCGCGAAAACCGCTGATCCGGATAAATACCGAAAATGCTCACAATGGGATTTTAATCACCATCGAGGACAATGGCATCGGCATCAACAGGAACGATCAGAAAAAGATCTTCGATAAGCTTTACCGGGTGCCTACAGGCAATATCCATGAAGTGAGAGGATTCGGATTGGGGTTAAGTTACGTGAAAGCCATCGTGGAAGAGCATCACGGGAAGATCAGCCTCGAGAGTGAGGTCGATCGCGGGACTATATTCACTGTATTTCTTCCTTTCATCATAAAAGATTAAATTCGCATCACACCTGTTATACCCGATCAATGATGGATAAAAATCAGATAAAAGTTTTGTTAGCCGAAGATGACCGCAACCTGGGAAACCTGCTCAAGAATTACCTTGATGCAAAAGGTTATTCCGCCACGCTTTGTGTTAACGGACAAGAAGCCCTGGAGGCTTTCGGAAGAAAGGAATTTGATTTTTGCATTCTTGATATCATGATGCCTGTGAAGGACGGGTTTGCTGTGGCCAAAGAAATCCGTTCGGTTAACAAGAAGGTCCCCATCCTTTTTCTGACCGCAAAGACCCTGCAGGAAGATAAGTTGAAGGGGTTTGAGATCGGCGCAGATGACTACATAACCAAACCGTTCAGCATGGAAGAGTTGCTCATGCGCATGCAGGCTATCCTTCGCCGTACCGATGAGCCTGGGAAAACCTCGGTTAACAATAATATTTTTACGATCGGTCATTATACCTTCGACTTCAACCGCCAGATTCTTTCCATCCGTGGCAAAGAATTAAAGCTAACCTCTAAAGAAGCAAGTTTGCTAAAGCTTCTTTGTATAAATGCCAACCAGGTTCTCGACCGCAGCACAGCCCTTAACCAGATCTGGAACGACGATAGCTATTTTAACGCCCGAAGCATGGATGTCTATATTGTGAAACTCCGGAAATACCTTAAAGGCGATCCTAAAGTTGAATTGCTGAACGTTCATGGCGTCGGGTTCAAACTGGTGATGTACAAATGAATGATTCCGGCCGACTTTTAATCGTCCCAACACCTATCGGAAACCTAGAGGATATTACTCTAAGGGCGTTACGGATTTTAAAGGAGGTTGACTTTATCCTGGCCGAAGACACCCGCACCACCGGATTCCTGCTGAAACATTATGGAATTGAGAAAAAACTGGTGTCGCATCACCTGTTCAATGAACATAAAACTATCTCAAACATAGTTCAGCAACTACTCGATGGCGCAGTCATTGCCCTTGTAAGCGATGCCGGCACACCGGCCATCTCCGATCCAGGTTACCTGCTTGTCAGGGAATGTATCAAAGCCGGAGTGCAGGTCGAATGCCTTCCGGGGGCTACCGCATTCATTCCTGCGCTGGTTAATTCGGGTATTCCATCTGATCATTTTATTTTCGAAGGATTTCTGCCACATAAAAAAGGTAGGCAAACCAAACTCGGGAACCTGGCCGGCGAAGAAAAAACCATGGTCTTTTATGAATCCCCCTTCCGGCTTGTCAAAACGTTGACCCAACTGGCAATGGTTCTTGGCGAAGAACGTTATGCCTGTGTTTCCCGGGAGCTGAGCAAGATATACGAAGAAAATGCCAGAGGATCGCTGAAAGAACTCATTGCCCACTTTGGGAAGAAGACGGTAAAAGGGGAAATTGTGATAGTAGTTGAAGGCAGAAAATAGCAAGTCAACAGGTCATGAGGTCATCAGGTAATCAAAGAAATTTTTCAAATTGTGTTCCTGAAGATCGTTTGATATCGAAGGTCACATAGTTTTTCAAATGACCTTCTGTGACTTCAATTCTATCAACCTTAGTCCCGAGCGCTCCCGATCTGCACCATTCAAGAAAACGTTGAAGATCCTCTTCCTTTCCTTCCGCTTCGATATAAACTGAACTGTCTTTCAGGTTTTGAACAAATCCCCTGACATGATATTTGTAAGCGGCTTCCATGGCCATAAAACGGAAACCAACTCCCTGAACCTTTCCAATTATTTTTATTTCATAATGTTTCATCAGGTTTTACTTTTTTTTTGGACTGCGCTTCATTGCCTTGTCTGGCATGATGATGGTGATGAAGACGATGATTGCTGTCTTTGTAATGGAAATACGTACGGATCCTTGAATAGAAGAAGGATATGATAATTACCACGATACCAGCTGTAAAAAGCAGGATGGTTTTTCCTGTACTGCCAATGAATCTGATATCGAGGTACAAAAATTTTATCAATGTGAAAGCAAGTATGACAAGCGCCAGTGAGCGAAGGAAACGATTTCGGCGGAAAAATCCCAGGCTAAGTATAATTACTGAAAAGATTACCAAAACAATTGTGTACGGTATCTGGCGGTTCCAAAGGACAAGATCTTCAATCCTGATCCCTTTTTGCAAACCGGTAGTTACTGTCAGATGATCCATCTCGGAAAGGGTCAGGAAAATAAGCATCAACACTAAAAAAGTCCAGAAACCGTACAGGTATGGTCTTTTGTCCTTATACATCCGGGTAAAATAAATTCCAGTCAACCACAAATTACTTATTAACAGAGCCGTGGCGAGGTAGTGGAATAAAAAACCAGACTGGGAATAACCTGCATGCTTTAAAAATTCATTTCGCATTTCGACTACAGTCAGATGGACGAGACCGGGATAGGTCACCAGGATAATCAGGGAGAGCCATATGAATGGCTGAAGGTATGAGGATTTCTGCTTTGAAAGGATTGGTAAGACTACAATAAAATAAAGACATGAGAAACAAAACCAGCTGAGGAACTTTGCGGTATCGTTACCTATGACTATCATGGCGGCATAATTAAAAATCCAAAAACCGGTGAGATAGACCGTAAGCAGGATGGTACCTTTCATCACCCGCAAATAAGTTCGCCGTTTAAACCATTTTTTTGACAAAGTAACTTCCACATCCTTCAGCAGGTTATGATCAACAAAGAGTACAGTAGTGGAAACCAGTCCGGTTAAAATTCCTTTATTTACTATGGGAGTATTATATAGAATATCCCGGAGAAAAGCGGCCGGGAAAAACTGAAGGATCCAGTATTCCAGGAAAATCAACATCATGATTACGAGGGATACAAGCGATCCGATCACGTAGGCCTGATCACGTAAAACTTTGCCATAAATAAGCAAAAGCGCTGATAAGCATCCGGAAAAAAGCAAGAGTATTTCCTGCCGGTATATTAAAGGGAAAACAAGACTCATCAGGATTAATCCCGCAATGAGGTAAGGAATTTTATTGAATTGGAGATGGAATTTATCCGAAAGGTACATCGCTCCAAATAAAAGAAGCGACAGGATCAGGGTAAAGAACCAAAGGTTTCCGGAGAATCCGAATTTGTAAAGTACAATACAGGTGAGAAGGTAATAAACACTGATATTCACCAAAACAACAATAAATTCTGTGTACTTTGATGATTTATGATAACCGGAGTATCCTCTTTGAATCCCGATCCAAGTAAACCAGCAAAAAAAGAGGCTGGAATAGAGCAGGTATGGGAAAACTATTTCAATTTGACCTCCCATAACGACTTTCAATACCCACCATATTCCGAAGAAACCCCAAAACATCAGTACATTGACCTTGATAGCGATCGTGGTTCTTAACTGCATTCCGTTGCGGTACAACAAGATAGAAAACAAAAGGATAACCGGGAATAACAGATGAGTCTGCCATCCAAAATTTTCCGCCAACAGGACTAATGCAGGATAAAATGCCATTACTGATATCCTACTGAATTCTTTTCTTCGGAAATGTCCTGCCAGGAGGAAGATTACAACTACTAAAACTGCAATAACCAAAATCCAGATAAGCATGGGCACGGTAAACTGTATTTGTTTTGCTGGCTCAGTTGAAATTGCTATTGTTTGACCGGGAGTTGCTGCTTCCGGTTGTAGAATCGTTTCCTTAGAAGTCAGGTTTTTTGCGATACTTAATATTTTTTCTGCCAAACTGGCTGCGTACCATATACTGGCAAGAATAAAGATGATCCCGATTATCCGTAGGAGATATTTTGACAGTATCGACTCTATTTTCCAGAAGGGCCTCCTTTTATCGGAATCTTCAAGATTTCTTTTTTTCCGTCTATGCCGGTATGTTTGTTCGGGAACCTGCATCTAAATATCAAATCGATTGGGGTTCAAATGTAATAAGAAAAATTTTCATACTTTTAGCTCCCTGCTTTTCAACCATGTGCGGACGATATTCATTTGCCCTGGAAGATGACCTGATCTGGGAACGGTTTCGCGTGAGGGTGCGGACCACCATATACAAAGCCCGATATAACTGTGCCCCGGGCCAGGATTTGGCAATTGTATCCAATGAAGATCCGGTTACACTGAATTTATTTCGCTGGGGATTGATTCCCTTCTGGGCAAAAGACCCTGCCATCGGAAACAGACTTATCAATACAAAAGCCGAAACCATCACAGTAAAACCTTCTTTCAAAAATGCCTTCCGGAGCCGGCGTTGCCTGGTACTCAGCGATGGTTTCTATGAATGGAAAAAAGAGCGGGAAAAGAAACCCTATCGTATTCAGATGACTGATGGCTCTCCATTTGCTATGGCAGGCATATGGGAAAGGTGGATCAGCCCGGATGGCAAAATAATTCAATCCTTCTCCATAATCACTACCAGCCCAAATGAAACGGTTGCAACCATTCATGACCGCATGCCGGTGATCCTGCCGACTGAAGACGAACAGAAATGGCTTGGTAAAACTTCTGAAACCGAATTACTGGATTTATTGAAACCATATCCTGCCGGAAAGATGACAACCTATCCTATCTCTAAGTTGGTAAATTCCACTAAAAATGATAGTCCGGAAATTCTGGAGCCGGTTTAAGGTTATTCTGTATAGTATGTTTTTATTTCACACCCCTAATCCCCGATCATCAGCGAACAACCCCGGATGTCGCTCGAATCGAAACGGCCGAGCACTTCAAATGAACCGTCAGGATAAACCCTTCCTAAATCCTGGGTAGCGATGAAAGGACAGGAAAAAATATTGGCAAGGTCGATTACATTGATACCACCGGTTTTACCCCAGTTCCTGTACGACAAGGGATCGGTGACTTCACGAATCAGCACCTTCATCCAGGGAACAGTTTGAAAGATCCCATTACCCTTTGAATATGCCTGCGACAAAAACTCCGTCATTCCATATTCGGAATGGATCAATGGAATTCCAAAGGCAGGACAAAGGAGGTTGTGCAGTTCTTCACGGGTCATCTCAATCCTTCTTCCTTTCATCCCACCGGTTTCCATGACGATCAATCCAGGATAACCTCCCCTGAATATCTCAGCATAGTCAAGGAGTGCGTAAGTAAGTCCAATCAGGAAATTGACCTTTCTTCCTCTAATTGGTTCATTCATTACGGAATGAAGGTCAGCAAAATCATCCAGGTAAAATCCGTGATGGTTATCTCCACTTTCATCAATTAACCTTTGAATCATATAAATAAGTGACGACTCCGGGTTCTGCTCTGGTCGTGGAGTGAGCGACAGGAAACGATATTGTGAAGGAGAACCATAAAAATATGTAAACCCTTTGAGCAATGACTCGTCATATAATGCCAGATCAGAAATTAGATGTTTGCTGCGTTCTGTACCAGTAGTTCCGCTGCTGATAAAAGTCTTTGAAACTTTTCTACCGGGGCAGAGGATTTCATGAGTCTTGAAAAATTCAATAGGTAAAAACGGGATTTTTTTCAGATCATCTACTTTATCAGGATCAACGTGAAGGCTTTCTGTAAAATCCCTGTAAAGTGGATTATTTTGAAAATGGTAATGAAACAGATCAAGGGCGGTTTGATGGAATTCTTGTTCATTACGGATATGGAATATTTTGCTGATCGGTATCATTGTTGAAGACGCCTGGGATATGTTTTTCTTGTCCTCCCCTCTCCTTCAGGAGAGAAGTAGGGGGTGAGGTGCATTTGATATACCCGAATTTTGTTTAATTTTACACTGTTTTCAAAGATATGGATTTATGCGGTTTGTAACTTTGATCTTGATCGTTTTTGGGTTTGTTATTGCCACATCATGTATGAAACAGGAACACTACCCCGACATTCCGGAAATCGAATTTTCAAACTGGGTGAGTGTATTCGATACAGGTCAGTATGCCAAAACAGGGGCGCTGACTATCCTCTTCCAGGACGGTAACGGGGATATCGGGCTTAATCCCGGCGATACTTTCCCACCTTATAATAAAGAGGGTTTATATTACTATAATTACGTGATAACATATTTTGAAAAACAGCATGGTAGCTTTGTAAAAGTAGATCTCTACCCACCTTTCAGCGCCCGCATTCCTGTTTTAACTCCCGATTATCAGGACAAAGCAATCAAAGGCATCATTGTCGACACCCTTGAACTGAATCCCAAACCGCTGTTCGATACCATTAAATTTGAATTATACATCTATGACCGTGGACTGAACAAAAGCAATGTGGTGACTACCCCTGAAATCATTGTGAGACGGCATTAGGATCGGGCATGGAAAAAATCTATTCAAACAGGAAATACATAATCATTGGATTGTTTATAGCGATTGGGCTGCTTTTCATTGCCCGTCTTTTCTATGTCCAGATCCTCGTGGATAAATATATCCTTTCCGCAAACAACAATGTGCTGCGGTATATCACTCAATATCCTGCACGGGGATTAGTTTACGACCGGTTCGGGAAATTGTTGGTTTATAATGAAGCCGCATACGACCTGATGGTCATTCCCCGCCAGGTAAAAATACTCGACACAAACGAACTTTGCCGGCTTGCCGGTGTGGAGTTGAAAGATTTCATTGAACGCGTGAAGAAAGCCCGGAATTTCTCAAAATATCTTCCTTCCATTTTTGAAGCGCAGATCACGCGGGAAAATTATGGATTCCTGGAAGAAAAACTATATAATTTCCCGGGTTTTTATGTGCAACTTCGAACCCTGCGGAAATATACTTATCCCATTGCTGCTCATACCCTGGGATATATCGGGGAAGTAAGCCCTGAAATGATCACCCGGAATTCTTATTATAAATCGGGGGATTACATCGGTATCAGTGGTATCGAAAAATCATACGAGGAAATTCTTCGCGGAAAGAAGGGGCTGAAGATCCGGGTCTTTGATGTCCACAACAGGGATATGGGGAGTTTTCAGGATGGGAAATATGATACTGTTTCAAAGGCCGGCACAGACCTCTATTCTTCTCTTGATGCAGAGTTACAAATATACGGAGAGCTCCTTATGAGTGGTAAGAGAGGAAGTATCGTTGCTATTGAACCTTCCTCCGGAGAAATTCTTTGCCTGGTCTCAAGTCCGGCTTATGATCCCAACCTTCTGATCGGACAAGCCCGCAAAAAAAATTATAAAATTCTGAGTGAGGATACCATTTTAGTTCCCTTATTCAACAGGGCGCTTATGGCTATGTATCCACCAGGATCCACTTTCAAGCTGGTGGATGCACTTGTCGGTCAGCAGGAAGGTGTTTTGTTCCCCGATACCCGGTATGGTTGCCCGGGAGGATTTGCAATTGGTGATGGTAAAATAGTGAAATGCCATCCCCATTTTTCGCCCTTGGATCTCCCGCAAGCAATCCAGTACTCATGTAATACCTATTTCTGCCGTGTATTTAAATCGATCATCGATAAAAAACCTTTTCTGAGTACCCGTCAGGGTTATGAAAACTGGCGCAAACGGGTGATGAGCCTCGGATTTGGAAAGAAACTGGGTATCGACCTTACCGGCGAACTCAACGGGAATATACCCTCCCCGGCTTATTATGATAAATATCACGGTAAGAACAGGTGGCGCTCCATGTCAATAATTTCACTTGCTATCGGTCAGGGTGAAATCGGGATCACACCGGTACAACTTGCAAATCTTACCGCCCTGATAGCAAACAGGGGATTTTTCTATACTCCTCATATAGTCCGGGCAATCGGCACCAAAGATAACCTGAACCAGGAATATACTAAGAAGCGGTTTTGCGATATTGATCCAAAATATTTTGATGTAGTGATCCAAGGAATGGAAAATGTGGTGGCGGCAGGAACGGCTACCAATGCCAGGATCGATAGCATTATCGTCTGCGGAAAAACCGGCACCGCACAGAATCCCCATGGAAAGAATCATTCGATCTTTCTCGCATTTGCTCCCCGCGATAACACCAAGATCGTTATTTCTGTGGTGGTTGAAAACGCCGGTTTCGGGGCAACCTGGGCGGCTCCCATTGCCAGTCTTATGATTGAGAAATATATCACAAGGATGGTTAAAAGAAAGGATTTGGAAGAACGGATGATCAACAGCAATCTGATCACAGGAAAATTATTGGAGAATGAAAAAGGAAAAGGGAATATTTTACCGGATTGATTGGATCCTTGTTGTTATTTATCTGGCGCTGGTTCTTATCGGCTGGTTGAACATCTATGCTGCCGTCTATGATGAAGCGCACAGGAATATCGTCGACTTACACCAGAAATACGGGAAACAGATGATATTCATCATTGCTGCAATCCTTCTTGCCATGATCACCCTTCTGATCGAACCAAAATTCTTTTCTCAGTTTGCCAATTTTTTTTATGGGATATCCATTCTCCTCTTGATATTTGTGATTTTTACCGGAAAAGAAATTTCCGGCTCCAAATCCTGGTTTCAGATCGGCGGATTTGGCATACAACCTGCCGAATTTGCAAAATTGGCTACCTGTCTGGCCTTGGCCAAGTACCTTGCTGCAATCGATATCAATTTAAAGAAACCCCTTACCCTGATTATTGCGGGCGTACTCATCGTCTTGCCGGGTATTCTCATAATTCTACAGCATGACACAGGTTCAGCCATTGTCTTCCTGGCATTCATCATCGTTTTGTATCGGGCAGGACTTACCGGATTCATCCCTCTTTCAGTCGTGCTGCTGCCGTTATGCGGAGTGTTTGCGCTGCTGTTACCAAAACTGATCCTGGTGGCTATCCTTTTCCTGGTTTCCGCCAGCGTCTATCTTTATGGTAAGCGCAAGCTTAGAAATATTCTTATTATTGGCGCTGTTTTTCTTGCTTCAGTTGGGTTTGTTCTTTCGGTCGATTATACCGTCAATAAAGTGCTTGAACCCCACCAGCGACAGCGCATACAGGTACTGCTTGGAAGCAACACCGACCTGAAAGGAGCCGGATATAATGTCAACCAGTCGCTGATTGCTATAGGATCAGGACGATTCGTTGGAAAAGGCTTTCTTGAGGGAACCCAGACAAAATATAATTTTGTCCCTGAGCAGAGTACGGATTTTATCTTCTGTACCATCGGTGAGGAACAGGGATTTATCGGAAGTACGATCATTATATGCCTTTTCATCAGTCTCTTTATCAGGATTATCCTTAGTGCGGAACGGCAGCGTGCCCGGTTCAGCCGTCTGTACGGTTATGGTGTGGCTTCCATTCTGTTCTTTCATTTTGCCATCAACATTGGAATGACACTCGGACTTGTTCCTGTAATCGGTATTCCACTTCCATTTGTCAGTTATGGCGGATCCTCACTTTGGGCATTTACATTATTATTATTTATCTTTATCCGCCAGGATTCTTTGCGTTACGAACTGATCTGAGTACAATGCCGGTCAAAAAGGAATCAAGCTTCGAACTCATTCACGATAAGGAAAAAATTAACGACGCTTGAAAAATTTATAACATACCGGTTTCCGTATATATAATATTACACCACTATTTACGTAAATATATTGATGGTTCTTTTCCAACACATTAGGTACAATGGGACACCATAATTCTCCCCTCTCCTTTAGGAAAGGTGTTGGAGGTGAGGTGAATTAGTGTTTATGTATCTATTGGAGATGATACGTTAAAGTTATCCTGGTACGAATCAGGGGAAACATGGAAAAATGTGTATCTAAATAAATAAGCAGAAATGAAGCTAAGGAAAAATGTGGCCGTTAGTGAAGCCGGATTGCTGTTCAACCCGGTCACCGGGGAGTCCTTTTCGGTTAATCCTATTGGCACTGAGATCCTAAAACTGATCAGGGAGGAGATGACAAAGGCTGAAATCGAGGATGTCATAATTTTGAAATATGCAACAGATAAAACTACATTTGAAAAGGATTTCAATGATTTTATCGGGTTGCTTTCCTCGAACAACCTCCTGGAAAATGAAGAAAAGAAAGCTTAATATAGCTGTCACTGGACTGAACGCGATCGACAGTCCCGGACCAGGAATTTCGGTGATCAGGGGATTGCGTGAAGCAACATCTTTTGATGTCCGGATCATAGGTCTCTCCTATGAATCTCTTGAACCGGGAATCTTCATGCATGACCTTGTCGACCGGACCTATCATATCCCTTATCCAAATGCAGGAATAGATACTTTGTTAGCACGTCTCGAATATATCCATGAAAAAGAACAACTCGATGTGATAATTCCAAATTTCGATGCCGAACTTTATCCGTTCATTAAGTTGGAATTGAAACTGAGAGCCCTGGGAATTCATATGTTTGTTCCGACTCTTCACCAGTTTGAAGAACGTGAAAAGGTAAATCTTAATTCCTTCGGAAAGAAATATAAAATTCATGTTCCAAGGAGTAAAGTACTCTATGATCTTCGTTCGGTTCACAGCCTGCCTTCAGAGTTTTTATTCCCGATAATTGTAAAGGGGAAATTCTACGATGCATCTATTGCTTACAGTCTGGAACAGGTAAAAACCTATTTCAATAAGATTAGCGCAAAGTGGGGATTACCTATCATCATTCAGGAATTTATTCATGGTACCGAATTTAATGTAACAGGATTGGGCGACGGGAAGGGGAATATGATTGCAGCAGTTCCGATGCGTAAACAATATATCACCGATAAAGGAAAAGCCTGGGGTGGTATATCAATTGCTGATGAAACAATGCTAAAAATGACCCGGAAATTTCTGAAAGCCACAAAGTGGAGAGGCGGCTTTGAGCTTGAGCTGATGAAAAATCAATCGGCTGATCTTTACCTGCTCGAGATCAATCCCAGGCTCCCTGCATGGATATACCTTGCGGTCGGTGTTGGCCAGAATATCCCGGAAGCGATGGTTAACCTTGCCCTGGGGAAAAAAGTGAAACCTTTTTCGACTTATACAGTGGGGAAGATGTTTGTGCGTTACTCCTGGGATATGATCGTCGACCGGGAAGAGTTTGAAAAAATTTCCATTTTTGGAGAACTATAATATCTTAATGTAAAGACGCCCTGCAGTGTGTCTCTTTAATGACCAATGACCAATGACTAAACTAAGGTACGAACGGCCGCTGATTAAAAAACTCGAATCCGGCATGCCTAATAAATTTGGGACAAGAACCGAATTCGAGCCGGTAACCCATATCGACAATATCTCTGTCAAAGATCTCATTTCCGAACATGGCTCTCCGCTGTTTGTGATCTCGGAGAAAACCATCCGGAGCACTATTAAAAAGGCCAGGAAAGAATTTGAAACACGGTATCCGAAGGTTCAATTCGCCTGGTCATATAAAACCAATTATCTTAATGCTGTCTGTTCAATTTTCCACCAGGAAGGTTCCTGGGCAGAAGTCGTTTCGGGTTTTGAGTACGATAAAGCCATTGCCCTGGGTGTTGACGGGAAAAAGATCATCTTTAACGGTCCTGATAAAAAAGTAGAAGACCTTACGAAAGCTATCCGTAACGGTTCCCTGATCCATATCGATCATCTTGATGAGTTCTATACCATATCCGACC
>Ga0172370_10001247_pt1 | contig 39401 bp, 35 predicted proteins | sample LakKiv5m_FD_114538 | JGI IMG/M metagenome (GOLD analysis project Ga0172370, IMG submission 114538) | Freshwater microbial communities from Kabuno Bay, South-Kivu, Congo - kab_022012_11.5m | ecosystem: Environmental > Aquatic > Freshwater > Lake | place: Democratic Republic of the Congo...
CCTTCGGCCAGGCGGATCTGCGGCTCCCAGCCGAGCACCTTGCGGCAAAGGCTGTTGTCGGAGTTGCGTCCACGCACTCCCATCGGTCCTTCCACGTGGCGGATGTCGATCTTCTTGCCCGCGACACCCGCGACGATGGCAACCAATTCGTTGATGCTCACCATCTCGTCACTGCCCAGGTTGAGCGGCTCGTGGAAGTCGGAGTCCATCAGCCTGCGGATGCCTTCGAGGCAGTCGTCGATGTAACAGAAGGAACGCGTCTGCTCACCGTCACCCCACACGTCTATGGTACCGCCCGACGGGACTTCGGCAACCTTGCGGCACATCGCGGCCGGTGCCTTCTCACGCCCGCCTTCCCAGGTGCCGAGCGGACCGTAGATGTTGTGAAAGCGCACGATGCGGGTCTCGATGCCGTAGTCCTCACGGTAGTGCGTACAAAGATGCTCGCTCACCAGCTTCTCCCAGCCGTACGCGTCCTGCGGATCGGCCGGATAGGCGTCGCTCTCCTTGAGCGGCGTGACCTTGGTTTCGGTCTGCATGCTCTGCGGATACACGCACGCACTCGAAGTGTAGAAGTAGCGTTTGACGCCGTTCTCACGCGCGGCGTCGAGGGTGTGTATGTTGATCAGCGAGTTGTTGTGCAGGATCTGTGCGTGGTGAGCGGAGATGAAGCCCATGCCGCCCATGTCGGCCGCCAGAGCGTACACGTGTTCGACTCCCCTGGTCGCACGCAGGCAGTTTTCCCAACGTCGCATGTCCAGCAACTCGAACTCATCGGCGCCGGAAGCCTCGAATTCCGGACGTTTGATGTCCGCGCCGCGAACCCAGAACCCTTCGCGCTTCAGACGTTTGACCAAATGGTGGCCGATGAACCCACCGGCGCCGGTAACCAGAACCTTTTTCATGCAGTGTCTCTCACCGGGCGGTATGCGAACCCGCCGCTTCCTTACGCGCCACTTCCATGTCGGCGTCCACCATGATGTGCGCGAGTTCCCGAAACGTGACCAGGGGTTTCCAACCAAGCAGGTCGCGCGCCTTGGTCGAATCGCCGAGAAGAAGATCGACCTCGGCGGGTCGCTCGAATTTCCGATCTATCCCGACGTAATCGCTCCACTTCAAATCGAGGTGTGCGAAGCTCTCTTCCAGGAACTCGCGTACCGAATGCGTCTCGCCGGTGGCGACCACGTAGTCGTCAGCGGTCGGCTGTTGTAGCATCCTCCACATCGCGTCGACGTAATCGGGGGCGTAGCCCCAGTCGCGCTTGGCTTCGAGATTGCCGAGGTAGAGTTTGTCCTGAAGTCCGAGTTTGATGCGAACCGCGGCTCGCGTGATCTTGCGCGTGACAAAACTCTCACCGCGTCGCGGCGACTCGTGGTTGAACAAGATGCCACTGCACGCGAACAACCCGTAGGCCTCGCGGTAATTGAGCGTCTGGTAGTGGGCGTATACTTTGGCGCAGGCGTAGGGGCTGCGCGGATGAAAGGGCGTGCTCTCGTTCTGCGGCATCGCTTCCGCCTTGCCGTACATCTCGCTCGACGAGGCCTGATAGAACCTCGCGGGCTTCTTCATGTGGCGCACGGCCTCGAGCACGTTCAGCGCACCGAGCGCATCGACGTTGACGGAGAACACCGGCTCGTCGAACGACACGCGCACATGGGACTGGGCCCCGAGGTTGTAGACCTCGTCGGGTTCCACCTCGGCGAACAGGTCGCGCAGCCGCGACGCGTCGGTCAGGTCGCCGTAATGCAGAAACAAGCGCGCATTCGGGTCATGCGAGTCTACGTGGAGATGGTCGATGCGGCTACGCGAAATCGAGCTGGTACGTCGCACCAGGCCGTGTACCTGATAGCCCTTGCCGAGCAACAGCTCGGCAAGATAGGAACCATCTTGGCCGGTGACTCCAGTGATGAACGCGCGCTTTCCCACGGAACTCCTGTCGGTCGCGATTATGGCACCACCGGGGCGGTGTCAAGTCGCTGGAACCGAGGGAAGGTGGGGGTTTCCATCGTATCCGTAAAGCGCGGCCTCGGGAGCCGTGGCTCGCGCGAACTCTTGCGCGACGGTCTCGTCGAAAATCTCTCGCCATGAATCGATCGATCCACGACGAAACGTAGGGCTCGCCGAAGAGAATAGCGAGGCCACGATAGCCTCGAACGCTCCCGCCGCGATACTCACTTCGAGACAACCGAGCACTTCTTCGACCGTGCGGCGTTGTCGTTCGTCACAGCCGCCACCGCGTTCGCCCACGAGGTCTTCGAAACGTATCACATGTGCCGCACCGTCGAGCCAACCTGAGAACGCGCGGAGACGTTCGGCCACGCCCATGAAGCCCGTCTCGGGATTGCCGCGGATGGCCAGCAGTACGCGTTCTCGCAGATCGGGCAATGCGGCAAAGATAGCGTGCTGGGGGTGGCGCGTCTCCGTGGCGATGAACGCCGCCTGCGACACCACGATCGCGCGCGGATCGCGGATCAGGAACAGGCACTTCGCGCCCGCGCGAGCGACGCTCGCTTCGGTACCGGCGGACCAGTGCAGATGCGTGACAAGCACACCACCGGGCCTGAGCTTCCCGAGCAATCGCCCGAGCCCCCCGAGCCGTTCGACGTTGTCCGAGTGCACCGTCGGAAGCAGAGGACGGTACATCCCCGGCACTCGACAGACAATTCGTTCCAAGAGGTGAGTGCCGGCCTTCGGAATGCTGACGCAGACCACGCGGGGCCGCTGACGAGGCAGAGCGCGAGCAAGAAGCCCGCCCGGAGTGAGGCCGAACCGGCGCAGATCCCACCCGATTCGCGACGCGAGCCTCAGGCGCGAAGACGTACCTCGTGCACTACCTCTCGCGTCCACGTTACGACCGCCCACGCTTCACGACGGCGGCTTCACTTCCAGTGTTAGACGGCGGCTGTACTCTTGCGGCTTCTGGGAGTGCGTCCCGAGTCCGCTGTCCGTCACACGTATAGCAAAGGTTCGGGTCTCGGCCATCGTCGGCACGCCGCTCAAAACGCCGTTGGCAGGGCCGAGAGTCAGTCCGTTTGGAAGTTTCCCTTCGACAACGTTCCAACTCAGCGGCGCCAGACCTCCCCATGCCTCCAAACGTTTGCTGTACTCCGTTCCGACCGAAGCCGGCTCCAAGGTCATCGTGAGTAACAGCAGCCCTTTCTGAGGCGCAAGGCGGTCGCGCAAAGATATCCCCAAAGCCTCGTAAGCCGGCTCACCCGCAAGGTTCTTCATTTCCTGCGGATCGGCAAGAAGGTCGTAGATTTCCGTCTCACCGGTGGCGTACTCGACGTACTTCCACTTTCCTGTCTCGTCATCGATGCGCAGGCCCGACCATGAAGGGCCGTCGTTCAATCGCGGGGTTTCGAGATAGCCGTAGTTCTCGATCAAGAGTTCCTTTCTCGTCGGTCCGACTGCCCCCCTCAGAGCCGGAACCAAAGAAACCCCGTCTCCGACAATGTCCAGTCCCGCCAGATCGAGAATCGTAGCGGGTAGGTCGTACTCGGGTGCCACCATCTCGTTGTTAGTTCCTTTCGCTACGTTTGGCCCCGCAGCGATCAGCGGGACGCGCAGTGACTCCTCGTACGGCATCCCCTTGTCGCATGGCAGGCGGTGTTCTCCCCACATCGTACCGTTGTCCGACAGGAAGAAGTAGTATGTGCGATCGGCAACGCCCGCAGCGTTGACGGCATCCGTAACGCTTCCGACCAGACGATCGACTGACTGAAGAGTCTGGAGAACGGCTCTGGCAACGCCGACACAAGGCGCATTGCCCACCGGACGCGCGGCTCTTTGCACCCAGGCTGGCTTGTCGCTCAGGTCAGCCTCTCTAAACGCGGGATTCTCAGGCACGTAGTCCGCGAAGAGTCCCTCGTCACCAGCGGCGGGTGTGATGGGCCAGTGCGGCGCGTACATGGCAACGAATAGAAGAAACGGCTCGGCGGCGTGCTCGCCGAGGAAATCGAGAGCCTCATCCCGATGGAAAACCGTCAGGTATTCATCGACGCCGGCAACGATATTGCCGGTCGCAGGTTTGTCGGTGCTGGTCCCGTACGTGATGTTGGCCAGATGGAGCCAATCCAGTAGCTGGCCTCCGTCTTCATTCGCGACGAAACTCTTCCATCCAGGTGGTACATACCCCGGATAGTAACCGTGCATGTACTTGCCTATGAAACCAGTCGCGTACCCGCTCTGCTGCAAACGCCTCGCAAAGGAATCTACGTCCCGGAAATGCGACATCGCACCGTTGAGATTGGTCCCGTTCTTAACGCCGGTGTTGCAAGGCTTGTAGCCGCCGGAATGAAAGCTGGCACGAAACGGACAACATTCCGTGGTCGTCGCAAACACCTCGGCGAACTGCATTCCGGAACCCACCAATCGCTGTGTGACGATCGGCATAGACCACAGCGTGTCGGCGCGCTGGTCGTCGGTGAGAAATACCACAAAATTGTAACGCGGACAGGGCGGGCAGGACAAAGCTTCCGGCATTCCCACGGCGATACGGAGAACTGCCAACGCGTCGGAGGCGACTACCTGCCCGCTGTGATCTACGTCGCATTCGCAACCCGGACAGAGAGTCCGCCCAACGCTGCTGCGTAGCACGTAGAGCGCGTCACCCGCGGTGATGCTCGTCGTTCTTGATAACAGGTGCCCACACTTCTGTGCGTACGACGCCCCTGCGGTAAAAGCCACAGTCAGAACCACCGTGATGAGGGACATCCGATCCAGACACATCCGAAGCCTCTTCTTCACAGGGTGCTCCCTACTCCGGCTTCGACGATAGCCACTGGCGCGTGAACAACGCAATGAAGCGTGGGTTGTGGTAAAGGTACCGGCGCCAGAGACGCCGCGGCTCGCACAGCAAGCGAAACAACCATCCCAGGCCGACCTGCTGCAACCACAGCGGCGCCTCGCGCTTGTGCCCCGACACGAAGTCGAACGCCGCGCCAACGCCGAGCATGACCAATGGCAGCCGGTCTTTGTGCTCCGCCATCCAGATCTCCTGCCGGGGGCAACCGAGCCCCACGAACAGAATCCGCGCTCCCGACGCGTTGATCGCCCGCACGATGTCCGCGTCCTCCGTGACGGTCATCTGCCGAAACGGCGGACAATGCTGATACGCAACCTCGAGTCGCGGCGCACGCCGTCGGAGTTCGGCGACAAGGTCGCGAACGACATCAGGCTCGCCACCGTAGAAACCCACCGGCACGTCACGGCGCGCGGCTTGTTCGCACAGAAACGGCAACAACCACGGGCCGTGCACGCGCACCGCCCGACCGATTCCGAGCAGACGCAAACACCACACCAGCGGCACGCCGTCCGGTGTAACTAGATCGGCTCCGTTGACGATGGTCTGGAAGTCCAGCTCGTCGTGGCCTTCCATCACCATGTGAACGGTACACACACAGACGTAATGTGGCGCTGCTTCCTCCGTCCAGTGGAACACGCGATCGACGACTTCCGTGCTGCTTACCGCATCCACTCGCGTTCCTACAATCCGGCCCGAAGGCACCGCATCGAGGTGCATTTGTCCCACAGTAGCCACGGCTCAGTAAGCACCGTCGGACCGCGCCAGCGCGCCGAAAGTGCGCAGTGCGATTTGCAAATCGAGCCACAGCGACCAATTGCGGACGTAGTATTCGTCGAGTCTGAGTCTTTGCACGAGCGTCAATCTGTTGCGTCCGCTCACTTGCCATAGGCCAGTGATTCCCGGCCGGGCCAGCAGAATCGTGCGGAAGGCATCTTCGTGCCCCGCCAGTTCGTGTTCTATGTACGGTCGGGGCCCGACGAGACTCATCTCTCCACGTAAGACGTTCAGAAGCTGGGGGAGTTCGTCGAAGCTCAATCTTCGCAGGTAGCGGCCCATGCGCGTAACGCGAGGATCGTGAGCCTTGAGTTTCTTGTATTGCAGCCACTCTTCGCGCGCACAGGTATTGGCCGCTAGGTGCGCTTCCAGGCGCGAATCGGCATCGAGGAACATCGTGCGAAACTTGTAGCAGGGAAACAGTCGTCCGTGCCGGCCTACCCTCTGTTGAACGAAAAAGGCCGGGCCGCGGCTGTCCATACGGATGAGCAGGGCGACGACCGCCAGCACCGGCACCGCCGGTGCCAGCAGCAGCGTCGCCCCTAGGAGATCGGAAAAACGCTTGACGATGAGGTTGGTCGGACGCGCCAAGTTCGAGCGCATCGAGATCAGCAGGTGGCCACCGATCGTCTCGGTATCGACCTCGGTAACCGCGAATCCCACTGTGTCTGGCACTACCCGTACCGAATCGACTCGTCCCTCGCAGAGGCCGACCACGCGCGTCAACTCCTCTCGCCCGACTTCTGGAATCGCGACGATGACATCACGAACGTCGAGGGTCTCGAGAAGCGATGGCAGGTCGTAGTAGGAACCGAGGACCGGTAGCCCTTCTAGCGCGCCGTCCGGGCTCGCTTCGAGATCGACTACGAAGCCGACGGGATCGTAACCGAGGGCCACTTCGGCATGCAGGCCGCGAACGATCGCTGCGGCGGCATCGCCGACGCCGACCACCAGGATCCTGCGTCGCCACAACCCAGCCGAAGCGAGCACCAACTTTAGACCGTGGCGCGACAACGTCAGCGCCGGTAGCGATACCAGCCACAGAGTCGCAATGAGAATTCGAGAAACGCTCTGCTCCGGATGCTCGCCGAAACTGAGCACGACGGCCATCAGCGTGCCCCAAGTGCTGGCGCGAACTACCGCCCTAACCTCATCCCAAAAATCGGTGTGGCGAACGTAGAGCCTGGCTGCCGCGATCGCTACCAGCCATGGCGCGAAGAAATAGAGTCCTCGAAAATAGAAAGAGAGTTCGTAGAGGCTCGGCAACGAAGGAAAGAAGAGCGGCACGATCGCGACGCGAATGCCCCAGACCACGAAGAGGGCCACGCAGAGCGTGATCCAGTCCCCGACCATCAAGGCCAGCCCCACCAGTGCCCGCCTCGACTCTTCGACGAGACCCCGGCGGGTAGAGAGCCTAGCCGTGGGAATCCCCAGTTCGTGCGATTGCGTCTCTGTGGATGCCGTGGCCATCTTGTCCTTCCTCCGTGAGGAACTCAGGCGTCCTTCGGCGCAGCCACGGGGTAGCCGAAACGCCGAATACCAGCGGTGGAGAACGCGGAGCCAACGAGACGGTGACGGAACGACATACCAGCGTCTACCTTAGCGGGGGACCATTGAGCGGCCAACCGCACGGTGATATTTGGCAACGAAATCGCCTAGCTCTCGTGCTCGCGGCCCTGACGGCTATCCAGCTCGGCGCGGTTCACCTCGACGTCGCATCGGCAAGACAAGCCACAGGCAGTGGGCTCGGACTGCGCAACTTAGCGGTCGTTGCGATCTTGCCCACCGTCTTGGGAGGCTTGGCGCTTCGTGCGGTCCCCGACCTCCGCTCGTTCAGCCGGCTCGGCTTGCTCTTCGCAGCGCTGCTCACCTACGCGAGCGTGGCGACTTCCTGGAGTCAGTATCCAGAAGCGGCAATCAAGCAAGTCGCGTATTTATGGTCATATGGTTGTCTGTTCCTCACCTCCCGGAGCTTGGCGATTCTTTGCCGGTCGGCTCCGGTGTTGGGTGGAGCGTGGTGCGCGGCAGTCGGCGTGTTGCTGGCATCGCTGCAAGTGCTGTCTTTCGACAACGTCTTCGGCGCCGTCGCCCATCGCTTCACCAGTTTCGTCAGTCCCCAGTCTTTCGGCCTGTCGCTGGCCGTGTCGTTCGGCCTGCTTCTCTACGGCTCCAGGAAGCGCCTCGTCGATGCTAGGATAGTCACTCCAGTCGCGGCGGTGGTAGCAGTCGCGGCGCTTCTGAACGGAGGTCGCCAAAGCTTCCTGACCATCGTGCTTTTGGCCGTGGCGAGTCTGGTGCCAATGAATGGGCATACGACGCGCCAGGCTGCGATCCTGCCGCTGGCGTTGTTGCTGGCTACGGCGGCGCTCACACTCGGACTTAGAACAGCGGGCCCGGCGCCGCTGCGAACTCTCGCCCAAGAGCACCACGCGATCGACCTCCTCTCGTTCACGTCGAGCAGCCTCGACAAGAGCGGCGACAGCGGAACCTTCCGCGACCGCCTGAAGATCTACTCGGCCCTGGCACGTCGCATCGCCGACTCCACCCCCTCCGAGTTGCTATTCGGACACGGGACCTCCGCAGCGGCCGTAGTGATCGCCGCCGACGACGTCCAGTACCGTGGCTACGATGCCGATACGATGGACCCCAACCGCACCGCCCACAACGAGTTCCTGCGAAGCCTCTACGAATGGGGGCTGGTAGGGTTCGGCCTCTTCACGAGTCTGGTCGGTACGGTCTTGTGGACCGCGTGGAGCACTCTCAAACGGCAGCGAACGAGCGGCGACCTACTGCTGTTCGCCACCGCTGCGGTGGCCTTGCTCGGCTACTCGACTTTCGAGAATGTCCTCGCTGCCACCAGCGGGCCGCTCGGTGCTTCGCTAATGCTGCTGTGCGCCGAAGTCTACGCTCGCAAGAGTGATGTCGCAGCGTGAAAGTACTCCTCGTTCACAACTTCTACCGCGAGCCAGGAGGCGAGGACTACGCCTTTCGTGCCGAAGCCACCGTGCTGACGCGCCACGGACACGAAGTTTCGACGTTCGAGCGCTCGAGCGCCGATGCCACCGATTCGGTCGCGGGCGTGATGCGTACCGCGCTGGCCACGCCCTGGGCTTCCAGGACAGTTCGTGAACTAGAGGAACAGCTCGCACGGTTCCGGCCCGCGATCGTCCACTTCCACAACACCTTTCCACTGATCTCGCCGGGTGCCTACTACGCCTGTTCGCGCGCTGGGATACCGGTCGTCCAAACCCTGCACAACTACCGCCTGTTATGCGCGAAGGCCGATCTCTTCCGCGACGGAAGCGTCTGTGAAGACTGCGTAGGACGAAGCATCGCATGGCCGGCGATTGGGCACCGTTGTTACCGCGATTCGTTGTTAGGAACCACCGCCGTCAGCGGGATGCTGGCGCTTCACAAGTCTCTCGGTACCTGGACGACCGCGGTACACCGCTACATCGCCCTCACCAATTTCGCGCAGGACGCGTTCGTACGCGGCGGCCTGCCGAGTGATCGCATCGTCGTCAAGCCAAACTTTCTAGTCGATCCTCCTCGACGCCGCGAAGGAGACGGCGACTACGCTCTGTTCGTCGGGCGCCTTACCGAGGAGAAAGGCATCGAGACACTGGTCCGTGCGTGGGACCGTGTGGACATTCCGTTGCACATACTCGGCGACGGACCTCGTTTCGAACGAGTTGCCAGATGGGGTGCGACTCGACGCAACGTGCAGTTACTCGGATGGGTAGCTAACGAGAAAGTTCGGGCAGAACTTTCCAACGCGCGGTTCCTGGTATTTCCTTCTCTTTGGTACGAGGGATTTCCCATCGCGATCCTCGAAGCCATGGCAAGTGGGGTTCCGGTGTTGGCCTCGCAGCGTGGATCACTAGGCGAGATCGTAGGACCACACAGCGGTGGAGTGACCTTCGAGGCCGGCAGTGACGGCGCCCTGGCCTCCGCTGCAACGCAACTTTGGCAGGATAGCGATCGTTGCCGCGACCTCGGAAGGACGACGAGCGCCGCGTTTGAGTCCAACTACAGCGAAGCTCCGGGTTATCGCGCACTGACCGACCTGTACTCGAATGTCGCCGAAGAGTTTCGGGAACGACGCTGGTCGGTCTCGGCAGCGCACCGGATCGTTACGGCGTCCGATGAAGTCGATCCGCACGAACACGACCTAACGGGTCGGCCGACGGTACACATAGAAACCACGCCGATTACAAACCTAAATTTTCATCAGGCAGTATCGTTGATATCCGGATGGCTCGAGGAGTCTCAGCCGCGTCGCGTTGCCACTGTGAATCTGGATTTTCTGCGCCTTGCGGCGGCAGACGATGAGTTGGCCAACGCTCTTAGCGGAGCCGACCTAGTGACGGCCGACGGCACTCCGTTGTTGTGGCTTGCCAGTCTCCAAGGACAACCGCTGTGCGAACGCGTGGCCGGTGCAGACTTGATCCTGCCCTTGGTCGAGCAAGCGCATCGGCGAGGACGGTCTATCTTTCTGTTGGGCGGCGCACCCGGTGCCGCCCAGACGAGCGCCGATCTGCTCACCAGAAGGTTCCAGGGGCTTCGAATCGCGGGTACCGCTTCTCCCGTAGTAGACATGACCGATGAAGCCTCGTGTTTGCGCACGGTCGAAACCGTTGCAGCCGGCAGACCTGATCTACTGTTCGTGGCACTGGGTTGCCCGAAGCAAGACCTCTTTCTGGCCCGCTATCTCGAGGCGTTGAACTGTCGGGTAGGAATCGGAGTCGGAGCCAGCCTCGACATTCTCGCCGGAAACGTGCGGCGCGCACCTGAAGTCCTTCAGCGCGCCGGTCTCGATTGGGCATTTCGCTTGATCATGGAACCTCGCCGCCTCGGCGGCCGATACGCTCGCGACCTGGCCTTCCTCGCTCGCGCCGCAATCCGCGCTCGTCGAAACCGCGGCCGACGTGGTTCTCGCACCACCCGACGAGGCCCGCCTCCATGAAAGAACGCCCGCGCAATACACCCTCGGTTGCGACAGAGGCCGATTGCGGTATGCAAGGTCGCCATCGGGTTGACCATTTTCTGAAACTCACCGTACCGACGCTGACACAGAGGCGACGTTACGATTCGGTTGAACATTGAAGAGTTCGCGCGATCTACATCGGAACATATCGTGTCTTTCACACGCGCTCTCGCCCCCAATGTACCCGCACTCCATACCAGGCTAGTCGATCTTCGGACTCGGCAGGCCACGCTTGGTTCTCCACAAATCCCTCGTCACCGCCAATGCCAGACGAGTTGCAGCGAAAGACGAAGCCAAAGCCACCGCGTCCGATCCTGTACGTTTCCAGCGGACCGGCAGTCCAACGAGTTCCGCGTCGATAGCGTCGGCCTCCACCCCGAAGGTTCGAAGCACGTCAGGCCCCAGTCGGCGGAGATAGCGACGCGCGAACCATCGGCGTACCGGTGTCGCCAACACGCCGCGCCACCTACCTACCGAATCCTCAATCACCCCCTCCCGTCTGCTATTGGGAGATTTATCGCCCATCCGTCCCGCCAGGGCACCTCCACCGGTCACCTTCAGCATCTGCGGTTCGAACGGCAGCTCGAGGTAGGCACAGATATCTTCACATGTCGTTTCCGGGCGTGCCACCAGATCTTCATACCGAACGCGCAGCAAACGGCTCGAATACTTCGACCCAGCTTCGTGGAGTCGCAGCGGGCCGTGGTACAAGTCGAGCAAAGCATGGTGCAACCACAGCCGATCATTTCCCCAAGTCGTGATGACTGATGCCAGCACGTCGAGCGGATCCCTGACCAGCAGGATCGCTTTGGCATCGGGAAACAACGTCATGATGAAGTCGATGATCAAGAAGTACCGCGGGGTCTTGTCGATAAAGTATCGCGCGTTCTTCGCACTTGCCTCTTGATACACGCGCAACGCGGTTTCGCGCAGAATTTCCCTGTACGTTCCTTGTCCGTTCGTCATACAGGCCACGAGATCCGCAACGGCAATCGCGGCAAGGCGCTGCGAGTATTCCGCGAATACACGCAAGTCCGTCTCGCCGCTCATGACCGCCAACGGCAAGAGAAACCACGGCTCGGAAGCCGACGTGACTTGCGCGTGGCTCACCAGCATACGTTGCAACAGCGTCGAACCACTTCGAGGCATGGAGAACACGAACATCGGCTGTATGGTCATTCGTCGCTCCAAGAGTAGTCCATTCTTTTCCAGGTGAGCCGCACGCAACGCGCTAGGTGCGTCGCGCACGCCTTACCTGGAGGATCGGCACTTGGCCGTCTCGAGTATGCGTCCCTTCAAACGAGCGTCAGCGAACGTGCAGGACTCGACACCAAACAGCATTGAACTGGGACTGACCCCGAGCGGAGCCATCAAACCCGGCATTAGCATGGTCGTCACGCCCGACGAAAAGCCCACAAGATCCGCCATCCCAACGAAGTGCGTGAAGACCACCTGCCCAGAGATGGCGGCGACCGAGTTTCCTATGTTCTCAATCACGAGCGGTACGAGACGCTCGCTCCGTGACGGACACATGAGATCCTCAGCATTCCCCGTGGCGGCGAATTCGGAATCGCAAGCCGCGATCCCCATATTCGGCGCGAAGGTCGGGCCTGAGTTCGCTCCAGTGCGCAATAAACGCTGCGCAGTTACCGATGCCATCTCTTCGCGCATCACCGCTGTACGATCATCGGAAGCGTCGTCAATAACGACGAGTTCGATGTCTCGAAACGTCCGTCGATCAACACAGGCAAAGAGGCGTGGTATGAATTCCTGAGTGTTCAACGCAGGAACGATAATACTGACTCTTGGCATAGGAAGAAACCTATCGACGAAACCTATCCCTGCAACGAAATCGGGCTGGGGTTGTCCCTCATCCTTCGAACACCGGTGCCACCGCTCCCAGTCAGCAGCGACCCCACCCTGGTATGCCGAACTGGGAGAGAACGGTTTGTCGAACCGATAATGGCTCTGTCCGCCAACAGAACGCCGAGTGCCATCCAATAAAGGACGACGAGTTTCGGCTGGCCTAGCACCGGATTGAATGCGGACTCGAAAAGGAAGCACGAGACCCCAGCTAGTCCGAACAACGCAACGCCATCGCAGTCCCTCACAAAACGCTTTACGGAGCGGATCCCGTGGATTACCCCGGCGACCGCCGGAAGATAGAACAGTGCCGCACCGATGACCCCGCCGGAAGCCAGCAGATCCAACAAGTCGGAGTGGCTTGGGATGACCGTCAACCCGATCTGCATCACCGGAGACCCTACGAACAAAGACCCCCAAATCGGGCTCGCGACAAATTCCGAGATCCGCACCCCGTACGTCTCCAGTCGGACCTGTCGACTCCCGCCAGGGAGAGATCTTCTGAACACTCTCGCCAACGAGACTGCTATTGCCGCACCGCCAAACACTGCCTGGGAAACCCACAGACGCCGATTCAAGAGCGGTCGCTTGGACTCGTCCGGCCGGCCGGCGGTTTCGACCAACCAGGCGACCATCGTAACGATCATGGCAAGTCCGAACCCGGTGAGCTTTATTGTGAGAATGCACGCGAGAATGAGGGCGAGACCACCGAGCCGCCGAACGACAGGTCGATACACGGCGAGCGCAAAACCTGCTGCCGCGCCGAAATACAGAACCTCCTCATGGTAAATATGGGCGCGATTGACCATTCGGAAACCGAGCCGCCACGCCACCAAAATCGGAATCATCACGGTCACCGCCATCATCATGATCCGGGCGGCGTACTCCCCGAAGTGTTTCTTCTCTTTCGGAACCAGGCAAAGCATGTACGCGGGCGCGAAGGTTATGACACACAGACCACGCCCGACATACGTCTGGTAAAGCTGCACGTTGTGCCCCATCAACGTGAAAAACCCGGCGCTCACGCACGCGGTAGACAACGCCGCCAGAAACAACACCGGCCAGCCTAGTGGAACCCCCTTGAGCCCCACCAGGTAACACGCCGCGGATGCACTCGCAGCAATGATCGGCGCGTACTTCGCGCTCTGAATAGTCTCGAGGCCCCAGTCGGTGTCCGAAGGTTCGACCGTGAAGAACGCAGCGATGAAGAGTGCAACAAGCAGCAGGTTAGTGCCGGCCCTCACGATCGCGGGGTGCGTGATGACGATCCGTATGTCTTTGCGTCTTGGCGGTTTCATTCGTTTACTGGTCGGACCTTTCTTGCTGCGACGGCACTCGAACTAACCAGGAGCCCGTTGAAAACTGGCCAGCTGCGCGTTGCGCGCGCCGCGCAGATGGTCCATCTTGAACGAGCTCACGCCTTTTTTTCAACAGTTTGCTTGCGCACTTGGCCGCTCGGGCAACACCCGATACACTCCCCCCGATCCACGTGGTTCGGTGCCGAGGAGGCCAACAGGGAGTTAAGCGAACCCCGCAGAGCTTACAAGCGAGCAGGCATGGCAAAGCAAGACGTCCCGGCAAAGCCGATCAGTTCTTTCCCAACGACGGCAGCGCTCGGCTCCAGCGTCCTGACGGCCGCCACGTTGCTGCTTCTTGGCGGAGGGTCTCCTGCCGCAAGAAGTTTGATCGTCTGCATCCCGGGCATTCTCTTCCTGCTCACGGGTTTCATGCAGCGGTGCGACGGGAAGGCGGTTGCCGACGGATCGAGCCGCGCAACTGCTGCCCTGCTGGGGCTACCGTTACTGGCCGCCGTGCAGACAGCAGCGTTCACCATCGAACCATGGAGCGCCGCTCCGGTCTCGGCAATGCTGGCAGAAGCCGTGCTGCTGGCCGCATATCTGCTCTTCTTCTTGTGCGCCTGCGCCGCTGCCCGGTCGGCGACGCAGGCCAGGGCGCTGATCCTGGCACTGTTCGCGATCGGTGCCGGCGAAGCGTTGTACGGATCGCTCAATTTTCTTTCTGGCAACCAGTTCCTGCTGATCTTCAAACGTTGGGCATATTTGGACTCGGCCACCGGAACCCTGGTCAACCGCAACCACTTCGCCTACCTGCTCGAGATGACAATCCCGATCGGCTTCCTGGTGGCTTCTACTGCGACGGCGGGCAGCGGGCCACTATCCGAGCAGCGCGTCAGCCATACCGAAGACGGCGCACGCCGAACACTGCTCGGGCTGCCGGTAGCGGTAATGTTGCTGGCGCTGCTGCTGTCGCGTTCGCGCATGGGCTTGGCCAGCCTAGTCAGCGCATCGATCGTGGTGCTGCTACTCGACCGACTTCTGCGGCAGCCCGGCGAAGAGGCCAGGCATTTCACAGGAAGCAGGACCGGCGAGCTGGTGGTGGTGGTCAGCGCGGCTCTGTTTCTTCTGCTCGGCGTCGGCGTCGATCTCGCCGTCGAGCGTTTTTCGCGCGCCACTAGCGACTTGGAAGTCGGACGATTTCCGATCTGGGCTGACACCTGGAAAATGGTCCTGGCACATCCCCTGCTAGGCAGCGGATTCGGTTCCTTCGAGCACCTGAACGCCTCGTATCGGACCGGCCCCACCGGCTTCTACGTAACTCACGCCCACTGCGACTACCTCGAAGTGCTGGCCGAGTCGGGCATAGTCGGCTTGGCAATCGTAGCCTCGTGGATCATACTTTTCTTTCGCCGCCTTGTCCGCACGCTGCGGCTGCGCCTGGACCCCGTCCGCCGCACCAGCGTGTTGGCCACCAGCGTCGGCATTCTTTCGGTAATCATACATTCCACCGTCGATTTCGGTTTGCGCGTCCCGGCAGTCACACTCACCTTACTGCTGGTAGTTGCCGTCTTCCTCGGTGCGAGCGCCGACACCCCCAACGGCAACGCCGTGCGACAACGGCAGGCTCGATGATCGACATCCACTGCCACCTGCTGCCCGGGGTCGACGATGGGCCGAGATCATGGGAAGAATCCCTGGATCTGTGCCGCGCCCTGGTGGACGACGGCATCACCCATGCGATCACCACTCCGCACCTGATCGACGGAGTCTACGATAACACCCGTAGTGTCGTGCAGCCGCTGGCGGCCACACTAGTCCGCCGGCTCGGCGACGCTGGCATCGCCCTCCAACTGGACGCCGCAGCCGAGATCGACATCTCATCGCGATTCGTCTCCACCGGCGGGCAAGACATCCCGGCTCTGTGCGGCAAGGCCGTGCTGCTCGAGATGCCGGTGGCGGTGGTTCCGCACGCAATGGAACACATCCTGTTCGCGGTCAGCTCGCGCGGCATTGTTCCGATCTTGGGACACCCGGAGCGCAACCATCTGGTACAGGACCGGCCCGAGATGGTGACATCATGGATCGCAACAGGCGCAGTGTTGCAGATTGACGCCGAGTCGCTGCTGGGTCTTTGGGGCTCCGGCTCCAAACGCTGCTCAGAAACACTGCTGACCCGCGGCCTAGTGGGCGTGATGGCCAGCGACTCTCACTCGTGCAGCCGTCGTCCGCCGCGCCTCACCACCGCGCTGAACCGCGCCGTAGAACTCATCGGACCCGGCGCCGATCATTTGGTACGCGCCACACCGGCGGCGCTGCTCGCGGGAACCTTCGCGGGGCTGCCTGTCCTGGCAGGCGCGACGGCGTCTTCACGCAATTCCGAGCGCGGCCTGCTGCGCAAGATCTTCAGCCGGCGCTGAAACAATGCAGCGACCGGAGCAGGTGAAGTTTCGAAGCGAAATAGTCGGCGACGATGCGCATGACGCCAGCGTCACTACGCCCGGCGGCACACGGCATCCCACCCTCCGCCTAGCCGGCGGAGCAGGCATTTCGTTCGTCGGCAAGCTGACCGGACGACTCATCCAGATCGTCGTGCAGGTGGTCTTCGCGCGTTTTCTCGAAATGGAGGATTTCGGGCGCTTCGCGCTCGGAATGACGATGGTGCGGATGGTCGCGATGATCGCGCCGCTCGGCCTCATCCGCGGAGCGGTCGTATTCGGCGCCAAGTACTGGACACTCAACCCGTCGCGATTCAAAGGAGTCGTGATCGAGACTGCCGGGCTCGCCGCCTTCAACGGAACTCTGGGCGCGCTTGCGATCTTCGTGTTCGCCAACCAGCTACGCGGCGTCTTCTCGGAACACGCTTTGCCGGTCGAGACTCTGCGAACCTTCGCGTGGATGATCCCGCCGTTCGCCATGTTGCTCGTCGTCACCGAGCTGACACGCGTTTCTCAGCGGATGCAGTTCGGCACGTTGGCACAGGACATCGTACAGCCGCTGGTGGCATTGGCCGTATTCGCAGCGATGTACGCCGCCGGAGCGCGCCTGAGCGCGGCCGTCGGCGCGACCGCTCTTTCGTTTGCGTTCTCCTGCGCGTTGGCCGTCTGGTTCCTATTCCGTCTGTTCCCCGAGTCGCTGCGCGCCGACCTGCCTACCACCTGGAATATGCGCGAGATCCTGGTGTTCATGGCCCCCACTTCTCTCGCTGCCATCGGCGGCGTTTCCAGCGCGATGCTTGACCGCATCATCGTCGGCGCCTACCGGCCACCGCAAGAAATGGCGATGTATCAGGCGGCATCGCAAGTTTCGGTCGCCTTCATCGTCATCCTCGGTTCTTTCTCCGCGATCTTCGGCCCGATGGCGGCAAGATATTACGCGGTAGGCGATGGTCTGGCTTTGCAGAAATTGGTGAGAACCAGCACCAACTGGGGACTCTATCTTGCTCTTCCTATCTTCGTCTTCTTCGTGGTAGTTCCCGGCACCCTTCTCGGCTTCACCTTCGGAGATTCTTATTCGCAGGCTGCGCCTGCGCTGGTCATCCTTGCCGCCGGCCAGTTGATCAGCGTCGGCAGCGGAAACGTAAGCGCACTGCTGATCATCTCGGGCAACCAGACGCGCTGGATGCTTCTCGCGCTTGGCGCCACGGCGGTCAACGCCGCCGTCGGTCTTCTGCTCGTTTCGCACTGGGGAATTGCCGGTGCCGCGGTCGGCAACCTGCTCGGCAACGCGGTCCTCTTCGGCGGTGGGACAATGGTGGTCTGGGTGCGGCTGCGCCTATGGCCTTACCAACGCCGTACCATCAAGCTCGCAGTGTCGGCCGCGTCGGCGTTCGCAGCAGGTCGGCTGCTCGCACCGGCGCTGGCGACGCTGCCGGCCGTCGTACAACTGGCGGCGGTCGGCACCGGCGTGCTGGCGACATTCGCGCTCTCGTCGCTGGTTCTGGGAGTGGACGAGGACGAACGTGTGCTCGCCAAGGCAGTGCTACGGCGCATCGGATGACGAGATCACAGAACACGCGGGGAGCTGAAACACGGCAATGCTGAGCACACGGCGCATCGCGTTTCTGGCCGGCTACGGACGCAACGGCGGAACCCTGCTCGACCGCACCCTCGGTTCCTTTCCGGGCGCAGTTTCGCTCGGTGAATTGCGTTTCGTCTGGCTCAAGGGCCTCGAGCGCAACGAGTCGTGCTCGTGCGGTCTTGCGTTACGCGATTGCCGCTTCTGGCGCGAAGTGTTCGACCTCGCCTACGGCGGCTTCGACCGCATCGACGCGCAGGCGATGATCAAATTGTACCGCACGGTTGACCGTACCCGTTACGTTCCGTTCCTCGCCTCCCCACGCCGCCCAGCGGCTTTCGAGCAGCGAGCGACAGAATTGGCAAAGCGGCTGTTGCCGCTCTACGCCGCGATCGCCGAGGTCAGCGGCGCCGAGGTTCTGATCGACTCGTCGAAGTTCGCGGGCTACGGCTGGATCCTGTCGCGCCTCGACGGCTTCGAGACCTGCACCATCCACTTGGTGCGCGATCCGCGCGCGGCGTCGTACTCGTGGTCGAAGAGCGTACGCAAACCCGAAGTCGCCGGCATCGAAGCGCTGATGCCGCGCGCCAACCCCGTCTCGTCGGCAGCGCAGTGGATGTACCGCAACCTCGCCGCCGAAACCCTGCAACGCGGCAGCGCCCGGTACCGCCGCGTCCGCTACGAAGATTTCGCACGCGCGCCGCGCCAGCAGGCCGAGGAACTAGCGCGTTGGCTCGGCCTGGATCCGTCCGCGCGCTCTCCGTTCGTCAGCTACGACGAGGTAGTGATCGAAGGCGGGCACACGCAGTCCGGCAACCCGGTGCGCTTTCGGAACGGAGCGACGACGATCGAGATCGACAACGAATGGCAGACCAAGATGCCACGCAGCGAGCGCATGGTGGTCGCCTGCCTGACCGCCCCGCTGCGAATTCGCTACGGATACACCTGAACGCCGGTGCATAGCGGTTCCTGTGACATGCGCCGTACATGCTCGCCGTGCCCCCCCTAACGGCGTGCTTGATTGCGCGTATCGTCGGGCCATCGAAAGCAGTAGAGGTTGACCAACGAGGGAACCGGCCAACGATTTCATTCCTGTCAGAATCGCGACTTCCGGCGCGCGGTCATCGCGCATGGTGCCGGTCACTTCCGGCAGCTATCCCATCGAGGGCCTGGATACAGCAACAGCCATCGAGTTGCTGCGCCAGATCGGACGAGGAAGCCGTGACCGGAACGACGCGCAACGTGCTCGTGTTTGCCTACCGACGCCCTACCGACCTTCAAGAGGGACGACGATTACCTGCGCGCTGGTTGTCGCCGAACTCGTCTGCGACCCACTGTCGGACGACTGCTTACTCTTCACGGGGCCTATGCGCGCTCACTGCCCCTCGGTCAAGATGCCTAGCCGCCGATACGACAGGCTAGTGTTGTCGGAAACCGCCGCGGAGCCGATCTTGTCTACGCCACACGGACAAGTTACGCTGAAGCTTTCGCCCATGAAGCAGCGATCCGCGAGCAATTTTGAAGAGATGACCTTGCCGTCTTGGCGATAATTGCGCCGTAGCCGGTGGGTGCGGTAGGTCTTGCCTTTGTACTGGCGTGATGTGGTGACAACGTGGGCTGCGGCTCCGCGCTTTGCCATAGCGTATAATCTAGCGTACTGGTCCACGACGTCAATGTCGTTCGTGACCACATTCTGCACTACGCAAAGACACTCACGCATGCGGATCTCTCGGCTTTTCAATAGCTTCGAGCGGCGCAGGCGATCTGACAGGGCGGCAACTTCAGGTTAGGGTTCGGCTATGGTTGATCGAGACGGCGCCGTTCCGTTTTTTTCGATTGTCACTATCACCAAGAACAACGCTCTAGGGCTGGAGAGGACCCTAGCGAGTGTCGCAAGACAGAGCTTTCGCGACTATGAGTGGATCGTCGTCGATGGACAGTCCGAAGACGATACCGACGCTTTACTCGCGACGTCTCGTCCCGAAAAGACACGCATTCACAAGGGACTGGACCAAGGAATCTACGACGCCATGAACAAAGGCCTCGACATGGCGCGCGGCCGGTACATGTTGTTTCTCAACGCGGGGGACGTCTTGTGCGGTATCGACACGCTTGCGTCCGCTCATGCGAGGATGGTCGTTGAATGCGCGGACGTTTGGTACGGTGATTGCTGGATGGAATGGTCACCCGAGAATCGTTGGTATCGGCGTCCGGTTCATTGCTGGCTAAGCTACGGAATGCCGACGTCTCATCAAGCGATGTTTTATCGGCGCAGCCTCGTTGCAAGTACGCGATACCGGCTTTCCTATCGAGTGTGCGCCGACTACGCATTCACCGCAGAAGTGCACTTGCGCGGCGCGACGTGGGCGTACTTGGACTTGCCGGTTGCTAGGTGTGAGAGAGGCGGGTGGTCGGACAGAAATAGACGGGCATCTTATCAAGAGCATTGTCGTGTACGGCACGAAATCCTGCGGCTGGCATGGACGAAGCGCACATTGATCGATTTACTGCAGGGAATCGTGGAACTGACCAAACAAGTGCTTCCCGTACTTCATCATGGCCTGCGCGAGGTTTGGCGGCTGCGACTCTAACGCCGGCAGCGGGACAATCCAGACGTGCGCGATGGGTTAGATGGCCCTGGTCGCCCGGTCCTAGCCCGGAACGAGAGCAGAATAGTGAGCCGAGAACTTACTTGCTATACGACTCCAACAGTCGTTCATAGGCCTGCAAGATTTTCAACCAATCGAAGTCTTGCGCAACTCGTTCTCGGCTCGCTGTTCGCATTTCGTCTAACTCGTCACACCGGCGATCAAGCCGATCGAAAATCGCCGCGAGTTCGAGTTCGTTCTTGAAGTACATCGCACGCTCGCCTGCGACCCACCGATTGTAGCTGTTATCGTGCGCGATAACCGCGTTGCCAGCGGCCATTGCCTCGACGAGCGATGGATTGGTGCCGCCGACACTATGGCCGTGGACGTAGGCCAGACTATGGAAACGCAATGTGCGTAGCAACGCGTCGTCATAAACGGCACCGACGAACCTAACTTGTTCCGATGCTGCTTGAAGGACGGAGGAATGGTAGGAGTGTCTAGTCGAGTACTGCCCCAGCACCACGAGGGTGTAGCTGTGTACTTTCCTTGAGAAGGCGCGCACGATCTGTAGGGTATTGTTTTCTGGCTCGGGTCTCGCAACCAGAGTCAGGTAACTTCCCGGGACCAAGTGCAATCGATTCAGTTCCTCGCTGGGAGCCTCAGTGACCACCGTCCCTCCGTATGGAATCATGACGATCTTTTCTCTGGAGACTCTCGTTGCGAGATGTCTTGCGATCTCGGGATGATCGGCAACGAGACAATCCCCCAGCAAACAGCCGAGACGTTCGTTGAACCAGAACCATGTCTTGACGACACGATTCCACTTGGCGCGACGCCATTCGATCCCGTCCATGTTGATAACGTTGCGAATGCGGTACGCGCGTAGCAATGCGCAGAACGCGGCGGTGTTGTAGCCAAGCGTCAGACACAAGTCGCGATGACGCGCAGCGTCTCGCGTTGCACACCAATCGAACCACACCGTGCCGCTTGCACTGTTCGGCACTGGAATGTGGACACGTTCGATTCCATGCCAGCCGTCCCTGGCGCGACGCGAATCGGGAGCGCCTTGGCAGTAGACAATAACCCTCCAGCCGCGCTCTCGCAGATAGAGAGCCAAGTGCTGCGCAAACGTCTCGAAACCGCCGTATCGCGCTGGGATTCCGCGGGTTCCCAGAATACGCAGCGTTTTCTCGTGGGTGCTGTCGGAAGAAGATGCGTGATTCATCGAAAACCTGTTGGACGCCCGATCCCGCGGAGAACGACCTCCGTGAGCAGGCGAGACGGTCCAGCCCCCCCCAGAGTCGACCGTTGACCGCGGAATCAACTTACGTTCGCGCCCGTACTCACGCCATCCCTCCAATGCCCTCTTGATACCGCGTCGGCTATTCGGTTCCATTCTTGGCGCAGAGAATCTCAACGATTTTCGAATGCCAGGTGGCCGCAGCCTCTTTCGGCGGAGCCATCCTATTGGTATCGCGCGCATCGACGTTCACCCGCCTGCCCCCATGAGCAGGCTGGTCAGCGAGGTCTCTGGCTACTCCAGAACCCGCACCATCTGGCTGCACATTCCGGTGATCGTGAACACCCAGATCGGGCATCGTCAACGGAGCGAAGCAACGCTGGGCTGGGCTGTTGATTGATACGCAAAGATACTGCTTCTCGAGGTCGCGAGCCGCGTTCAGTGAAGCGCTGCTGCCAGAACCAACTCGTCGATCCACAACTCGCCGCCGAGGAATTTGTTGAACTGATCGGTGGGCTGACGGTTCACCAGAACGCGCACTCCTTCGCAGTTGTCGGGAACTCGGAACTCGATCTGGAACTCGCGCCACGGGGAAGCCAACTTCCACTCGGGCCCCGCGACCCACAGGCCGCAGTCCTGGCCGCCGCCGGCCGCGCGGGGAGTTGCACCGGTAGCGGCAGCGTCGGCGTCTGCGCGTCCGATTCCCCGCACCGCCACGCGAGGGCCGCTGGCCGAAGTGATGTGCTCGGCCTTGGCCTTGCCGCGCAGCACGTAACGAACACCGGATGCGACCGGAACGTCTTGCCACACGCCGCCGTAGCGCGGGTTGTGCTTGCCGTCGAAGGCCAGGTGAAGAGCGCGGTCTCCGTCGGGACAGTCTTTGCACGCGGCAACTTCGGCGCTGACACCCTCGCCGGGCGTCACGTACCAGCCGAACGGCTTGCGGTCTTTCAACTGCTCGAAGCTGCCGTCCAACAACGAAGCGCCGGCGGCAGGTCCGTCGGGAAAACGCGCGCCCCAGGCCTCGTGCACCTGACCGCTGCTCAGCAGCATCTTGGAGTAGGCAACGCGCTGCCAATCGGGCGTCGCCACGCCGTCGCGCGCAACGCGAGCCCAGACCACCCGCGCATCGGCCAGCGGCCGATGCTGCAGCACGAACCCGAAATAGGAAACGAGATCGTCTTGGCCGCCGAATACGTGATCGACCAGAAAGTCGGCGTTGTAGAGACGGTGCAAGGTGGCGTACAGGTCGTCACTACGCTCGAGCACACCGTGCTGCGCGGCGGCAAATTCGCGGCCCGCTTCCTCGTCGCGGCCCAGCATCGCGTAGAGCGTGGCCGCGCGAAGGCGCGTCGTCGGCTGCGAGCGTCCGGTAGTCACCGCCTTCTCGATCGCCTCGGAAGGATCCTGGCCCAGCGCTGCCTGGGCTTCGGCCAGCGACATCCAACACACGGCGCAGGCGGGATAGTCGGCGATCGCCTCTCGATAGCGCGCGATCGCGCGCTCGTGCTCACCTAACGCAGCGAGGATCTGTCCCAGTTCGAGGTCATAGGTCCAGTTCTCGGGAACCAGCCTGGCCGCGCGTTCCAGGCCGACGATGCGAGCGGCGCCGGGCCTCGATGCATAATAGGACGCGACCAGTCCGCGCGTGCCGTAGGCCACACACAGCAGCGCGCTGCCTGCCAGCAGCAGGCGTACCAAAGCCGCGCCGCGACAACCGGCGGTCGGTAGCACCTGACGCGTCGCCGCGTCGCCATCGGAGGAGTTAGCGCCGCGCGCCGCGCTCGCGGCCGCTTCACCCGTCGTTGCGTCGCAGTCAGACAAGCAGCCGCCGCGCGCGACGTTCAGGCTTCACTGCCGCTGCCGAGCCGCGGAGTCTTGCCTTCGGCCGCGCCGCCGTAGGGCACGTGGCCGTAACCGTACGCGTGACCGTAGTAGCCGCCGTAGTACGAGTAACTCGACCCGCGCGTGGCAACCTTGTTAAGGACCACCCCGAGCACCTTCGACTGCATTCGCAGCAGGTACTCGGTCGCGTGCTTGAGCACGTGACGTGGTGTGGATCCGGCCTGAGCAACCACCAGACAGCCGCCGCCGGCACGATTGGCCAGCGTCGGAACGTCGGCAAAACCCAACGTCGGCGGTGCGTCGAGCAACACCAGGTCGTAACGTTTCTCGAGCGCGTCGAGCAGCTCACCGAGCAGCGGCGAACCGAGCAGATCGACCGGGTTGGGCGCCACCGGCCCGGCCGTGACGACGTCGAAGTTCGGGTGACCGCTCGGACGCACGATGTCGGCGAGCGAAGCGTTGCCGGTCAGGTAACTGCTGGTACCCACGGCGTTGTCGAGACCGAGCGCACTGTGCACGCGTGGCCTGCGCAGGTCGCAATCCATCAATATCACGCGGCGGCCCATCTGCGCGAAAGCCAGTGCCAGATTGCTGGTGAGGCAGGTCTTGCCTTCGCCGGGACCCGCACTGGTAATCAGCAACCGGTGCGGCAGGCCCCCCGATGCCGCCATCAGCAAGGCGGCGCGCAGCGTGCGTATCGCCTCCGCGCCCGGCGAGGTCGGCATCAGCGCCACCTGGCGATCGGGCGTGTAGGTGGCGAGCAGAGCCGGATCCGAGGGTGCAGGGAAAATAGGCACCGCCGCCAGCGTGGGAAGCCGCGCCGCCTTCTCGACGTCGTCGGGTGTCTTGACGGTATCGTCGAGGTACTCCTGCGAGACCGCCACGCCGACGCCGCCGAAAACACCGAGCGCCAGCGCCAGAGCCAGGTTGAGCACGAGCACCGGACGGTACTGGCGAATCGGCGCCTCGGCCTTGTCGAGCACGGTGATGTTGGATGCCCTCAGCGCGCCGGCGACTTCCACCTGCTTGTAGCGAGAGAGCAGGTTGTCGTAGAGCTGACGATTGGTGTCGATGTCGCGCCGCATGATGTTGAAGGTGACCGACTGCGCCTCGAACTTGCCCACTTCCGATTCGTGATCGGATAGCGCCTTGCGCAAGTCGCGCTCGCGCTGGAGCGCCGACTGGTAGCTGGCCTCGATGCTGCGCACCAACCCTTGCTCGGTGTCGCGCACCTGGCTTTGCAGCGAGACGACTTTGGCGCTCAGCTGCTGCACCTGCGGAAACGCTTCCGAGAAAGTCTGGCGCAGCAGCGCGAGCTGGGCCTGGGCCTCGGAGAGCTGGTCTTTGAGGGTCTTGAGCAGCGGGTTGTCGATGATACCCGGCATGCTGCTGTGCATGGCGCTCTTGGCCTGGACGTTGAGGGCTTCGAGACGTATGCGCTCGGCTTCGGTTTCGGTGACCCTCTTGCTGAGGTCGTCGAGACGGTCGTGAAGAACCTTGGCCTCCTCCTCGATGGCGTAGACGTCCTTGCCGCGCGCGAAATCCTGCAACGCGACTTCGGACTCCTCCAGCCGGCCCTTGGTGATGCCGAGTTGCTGCTCGATGAAGTCCTTGGCGGTGGCGGCCGAGTCGATGCTCTGGTCCATCGTCAGCTCGACGTACTGCAGCGCCATCGTCGAGACGATGCGCTGGGCGAGTTGCGGGCTGGCGGCGATGTAGGCCAACTCGACCAGGTAGGAATCCTCGCCGGGAATCACGCGGACGTTGTCGAGCAGCAGATCGACCAGCTTCTGGTGCTCCTTGTCGGCCAGCGCTGCCGCATCGACCGGTTCGTCCTCTGAGAGCGGCAGCAGACCGGCCAGCCATTCCTTGACGTTGTCGATCACGCCGGGAGGCTGCAGGGCCGGATTGAAAAGAGGTTCCTTGTCGAGTTCGAGTTGCTTGATCGTGCGGCCGGCAAGAGCACGGCTCGACAGCACCGAGTACTGGGTCTGGAAGAAATCCTTGTAGGCCTGAACCTGGTTGATGTTCTGTTCGAGATTGGCGAAGTCGACGATGTTGGGACCGTTGGGCTGGATCTGCAGCACGGTACGCGAGCGGAACGTCGGCGTTGCCGCCAGTGAATAGACCAGAGCCGCGACCACGCAGAACGCCGTGGCGGCGGTGATGGTCCACTTGCGACGGCTCAGGAAGTCGAGGTAGTAACGGAAGGAAACCTCTTCCTCCACCACCATGTAGCCTTCGCCGTAGCGGTAGGCGTCGGGCGTCGCCGGTGCGTAGCCCTGCCAGGGGCCGGCCGGTTCGAGGGGGCCGCCGCCGTGGCCGTCGCCGCGCGGATGAGCGCCTCGCGGCGTGAGGTAGCGGCCGCCGTTGTCTTCGTTGTCCATCGTCACTCAGCCACCAGTAAACTCGCGTCCATCCCCCCGCCGCCGGCTAAAAAGCCGTCGCGTTGACGCCGAAACGGATCAGACCGGTAATCTGCTCCAAAACGAACTTGGCCCCGGAAACCGGCACCACGATGACGTCCTCGGCCTGTACCGGCATGTCGGCGATCTTCCCGGCCGCGATGTCGCCGACGTCGATGTCGATGGCCTCGCGCTGTCCGTTGGCGAGCTTACGGTAAAGCGTGGTACCCGACACCCGCGACAGGGCGACGTCGACGCCGCCGGCCGTGACCAGCGCCTGGGTTACCGTAGTGGCCGTCAGCAACGGATAAGCGCCCGGCTTCTTGACCATGCCTTCGACGTAGAAGATTCCGGCCCGCGGTACGTTGATGACGTCGCCCGGCAGCAGTGAGGGGTTGAGACGCGCGTCGCCGGTCTCGGCGAGTTGGTCGAGGTCGATCAGCAACGACTGCACCATCTTGTCGCTGGTGCGGGTCAAGCGCACAGAGCGGCCGGCGTCGGGAGTCAGTCCGCCGGACATGGCCACGGCTTCGAGCAGGCTCTTGCGGCCGCGCAATTCGAGCACCCCGGGGTTCTTGACGTTACCCACCACCGAAACGCGGAAGCTGCGGTACTCGCGTATGAAGACGGTGATCTGAGGCTCGTGAATGAAGCGCAGGTATTCGCGGCGCAACTCCTCTTCGAGTTCGAGGGGACCGAAGCCGTCGGCCTTGACCTTGCCCACGTAGGGCAGCGTGATGAAGCCCGAGTTCGAGACCCGCGCGACGATCACGCGGGGTTCGCCGTTCTGGCTCTCGATGTCGTAGAGCGTGACTTCGATGAGGTCTTCGGGGCCGACGCGGTAGTCGCCCGGGACCATCGCGCTCTGTGCGGCGATGGTCGCCAGGTCCTGGTTGAAGGCCTCGACCTCTTTGGCTTTGGCATCTACCTCGGCCTTCTGGATCGCCACCTGGCGCTGCGTGGAACTGCAGGCCGCCGCGCCGATTATTGTCAGTGCCAGCAGGCACACGGCAGCGACCCGGCCACGGCCTGCGACCACGCCGTAACCGGTGCGGCACGCATAGGTAGGATTCGAGCGGGTCGCCATCGTAAAGTCAGGGTTGCTCAACTGAGCCCAAGCCGGTTACCCAAGCCTTCCGCTGCCGCAAAAAGCAACACGCCGCCCCCTTGGGAAAGGGTGGCGGCGCGCTGACAAGAGTCCGGATCAGAGAGCCTGGACCCGCGTACTCGAAGCGAAAGATCAGTGGGGGCTGCCGTTGTGACCGCCGCCGTCGGACGCCGTGATAGCCACCGCCGTGATGACGCCGGCCAGGGCAAGCCCACCGGCGGCCCAGGGGAGCCACACCGGCAACGGCTTCTTCGTGCCGTCGGCCTCGCCCGGCTGCTCAGTCGGGGGTGCATCGGAAGCCGCCGCCAGCTGCTCGGCCTGCTCAGGCTCGCCGGCCGCGCCGCCGAGCTTCTCGACATCCTGGGACGCGAAGTGGAAACGCTCGCCGGCCTTCACCGTGCGCTCGTTGCCGGCCATCGCCACCTGCATCACACCGCGCTCGACTGTCAGGCTCTGGCCGCCGTCGATATACCCGTTGGCCTTGCCCGTGCCTTTGACGGCAGCGCCGGCGCTCTCGAAACGCAGCGGGGAGCCTTCGCCGACGTGAAAAGCGACCTTACCCTTGGCCACGCCGATCACCGCCGCATCCGCGGTCCCGGAAGTGCTGACCTCGGCGCCCGCGTAGAGCCCCACGGTGCCTTGGGAACCGAGTTCGGCCAGCACGAAGCCCTTGTCGCCGGTCTTGATGCTGTCACCGGCCAGCAGCGGACGCGTCGAAGAAACCTGCGACCACTCTGCCGAATCGGCACCGACCCAGGCCGGCCCCGCGCCCTTGACGGTGCCGAAAACGGACGCCGCAGCGCCGACCGACGGGACCTGAGCGACGACCATGCCCGCTGAGACAACACAGGTCAGGACTCGCTTCCAGAGAGTGCTTTTCTTCATCACTTTTTTCTCTCCCCCTAATCCGTCTTGCTCGAGGCCACAGCACGGCCGCGGCTCCTTTCGAGGCAAGCCCCTGCTCCACCTCACAGGCCAAATGATACCGGCAATCTAGCCCTGGCTCTCGCGCAGTGTCAATACGCGGGGCCGTTTGGAAAACGGGCGCTCGCGGGTCTCGCGCGCAGCGGCACGAGCGCGAGATGAGCTACCCGGCGTGCGCTACCGGGAAGCCGCCGACGCAGGCCTTTGACTTGCGAACCGGCAGGCCGGTATACGGGCCGCGGTCGCCTCGACCTGCGAACTTCGACCGGCCGGCGAGTCGAAGCTGTAAGGGTCGCAGGAGCCGCCGCCCCCACATGCGAGACGCATCGAACGACGTTGCGGTCGTCGTCATCCCTGCCCGGTACGGATCGACGCGGCTGCCGGGAAAGCCGTTGGCCGACATCGGCGGCCGTCCCCTCATCGATCACGTCTGGCGACGCGCGGGCCTGACCCGGCTGGCCGAGCGGGTGCTGGTAGCGACCGACGACGAGCGCATACGCCGGGCCCTGCCCCCGCACGCCGAAGTCGTGATGACCTCGGCCGATCACCCGAGCGGCAGCGACCGCGTCGCCGAAGCGGTAAAGGGCGTGAACTGTGCGATCGTGGTCAACGTGCAAGGCGATCTGCCGCTTCTCGACCCGGCATTGATCGACGACCTGATCTCGCTGCTGCGCGCCGACCGCGAGCTCGGGATGGCCACGGTGGCGGCACCGATCCGCGCTGCCGAAGAGTTTCGCAACCCGTCGGTCGTCAAGGTGGTGTGCGACGCTCGCGGTCGTGCCCTATACTTTTCGCGGGCACCGATCCCCTACAGCCGCGAGCGGCCCGGCGAGCCCGGCGGCGCCCTCAGGCACGTCGGCATCTACGCGTACCGGCGCCCGGTGCTGTCGAAGTTCGCTGCGCTGACGCCAACGCCGCTCGAACGGACCGAAAAGCTCGAGCAGTTGCGTGCCCTCGAGAACGGCATTGTAATCGGCGTCGTCCGTCGCGCCGATAGCGTGCCTTTGGAAGTCGACACCCCCGAAGATCTGGCAGAGGTTCGCCGAGTGATGGCGGCCATGGAGGAGCGACATCGTGAGTGAAGGCAGAGTCACAAAGTTCATCTTCGTGACCGGCGGCGTCGTCTCGGCGCTCGGCAAGGGCTTGGCAGCGGCGTCGATGGGGGCCCTGCTGGAGAGTTCGGGCCTCAAGGTCTCGATGCTCAAGATGGACCCCTACATCAACGTCGACCCGGGTACGATGAGCCCCTTCCAGCACGGCGAGGTCTACGTGACCGACGACGGCTACGAAGCCGACCTGGACCTGGGTCACTACGAGCGTTTCGTCTCCACTGTGATGGGACGCCGCAACAACGTCACCACCGGTTCGGTCTACTACGAAGTAATCAAGAAAGAGCGGCGCGGCGATTACCTCGGCGCCACCGTGCAGGTAATCCCCCACATCACCGACGAGATAAAGAGCCGCATCCGCGCTGCGGCAGAAGGCGTCGACCTGCTGATCGGCGAAGTCGGCGGCACCGTCGGCGACATCGAAAGCCTGCCGTTCCTCGAAGCGATCCGTCAGATGCGCGCCGAGGTCGGTCACGACAACGTGCTGTACGTGCACCTGACCCTGGTGCCCTACATCGGCGCCGCCGGCGAGATCAAGACCAAGCCCACCCAGCACAGCGTCAAGGAACTGGCCGGCCTGGGCATCCAACCCGACATCCTGCTGCTGCGCTGCGAGCGCCCTCTCGGAGACGCCGTCAAAGCCAAGGTCGCGCTGTTCTGCAACGTCGCACAGAAATCGGTCATCGAAGCCCGCGACGTCGACTGCATCTACAAATTGCCGCTGGCGCTGCAAGAGCAGGGACTCCACAAACGCATCAACGAGAAGCTCAAGATCTGGACCGGCGCGCCCAAGATGGCGGCGTGGGAACGCGTCGTCAACACGCTCGACAACACCAAGGAGCGGGTGCGCGTCGCGATGGTGGGCAAATACGTCGACCTGGCCGATTCCTACAAGTCGCTGAACGAAGCGTTGGTGCACGGCGGCATCGCCAACGAGTGCGCAGTGGAGATCTTCCACGTCGATTCCGAAGAAGTCGAAACCAAGGGCATCACGGCTGAGATCATCGGCGCCGACGCCATCCTGGTACCGATGGGCTTCGGCGAACGCGGCACCGAAGGAAAGATCCTCACCGTGCAGTACGCGCGCGAGAAAGGCATTCCTTTCCTGGGTATCTGCTACGGCATGCAGATGGCGGTGATCGAGTTCGCCCGCAACGTCTGCGGCATGGAAGGCGCAAATACTACGGAGTGTGCGCCCGGCACCAGGTATCCGGTCATCGACCTGATGGTCGAACAAAAGACCCTGGCCGAAAAGGGCGGGACCATGCGCCTCGGCGCCTACCCGTGCACGATCAAGGAGGGCACACTGGCCCATCGTGTCTACGGCAAACGCAAGATCAGCGAGCGGCACCGCCACCGTTACGAATTCAATACCGCCTACCGCGACGCGATCGAGAAGGGCGGCATGGTACTGAGCGGAACTTCGCCGGACGGCACCCTCATCGAGATGGTCGAACTGCGCAACCACCCGTGGTTCCTGGCCTGCCAGTTCCACCCCGAGTTCAAGTCGAAACCGCTCGATCCGCACCCGCTTTTCAAGGGGTTCGTCCGCGCCGCCTGCCAGCAAAAACAAATGCGCCGCGAAACTCCGCCGTTGAAAGGCCTGCGCGTAGTCGGCACCGTCGAGCCGCAGAGCTGAGCCCCATTGGACGCTATACCTTTTTCGATCGGCGAAGGGGCGCGGGCAACGTGGGCGGGCAGCGGCAAACTGCTGCTGATCGCCGGCCCCTGCGTCATCGAGTCGCGCGATTCGGTGTTGCGTCACTGCGAAGCGCTCGCCCGCATCAGTGACCGGGTCGGCATCGCGATAGTCTTCAAAGCGTCCTGGGACAAAGCCAACCGCACTTCGCATCGTTCGTTCCGCGGCGTCGGGCTCGACGAAGGCTTGGCCATCCTGGCGCAGGCGCGCGCCGACAGCGGATTGCCGGTGCTTACCGACGTCCACGAGACGGCGCAGGTAGCGCCGGCCGCCGAAGTAGTCGACGTCCTGCAGATCCCCGCGCTGCTGTGCCGTCAGACCGACCTCGTGCAAGCCGCGGCGGCGAGCGGCAAAGCGGTCAACATCAAGAAAGGGCAGTTCCTGGCACCCTGGGACATGCACCACGTACTCGCCAAAGCGCGCGAGGCCGGCGCGACCAAGGTTCTGCTCACCGAGCGCGGCACGACCTTCGGCTACGGTAACCTGGTCAGCGATTTCCGTTCGCTGCCGATCATGCGCGAACTGGGAGCTCCGGTGATTTTCGACGCCACGCACTCGGTACAGCTCCCCGGGGGCGGCGGCGACAAATCACGCGGAGAGCGCCGTTTCATCGCGCCGCTGGCGCGCGCGGCAGTGGCGGTAGGCGTGGACGGACTCTTCATGGAAGTGCACGAGAATCCCGACCTGGCGCTCAGCGACGGCGCCAACTCGCTGCCCCTGGTCGAATTGGCTGCGCTGCTCGAGAGCCTGCTGGCGATTCACGAAGCGCGCACGCGGTCCGTCCAAGGGCCGCCGGACTTCGAATGAACCGACGCGTCTGGCGCATCGTTCTCGGTCTGACGCTGTTCGCCGCTTTCGCGATGGTCGCGCTCAACCTGGGAAGGCGCGGTTCCCTCGAATCGATGCTCGACCCCTCGCGTTTCGCGATGGAAAACCTGCCGGAGCTGTTGCAGCGCATCCGCAACTTCGACCGGGTCATCACCCGCGAAGGACACAAGGTCCTCGAGGTGTCGGCCAAGGAAGCCAGCTACTTCAAGAACGACCGGGCGGTACAGGTCGTCGGACCGAAGGTGATCTTCTACGAGAAAGGCGAAGCCAGTGGCCAGGTGTCGGCCGAGCGCGGCAAACTCTACCTGGACGGTACCGAGGTACGGACGGTCGAGGTTCTGGGCACGGTCCTCTTCGAACTCGGCCGGCTGCGCCTGACCGCCGACAACCTGTCATACGACCGCACCGCCAACCGCATAATGGTGAAAGGATCTGCCCGGATAGAGGCGGCCGAACTGACCCTGTCCGGTACAGACCTGAACATAGACATGATAGGACGCAGCGGCGTCATGAACGGCAACGTCCACATGGTCGTGAGTGCAACTCCGGGAGGGGCAGGGTGAAACCGTTTTGCGGGCGTTTTCGGCTCGCCTCGGCGTGCCTGAGCGCCGTCATCGTCGCGATCCCGGCCGCGGCCGAGGAAACCGCCAACAAGGCCGACGACGTACTGTCTTCGGTGGCCGGCATCGCGCGCAACCTGAAACTTGCCGACGTGCCGTCGCCGATCGACGTCACCGCCGATCGGCTCGAGTTCGACTACGACAAGGGCGTCCTGCGTTACACCGGCAATGTCCGGGTCGAACACGCCGGGGCCACCATTCGCGCCCACGACATCGAGATTTCCTTCGAACCCGAGGGCAAACGCGCGCTGCAGAAGATCACCGCCCGCGGCGCTGTCGAGGTCGTGCGTGGCAACGAGACGGCCCACGGCGAACTGGCCGAGTACGACCCGAAAGCCGCTACCATCGTGCTGTCGCAAAAGGCCCGCCTGGGTTCGGGCGCGAACTCGCTGAGCGGAGACCGCGTCGTCGTCTACCTATCGGAGGGCCGCGCAGTGGTGCAGGGCGGTCCGGCAGGCGCGAGCCCGCCGCGGGCCGAGGGCGACACCGCCGCGCCTGCGGCCGGTGCCGCAGCGCCACCGGGCCGCGTCCGAGTGGTCATCATGCCCGACTCGATCAAACCCAACGCCGCTCCCAAGACCGACGCCGCCGGCCGCACCACCAAGGACAAGAAGCCGTGAACGACTCGGTAGTCCTGAGCGCGGAGGGTCTGGTCAAGCGCTACAGCGGGCGCACGGTGGTGGACCACTTGTCGGTCCACGTCGCACGCGGAGAGGTGGTGGGGCTGCTGGGCCCGAACGGCGCCGGCAAGACCACCACTTTCCACATGGTGGTCGGCTTCGAACGCCCCGACGAGGGAGCGGTTCGCCTCGGCGCGCAGACCCTTTCGGGGCTGCCGATGTACGAGAGGGCGAGGGCCGGGATCGGCTATCTACCTCAGGAACCATCAGTATTCCGGCGCCTCAGCGTCGAGGACAACTTGCTGGCCATACTCGAGACCCTAGGTCTCGACGCGGGCCAGCGTAGCGAACGCCTCGAGGAACTGCTCGAGGAACTCGGCGTCAGCCACGTGCGCAAAACGATGGGAGCCTCACTCTCGGGCGGCGAGCGGCGCCGCGTGGAAATTGCCCGCGCTCTGGTAATCTCTCCCAAGTTCATGCTGCTCGACGAGCCGTTCGCCGGGGTCGATCCGATCGCGGTCCTCGACATCCAGAGCATCATCGGCCAGCTCAAGCAGAAAGGCATCGGCATCTTGATCACCGACCACAACGTCCGCGAGACACTGGGCATCTGCGACCGAGCCTACATCCTGAACGAAGGCCGCATTCTGGAGGAAGGGACCCCCGAATACATTGCCTCCAGCCGGCAAGCCCGCGAAATTTACCTGGGCGAGCGCTTCCACCTCTAGCAAGAATCGGGCAAAAGACAGTCGCGGGTAGGCCGGATCGGACCGGACCGCGATTGGCTGCCGATGGCGCTCGAACAACGACTACAGATCAAGCAGAGCCTGCAGCTGAGGATGACTCCTCAGTTGCGGCAGGCGATCAAGATCCTCCAGCTCTCGCGTCCCGAGCTCGAGAGCATGATCACCGACGAGCTGTGCCAGAACCCGGTGCTGGAAGAATCCGCCGACCAGATCGTCGAGCACAACCTCGAACTGAGGAGCGGTGACCCTGAGGCCGGCGAGAGCGAGGCCGGCGAAGCCGCGATCCAAGACCACGAGCCCGAAGCCGTCGAGCAGGTCGGCCAAGTCGAACTCGAGGAATACCTCGACCGACACTCGGGTGACATTCACGGATCGGTGGGAGCCGGCTCCGACCGCGACGACAACCGCGATCGCCTCTTCGAGAACGCCACCGCCGCCGACGACTCGCTCGCCGACGCGTTGATCGATCAGCTCGCGCTGCTGATGATGAGCGACGAAGAGCGACGCATCGCGACCATGATCGTCGGCAATCTCGACGAGGAAGGTTACCTCGCGTGCAACATCGACGAGATCGCCTTCGCCGCCGGCGTCTCGCGCGAAGCCGTCGAGGAAGCGAGGGAGATCGTCCAGGAATTGGAGCCGCCGGGCTGCGGCAGCATCGACCTGCGCGAGTGCCTGCTGGTCCAGCTTCGCCTGATCGGCTACGAGAGCGACGACTACGTGGTCCAGGTGGTAGACCGTCACCTGAAGGATCTGGAATCCCAGAAGTACGACAAGGTCGCCCGCGACCTCGGCACCGAGCCGGGCGAGATCATCGAAGCCCATCGCATAATCCGCACCCTCGACCCCAAGCCGGGCCACAATTTCGGCGCGTCCGACACGCGCTACATCACACCCGACGCCTACATCGTGAAACTCGACGACGAGTTTCAGGTGATGCTCAACGACGACGGCATCCCCGCCTTGCAGGTGAGCCCCTACTACCGCGAGATGCTCGAGCCCCCCGTCGGTCACGCCAACGACGTCGGCGACGCAAAGGGTTACCTCCAGGACAAAGTTCGCTCGGCGCTGTGGCTGATCAAGTCGATCGAGCAGCGCCAGCGCACGCTTCGCAAAGTGGTGGAGAGCATCGTGCGTTTCCAACATGAATTCCTCGTCCACGGCGTGTGTCAGTTGCGACCGATGGTCCTCAAAGACGTTGCCGCGGACATCGGGATGCACGAGTCGACGGTCAGCCGCGCTACCTCCGGCAAGTACGTCCACACGCCGCAGGGACTGTTCGAACTCAAGTGGTTCTTCACCAGCAGCCTGCACAGCACGGATGGGGGGGACGACGTTTCGTCCGAGACAGTCAAACAGAAGATCGAAGCAATCATCCAACACGAAAGCCCCAGGCAGCCTTTCAGCGACCAATACATCTGCGAAAAACTGTCGAAGGAAAACATTGACATCGCGCGCCGTACAGTAGCGAAATACCGCGAAAGTTTGGGGATTCTGCCTTCGTCCAAGCGCAGGCGCGTGGTAGCCCTCGACTGAGCGTTTGGCAGGGGTTCGCGTCGGTTCGAACGACGCACGGTTCGAGATGACACAGCACGCGCGGCCGCACCGAGGAATTGATCGTGGAAGTATCAGTAACGTTTCGTCACATGGATGCCAGTGATTCGCTTCGCAGCTACGCCTCCGAGAAGGTTGAGAAAGTTGCGGACAAGTACCTGAAGAACGCCGTCGAGGCACACGTGATCCTCTCGGCGCACAAGAACCGCCACATACACGGCGCCGAGATCAACATTCACGCTTCCCGCTTCGTCATTTCGGCCCACGCCGACCTCGACGACATGTACGCCGCGATCGACACCGCAGTCGACAAGGTCGAAGCCCAACTCCGCAAACACAAGGACCGCATCAACGCTAGCAAGCGCGGCACCGGCAGCCCCGAAGCGGCTACCATGATCCCAGTCGACGTGCTGAGCAGTCACGACGAAGAAGGCGGCCCGCGAGTGATCGAAACCGCGTCGCTTCCGGCCAAACCGCTATCGGTCGAAGACGCGGTCCTGCAACTCGACCTCCACCACAGCGAGTTCCTGGTGTTCCGCAACGCCTCGACCAACTCGATCAGCGTGATGTACCGCCGACGCGACGGCAACTACGGGCTCATCGTTCCCAACGTCTGAGGCAAGCTCGGTGAGGCTGGCGACCATCCTCGCGCCCGGCTGTGTCGTGCTCGACCTGCACGGCGGCAGCAAGCGCCAAGCGCTCGCCCAACTCGCCTCGTTGATCGCCGGCCAGCGCAGCGACATCGACGCGACCGACCTGCTCGAGGCGCTGGTCAAACGCGAAGAAGCGAGCAGCACGGCGATCGCCGACGGCATCGCGATTCCCCACGCAAAAGTGCAACACGGGAGCACCGTGGTTTCGTGTTTCGGGCGCTCGCGCCTCGGTATCGACTTCGAATCGGTAGACGGGCGTCCCACGCAGTTGTTCTTCGTGCTGGTCTCGCCGGCCTGCGATCCGTCGCTCCACGTGCAGTGGCTGGCGCACATCGCCGGCCTGCTCGGCAATCCGGCGGTGCGCAAGGCGCTGCTGGACGCGACCACCGTCGAAGAAGTGTTCGAAGTCCTCGAACGCGAAGAGCGCGACCGCGAGGCCAGGACGTGACCGGAACGTTCACAAACACCTCGGCGGTCGACGTCATCGTGGTGACCGGCATGTCGGGGTCGGGACGTTCCACGGCCATCCACGCCCTCGAAGACGCGGGCTATTACTGCATCGACAACCTTCCGTCGGCGCTGGTCGCGCAGTTCGTCGCGCTGTGCGCCGACGCCCGCGTGGGCAAACCCAAAGTGGGTCTAGGCATGGACGTGCGTGACGCCACCTACGTCGAAAACTGGCCGAGCCTGCGCAAGGCCCTGGAGAAGGCGGGGCACACGGTCACGGTGGTCTATCTCGACTCGGACGACGCAGTACTGGTGCGCCGCTTTTCGGAGACCCGCCGCGGCCACCCGCTGGTGGGGCCCGGCCGCGACGTACCCGACGCCATCCGCACCGAACGCGCGCTGCTCGCGCCGTTGGAGAGAGCGGCAGACCTGGTCGTGGACACCAGCGCTCTGACCGTCCACGATCTCAAGAAGAGACTCCAGCGGCTGGTCGAGGGCAGCGCGACCTACTCGGGACCCGCGCTGACCGTCAAGAGCTTCGGGTTCAAGTTCGGCGCGGTAGCCGACGCCGACATGGTCCTGGACGTTCGCTTCCTGCCCAACCCGCACTTCGTCGATGAGCTACGCCCTCTCAGCGGCCGCGAAAAGGCGGTTGCCGACTTCGTACTGGAACGCGACGGAACCCGTGACTATTTGGAGCGCGTGATGAGCCTGCTCGAGTTCGTGCTGCCGCTCTACGCGGAAGAGGGCCGCGCCTATCTCACGATCGCGCTGGGTTGCACCGGAGGACGTCATCGATCGGTCGCGCTCGCCGAAGAGGTCGGCCGGCGCCTCAGGCAGCACGGGGCAGCGGTCACGATCCGCCATCGCGACCTCGACAGAGAGGCGGCATGAGCCAGCAAGCAACTGCCGAGTTCGTCGTCGGCAATCAGCTCGGTCTGCACGTGCGCGCCGCTGCAATGGTGGTGCGCACGATCGCGCCCTACCAGAGCAAGGTGACCATCCGTACCGACGGCGGACTGGCCGATGCCAGGAGCGTACTCGACCTGCTGACGCTGTCGGCGAGCAAGGGAACCACGATCGTGGTCTGGGCCGAAGGACCCGACGCCGAGGAGGCGGTAGCCGCGCTGGGAAATCTGATTAGCCGCAACTTCGCCGAATAGAGCGTCGCTTGACCCCCCTTGACGGGCCTTGTAGCTATGCTCGCTATGCCCTCTGACGAGTTAATCTTTACCTCGGAGTCGGTCTCCGAAGGCCACCCCGACAAAGTCTGCGACCAGATCTCCGATGCCGTCCTCGACGCGCACCTGAGCGGAGATCCCAACAGCCGCGTGGCCTGTGAAACGCTGTGCGCCACCAACCTGGTGGTGATGGCCGGCGAGATCACCAGCGCCCACGAAGTGGACTACCCGAAGGTCGCCCTCGACGTCATACGCGACATCGGTTACATCGGCACCGAAGGCTTCGATGCCGACTCGAAGGAACTCGAGATCCTGACGCGCCTGGTGCGCCAGTCCCAGGACATCTCCCAAGGCGTCACCGTCGGCCAGGGTCTTCACGAGGAGCAGGGCGCGGGCGACCAGGGCCTGATGTTCGGCTACGCTTGCGATCAGACCCCTGAACTGATGCCGCTGCCGATCTCGCTGTCGCACCGCTTGGTAGCACGTCTGGCCGACCTTCGTCACACCGGCAAGCTTCCCTACCTGCGCCCCGACTCCAAGAGTCAGGTCAGCGTCGAATACCGCGACGGACGCCCGGTGCGCGTGGCGACCGTGGTGATCTCGACCCAGCACAGAGAGTCCGCGACTCTCGAGCAGATCACCGCCGACGTGATGGCGCAGGTCGTCACGCCCGTCATCCCCGGCCATCTTCTCGATGCCGACACCGTCTATCACGTCAACCCGACCGGACGTTTCGTGGTCGGCGGGCCGTCGGGCGACTCGGGCCTGACCGGCCGCAAGATCATCGTCGATACCTACGGCGGCTGGGGTCGCCACGGCGGCGGCGCCTTCTCGGGCAAGGATCCGTCGAAGGTCGATCGCTCGGCGGCCTACATGGCGCGCTACCTCGCCAAGAACGTGGTGGCTGCCGGCTTGGCCAGATCGTGCGAAGTGCAACTCGCCTACGCCATCGGCGTAGCGCAACCGGTATCGGTACACCTCGACACTTTCCGCACCAGCACGACGCCGGCCGCGGTGATCGCGCAGAAGCTCCGGGACGAAGTCGATCTGCGCCCGGCTTCGATCATCGAGCGCTTCAAACTCAAGCGCCCGATCTACCGGCAGACCGCAGCCTACGGTCACTTCGGACGCATCTCGATCGACGGCTTCTTCCCCTGGGAAGCCACCGATCTGGCCGCCAAGTTAGCCTGAAGTCCGCGCGAGGCTTTGCCTGCGCGAGGGCCCACATCCAAAGACGCTGCCGCTGCGCGCCCGCGGGACGCCCGGCAGCTGCCGAAGTATCGCGGGTAACGCGAGCTTGCGGTCAGGTGGTACTTGTCTGGTTCTTCCTATGTTATTACAGTAGCTACATGGCGACGACGACGCTGAAGGTGGCACGAATAGGCAACTCGCGCGGCGTGCGCCTTCCGGCTGCCGCGCTGAGGCGTTATCGCATCGGCGAGACCGTTCTCATGGAAGAAAGAAGCGAAGGCATCCTGCTGCGGCCGGTCGGCCCGGTGGTGGAGAAGCTGTCGTGGGAGGATACCGCCAAAGCAATGGCTACCAGCGGCGAAGACTGGCGGGAGTGGGATGCTGCGGCAGCCGACGGCATCGCTGATCTGCCGTGGGGAACGGAGAAAGAATCTCGAGTGGCCGAGCGGCGGGCGCCCCACCGCGCGAAGGCGCGCACAACCAAGCGTCGGTGAAACGCTACGAGATTCGCTGGACCACTCTCGAGCCGGCCGAAGGAGCCGAGATGGCCAAGACGCGCCCCGCGGTGATCGTGAGTATGGACGTCCTCAACCGAAGCTTGCAGACGGTGACGGTGTGCCCGCTTACCAGCCAACTGCGTCCGACTTGGAGATCGCGGTTGCAAGTGCGGTGCGGTGGTCGCCCGGCCGAGGTGGCAGTCGATCAGATCCGTACCGTCAGCAAGGCGCGGTTGGGCGCAAAGATCGGTTCGCTCAACGCAGACGAAGCCGCGGCCCTGCGCCGGGTGATCACGGAGATGTACGGCGAGTAGGCGGCGCTCGGCCCGGTAAGGGCACCACGAGTCCGATTCAGGTCGCCGAACCGAGCGCGCGTGCATATGAGGAATGCCGAAGACCA
>Ga0172370_10001253_pt1 | contig 39328 bp, 29 predicted proteins | sample LakKiv5m_FD_114538 | JGI IMG/M metagenome (GOLD analysis project Ga0172370, IMG submission 114538) | Freshwater microbial communities from Kabuno Bay, South-Kivu, Congo - kab_022012_11.5m | ecosystem: Environmental > Aquatic > Freshwater > Lake | place: Democratic Republic of the Congo...
ACACGGACAGGCGATGACCAGCAGCGTGACCGCGGGGCGCCAGGCGAGATTCAGGCTGCCGGTGGACAGCCACCAACCGGCCAGCGTCAACACGGCCAACACCAGGATCACAGGCACGAACACCGCAGAGACCCGATCGGCCAGATCCTGCACCGGCGCGCGCGAACCCTGCGCCTGCGCCACTTGCGCTGCCAACCGCGTCAGCCACGTGTCGCGCCCCGGCGATGTCGCCCGCACGTCCAGCGTGCCACCGTGAAGCAAGGCACCGGCAAGCACCTTGTCATCCGGCCCTTTTTGCACCGGCAGTGGTTCGCCGGTCAGCAGCGCCTCGTCGACTTCCGCCTGGCCAGCCGCGACGACACCGTCGACGGGCGCTGCCTGGCCGGGCTTGATGCGCACGACGTCCCCTGTCCGCACTTCGTTTGATGGAATCGGCTGTTCGGATCCATCCGCGGCCACGCGCAGGGCGGTGGCAGGCGCCAACTGGAGCAGTGCACCCAGGCTGTCGGTCGCGCGATGCTTTGCCTTTACCTCCAGATACTTGCCCGTCAGCAGAAAGGCAACCAGCGCCGCCGCGCCCTCAAATGGCGGATGCATGGCGCCTTGCAGACCCTCGTGGATCGCGAACCCCCACGTCGCCAGCGCGCCCAATGCGATGAGCGTGTCCATGCTGCTCTCGAACTTCGTCGCCTGACGCAGTGCACGCACGACGAAGCCACCACCAGCGCCGAATGCCGCAAGTGCCGAGAGTAAAGCCTGAATCGGCCATGGCAGGTGCCAATGCAGGCCGGGCAGCATGCCCGCCATCAGCGGCAGCGTCAGCACCCAAGCCGCCAGCACGCGCCAGAGGGCGTGGCGCACGGCGATGCGGTCATCCACCACTTCCTTAGCAGGAATCAACTTGTAGCCGCGCGCTTCGACGGCTGCCGCCAGCGCCAGATCGGTCGCGCCGGTCACCGCAACGCGCGCCTCTTCGGTGGCGAGGTTCACTTCGACGCCGATGACGCCGGGCACGGTCTTGAGCGCCCGCTCGACGCGCGCCACGCAACTGGCACAGGTCATGCCTTGGACGCGAAAAGTGCGGGTGGCCATCTGCAGCTCCTAGCGATATTTCAGGATTTCGATCAACTCCTCGACGATGCGTTCCTCGTCGCCGCGCTCGTGGGCCGTGACGACGTGGTGGCGCAGGTGGCTCTGCAGCACGAGTTCGCCGACCTTGCCGAGCGCACCATCCACCGCCTTCAATTGCCTCAAGACGTCGACACAATAGACCTTTTCATCGCCCAGCATGCGCAAGATGCCTTCGACGTGGCCGCGCACCGATAACAGCCGGCGCCGCGCATCCTCGCGCACGCTGCCTTCCAAGACGAGCGCGCCCGAGCAGCAACTGTCTGGATTCATGTCGCTACTCCACAACCACCCACGAAGTCGGCTGAAACCCTTCTTGCACCAAGGCCGCCATCAATGCCTGCGGATCGGGAGCACCACCGACCACCGCTTCGCCTTTCTCCAGGCTCACATCCACGGGCGCCTGCACACCTGTGACGCCCGACAACGCCTGCTTGACCGTGAGGACGCAGTGACCGCAGGTCATGCCTTCGATCTTGAGTTTGACCATGATCGCCTCCATCCCTCCCCTCCCGGGGTGGGGTAGCGACACGATAGGCGCACGGCAGCGCGTCGTCAAGAGGCGCCCGGCCGCCCCGGCGCCTTCCCGCGTTGCGACCGCCCTTGCGCCAATGGATCGATCCTTGACAACCCGTCAAGCTTCTCTTAGCTTGACACTGTGTCAGGCATCGGTCGCCCGGCATGCCGTTTCCCGCAACAGGCACCCCACGATGTCACGTCCCGTCGACCACGCCCGCCGCGCCGATCTCGCCTTGCGCGCGTTGGCATTCGTGCGCAGCCAAGGCATGCGCCGGGTGACCATGAGCGAGCTCGCCGCCGCACTTGAGATGGGCCGCCCGGCTCTGTACTGGTATTTCAAGAACTTGGGCGAGGTATTCGAAGCCGTCCTCGCCGTCATCTTGCAGCGGCAGCGCGACTTCCTCATCGCCGCCATGACCGACCGCGACGATCCGTTGGCCCTGATCGAAGCCTGGTTGCGCGGCGTGTGCGCGTTCTACGCCGAAGATCCGCAGTTGCTGGCTGTGCTCATCCAGCTGTGGGCTTTGGGTGAGCCGTCGCAACCCCAGAAGGTTTTGGAGACAACGCGCGATTACGCCCTGCAACTGCAGCAGGCCGCGCACCAATTGCTGAGCGAAGCCGTCGCGAATGGCCAGGTCGTGCCGTGCAACATCAAGGATCTCGTGGATCTGTGCGCGGCAACCCTCGATGGTCTCTTGATTCAGCAGATCCGGCAGGGCACGGATCCCTTGCCCGCCCTCGATCTCTTCTGCCGGCGCGTGCTCGATCCGCTGCGCCGGCCCTTGCCCGGAAGGTCGTCATGAGTATTCAACCGCTGACCATCATTCGTCTTTCTGGTACGGAGCAGGAGATGGGCCGCCAACACGGCGAGTTGCAGCGACAGCTCGGTGGTCACGAAGCGGCACTCGACTACTACCCGCAGATGCCGATTCACATGTTGAAAGGCAGCCAGCCGGCCGGGCCGCTGCGCACGATGCCCGATCTGCTGGCGCCTGCCATCGATGCCTTGACGCGACGCCTGTATGCCGATCGCCCCACCCTGCAGCGCCAGCGCAGCGAGGCGTTCACGCTGGCCATGGGGCTGCCGATCGGCCACGCGCGCCACAGCCTGGCGATGGATGTGTTTCAGAATCTGGTCGGTGTCGCGGGGCGCATGCGCGTCGTGCCGCAGGCGCGTTCGTTGGCGGCGCAGGCGATCGCCGCATGTTCTTCGTTGGTTGTATGGGGAAGGGAGGCACAGGGCGCCGACCTGCTGCACGCCCGCAATTTCGATTTTCCCGGCAATGGCATTTGGGATGCCGCCCCGACCGTGGTCTTGTGTACGCCGCACGAGGGTCTGCGCTACGGCTATGCCAGCACGCGCGGCAACGACGCATCTGTGGTAAGCCTCTGGAACGAAGCAGGGTTATGCCTGACGACGCATACCCGCCTGCACCAGCACATCCGCTTTGGCGGCGCGGCTGTGGCGGATCTGTGCCACGAAATCATTCGTTCGGCGTCGTCGCTGGCAGAGGCGGAAGCGGTCGTGCGGCGGCGGCCCGTCGCCTCGACCTGGGGCCTGCTCGTGTCGTGCGCGCGCGAAAAGACGGCGATTCTCATCGAGACGACGGCGCGCGGCGCGGCGGTCACCCGACCTGGCGGCGCCTTCCTGGCGTGCACCAACCACTACCTGGCCCAGCACCTGCGCGCGGGCGAGTTGGCGCCGAATTCCGGGTTCACGGCGCACTCGCACGGGCGGTTGCAGCGGCTGGAACGCGCCGTGCGCGAGTCCGAACAGGGCTTGACAATCGAGCAGTTGCAGGCACTGCTGGGTGACCACGAGGATGGCGAGCTTGCGGATCTGGAGCGCGGGGCGGGTGGCGTACTGGCGCAGCCGACTGGCGTGCACAGCATCGTCATGGATCCGGCAGCGCAACGTTGCCTGGTCTCGACCGGGGCGGCGCCGACGGGCAAGGGCAGCTACGCGCCCGTGCACTGGGATTGGTCGCGCGAGCCCGGCGTGGAGGTGCTGGATCCGGCGCAATCCCGCGCGCCGGCGCGCAAGCCGAGCCGCTTCGATGCCGGACAAGGTGCTGCAGGTTATCAGCATTTCTCTCGTGCCGTGCAGCTCGAGTGCCACGGTGCCGAGCCTGCCGCCACCGCCGTGCACATCGCGCGCGCGGCTGCTGCAGATCCGCTGGAACCGACCTGGCAATTGCTGCACGCCGGATTTGCCTTGCGCTCCGGCGATCTCGACGAGGCGGTGGCGGCATTGGACGCCGGCCTGGAATTGGAGCACGCGCCCTTCTACCGTGGCCGATTCCTGCTGTGGCGTTCGCGGCTTGCGGGTATCCGCGGGCAGGCGTCAGCGGCTCTTCAGGCGCGCGCGGAATTGCTGGCGCTCGAACATCCGCTGTGTGCCGGGCTGCAGCACGCGGCGCGCACCGATATGGAAAAGCCCTTTGAAGCTGGGCGGCTACGCCAGGTGCCCATTCAGTGCTTCATGGGTGCGCTGGGGTAGCCTGGTGCGCGACGCTGCCTTGCCCGAGCTGACGTGGCGCCAGCCGAGACGCCGTCGCAAAGCGCGATTCGCAAACAGGCATGCGTTTTCAATTGTTTGCTACGGACAGTCCTTCGGGCAGGTGGCCGCCGTCTCACTGCACTTGCACTTGCCATCGCCGCAGCCGCCGCAGCAATCAATCGCACACGACGCGGCTGTTTCGCCCGGCTCGCACACGTTGTCGCCACATGGCGCGCAGTCGACTTTGCATAGCGCGTAGGTTTCACCGCACGCGCTGTTGTTGCAGGCGCCATCGCCGCACAAGCAACAATCGGTCGGGCAATTCTCAATGCTCTCCCCGGATGAGCACTTGGCGTCGCCGCAACTCGCAGGGCAATCCGCAATGCAAGTGTTGGGCGATTCTCCGCAGCCGATGACGTCACAGGTGCCGTCGCCGCAGATGCAACAGTCCTTGGCGCAACTGAACTTGTTCTCCTGTTTCGGGTAGCAGAGGCCATCACCGCAGTGGCAGTCGGTCAGGCAGTTGTTCTGCGTCTCGCCCAGCGTCGGTTCGCACTTGCCGTTGCCGCATGACGCCTTGCAGTCGGCGGCGCACGAGGTCGGCGTCTCCTTGCAGACCTTCAGGTTGCAGAACCCGTCACCGCAGTAGCAGCAATCGATCGGGCAGATTTCAACCGACTCGTCGTTTGCGCATGCGCCATCGCCACAGAAACACTCGTCGGGGCACTTCATCGCCGTTTCGCCGGTCAGCGCATCGCATGTGCCGTTGCCGCATGTAGCGGCACAGTCAGCCGGGCATTTCGCGGCGTTCTCACCGCAAGCCTTCCCATGGCAGACGCCGTCGCCGCACTTGCAGCAGTCCGATGCACAGGTGGCCACCGTATCCTTCGCGGCGCACACGCCGTCGCCGCAGTAGCAGTCCTTGGGACAATCCCAACTTTCGTTCATGTCGCAGGTGCCGTTGCCGCACCAGCAATCCGCAGCGCAGTTCGAGACTTGTTCAGTCATGCTGTACTGGCATGTCCCGTCGCCGCAGGTTCCCACGCAGTCTGCCGCGCACGTCGCCTGCGATTCGCCCGAGTCGCACAGCCCGTTGCCGCAGTAGCAGTCGGTCGGGCAGGACGAACTGGTCTCTGGCCAACTGCACGTTTTATCGCCACATGTCTTGGCGCAATCAGCGGCGCAGACCATTCCACCTTCGCCTTTGTCACACTTGCCATTGCCGCACGCGCCCGTGCAGTCGCTTGGGCACAGGATCTGTGACTCGCCGACATCGCAGGTCTTGTTGCCGCAGTAGCAGTCGATCGGGCAGTCGGACGACGTTTCCCACAGGCACGACTTGTTGCCGCAGTTCTTTGCGCAATCCGCCGGGCAAAAGGTGTTGCTCTCTGTCTTCTCACACGAACCATTGCCGCAAGTCGCTGCAGCAGCGTCGGCAGCGCCATCGATCGGCGGCGCGCCATCCGAGCCCTCAATTGCGTCTGCACCGCCGTCGCCGCCGATCTCGCTGGCTGCATCGACATCCGGCATCGATCCGTCGCAGACCGGTGCGACGCAGTTGTAGGTGTTGCCGCTGGCAGTGTAGACACAATGCGTATGCGGCGCGCAGAACGTGTTCAGCGTGCACGGCTGACCGGCGCCGGGTAAGATCTTGCAAGTCGCAGACGTGTTGTCGCACAGCAAGCCTTCGCCACACAGGATGCTGCACGGATCGCCGAGCTGCGGCGCATCGGCACATGTGCCTTTCACGCACAGGGCTGGCGGCATGCAGGCAAGCGGTTTGACAGCAGAAAGTCCACCCGCGCTGCACGTCTGGCCCAGCACCGGCAACAGGGTACATTGCTTGACGCCGTCGCCACCGACGGTTCGACAGAGCAGGTCGGCGCCTGCGCAGACCTCGTTTTTCGAACAACTCTCGCCGACTCCGGCGCTGGCAAGGCAGGTTGGACTGCCACCGACGAGCGCACACGCCGTACCGGTCACACAGGAAGTCGGCGTACCCGGCGCGTCCGGCGCCTGCTCGCATGCTGCCCCCAGCGCAGCTTGAGGCTGACAGGTTCGAACGTAGGTTGTGCTGTCCCTGTGACAGTAGAGCCCGGCAGCGCAGCCGTTCGCATCGACGCACCCTTGGCCTTGGGCTGCCGGCTCTGCGCAGCGAGCCGGCGCCGCCGTGTTCCCTGTGCGAACGCAGACAAGGCCGACGCCGCATTGATTGTCCTGCGAGCACTTGACGCCTTTGGGAAGCTTTGCCTTCGCGCTGACGCACACGTCACCTGCGCAAGTCAGCCCGGCAAAACAGGACCGAAAAGCCGACGTGCAGGACGCGCCCTCGCCGCCGGTCGGCGCGCATGTGCCGGTCGCGCATTCATCATCGAGCTTCTTGCAGAAGGAACCGGCGCCGCACTGCGAAGTCCACCCACACTCCTTGCCGTTTGCCGTGCTGCCGCCCAGCGCCGCATGGCACGCAACAGACGACGGAACGGCGCCGCACTCAAGCGCTTTCCAATCTTCCAGGCACTGTGCTGCCTTGGCCACGTCGAACGACACGTGCCCAGCGCTTGCTGCAGCAACCAGCGCCGCGATCTCCTTCGAGTCAGAATCAACTGAAATTGCGATGCAACCCTCGAGCGTGCCGAAGACCGGCAGGCCACCGCAGCGCAGGGTCCAGTCGCACCGTGCGCCAGCCAGCAGGCTTGGCCATTGGTCCAAAGTGATGGGCACGTATACGTCGTCCACAGCCGCATCGCCGTCGTCCATCGCCGTGTCGGCCACTGGCACTGCATCGTTCAGGCCACTATCGGTCACCTGCGCATCTGCCGCGGCAGCTGCATCAGCCTTCGGCGCCAAGCCGACGCTTGGCGACGTGCAGCCGACGGCCAGCCCAGCGGCGAATGGCACGAGTTTGCGCCAGAACAACTGCCAAATAGCGGTGTTCATTCGTTCCCCCTAGTTCGGTCCGACGCAGTCGGTCGGGCATTCTTTCGCAGTCTCGTTGGACTCGCACAACCCATCGCCGCACGCCGGCGCACAGTCCAGCCAGCAGAAGGCACAGGTCGCTTGTGCGACCGACTGCAGGCAAGCCGCCCAATTCTTTGCCCCGTCAAAGGACCACGCTCCCAGGTACGAGGGCGGGCACTGCGCCAGAATTGCTGTCAGATCGATCGGTTTCGGAACCTGCTGTTCCGCCTGCGAGCAAACGCCATCGCCGCAGGATCCGCAGTCCCATGGACATGAAGCAGGGGACTCGTTTCCGTCGCAAACGGTGTCGCCGCATGTGTGTTGGCAGTCCGCGGGGCATGTGGCGGCGCTCTCGTTCGCCAGGAGCGCATCGCACACACCGTTGCCACAGTACTGGAGATCGGTCTGAACGCTGCCTTTGGTGCAGTCGTCGAAGCACTTCGTCTTTGCGCCGCTGGGCAGTGGCACCGTCACCATCTCGCCAAACGAACAAACGCCGTCCGGACATGTGCAGCCGCCAGGCGGGCACGGGCAATCCTGAGCGCAAGTCAAGTCGTTCTCATTCGACTCACAGACTCCGTCTCCGCAGGTGTCCTTCTTCTTCTCACAGGTCTCGTAGATCGGCGAGACAGGCATGCAGTCGGCCGGGCAGTTCTTTGCGTTTTCCTTACCTTTGCACAGGAGATCGCCACAACAACCACAACCGTTCGGCAATGTGCAAGGCGGCGCACTCGCAGCGCACATCACCAAGCCGCAATCATCGGTGCAACCCGCCTTCAGATCCTTGGCTGAGCAGAAACCGTCGCCGCAAGACAGGCTCGCAGTGCCCGAAGTCGCAGCACAGTCCGCCGGGCAGGACGCGGCCGATTCCTTGTTTGCGCAGCAGCCATCCCCGCATAGTGGCTGGCTGCAGGTATCGACGCCGACGGACTCGCCAGTGCAATCGCAAGGCACACCTGGCCAGCACCAGTTCGCTGACTCTGGGTATTGACATGCCCCATCAAATAGCTTGGCAGCGCAATCCCACGCGCAGTTGCAGACTGTCTCGTCGCCCGTTTCGCTGCAAATCCCGTCCCCACAATAGCCGCAGTCCTGTGGACAGGCCAGCCAGCTTTCGCCGCCGTCGCACTTGGCGTCGCCGCACGGCGCGCCGCAGTCGGTCGGACAGTCCTTTGAGCCCCCATCGCTTGCCGAGCAATCCCCATCGCCGCACGTCTGCCATTTGCAGTCGAGAGGGCAATTCCCGAACGACTCGCCCTTGTCGCACACGCCGTTGCCGCAGTTGTTCCCGCCACAATCGACAGGGCACGACGCAAGAGGCGAATCTTCCCCGCAGGCGTAGCCTTTGCAGATCCCGTCGCCGCACGGGCCGCAGCAGTCGATCTTCGACTGGGCCGGGTTTTCGCTGGCAGAACAGAAGGTGTCGCCGTCGATGGCGCAGTCCGCCGGGCATGCGGTCTCGTTCTCTGGTCCGCAACAGTGGGCGTCGCCGCAAGCATTTTCAAGCGTCTTTCCGGTCATCGAATCGAACTTGCAGCAGTCCGCCGGACATTTCTCCAAGTTCTCTTCGCTGGTAGCGAAATCGCAGACGCCGTCGCCGCACGGGCACTGGCTGACGCAAATCGCGGACGGTATGAACTTCTCGGGATGGCACGGGATGCCCAGACACGGCGGACAATCGGTCGCGCAATCCGCCGAGCTGCCTGAACACATACCGTTGCAGACGTCGTCACAGTGGCAGCAGTCCGCTTGGCATGTTCCTGGTTCGTCGCCTGTCCAGTCACAGACCAAGTCCCCGCAGTGGCAATCTTGTGGACACGACGCGTTCGTTTCGTTGAACTCTGGATTGCACTTGCCATTTCCGCAGCTACAGTCCGTGGCGCAGCCCGCATCCACCTGGCATACGATCTCTTCGCACTTTCCATCGCCGCACAGGCAGCAATCAGTCGGACAGGATTCGGCACTTTCGCCGCCAACGCACTTGCCGTCGCCGCAGGGGCAATCCTCGAAGCAGTCCGCATCGGCGGGGCACTCCGCTTGGCAGAGCTTGTCGCCACATTGGCAGCAGTCGGGAAGGCAATTCTGGGCGTCCTCGCCGGGGGAGCAGATCCCGTCGCCGCAGGCCGGCGGGCAGTCCTGGCACCACGTGTACCATTCCCCGGCGGCCGTTTCACATACTTCGTCATTGTCACATGGAAACGATACGATCGGAACTGTCGCTTGGGATTCGATGTCCCGAATCACGATCGCGACCATGCGCGTCAGGAATCCCGATTCTCCGTTCCAAAACAGTCGATTGAGAAGATTGAGCGCGGGCCTGGATTCGTTGCCCATCTCAGCGATGGCGGCGCGCGGCAAGATGGCGAGAGTCCCAATAAAGATCACTGGAAGCCAACGCCGGACTTTCGCAAGCCGGAGGCAGCATGGATGATGAAGTCGCGGCAGTGCGAACTGGGGGGGGGGGGCATGTCAGGCCTCATCTGCAAACGGGCTTGTACACTGAGCCGGCGCTGCCCCCGACGAACAGAACGCCATTGTTAGGCCAGACCTGCAGGACACTCAGACCACCATCGTCCGCGTGAACTAGCCTCGCAACGAACGCACAAACGCCGCCAGACCGTTCAGCAGCTGCGGCAACGCCTGATCCACCTTCTACGCCGAGCCGAAACAGCCGTCAACCGGCCGTTTTTCCGAGAAGACGCCGCGGATGGTGCCAAGCGCCACGCCAATAGGCCGGATCCGCGGCGGAGGCGCTTTGCATGGCAGTGCGCTGCGCAGCCGCGATTGAGGCCAGACCCGTCCTCAACCCCGTGATCTGGCGCGCTGCGCCACGGTAACGGTTCGCGATTCGCGGCCACAAGCGCGAGCACATCTTCGCAAGGGTTGTCACGCCGAGTCGCGCCAAAGGCGTCGGCCGGTGCGAGCAGAAGGGCACGAGCGATGTCGAGACCGAGAGTCGTTACATTCTGGCGCCGCGGGGCATTGTGGCGGTGATGCTGCTTCGGCGGCTGGCATATAACTGGCTGACTTTGTATCGAAGTGTGACGCTGCAGGCGCATGGTCGGGTTGGCAGACCGGGGGCGCTGCCTTTCTGCCGTGTTCCGTGGCCGGATCCCGCCAGCGCCAGCTACCAATCCATCAAGAACCCCCTGGTTTGCTCGATGAGCCGCTCGGCGCGCGCGCGCGGCATCACCTGCTCATAGGCCGAAAACACGGCGGTGAAGCGGCCACCATAGGTCCACGCCGCCATTTCGTGCCCGGTGTTGTCGAACGTCGCAAAGTCCACGAGAAAATCCAGGATTTCCAGCCCCCCTGCCCGCGTCAGCATGCTCTGCCGCGTGAGCTTGCCCTCGACGCGCTGCGGCCAGAGAACGCCCAGGTTCGACACCATGAAGGTCGTCGGCTGCGCAAACAGCTTGTTCATCCACGGATGGCGGACGCGGGCCGGAAACAGCCGCGCTGCCGCCACGACGCGCTCCAGCAGACGCAACGTCACTACATCACGTCCTATTTCCAGGTTCTGGCGGCGACGTCCGACGAATGTCTGCAGCAGCACACCGGGCTGCAGCCGTTCCCGGCGGATGATGTCGATGTTGATGGAAGTGGTCTGGTTAGCTTGGCTTTCGCCCGTGGCGCCGCGCGCGTTGGCCGGCACCCAGATCGACTGTGTGCCCTCTGGGCTGCCCAGCTCGGCGTCGATGGCACGGGCGGCCGACACACACAACAAATCGTTGACAGTCGCTTTCAAAACGCGGGCCTTGGCCGCCACCGTCGCCGTCTCTGCCTCGCTCAGCGCAAAGCCGGTCTGGTGGCGCAGCGGCACGGTCTGACCTTGAGTCGAGCCCAGGAGAATGACCGGATGCCGTTTGTGCATCCAGCCTTCGCGCACCATGGCGCCGAGCACGCGCGCGGTGCTGGGGCGCACGTCGCGGCTGGCGGACGAAGCGATGTCGGGTGTGCCGGCCCAGGCGGGCGAGCGGCCGGCCAGGATCTCCTCATATTTCGCAAAAAGGGTTCGGTACATCGCCAGCATCGTCGTGCCATCGGCGGCGACGTGGTGAAAGTAGAAGACGACCGCGTGCAATTCGTCTGAGAAGCGGACAAGATGAAATGATCCAGGCAGTTGCGTGAACAGATCGACGCGCACGCTGGCGCGCCGTTCGAAATGCGCGAACAGGGTGTCGCGCACGCTGCGGCCTTGCAGGTCGAGAGACAGCACCTCGAGCGGTGGCGGCTCGGGCGCCGCCACGCGAAACAGGGCGTAGCGCAAGCCGATACGCCGTTCCTCCAGGCGGCTGACGGTGTCGGGAAAGGTCTGCTGCAGGTGGCGCGTGGCGCGGCTCATCGCGTCGATGTCGGGGGTGCCGCGAAAGGTGAGGGCGGTGAAGATGCTGCCCGGGCACCGATCGGTGTCGAGGGCCATCATCGCTTCGGAAACGGCGTCGACACATGGATTCAAGGCGTTGTGGACCACGCTGGACCTCGGCAACGTTGGGTGGCTGGTTCGGCAGGTTTGTCGTGGGTGGGCATCTACCGCGCCGTTTCGTGGGCCGGCGTCACGCGCACACGTGACCGAGGCCACAGAACATGACCGGTTGCCGGGTGGGCGTCAATCTCGTTCCCCTGCTGCAGCCTTGGCTGGCCCGACCACGGCGCGCGCGAGCTTCACGGATCCGTCGGCGGCGCCTGCCGCCAGCGCCGGTGCCAGCCGCGCGTCCGCTTCCACAAGTCCAGATACGCCAAGAAGTGCCTGTCATACGCGGCCTTATGCTGCTGGTTCGGCTCGAACACACGATCGAACCGCGTCAGCCCAGGAATCTCGGCAAACGTGATGTCGCCGAGTGCCACCGCCGCGAGCAGCGCAGCACCGCGCGCGTTGGCCTGGCGCGGCTGCTCGACCCGGCGCATCGTGCGGCCCAGCACATCAGCATAGATCTGGCACCATTGATCGGACTGCGCACCACCGCCAATCAAGTTGATGGGTTCCAACCTCTGGCCGGCAAACTCCTCCGTGTGCAGCAAGAGCCAGCGCGCATTGAGCGCCACGCCCTCGTAGATCGCGCGCAGCATGTCGTCGAGCGTCGTGCCGACCGCGAGGTTGTGAAAGCCGGCGCGCAGCGACTCGTCGTCGACCGGCGTCTTTTCGCCGTTCAGCCAGGGTGCGAACAACACACCGCGCGCACCCGCCGGCACCGTCGCGATCGCCGCGTCGATGCGCGCGTACAGGTCCGGAGGTGGCAGCTCAGGGCGCAGATCTGTCTGGGGATACAATAAGGTACGGATGGCGAACTCGACGCATCCGCCGGCCATGTCCTGCTCGTTGGCGGCGAAGTAGCGGCCGGGAATCGCCGAAGGCAGCGACGCCATCGCGTGCAGCGCGTCGGTCTTGCGAAACGGCACGTGGCACAAAATCCATGTCGAAGTGCCTACATAGAGGTGCGCCTGAAAGTCCTCGACCGCGCCCGAGCCGATGCACGCCGACTGCAGGTCCGGCGAACCCACGACCACGGGCAGCCCGCGTGCCACACCCAGTGCGTCGGCGACGTCTGGCAAGAGCGGCGCAAGAATCTCGGATGACTTCAACAGTTCCGGCAATTTGGCACGATCGATGCCCAGACGCTGCAACAGATCCACGTCCCAACGGATGTGGTCGATGTCGCGGGTATCGGTGGCCCAGAACAGCGTCACGGAGTCGAACGACGCCGCGCAGCGCCCGGTCAGGCGCAGGTTGAGCCAATCCTTGCTCTGCAAGAAGACATCGGCGTTGCGGTAGACATCTGGAACCTCGTGTTTCCAGAAAAGAACGTGGGCAATGTCGTCTTTTCCCGACAACGTCGGCGCACCTCCCGTGCGCGGCACCCAACGCGCCAGGTTCGGCAGGCTGTAGCCTTTGAAATTCACCAGGCCGCGCATGGCCTTCTGCACATGCGGCGCGCCGCGCGCATCCATCCAGGTCAGGCACGGCGCCAACGCCTGGCCGTCGGCTTTGGTAGCCACAGTCGAAGAGAATGTGCTGGAACATGCTACTGCGACAATGGAATCTACCGAGACGAGGCCGCGCCCGAGGAGCTTGCGCGAACAGGCCAGCAAGGCGCGCCACCAGTCTTCGGGATCCTGCTCGACGCCGCCGCCCGCGAGGTAGTGCGTAGGGCAGGCCGCGAACTCGCCGCCGACGACCACGCCACGTGTGGAAACTAGGGCGGTTTTGCAGCCGGACGTGCCGTGGTCGATGGCGAGGACGTAGCGGTTCATTGTGCCTTTGCGGATGGCTCTCGGTGTGACGACCCTCTCGCAATTGCTGCAAGCGCTCGAACGACATTGCGAAAGGGATCGTTACCCGAAGGGCCAAGACCGCGCAGCAGGCGCGGGCTTGGGTCGCGCAGCGACTAGAGCCCGGTCCGGCCGCTCCTGGCGGCCGGATTCGCCCGACTTGCCCGACCGCATTCGCGCAGCGCCTTCAAATCGGCAGATCCACCTTCTCCACGTTGCCATGCTCGTCAATCTTCTCGATGAGAAAGCCTTCGAACGAGCCGCCCGTCTTCATCGACGCCAGCACCGGCGCGGCAACATCAAGAAAATCCATCGGATCGCAAGCAGCTTCCGGCGGCAGCACGCCGGGACCCTTGACCTTGCCCTGCGCCATCAGGATCGCGCCCAACGCCGCCGGAATGCCCGTGCCTTCGCCGAGCGCCGCCGACACTGAAGCCATCGAAAACACGTAGGTCCGCGGCAGGCCGTAGCGCTGGCCCGACACGACGACCTTGGTGCAGCCGCGCTGGGCGCCAAATTCCTGGGACTTCAAGATCTCGTCGCGTTGTTTGAGCAGCCAGGAGATGGCGAACTCTCTGGGAACGATGGCTTGTCCACCGACACTCAGCGGCTCGCGCGACGTTAGCCCCAGCCGCGCCACCTCGGTGGTCAGCGAGAAGTAGGCATCCGGCAGCACCGTGCCGCGGTTGGTCACGCGCTGCAGCGACATGTGCTGCGGCATCGTGATCTGTTCCGGGTGCGGGTACGGATAGACCGGAATCGCCTTGCCAATCAAGTGGAAATCCGTGGTCGTGCGCAGCGCGATGCCATCCTCGCCGAAGAACTTCACGTACTTCAGTGCGCCGTCGAGGAACATCGGAATATCCATGCCCATGCCGTGCAGGCGGTGCGCGACGACGCCCTCGCCCTCGAACGCCTCGCCGCCGTGGGCATGAAAGATGTCAATGGCTTGCGTCTCGTCCAGGAACTGGTCGGCGATGAAGCGGCCCAGCAGGTTCGTCACGCCGGGCGAATTGCCCATGCCGATGAGGGCGCGGATGCCGGCCGCCTTCACAACCCCGTCCATTGACAGCAGATCCAGCGTCGCATCGACGTCGTCGTTGACGTCCACGTAATCGACAGCGGCATCGAGGGCCGCTTGCAGGCAAGGGCGGGCAAAGCGGTAGAAAGGACCTGTGCAGTTCACGACGACCTTGGCGCCGCGCATGGCCGCCGTCATCGACCCGACATCGGCGGCGTCGAGCTGCAACGCCGTGACCTTCGGGCCTATTTCGGTCGCAAGGGCGACGGCGCGCGCCAGATCGATGTCGGCGATCACCACGCGGTCAAAGGCATCGTGGTTGGCCAGGGTCTTGGCTGCGACACGACCGACGGCGCCGCAGCCGCCGAGCACGATGACAGTGGACATTGGGGTCTCCTGTGCGCAAGCTCCAGCGCGTGAAACGCGATTGTCGAGGTCGCAGCGTGGCCGTGTCAATCGCGCTTGACGCGCGGCTCCTCCTTGCCCGGCATCACCGGCCGCGCATACCGGCTCGCCCACAGTTGGGCGTGGATGGCGGCTGCCTGCGCCGCCAGCGCCGGCAGGCGCAGCACCAGCTCCACATTGCGGGATTCGTTCAGGTAACCTCCCTGCCAGTTGCTCGTGCCCAGCCAGAGCAGGCTGCCATCGACGACCATGAACTTGGCGTGCACGGTGCGCGCGAACGCAATGAACCCGCGTTTTGCCTGTGGAATCGTGACCATGCGGATCTGCACATTCGGCACACAGGCAAGGCTCTGCAGCCACCTCTGCCCAGGCTGATCGGCATTCCAATCGCTCACCAGCAGGTCGATGTGCACGCCGCGCGCCGCCGCCGCGCGCAGCGCCGTGTCCAGCACCGGGTAGTAGCGCTTGTCGTGGCTCAGCGGTTCATACTTCAACGTCTGTATTTGCAAATGCTTTTTCGCGCCATCGATGAGCGCCACCAGTTCCGGCTCGCTCGGCCCCACGCCAGCGGGCAGCCATTCCGCTGGACTCGCCACCAGATAGCAGAGTTCCTGGCGCCGCGGCGTGGGCACCGGCAGCGGCAGCACCGGCTGCTGCGCCGCCAGCCGCGCTTGCGCCTGCCAATCGTGATCAAAGATCGCTTGCAATTGCGCAGAGATATGTGTGTCGCGCACCAGAACCCCCAGTTCCTGGATATGCGCCAGCGAGCGCCAGTCGAAGTTCTGGCTGCCCAGATAGCTCAACTTGCTGTCTACGATGAAGAACTTGGCGTGGATGATGCCGCCGGGCTTGCGATCACCGGGAGCGAGCTTGCCCCACTCCAGAACGCGCAACTCCGTATTCGGCCAGGACTTGATGCGATCGGCGCTCGGCTGCGACTGCTTCCAGAACTTCTGCTCGATCAGTACCCGCACCTGCACACCGCGCCGCGCCGCTTGCTCCAGCGCCGCCAGCACCGGTTCGAGGGCCTCACCCGCCTCGCTTGCCAGATAGAACTGCTCGATGTCAATGGATTTTTGCGCGCCATCGAACAGGGCCGGCCACAGCTCGCCCGGCGCCCGCAGCGGCTGCGCGAGGTCGGTCTCGACCGGCTGGCTGTAGATGAGCTCGAAGCGCGGCGGTTCGGCATGCCCCAGCGTGGGCAGCAGCCACGCCAGGAACAGCAACACCGGGAACACAAGGCGAAAACGCATGAGTGACCTCGGTTTCCGGCGGCGCTGCGAAGGTCAGGCCCGCGTGCCGCGCTGCGGTGGCTGCGCCGCCAGCACCACGTCCGGATCGTCGCGGCGCGGCGTGAATTCTTCCCAGCCAAAGCGCTGCGGGTATTCGCGCCAGGGACCCTCGCAACGCTGGTTCCAAGTGCACGCCTCGCAGGGCGGCCCACGCAACTTGCCTTCTGCCCAACGATAATCTTCGTAGCTCGGGATCTCGCGGTGGCCATCGACGATTTGCGTATGCGGCATGATGCGTTCGGCGACAAAGCGTTCCATGCCGTTCATCAGACAGAACGGCACCGCTTCGGTCATCACGCGGCAGCCCGCCTCTTCACCGATGCGCAGCGCTTCGTGCAGGTACGGCAACAATTCGCCATAGCGGGGCACCACTTCGGGAAAGTTCTTCTCGGCCGACCCCAGGGCATGCACAAACGCAAACTGGAACTGTTGAACGCCTAGCTTGACAAAGAGTCGCGCCGTATCGGGAAGTTGCTGGTAGTTTTGCTGGACGATGACTGAGTTCATGATCACAAACCCGCCGCGGCGCCGCACATTCTGGATGCCTTTGCAGGTCTGCTCGAAGGCGCCTTTGGCGCCCGTCAGCGCATCGTGGGTCTCGGCCTGTGCACCATGGATCGCCGGGGCAAATTCCGTAGCGCCCGCCTTGATCAGCGCGTCGACATAGGGCTGATACGACAGCATCCGGCCATTGGTCTGGATCTGGATCGAGCGATAGCCCAGTTTATGCGCCAGATCGACCATCGGCAGCAGGTCCTTGCGCAGCGTGACCTCGCCACCGGTGAACACGACGCCATCGCATTGGGCACGGCGTTCGCGCAGCAGCGCATCGAGTTCTGCAGTTGTTTTCGGTCCTTCATGCAGGCGCTTGTCGCCCTGGACGCAGAAGACGCAGCGGTTGTTGCAGTCAAAGCCAAATTTGAGGTCGAGGCGATTGGTCATACGGTCTCCTGGGGGGACGCACGCTAGCGCAGGGATCGTGGGCAGGCAATCGCAAAGGCCGGCTCTGTGGAACCTACAGCGGAATCCGCACTTGCGCCCGGGCGTCGCCCAGGACTTCGAGCGTCGCGCGGCGGCTGCCCTCTTTCTCGATGCGCGCCTCGAGGTCCTGCGGCAGCGGCAGGCTGGCCTTGCCCTGCGCATCCGCGCTGGCCTCGAGCTGCGCGCCGTCGGGCAGGGTCAACCGCACCTGACCGCCCTGGGCCGGCTGGCGCTGACAAATGGACTCCTTGCCCCGCTTGTGCAGTTCGCGTTCCCCGAGGTCGATTTCGCTTTTGCCCAGGCTCAGTTGCTGCACAAGGGCGCCACCCAGCAGCGCGAGGCCCGCCGCGCCGATGCCGCCGGCAAACCAATAGCCGCGCGCCTCGCTACGCAGGCTGCCAGCAGAAACATCGGGAGGATTCGCGGCATTGTACGCGGCCAGGCCGGCACCGGTCGCGCTCAGCAGGCCGCCGAAAGTCCACTCGATCAACAGCGATGATCCCTCCGCCCTGCGCTCGACGACGCGAATGCCGCGTGCGCGTTGGCGTTGCTCGTCGGCGCAATACTGCACGGCATCGATCTGCACCTCGACCGCGCCGCCGCGGCGTTCGCCTTGCACCGCAAACCCGCGGCTGGTGTCGACGCGCACCGTAGTCGGAGGACCCAGGGGCTGCGCGCGCAGTTGGACCGTCTCACCGATCTGGGCGCAGCCGACAAGATGGAGAATCAAGAGAAAATTCAAGGCTGTGCGCCACTGGTTCATCTCGGCCTCACAGATCGACGCGCGCCGCACGCTGGCGCAGCGCGTGATCGGCCAAGACCAGCGCGATCGCCGCCTCGACGATCGGCACGGCGCGCGGCAGCACGCACGGATCGTGGCGGCCTCGCAGCGTCGTGAGCTCCGGCTCGCCAGTTTCACCCATGACATGCTGGGGTTGCGCGATCGTCGCCACCGGCTTGAAGGCCACGTCCACCAGCAGCGGCATGCCATTCGAGATGCCGCCGAGCATGCCGCCGGCGTGGTTGGTCGCGGTCGCAACGCACCCGGACGGCGAGCGCAGGAACGCGTCGTTGTGCTGACTGCCGCGCATGCGCATCGCTTCGAAACCACTGCCAAAGGCAAGCCCCTTGACCGCCGGCAGCGAGCACAGGGCATGGGCCAGCGATGCCGTGAGCTTGTCAAAGGTCGGATCGCCCCAGCCTGCCGGCACGCCGCGCACGACGCAGCGCACGAGACCGCCCAGGCTGTCGCATTGGCTGCGTGCGGCTTCGATGGCAGCGACCATCGCCGCACTGGCCTTGGCATCCGGGCAGCGCACTGGGCTGGCATCGACGGCATCTCGCGTCAAATCAAGCGGATCGATGGCGTAGCCGCTGGCGCGCGGCAGGTCCGGGTGGGTCACTTGCCCGGGCGGCAGGCAAACGGCTTCGATCTCCGCAACGCGCTGGACCCACCCGATCACCTCGGTGCGAGGGCGGCCTTCGGCGTCGGCCAAGGCGTCCAGCAATGCCTCGGCTACGGCGCCGCCGGCCACACGCCCGACCGTTTCGCGCGCACTGGCGCGACCGCCGCCGCGCGGATCGCGGTGGCCAAAGCGCGCGGTCCATGTCAGATCGGCGTGCCCGGGACGAAACCGCGCGCCGAGGCGGTCGTAGTCGCTGCTGCGGGCATCGGTGTTGTCGACGACGATCGCAATGGGCGAGCCGATCGTGAGCCCTTGGTAGACGCCGCTCAAGATGCGCGGCTCGTCGGGCTCGGCGCGCGCGCTGACCAGGGGGCCGTGGCCCGGACGCCTGCGCGCGAGCCACGCCGCGAGGCGCGCCTGGTCCAGCGGTACGCCCGCCGGGCAACCGTCGATCACACAACCGACTGCCGCGCCGTGTGATTCGCCGAACGTGGTGATGCGGAACAACGCGCCGAATGAGGAGCCGGCCAAGGGGGCCTCCGACATCAGTACAACTGCTCGACGTGGGCCGCAGTGTAGTAATGGCCTAGAATCGTTTTGAAATCCTGGCCAGCCTTGGCGCGCCCGACCGCGCCGGTCTGGCACATGCCAACGCCGTGGCCAAAGCCAGCACCGGTGAACGTCCAGCGCGCAGGCACACCGCCTGGGCCGGCAGGGCCCGGTTGCACCAGGAACAGCGAGGAACGCAACCCACCGAATGCACGACGAATACGCAGCTCTCCCGCGATGATCACCTTTTTGCCGTCTGCCAAGGTCAACTCGACCGAGGTCGCCCGCCCGGAGACGCCGCGGTGCACCACGCGAATCGCCCGCAGCGCCTGCGTCACACCCACGGCCTGCAGGGTCGGCGCCAATTCAGTCGCAGTTTTGTCGACTTTCCAGCGCAACGCCCCTTGATTCAGACCCGAGGCTCCGGCCCAGCTCGCATCCTTGTCGGCCAGCAACGCTGCCACGGCCGCGTCGGTCGGCCCGTGGGCCAGGTGATCGACACCGCCCGCGACCTGATCGGGCTGCCCGCGCAGGCTGGGCTGTGGCCGGCCTGGCCAGGCGTTTTCGTTGTTTTCCGTGTGTCCGCCGCTGACTGCGTGGTAGTACGCATCCACGAGCCGCCCATCGGGGTCGACCATCACGAGGCCGCGCGTATCGGCCACTGCCTGGGCGATGCGCGGACTGACCTTTTGCATGCCGCCATAGGCCTGACAGTGCACCTCTGAACAAATCGCATAGGGATCGGTGACATGTCGTGTGCCGACCTTGGCCAGCATGTCGGTGCGCGTCGCCACCGCTTGAGCGCGCAAGGCGTCGGCAGGCGCATTGGCAAAGATCTCGGCAGCGACCACCCCTTCCAAGATCCGTTCGATTTCTGCTTCGTTGACGATTTCGAGGCCGCCGCCCTGACCCGGCACGACGTAGATGCGACCCGGCAACTCCAACTCGGTGCGCGTGCCATGCCGCGTGCCGATCACTTTGAGCGGTGCACCGCGGCCCGAAGCGGCCTTGACCGCCTCGAACCACAGCACATCCGCGGCCTGCACCTCGCTGCCATCGCGCGCCCGCGCCACCAGCTGGGCTGATGGAGGTTCGGCGACGATGGCATAGACGGACAGATCCTCGCCGTATTGCTGTCCCAACTCAGCCGCGCGCGCCTGCGCCGCATCTGCTGCGGGAAACGATACATCGAGGCAAAGCAACGTCTTGCGCGTATCCAGCATGCGACCCGCAAGGCTGTACGTCGTCCCGGTGGTCAGGGCCTTGACCGGCAGGCCGCGCTCCTTCCACAGCCCGCGCAGCCGCCGCAGCGTATCCAAGTCATCCGAGGGCGCCCGCGCCAGCACGACGAAATGCTGGTACACCCCGGGCTTGGGGTCGCTGGCACTGACCTCCATCGGTCGCTCGGCGGGCAGGCGGAATTCGACCTGGCCATCGCCGGTACCGATCACGCGCAGCCCCGTGGCCGAAACCACTTCCACCCGCTCCTGCCGGCTCAGCACCGCCACCGGTAAGGTCGGATTGCCAGTGCCATCGAGCGTCACCACCACGCGGTACAGACTCGCCGCGCGATCGCTGTGGCCCAGAGGATCGCCCTGGGCGAGCGCCGGCGCGGACGCACACCACACAAGCATCTGGAAGAAGATAGGAAAAATGGGGTTCTTCACGGGCTCTCGTACCGGCGGCCTGCCCACATGCGCCGCGCGCAGGAGGGTGCGCGTTGCCGCGGCCGTTGTCCATGCTTGGCGATTCTCTCCATTGCCTTACTTTGCAACGCCTCGTGCCTCACGCATACTCCCCGGCAGCGCGCCCGTTGCGCGGGATCCGCACCGATGGCCTCCGTCCACCAACGCTACCGCATCATCGACAAGATCGACGCCGGTGGCATGGCCGAGATCTACCGCGGCGTCGCGATTTCCATCGAAGGTTTCGAGAAACAGGTCGCGATCAAGCGCATCCTGCCGAACCTATGTCAGAACGAGCAATTCGTCACCATGTTCCTCGACGAAGCGCGGCTGTCGATGCAGCTCAACCACGCCAACATCGTTCAGATTTTCGACATCGGCAAGGTCGACGACACCTACTTCGTGGCGATGGAGCTGGTCGACGGCGCCAACCTGCGCCGCGTCATGCAGCGCGCCCTCGACCGCAGCCTGCATGTGCCCGTCGCCATTGCCTGCTACCTGGTCATGGGCATCGCCGATGCCCTGGCCTATGCCCACGAAAAGGTCGACGCCAACGGTCAGCCGCTGCACATCGTGCACCGCGACGTCTCGCCACCGAATGTGCTGCTGTCGCGCCAAGGTGAAGTCAAGCTAACGGATTTCGGCATGGCCAAAGCGGCGAGCAACGCGCAGATCAGCGACGCCGGCGTCGTCAAGGGCAAGTTCGCCTACTTGTCCCCCGAAGTGGTCGAAGGCAAGCCCGCGGATCCACGCGCCGACATCTACTCGTGCGGCATCATTCTGTGGGAACTGCTGTGCGGCCGAAGGCTTTTTGTCGGCAAGACCGATCTCGATACGGTCGAGATGGTGCGCAAAGGCGAAGTGCAGAAACCCAGCGGACTGCGACCTGACGTCGATGCCGAGCTGGATCGCCTGGTGCTGCGCACGCTTGCCAAGAATCCGAAGCGACGCTTCCAGAGTGCGCGCGAAGTGGAGCAGGAACTCGCCTCCTACGTGTTCAAGCACAACCTGCGTGCCACCGGTGCCGACGTGTCGGCGTTCCTGCGCGACCTGCTGAGTGACAGTGCTGCCGAACAGAGTGTGGATATCGCCGCGGTCTTGAGGGCAGAGTTGGAGGAGCAGGTGCGCGTCGGCCGGCTGGACCCGACTGTCGGGCAAGTGCCCCTGCGTCCTGCGGACTTGAAGACACGCAGCGTGCCGCGCTTGGACCTGACGCCCTTGTTCGAGCGGTTGGCAGGTGCGCCGCTGGAGGATCTGGCCGATGGCGGCGGACGCGCGCTGAGTCTGGCCGAACGCCTCGAAGGCGCGGCCACACCTGGACCTGTCGCGCCAGCCAAGGCAAGGTACGGCCGCGTGGCGCTGGTCCTGGCCGCGCTCGCCGCGACGGGTGCTGGCATTGCCGCATGGGCGCTCGGCTGGTGGAAACTGTAAGGCCAACGGCAAGAAGCGCGACTGAAAGGTCCACAAGCGTGATCTTCTCGAAGTGATGGTGCAACCAACCGGGCTCGCGCCCTTGGGCATGGAGGTGAAAGTGAAATTCTTTGTCGACACCGCGGACATCGGCGAAATCCGCCGGGCGTTGGACTGGGGCATCCTGGACGGCGTGACCACCAACCCGTCGCTGGTCGCCAAGACCGGGCGCCGTTTCGAGGACGTCAAGCGCGAGATCCTGGCGCTGTGCCACGGTCCCGTGTCGCTGGAAGTCACGACCGAAGATCAGGCGGAGATGATTGCCCAGGGCAAGGCGCTGGCTGCGGAAGGCGCCCAGGTCATCGTCAAATTGCCGCTGACCCGCGCGGGCATCGCGGCCTGCAAGGCCCTGACCGATCTCGGCATCAAGACCAATGTCACACTGTGCTTTTCGGCCAACCAGGCGATCCTGGCCGCCAAAGCCGGCGCGACCTATGTCTCGCCGTTCGTCGGTCGCCTCGACGACATCTCGATGGACGGCATGGCACTGATCGAAGACATCGTCCAGATCTACCGCAACTATGGCTTTACGACGCAAGTGCTGGTCGCGTCGGTGCGCAACCCTGTGCATGTGCTGCAAGCGGCCCGTATCGGGGCTGATGTGTGCACGGTGCCGTTTGGCGTGCTCGATTCGCTGTTCAATCATCCGCTGACGGACATCGGCAACGCCAAGTTCATGCAGGACTGGAAGAAAGTTCCGGAGTAGGCGTGCAACCTCAAGTCAGTGAGCAGCCCGGCGTGCGCCGCAGGCCCCTGCACAAGCGTATGATTCGCGCCCTGGAAGACGATCGGGTGCGGCGGCCGCTGCGCTGGGTCATGCGCGGCCTGCTGAGTCTTGCGTTGCTGGTCGCGATCTTCTGGCAGGGCGGTGCCTCGATCGGTGCCGTCAAGCTCGAAGGTGCGCTCGTCGGTCTCGCGCTGCTGGCCGGGATCGCAGCGCGCGCAAGGACGACGCTGCGGGTGCGGGTGGCCCTGCCGTGGCTGGGACTCGGTCTGGTCACGGTGGCGCAACTCGTGCCACTGCCGCGCGGTCTCGTTGGGCTCTTGTCGCATCATGCCGTCGCAATTTCGGATGCCAGCCGTGCCGCCCTGGGTGCCGCGCCGTTGACTGCCGTGCCGTTGGCGCTCGCCCCTGGCGATGCCGCATTGCAGGGCGCTCTCTACCTCATCGGCGGCGCGTGGGCCCTGCTGGCGACGATCGCCTTGGCCGGTTCGAGCGGAACGCAGGCCGTGCGCGTGTTGCGTCCGGCCTTGGTCGTGATCGCGCTGGTCGATTCGTGGATCTGGCTGGGCGCCTACAGCGTGGGAGCCGCCGAGTTCCTGCACGATGGAACGCCGGCTCTGCTCCAACGCGCTTGTTTCATCAATCCCAACCACCAATCCGCCTTGGCCAACCTCGGGTTCGCCTTGGCTCTCGGCGAGGTGGCGCGGGCCCCGAGCGTCCGCAAGCAGACGATCCACGGCCTGTTTGCCACCTTCCTGGCCCTCTGCGTGCTCTTGATCACGTCGCGCGGCGGTGTGCTGATCATGTGCATGACGCTGGCGCTGCAGGTCGCGTCGCTGCCCGCGCCCCCCAAGTATCTGCGCATCGCCAAGGTCAAGCGCGACGATCACGCGCGCTCGCGCATGGCTGCCATCATCGTGGCGGTCATTCTCGCAGCGGCCGTGGTGGCGTTGCCGGCACTCGAGCGCGAGTTCTTCAGCCAGGACTTGGGACACGATGCGAAGTTCTCCACGTTCCAGCGCCTGCCGCACCTGCTGGCAGAGACCTGGCTGGCAGGAGTGGGGCCCGGCGGCCTGGCGGTGGTCTCGGGGCTCACGGGTGCCGGCGGCTTTGTCCGCGTCGAGTTTGCCGAGAACATCCTGTTGGATCGCCTGTTCGCCAGTGGCGTTCTGGCCACGCTGCTCTGGCTGGTCGCCCTGATCTTGGTCGGGCGCGATCTCTGGCGCCGCCGCACGCACGCCGAAGGCGCCACGGCGCTGTCCATCGGCCTGTCGCTCGTCCTGATCGCAAATCTCGTTGACTTTTCATTGGAAGTATCTGGCATCCTCTTGTCCTTTCTGGCGGTGGCGGCTGGCCTGGAACGGATCTCGGCCGAGCACGGACGCTCCACCGTCGCCGCCGATCACCGCAGAAGCCACCTGAAGTGGACCGCCGCCGCCGCATTCGCGCTCCTTCTGGCCGGCGGCTTGGTGATGCGGGCTGAGCGTGGTGCCACGCGCCAGATCCTCGCCGCGCTGGAAGGGCGCACGGCAGCGCAGATGCGAGCGCGGATTCTCCAAGATTTTTCCCATGATCATCACGCTTTCTACCTGCTGGGCCGGCGCCTCCTGGAGGATGGCGATCGTCAGGGAGCCTTGCGCGCCCTTGATCGCGCCGTGGCCCTTCGGCCGGACAGCAAGCACGCAAGACTGTTTCGCTTCAGTACGCTCATCGGGCAACGCAACCCCAAAGCGGCCGCGCCGGATCTGCGTTGGCTGTTGCGCCAGGCCGACAACGCAACGGTTGCCTTGACGCTGCAAACCTGCATCACGCAACCCGGCGGTGACGACGTGCTCGTCGGTGTCGTGCCCGATCTCGTCGAGAAAAGTTATGAAATCGGAGTCTACCTCCAGGACATACGCCCGGATCTCGTCGAACGGATTGCCCTGGCCGTACGCAAAAAATACCCGCATCGACACTTCGGCATCGATGGTGTCGTCGGCCTTCTCTACGTACGGATGGGCAAGATCGAACCTGCGAGCCGGCTAGCGGCCGTCCTGCTCGCCGACCCGACGACGCGGGCTGCCGGCTACGTGCTGGAGGGCTCGATCCTCGCCCAGCAGAAGCACTTCTATGAGGCGCACCACCTGTTTAGTGAAGTGTGCCACCGGGATCCGAACAATACCCAGGCTTGCGTCGGCGCGATGCGCGCGATCCTGCAATCCGCCCGACCCTTGGACGCGTACCAGTACGTGCGGTTGCGGATGCAGTTCGTGCACCACGTGCCTTGGCAGATGGCGGAGTACAACTACATCCTGGCGCAAACGCAAATGCAGCTCGAGCGCTTCGACGAAGCCATCGAGTCCTTGCGTACCGCGGCGGAGCTGGGCGGGGAAAACCGCAACGTGTCAACCTTGCTCGTGCGCTGTCTCACCAAGGTCGGCCACTACCGGGAAGCGCGTGAAATCATAGACAAGCACTTGAAGTCGACGCACTCAGACAAGGAATGGCAGGCGCTGTCCGCCGACCTCGACCGCGAGATGCGGCCCACGACGATGCCCAATCCGTAGGGAGCCGTCCAAAGCATGTCGGTCGCGTGGTTTGCCCGTGGTGGCGCCGTTGACACTCCTGCGCGTCAAAGCTAGGGTTCCGGCCCGACTGACGCGCCGCGTTATCGGCGGCGCGCCAGGCCAAGCCCCCGTTCCTGGGGGCGGGCAGCGTGCCAGGCGCCCGGCAAAGGCGGTGGGCTCCCCAGGTGCGCAGCTTGCAAGCGACGTCAAAGGAGCTTGAATTCATGAAGATTCTCGTATCTGCCAAACGCGTCAGCGATCCCAATGCCAGGCTGGCCATCAGCAAGGACGGCAAGTGGATCGAAGGCGATGTCGAGTACATCCTCAACCCGTTTTGCGAGAACGCGATCGAAAGCGCGTTGCAACTCGCCGAAGCGCATGACGGCACGGAAACCATCGCAGTCGGCATCGGCGACGACGAGACCGCGCGCTTCATTCGTCAAGGCGCTCTGGCCCGTGGCATCGACCGCGGCATCCTGGTGGCAGCCGAAGAGGCGGAGATCGATTCCGACCTGATCGCGCGGATCTACCAGGGCATTGCCTACCGCGAAAAGCCGGACATCATCCTCCTGGGCAAGCAGGCCATCGACGGTGACTCGAATCAAGTCGGGCAGTTGCTGGCGGAATACTTGGAGTGGCCGCAGGCGACGTTTGCCTCGAAGATCGAGATTGTGGGCAACGAAGTGATCGTGCAGCGCGAAGTCGATGGCGGCATCGAGACGCTGGCCCTGACGATGCCGTGCGTCGTCACCGCGGATTTGCGATTGAATGAGCCGCGCTACGCCTCGCTGGCGGGCATCATGAAGGCCAAGAAGAAGCAACTGGACGAACTGGAGATCGACGACCTCGAACTCGAGAATACCGACGTCAAAGTCGAGATTGTCGGGATGAGCACGCCGGCAGGCCGCAAGGCGGGCGTGATCGTCAAGGATGTCGACGAGTTGATCGCCAAGCTGCACAACGAGGCCCGCGTCATCTGACGTCCCGCCAATTTCATCTGAACGAGGCAAACCATGAGCAGGATCCTGGTACTGGCCGAACACGAGAAAGGCCACGTCAAGAAGGTTACGCTGAACACCCTCGCTTTCGCGCGTCAGTTGGCGGCGAAGACGGGCGCCAGCATCGACATCGCCGTGTTGGGCAAGGGCGTCGGCGATATTGGCGAGAAACTGCGCGGTTACGGCGCCGGCACGGTCCACGTCGCCGACCACGCCGAGCTGGAGCACCCGGTTGCTGCAGCTTGGGCCAAGACGCTGGCGGAGCTCGCCACGTCGATCGGCGCGACCGTCGTCACTGCACCGGCGTCGAGCATCGGCAAGGACGTTCTGCCGCGCGTCGCGGCGCGTCTCGGCGCAGGCATGGCCAGCGACGTCGTCGGCATCGTCGACACCGCCAAAGGTCCGGCATTCCGGCGCCCGATGTGGGCCGGCAATTTGATGGGCGATGCGTTCATCAAGACCAAGGTGCAGGTCGTCTCGGTGCGCGCGTCAGCGTTCGATGCGGCCGAGGCGACGGGCGGCAGTTCGGCATTGGCAGCCTTCGCGGCGCAGCCCGATCTCGCAAAGAGTCGGGTACGTTTCGTGTCTTTCGACGGCGTGCAATCGACGCGGCCCGACCTGACCGAGGCAAGCGTCGTGGTCGCCGGCGGCCGCGGCTTGAAGCCGGAGAAGGGTGGCTTTGGCGCGATCGAACCGCTGGCCGACCTGCTCGGCGCGGCGATCGGCGCGTCGCGCGCGGCGGTCGACGATGGGTTTGCGCCCAACGACTACCAGATCGGCCAGACGGGCAAAGTGGTCGCGCCGCAGCTGTATTTTGCCATCGCGATCTCGGGCGCCGTGCAGCACCTGGCCGGCATGAAGAACTCCAAGGTCATCGTGGCCATCAACACGCGCGATGACGAGCCGATTTTCAAGGTCGCCGACTACGGCCTCGTCGCCGACGCGTTTGTCGCGGTGCCGGAACTGATCGCCAAGATCAAGGCGATGCGCGGCTGACGCCCCTCGACACGATCGTCGCATGCGCCACGGGGCCGGTTGCCGCCGGTCTGGCCGTGGTGCGCGTGTCGGGGCCCCTGGCCCATCCGATTGCACAAGCACTCAGTTCTGAAACAAAACTGCAACATGGGCAGCTGGTGTTGCGGACGCTGCGTGGGCCCGGCGGCGCGGTGCTGGATCGCGGCTATGCCGTCGCCTTCGACGCGCCGCGCTCCTTTACCGGCGAAAATACCGCTGAATTTCAGGTGCATGGTTCGCTGGCCGTCGTCGAGGCCGTGCAGCGCGCGTGTTGCGAACTGGGCGCCCGGCCAGCGCGACCCGGCGAATTCACGCTGCGCGCATGGCGCAACGGCAAGTTGGATCTGCTGCAGGCGGAGGCGCTGGCGGACCTGATCAGTGCCCGCAGCGAGGCGGCACGGCGCGCGGCGATCGACCACCTCGATGGTCAACTCAGTCGCCGCATCGCGCAGTTGCGTACACCTCTGGTTCAGGCGTTGGCCGCACTCGAAGCGCAGCTTGATTTCGCCGAAGAGGTCGATCCACCTGACCTCGCCGCGCAACTCGATGAACTTGCCCGCGATGTCGAAGCATTGTTGACGACTGCGCGAGCTGGCCGCGTGCGGTTGCATGGCGCCCGCGTTGTGCTCTATGGCGCGCCAAACGCGGGAAAATCGACACTTTTCAATGCCTTGTGCGGCATGGATCGGGCACTGGTCGACGCACAACCGGGAACGACGCGCGATACGATCGAGGCGCAGACCGCGCCGGATGGTTTGTTGTTGACATGGGTCGACACCGCTGGCGTGCGCGAAACGGCTGACGACCTGGAGCGCCGCGGCGCCGAGCGCGCAAAGGCCGAATTGTTGCACGCAGATGTCGTGCTCTGGCTGGAGGATGGTTCACCGCAACCGCCGACCCTCGCGCCGCCGCAGCGCGATGCAAAGGTGCTGCGGGTGCGCAGCAAAGCGGATCTGGCGGGCGCGCCTGAACCCACAGAAGGGCTCTGCGTCTCCGCCCGATCGGGCGCGGGCATGGCGGCGCTGCGCGCCGCCATACTGTGCGCGGTGCGCGATCTGCAAGAGCCTGCAACTGCAACACAAGTCGGCATCGCACGCGAGCGGCACGCGGAGGCGCTGCGCCAAGCGCTGGCAGCCCTGGCGCGTGCGCGTGCGGCGCTGGCGGCGGACATGGCGCCAGAATTCATCGCTGCGGACCTGCGCGACGCCGTGGCCGCCCGCGACGAGTTGACCGGTGCTGTGGTGGCGGACGACGTGTTGGCGGCCGTATTTGCGCGATTCTGCATCGGCAAGTGACCGCAAGGCGGCGATCACACGGGCGACCTCTGCCCTCGCGTCAACGCCTCGCCATAGGCCAGCCGCACCGCGGCCTCGCCGTGCACGCGCTCCATGCGCCGCAAGCCAAAATGCAGTCGAGCCACGGTGTTGAAGTGCTCTGTGAAAGCCGCATTCAGTGCCGCACCCGCCCCGGCGCCGACCAGCGGCAAGGCCTGCACCATCGCCTTCTCGCTGACGACGATGCCAAAGCGCGCCCCGATGAGCGTCGCCACGCGCAAGAGGGCCGGCGCTGTGCCATGCGCCAGGGTTTCCGCCAGGTTTGCCGCCGTTCGCCCGCCAACGAAAGCCGCAGCCGAGCGCAAGGCCAAGCTGAGGCCCAGACGTGTCGTGTAGTAGGCTGATTCTGTGCCAGAGAACTCGACGGCCGCGCCTTCGAGCTCGGCGTCGATCGGCGCCGGCATGCGCCCACCCAGGGCCAGCACCTGCAGACATTCCAGCTGTACCGCCGGATCGGCCAGGTCCGCGCCAAAGTCCCGGGCAATGGCCGCAATCGAACGCAGCATGATCGCAGTCGTCACCGGCAACTCGACCGGCAGCCCCGCCAGGCCAAACAAGCCACCGGCAAATCCTGTGGCCGCCGCCGCCACGGTGTGTGCCATGCCGTGGCCGAACGTAGCTGCCTGAATGGATTGGGCTGAACCGTCCTTGGGCGGCGTCTGCGCCAAGCTCGTCAGCGCGATCGCCAGCGCGCCTTGCATGGATTTCTGGACCGCACGCTGCACAAACTGCTGCCCGCGCTTCGGTAAGGCAGCGACCAGCCGCTCTGCCGGCTGGCCGACGACGTCCGAGGCACGGGACAGCCAGCGCGGATGCTCCAGGTAGGCCACGGCCTGCGCGATGAAGGCACGATCTTCACTCGACAATCCCGCCATCTAGCCCTCCGCGCTCCAGCGTCTCGACGCCAGCCTATCCACGGTCTGCCGGGCGAAACTGCCATAACGATCGGCGAGGATCGCGGCGCGCGCGGCACGCGAAAGCTGCAAGTAGAACGCCAGGTTGTGTTGCGTCAGCAGCGAAGCGCCGAGGATTTCTCCGGCAACGAACAGGTGTCGCAAGTAGGATCGGCTGAACTGCGCGCACACGGGGCACGTGCAGTCTGGATCCAAGGGTGTGTCGTCGGCGAAAAAGCGCTTGTTCTTCAACTGCAGCCGGCCATCCCAGGTAAAGACGTGTCCGTGCCGGGCGTTGCGTGTCGGCATCACGCAATCGAACTGATCGATGCCGTAGCCGATGCAGTGCAGCAGATCCTCCGGCGTGCCGACGCCCATGAGATAGCGCGCCTTGTGCTCGGGCATGCAACGCGCCGTCGCCTGGCATGCGGCATACATTTCCGGAATGGATTCGCCGACCGACAGGCCGCCGATGGCGAAGCCTTCACAGGCGTCATGGCCGCAGATGTCGGCCGCGTGCTCGGCACGTAGCGCAAGGTCGATGCCACCCTGGACAATGCCATACAGCGCACAGTCTTCGATGCGCCGGCGCGCCTCAATGCAGCGCCCGAGCCACGCCGTCGTCCGGCGCATCGCCTGGCGGATGGTTTTGTCGTCCGCCTTGGCCGGCGGGCATTGATCGAACGCCATCAAGATATCGGAACCAAAGGCTTCCTGTAGCGCCACCGCCCGCTCGGGATCGAGAATGTGCTTGGATCCGTCGATGTGACTCTGGAACACCGCACCCTCGTCGGTGACTTTGCGAATCTTCGCCAGCGAGTAGACCTGGAACCCGCCTGAATCCGTGAGAATTGGCCCGTTCCACGCCATGAAGCGGTGCAATCCGCCCGCCGCGCGGATGCGCTCCGCGCCCGGCCGCAGCATCAAGTGGTAGGTGTTCGCCAGCAGGATCTGGGTGCCGATCTCCCGCAGATCACGCGGTTGCACACCCTTCACCGTCGCCTGCGTGCCCACCGGCATGAAAACAGGCGTCTGCACCGTGCCGGAACGCGTCGTCAGCTTGGCGGCGCGCGCTCCGCTCTGCGCACAAATATGTTCAATTTCAAAGCGATACATGTTCTACAGCCAGCGCGTGACGTCGTGGGCAGTCTTCGTGCGGTGCGCTGGCATCTCCAGTGACGGGCGACCGAGCACGACAGCGCCGATGCGCACCTCGCCTGCACGCCCCTGCCAGAATCCGTCGAGATCCGGGGAGATCAGCGCCGAACTCGTCGACCACAGCGTGCCCAGGCCGCGCGCCACTGCGCCGAGCATCAGGTTCTGGATGGCGCAGGCTGTCGCGGCGAAATCCTCGCGGTCGCGCTGCGCGTCGTCTGGCGATCGTTCATAGGCCACGGCGATCACCGCCGCCGCGCCGCCGAGCATCTCACGGATCTTGTGCTGTTTTCCCAACAACCCCGCATCGACCGGCCCGTGCACATGCGCCAGCAGCCACGCGCAGGACGCGTCGGCCAGTTCGGCGAGGTGCTGCGGCCCGTGCGCCACGGCAAAGCGCCACGGTTCCGTGCGCTTGTGATTCGGCGCCCAGATCGCCAGATCCAGCAGATCCCACACGACTTGTTGCGCCACCGGCGTGCCGTCGAACAGTTTGTGCGAACGGCGGCTGCGAATGGCGTCGTCGACCTGCATGCGAACATGTTCCTTGTGAAAAGCCAGGTTGCGCGTCAGACCGCTTGCCGGCGCCGCACCTGCACGTCATACACCGGACGCCCCTGGCGCTGGCCGGCACGCGTGAGCGTCAACAGGCCGAGGTGCAACTGTGCGATCTTGCCCGAATGCATGCGGATGGCAACGCGATCCTGGTCGATCACTTGGGTCACGACGCACGTGCCGAGACGCGGATGTTCCAGCGAATCCCCGGCCTTCAATTGCGGCATCTCCTCGTCTTCCAGAAGGCGGGACGGCATGGCCTCCATCGCCACGCGGCCGCTGCGCACCGTTTCCGGGTCCGCCGACACCATGCGCACGCCGACATCGAGCCAGCGCGCCAGACCGGCGCGGTGGTCATCGAATCGTCGCAGCGTAATGTCATCGAAGGTTTGCAGCAGCAATTCGACCGAGGCCGAGTTGCCCTCGACCAGCACGCCGCTGACCGTCCGGCCCTCGGCCGTGCTGAGCATGACGCGCACGATGATGTCGACTGCGTTCGCCTTTTCGGAAATGACGACGCGCATCGCACCGACAAGCGCCACGCCGGGCACCGCCACGGCTGCGCCGAAGCCGCCATCAGCCAGCACCGGAAGCACTTGCGCGTCGCGCAGGTACCCCGAACCCTCAGCCCAGCCCGAGGCGATGCGATAGTTGACCGCGAGGGAATGCAGCGTCGCGCACAGCGGCTGGCCGGGCGGCACTTCGCCGACAAAACGTCGGCCCTCTCGCGTCTCGGTGAAGATCATTGCTGCTTCCTCCGCCTCTTGCCCCCCGCGCTCCGCGCGGCACCACCTGCGGTCAACGCCGCCGCAGCGGCTGCCGCAGAAACTATCCCCGCTGGCGCACAGTGTCCATTTCACGGCATGGTCGGCCAAGGACACGCTTGCGAAAAGTTCAAAGGTGCGAGGCCAGACCGCCGCGCGCCACCGGCAACGCCAGCACACGGCGCAGCGTCGCCCGCAGGCCCGCGGCATCGAAGGGTTTGTCCAAACATTCATTGGGCACGCGGTCGAGAAAGTCGCGCACTTCGGGCTTGAACACGCCGCCGCTCAAGAAAACGGTGCGCGTGGCCAGGCCTGGCGCTTCGTGCTGCAGTTCTTCGAATAGCGCCATGCCGCTCATCTCGGGCATCATCAGATCGCAGACGACTGCGTCGAAGCGCTCACCCGCGCGCACGCGGCGCAGCGCCTCCTCGGCGTGCGTGGTCGCGGTCACGTCGAAGTCCGCCGCCAACATGCGGCCAATGACGGTGACGATCAGCTCTTCGTCGTCGACCACCAGGATGCGCGGGCGCTGGTTGACGTCACGTTTTTCGACCATGGCGACGACTCCTGCGGTACTGTGCCATCCCAGTGCCATGCCATCAGAGCCAGCGCACACTGCGGCGCTGCCTCAAGCACAGGGTGACCAGCAAGGAACGGATACCGTATGCAAGCAGGATAGCATTCACACGCGCCGTGCACAGTGACGTCTTTGTTGCGGCGCCGATTGCCAACGGCAAGCCTGCACGAAAGCCGCTTGTCCTCGCCGGGATCGCGTTGCCCGACTTGATTTTGCCTGGCGTGGCGGTGAGCGCTATCCTGACGACCCTGACCTTCGTTTCGCCCCGGAGTCCGCCATGCTGCCTGCCAACACCCGTGTCCTTCTCGTCGTCTTGTGCCTTGGCGCCCTCGCCTTGCCCGCGCCCGCCCGAGCTTGCGGGGGCTGCTTCATTCCCACCGGCAGTTCGTCGCCCGTCCTGCAAGACGCGGAACGCGTGCTGTTCTTGCGCGATGCCAAAACCAAGCAGACCGTGGTCTGGGTCGAGGTGCGCTACAACGGCCCCAGCGATGACTTCGGCTGGGTACTGCCGTTGCCCAAGGTGCCCAAGGTCGGCGTCGGCTCGGCGTACCTTTTTGATCGCTTGGACTTGGGTACGGCGCCGCGCTTCACCACGACCCCCGGCAGCTCGGAGAACTGCGGCGGCCGCAGCGTCGCCACAGGCGGCGGCGGTTGTGGCGCGGGATCCGCCGACAGTGCCGCCCTCACGGCCTCGCCCAAGAGCGCCGGTCGCTTGCCAGGCAGTGTCGAAAACCGGCGCGGCGTGACGGTATTGGCGCATGATCAAGTTGGGCCGTATGACTATGTGATCATTCAGGGCAAGACGGCTGACGGCCTCATCGCCTGGCTCAACGCGCGCAAGTACGGCATTCCAGATCTGGCCAAGTCGGTGATCGAAGCGCATGTGCAAAAAGGCGACGTGTTCGTGGCTGTGCGTTTGAAGACCGGTGCAACTGCTCAGGAAGTCAAGCCGATCACGTTGACCATGGACGATGCGGAGCCGTGCGTGCCGCTGCGCCTGACGGCGATTGCCGCCGTGGAGGATCTGACGGTCGAGGCGCTCATTGCCGGCCCTGGTCGAGCGATTCCGAAGAACCACTTGCATGTGCGGATAAACCCCTTGAAGGTCAACTGGTTCGATGGCGCGTCGAATTATGGCCAGGTCGTGTCAGCGGCGATCGATGAGGCGGCGGGCCGCGCGTTCGTGACCGAATTCGCAGGCGCCGTGCCGACGCAAGTGCCTGTGCCCCAGGAGTATGGCGGCAGCACGCTGGAGCCGCTGCTCGACGTGGCCACGTTGGACGTGACCGGCGTTGCCAAGGCCAAGACGGTTGCGGAAGTGATCGCTGCGCTGCGTGCCAAGAATTTCCCGATCGTCAGCGAGACCGCGATCATCCTGGAGCAGCACCTGGGTCTGGCGGCCAAGGCCGGTACGGACAAACTCGTGACGTATTACAAGAACCTGCATGAAGGTCAGGCCGAGTTGCAGGCGCTACCGATCGACGTGACGGCGACGGCGCTGGCCTTCGATCTCGACCAGAATTTCGCGCAACCGATCAAGGATGTGCTGCCCATGCTGCAAGGCGCCAAGAAGTTGACGCGCCTTGTCATGCGGATTTCACCCAAAGAGATGACCAAGGATCCGGTATTCGCCTTTCATCCGACACTGCCGAACATTTCGCGCGATCACACGGCGGTGCTCAGCGCGGTGTGCCGCAAGGGTGACTTCACTCCGGATGCCTACCGGCTCACGCTCAAGGATGTCGGTTCCTACGTCATCGGTCGCGAAACAGCCCCAAGTTCAGGCACTTCTGCCTTAGCGAACAACGCGGTGGACGCGCGCTTCAAATCCGCGCCTGCTGCCGATCTGATTGATCTGGAGGACGAGAGCGGCGAGCCCGTGGCCATCCATCCCGACGACATCGATCTGGTCGATGGTGCGATCGCCGGAGCGCACCTGGGCACGCCGTCGCTGCCGACCGGCATCACCCTCAAGAAGGCGCCCAAGCGCTGGACACCGCCGGCCAGCGACGCGGTCTTCGCGACCCGCAGTTCCGGCAATGTCAATGCCACCAGCAATGCCTGCGCCCTGGCACCGGTGGCGCGCGGGCCAGCAGCGCTCGGCCTGCTGCTGGGCGGCGCGGTGCTGGGTATCTTCGCCTTGCGCCGCCGCAAACCGGAATAGCGCTAGCGCTCAAAGGTTTGACGCCTGCAGGTCCGCCGTCTATCTTCCGGGCGCTGGCAAAGCCCTTGCCCCGGCACACCGAAGGTCTGCATGAGCCCCCGCATCCTCCCCAACCTGCTCGGTCTTTGTCTCAGCACCGCGATCGCCGCCTGCGGTCCCGGCTACCTCGATCAGGCGCAGAAGGTGCCGGCCACCGAGATCAACCGCGAGGTCTTTCAGGTCTTGAAGGACTACCACCATGCCATCGAGACCAAGGATGTCGACGCCTTGAAGCCGTTGATCTCGCCGCGTTACCACGAAAATGGCGGTACGACGGACAAAGAGGGCGATGACTACGGCTATGATGGCGCGCTGAAGCGTCTCGTGATGGTGCGCGACAACATCAAGAAGGTGCAATTGCGTTTGAAGCTCCTGGAGATGCAGGTCACGGGCAACGAAGCGAGCGTGGAAGTCGAATTCGTCGGGCGCGTGCTGATGACCGAAGGCGGCATCGACACCTACAAGACCTGGGACGACGTCAACCGCATGACCCTGGCCAAGGAAGGCGGCCATTGGCTGTTCACCAGCGGCTTGTAGCAGCGCTGCTCGCGACTTGTGCGGCGCTGGCACCCGATCTTGCGCTGGCCGCCCAACCGCTTGCGCCGCCGTCAGACGCCCAGGCGGCGCTGCTGGCAGCCGAGGCAGAGCGGCAAACTGGTTCGGGACCATCGCGCCTGCGGCTGTTGCTGCAAGCGTGCAACACATGGCCAAAAAATGTGCGCCTCGCGGTGCTGCTCGGCGAGCAGTTGCTGGAGATGGGTCGCAGCGTCGAGGCCCGCAAGATCCTCGACCCCATTGCCGATCGCTACCAGGCAGCTGAATTCACCGACACGCTGGATCTCGTGGCAGTGGCGCGTTCGCTGTGGTTGGACGGCTATGTGCGCGATGCCAACCGCGTCTTCGAGGAAGCTGAAAAGGCTGCGGCGCAACCTTCAGAAACCGTAGCGGTCGAGCTGGCCTGGGCGCAGCTCTTCCTCAGCAAGTACAACTACCGCGATGGCGATCTGTGCCTGCAAGAGGTGCTCGCGATCGAGCCGGATCACACCGAGGCGCTGATCGCCATGGCGCGCATCGATCTGCGCTCGGATCACGCCGTTGCCAAGGCGCGGCAGCGCATCGATGCCGTGCTGGCGCGTCAGCCTCTGCACCTGGATGCGCTGGTACTGCGTGCAGAAGTGGCGCTGGAGGATGAGGATTACGCCTCGGCGCGGCGGTTGCTCGGGCAGGCCTTGAAGCAGCGGGCGGATGTACCCGATGCGCTGCGCCTGCTGGGCGCGACCTGCAAGCTCGCGGATGACGAGGCTTGTTTCGCCAGTGCCGAAAAGCGCGCGCTGCAGGTCAATCCCGACGATGGCCGCTTCTACTTCGTTGCCGCCACCTGGCTGGAACAGGCGCACCGCTACCGCGAAGTACTGGAACTGCTGAGCAAAGCGCTGCAGCGCGACCCGGACTTGTGGCAGGCGCATGCGGCGCTGGGCATGGGCTACGCGCGCATTGCGGACGACAAGAAGGCGCAAAAAGAACTGCAGACGGCATTCGACGGCGATCCCTTCGATGTGCGCACCGCGAATCAACTGAGCATCCTGTACGACGACGCCTTGAAGTCCATGACCCTCTTGCCGGGTCGGGCGATCGATCTGCGCGTGCACAAAAAGGATCGCAAAGCCTTCGAGCGCACGATGCTGCCCTTTTTGCAGGAGAGCTACGACAAGCTGGTGGCGCGCTACGGGTTCAAGCCGGCGCCGCCGCTGCAGGTCGAGGTGTTTCCCGAGACCGAGCAGTTCAGCGTGCGCACCGTGGGTCTGCCGCATCTGGGCGCGCACGCGGTGTGCTTTGGCCATCTGATCACGTCGCGATCGCCGGGCGAAAAGCCGTTCAACTGGAAGATGGTGCTGTACCACGAGCTGAGCCACGTGTTTCACATCCAGGCGACCGATGGCCGCGTGCCGCGCTGGCTGACCGAAGGCCTGGCGATGATGGAGAGCGCCTGGGCGGATCCACGCTGGAAACAGAACAACGATCGCCGGGCGTACGAGCGCTGGAGGCATGGCGAACTGGCGCCGCTGGCCCGCTTCAATCTCGCGTTTTCGCAAGCTCAGTCGATGCAGGAGATCGTCGATGCCTACTACCAGGCGATGCTGTTGGTCGATTTCCTGAAGCAACGCTTCGGTTTTGACAAGCTGCGCGATCTGGTTGCTCTGCACCGTTCTGGCAAGGACACGGCCACGCTGGTGCCGCAGGTGCTGGGCGTGACACCGGCGCAGATCGACGCGGAGTTCGGCACGTGGCTGGGCCGAGAGCTGGCGCGTTATGACCGCGACTTCCGACCGACGCCCGAGTCGCTGGCCAAGGAACTGGGCCTGCCCAAGCTCGAACCGGACGCCGAACTGCCGCCGCTGGCACCCGGCGCTGCGGTGCGCGCGCGGCTGGCACAGGCGGTGCAGTTGCTGCGCCTCGGTCAGATTCAGCCGGCGCTGCCACTGCTGCGCGCGCTGGTGAGCACGCCGATTGCGGCAACAGAGCCGCCGGCGGCGCAAAAAGACGTGTGTGCAGCGCGTTTCCTATGGCTGGAGATGGCGGTCAAGCTGGGGGATCGCGCGGCGCAAAAGGACATGGCGACGGCGCTCACGGCGCAGCCTGCCTGCGACGGCGTGCGGCAGCGCGTGCTGCTGGCGGCGGTGCTGCAGGGCGAGGGGAACGTGACCGGCGCGATCGCGCAGTTGCAGGCGGCGCAGGCGATCGATCCCAGCGATGCGGGGCCGGTGCACGGGCTGGTCCACGCGCTGTTGCAGGCGGGGCAGGTGGCGCAGGCACGGTCGGCGGCGCGCACGAATGCCGAGCTGGATGCCAACGATCCGGCGCCGGCGGCGCTACTGGGCAAGCTGGCGTGGGACATGTGGCCAACGGCCAAGCCGGAGCAGCGGCCAGAGCTGGCGCACGACCTGGCCCTGGCGGCGCGCGGCCTGGAAGAGACCGACCCGGGCGGCCGCGCCGCGGTGCTGTTCGAGGCGCGCCAGGCAGTCGCCGAAAGCCGGCAGGCCATGGCGCTGGTGCCCTATCGGATGGCGGCCGAGCGCAGCAAGACGCCCGCCGAGCGGTCTGAAGCCTGGTGCGAGCTGGAGAAGGCGGCGGCAGGGGCAGGCGTGCCGGCCGAGCGCGACGAGGCAGGGCGTCATTGCGCGGGCGCGACGCCAGCGCCCTCGCGGTAGATGCGTGTCGGACTGTCGTCCGTCACAGCTCCATCGGAGCTTGTTGTTTGGGGGCGCACGACCACGCCGACTCGCACGCCTACTCGTCCCGCGCCTTCTCCCGCGTCAGACTCGCCACGAATACAGCTAGATCGCGCCGCAGGTCGAAATGCAACCGCACCATGGCTACCGCCTGATCGCCGCTGAACAGGCTGCCCCACAACGTCGTCGCGCTGTAGATCGGGCGCAGCAGGCTGGGATGCTTGGCGCCGCGGAACAGCAGCGTGCGGCCCTGGGCGTCTGCGAAGGTGAACTCGTAGGTGACGCGGCGCGGTCTTGCGCTTTGGAAGGAGAACGTTCCGCGGATGGGGACGCCGGCCGCCAGGCGATCGAACGTGGCGAGGCCCGTGATGGTGCCATCGACCGTGCGCTGCTTGCCGCGTGGGCGGCTGGCGCGCACGCCGATAGCGACCTCGCACAGGCGCACGTCGTCCGGCGCGTCGGTGAGGAAGTAACTGCCACGCAAAGTCTCTGTAAAGACGAGGCTCACTTCGGCTCCGGGGCGTTCACTGCGGCAGGTTGGGCGGCGCCTTGCACAAAGCGCACCGCACGTTCGATGCGTGCCTCGTCCAAGGGGCCCACGTAGAGGCGTTCGCCGATGTAGAGCGCCGGCTCGTCCGCGATGTCAAGGTGCCTCAAGAGTCGTGCCGCTACGGCAGCCACTGCGCGGGTCGCTTCGGCGTCGACCTGCTTCTGAAAAGTCGCAAGGGGCAGCCGCAGCTTCTTGACGATGGCGAACACGGTCGGCCAGTGGTTGGGGTCGCGTGCGGTGAACAGTTGCTCTGCAAACTCCATACCTTTGCCCATCTTCGTTGCGACAACGAAGGCCGCGCCCGATGCGGTGACGCCCGGCTCTGCGGCCGAGGCTATCGAGACCATTCGCAGCCGGATGCCGGGACTCGTGCCCGAAACCAGCCGCCGCACCATGTAGAATGCGGCGCGCGAATGCGGGCTGGCGAAGTCGACGAACAGATGCACAGGTGGACCGCCGGTGCCGAATTCCGGGAGCAGCGAAACGTCGCCCAGTCGCTCGGGAACGCCGATGTCGCGTTCCTCGTCGGAACGCCAACGCCCAGGTTCAATCAGGGCAGCGTAGACCTTCTCGGGTGGGACGCCAGCGGCTTGACGTG
>Ga0172370_10001254_pt1 | contig 39316 bp, 33 predicted proteins | sample LakKiv5m_FD_114538 | JGI IMG/M metagenome (GOLD analysis project Ga0172370, IMG submission 114538) | Freshwater microbial communities from Kabuno Bay, South-Kivu, Congo - kab_022012_11.5m | ecosystem: Environmental > Aquatic > Freshwater > Lake | place: Democratic Republic of the Congo...
AAACAATGTGATAATGTACGTATGGTACGTCTACTTGATTGATTATTCATAGTTTTTCTTGTTAGGGTACCACTAAAACCAGCCCTACCGGACTGGTTTTAGTATACAGCTTCGCTTTCAAACGTACACACCCCAGCTACGCTGGTGGTTTATAGGATAATAACCTACCGAGCCCTCACGGACTCGGTATTTTATAACTCAAGCTTCGCTTGTCCGCCGTCCTCTTGCCCTTGGAGCTGTATGTATCGCCTAAGTTGCTTTTCATCGATTCCAACCGTAGATACAAAATATCCGTCCGACCAGAATCCGACATGGCGATCATACAGCTGGTCTAGAAACGGGAATTTTCGCCGCATCGCTTTCGAAGTATTAGACTTAAGGATATTAACAGCGTGACTAATCTTCCACTTGGGCGGAATTGATATTAGAAAATGAATATGGTCATCATCGCACTTGGCTTCATACAGTTCTAAATCGGGATAATTGCGACAAATGCGGCGAAGAATTCCTGCACAAAACTCGCCCATACCTTCGTGAAGGGCTTTTCGTCGGTGCTTAGTTACAAAGACAATATGATACCGAACGTAATATGTAACCTGTGATTGTTTTCTAAACTCCATGATTATATTCTAGCTTCATCCAATGGCAATAATCCAGCGGCTCAGGCTCTCCTCCGAGGCCTGACGGCCTCGGTTTCCCCGGTAGATTACAAAAATGAGCCTTTCGGCTCATTTTTCTTCAATGCTCGGGGACTTGGATTCGAACCAAGATTGGCGGAGCCAGAATCCGCAGTCCTACCATTAGACGATCCCCGAATACTATTTAATTCTTTCCCAGGAAGCAATCTTCCCTTTTACTATTCTAAATAATGAATTAGCTTTGATTTTCTTAAGATTTTTTAATTCCTGATATCTCTTTTTATCCCTTATCTTTAATTTAGTCAATAAGTGGTTAAATTCATAATCTAATTGATCCTTGGTAGTTTCAATTCTTTTAACTGGTCTGATATTTCTCAATTTGGAAAAATTATATCCCCGGTTTTGGGATTCCTGCCAAATGGTTAATAGATAGGCGTTGATATAATTAACTGGTCGAGAAGTATTTTTAAATCTCTCCAATTGAGGATGATTTTTATAGCCTTTAGTTTTATTTTGTAAAACCTTTTGAGCCAGCTTTGCCTCTCGCCAGACAGCTAGCAAGCCCTGGCGATCTAAATATTGCGGATCTAAACTCCAGAGTCGCATAGATTAATCATTCCTAGGTTTCATTAGGGGGAAAATTTGGCATTCCCGAGCTGGTTTATTCGTTAAAAAGCTAAAATAGCGTTCACTCATACCAAAACCGCAGGTAGGGGGCATACCATATTCCAGGGCTTCCACAAAATCATAGTCATGCATCTGAGCTTCTTCATCGCCAGCTTCCCGTAATTTTTGCTGTTCTTTAAAGCGTTCTTCCTGATCAATTGGATTATTTAACTCACTATAGCCATTACCCAATTCTGAACCAGCTAAAATAATTTGGAATCTTTGAGCCAAATCTGGATTTTTTTCATCCCGTTTAGCCAGTGGAGAAACGGTAATGGGCGTACCCACTAAAAACCCTGGACCGGCAAGCTGACGGCGACAATATTTCCAAAGATTATCAATGGCCCGAGTGATGTTAAAGCCCTTTTCATCATACTCAACCTTTAGTTCTTTTAATTTAGCCTTTATCTCTTTTTCCGTGGCCTTAAGAATATCAACTCCGGTAAATTTAAGAACGGTGTCTCGATAGTCATAGCGTTCCCATTTTTTACCCAAATCAATATCAAAGTTACGAATTTTAAATTTCAAAGTGCCGAAAGTTTCCTGGGCAATATATTTATATAATTCTTCAGTTAAAGCCATGCCTTTTTCGTAGTCAGCGTAGGCCCAATAGAATTCCAATTGGCTATAGTCTTGGAGATGTTCGGCATCCATGCCTTCATTGCGGAATTGGCGGCCAATTTCAAAGGTTTTTTCTAAACCAGCCACCATTAATTTCTTCTGCCACAGCTCTCCTGTAGAAATACGCAGATAGACATCAATGTCTAAAGCATTATGATGGGTAATAAATGGTCGGGCGTCGGCTCCACCGGGCATGGTTTCCAAAACCGGCGTTTCCACCTCAATGAAACCTCGATCTAATAAAAATTTTCGAGTAGCCTGCCAAAACTTAGCTCGCTTTATTACCATATCTTTGGTTTCTTCGTTAAGTAGAATATCTAGATAGCGACGACGATAGCGTTCTTCTTCATCTTTTAGGCCAAACCAGGAATCAGGGATCGGTCGTAACGCCTTGGTCAGTAATTTCCAGCTTTTGACCATCAAACTCTTTTCGCCTTTGTGGGTAACAAAACAATGGCCATTAATTTCCAAGAAATCACCACTATCAATTAATTTAATAAACTGCTTATAACTCTCCTCCCCTAAATCTTTTTTAGATAGAGCAATTTGGATATTGCCGGAAAAATCTTCCAGGTTAGCGAAGGTCAGATTGCCATGGCTGCGTAAGCTTCTCAGGCGGCCGACAATATAAAAAGTTTTAGCTTCTTTAGTTAGGGCGTCAAAACTAGCGATTACTTCCTTAATTTCATAGTCGCGCTGAGCCTTGGCTGGATAGGCTAAAATATTGGCTGCTTCGAGAGCCGTCAATTTTTTCAAGCGATCACTTCGCTCGCTGACTTTAGCAGTTGACTCGGACATATGATTAAAATTAATTTATTAAGCAATTTTAATGATTTTAAATTCCATTTTTCCCTTGGGTGTTTCCACCTCCACCGTGTCACCTTTTTTATGTTCCAAAAAAGCTACGCCCAGAGGCGATTCATTGGAAATTTTCCCCGACAGCGGATCAGCTTCGTTAAAACTAACGATGGTATATTCCTTTTCTTGATTATTAACTTTAACAGTTACCCGGGAACCCATGACCACCTTATCGCGGGAACCATTATTCTGAACCACGGTGACGTTTTTAAGGGTGTTGGTTAATTCTAAAATACGCCCCTCATTTAAAGCTTGGGCGTCTTTGGCTTCACTGTATTCGGCATTTTCACTGAGGTCGCCCAATTCTTTGGCGCGTTCAATGCGCTCAGCGATTTCCTTGCGACGAACAGTGGATAAAAAATTTAATTCTTCTTTTAATTTGTCATAACCCTCTTGGGAAATGATTTGTTCATTCATAGTTTTAGGTTTTAATATGAAGATTATTAATGTTTAATATACTACTCTATCTAGGGAAATTAGACAAGAGCTAACGATTAAAAAACCGATTCCCAAAGGATGATTAAGATAGGGGGTAAAAATATGGGTAACGGCTAAGAAAAAAACACCCATACTTAATCCTAAATCTAGATAGCGATGCTTTGATTGGTTACTGGCTATTCCCTGATAAATTATTTTAGTTAACAGCAATAGATAGGCCAATAAACCTAAAATTCCAATCTTCAAAGCAATATCCAAATAACCCCATTCAAGGGCAGCGGTAGTATATTGTCCGCTGGGATTATTGGCTAATATTCGGGGATCACTGGAAATATAGGTAACGGTGGCACCAAAACCCTGCCCCAGAAACGGTTCTTTAACCACTTCCCGGCTCAGAACCGGCAAAAGTGACCAGCGGGAACTGAGCGCGGCCTCCTGTTCATTGGTGACACGATCTAGAAAGTCGGCCGTAAATTTACCGGGCTGAGGATAGGGAAAAATCGTTATTAAATAAATTAATAGCAAACCACCCAGGGCGGCGGTCAATGACCAAGTTAATATGCCAAGCATTTTTCTAAAAGAATAAATTGACCAAGTTAAAATTAGACTAACCAGGCCGGCTACCAATAGTCCAACCCAGAAACTGCGGGAAAAACTGATGATAGCCGAACTAATAAATAAACTAGCCAAAAGCAAACTCCACCAATTCTTAATCTGAAAAAATTTTTGAAAATTAAGTTTGACCCGATTAAACCAAAGAAGGATTAGAAAACCAATAATGGGGAAAATTTGCGATTGCAGAAAAATTCGCGGCCAGCCGCTAGCCGTTGGTGTCATTTCGCCAATTAAATTCTGCCTCAACCAAAGATAGATTTGCGGAGAGATTTTTAGATTGTGGGTAAAAACAAACAGTAGAAAGAGAGTTTGCAGACTAATAATAATGGTGGCTGCTCCGAACATAATTTTTAAACGATTCAGAGCCGCTTCATTCTTCAGCCAGCAAACAGCTATGGCTGGGAACAGTAAAAACCAATAGAGCCAACCATTAATATCAAAGAAAATGATGTTGAGCTCATGTTTTCTAACTAAGCCAACAATTAGACCAGTGGCCACAAATAGAAACAATAAACCAAAATATTTTAGGAGAGGAAAACTTTTAATTTTTTGCCAATAACTATTAGCTTCTCCTTCTTTGAAAAATTTAATCAGTAATTTAGCCACAAAAATAGCCATAATAATCAGCCAGAGAACTAAGCGCAGAGAAATTTTATATTCTGCCAACGGCCAATAAAATAAATAGCCAAAGGAACCCAATAATAGTTCTGATAAAAGAATAATTAGGCCATACTCCAGGCGATGAAGAGTTAGAACTAGAGTCAGGCCAGCGATTAAAATAAAAACCAGCTGATTTAGCCAAGGAAATAAAAATCCTAGGAAACTAAGAAACAAACAGGCCCAAAAAATAATAACCACTGCCGTTAACTTTTTTGTAAAGCTATTTAATATCATATTATTTTATAATAAAAACTGGATCGCCCACTTTAATATCATGTTGGAGACAATAGTTGGCTGGTATTTCTAACACCTGGTCCACCGGCTGATCACTACTATAGATTTGCTCTGGCTCTTGGCCTTCGGGTGGTAAATTGGCCGCAATTTTGACAACCCGCTGCTGATCAACGAAAACTATATCTAAAGGAAAATTCATCCGGCGCATCACAAATTCCCGCACTTCCCTATCAGAAAAATTAAAGAGCAAACCACAATCAGCACAAAGATCGGATCGATCACTTAAACCCTGATACCAGTCGGCGGGTTGGCTGGCAATTTCCACTCTAATTAATTGATTTCCTAGTTGTACAAAATGACTATTTTTTGGCCAATATTCAATAATTATTACCAAAAATATCACCACCACTAAAATACCCAGCGACCACCATATTTTGTTATTAATTCTCGAGGCCATGTTTTTCTTTAATAATTTTAAGGGCTTTTTTATATTTCCTAACGGTGGGTAAAAACGGTAGAAACTTATAGGCCATAGCTGGTAACCAACTGCTAATGGTGCCGCCAGGAGAAACTTTAAATAAAACCTGGGGAATCCAAAGGCCAATTTTTCCATCGGCCAGCATGGTTAACCATAAATCCCAATCCTGTAGTTTTTTAATATTTTCATCCCAACCATTAACCGGGAAATCAGCCCTCCTAACCAATGACATCGTATGGATATAGGGCATTTTTTTTAATTTTTCAGGATCAAACTGACCTAATTTAAATAATTTATGACCCCACCTGAAAGAGGAATAAACATAGCTGACCCCGGGGTTCTGTTCTAGGGTTTGCTGCATTATTTCTAGAGCCTGAGGTTTTAGAACAGCGTCGGCATCACAAAAAAATAAATAATTGCCCTGGGCTGCCTGGTAGCCGCGATTGCGAGCTGCTGGCGCTCCTTTGTTTTCCTGATTGATAAATAAATAATGGTTATTGGTGTCTAATTTTTTAAAGTAATTACTAAAAATTTTCTCCAGACCATCACTGGAACCATCGTTAACAATAATTACCTCATAGTCAGTATTGGTCTGATGGGCAATGCTAGCTAAAGTTTGAGTAATTTTTTTTGCCTGATTGTATACCGGAATAATAATAGAAATCATAATTTTATTTTTGTTTCTGCCTATCCTGATTAATTAAATTAAAAATTTTCTGAACCTGTTTTTCCCAATTAAATTTTTTAATAGCCCGTTCCCGACCCTGCCTTCCCAATTTAAGACGTAGTTCTTTATTTTCTATTAATTTAACAATCGCTTTTTTAATTTCATTGGTTTTTTCCGAATTAATTACCAAGCCGTTGTGGCCGTCAACCACAGCATCCCGCACTCCGCCGGAATCACCGGCAATCACCGGCTTACTAAATAGATTAGCTTCCAAATAAACAATTCCGAAACCTTCGAAGTCACCCTTGATATCCCGTGACGGCATAATAAAAATATCACATAGACTCAACCAGGCCCATTTTTCCTCATCACTGATTTCTCCTAGAAAAATAATTTTTTTAGAGAATTTTGCTGGCACCAAGCCACGTAAATAATCTTCCTTGGGTCCGGCGCCGGCAATAAAATAACTAACCCCCTGAATCAAGTTTTCGGGTAAGCGAGTGATGGCTTTAATGGTGCGATCAATTCCCTTGCGGCGCACTAAACGTCCCAGGCTAAATAAAATAATTTTATCTTCCAAATCATATTTTTTTCGAATTTGTCTTAGGTCGTAGGGATCAACGTCCGGAGTGCCACTGCCAATTCCGGGATTAATGATAGCAATTTTATCCCCCAGGCTGGCCTGAAATTCTCTGGTTTTTTCTGCCACATAACTATTGGCAGCAATAATTTTATCCGCTCGACCTAAAATCAGTTTAGTCAGCCATCTTTTCCGTTGACCACGCAGGGCGTAGGCTAAATCCATACCATGGAGAAAAACCGTGTATTTAAAGGGCCGAAACCAGGACCACAGCCAAGCAATGGTGCCCAGAGGCAAAATCTGCCCTACCAAAACATAGTTAATACGACTACGCTTTATTTTGCGACCAAAGGTGAAAATAGCCGGCCACCAAGCCAAAAAAGCCCGTCTATTAACTATTAAATCGCCACGATTATTGTCCAAAATTAATAGAGTTTCACCAATGGGCCAATAGCGACTAACTTGGCCATAGTAGTTAGCTACCCCACCTTTAAATGGGGGATATTCCAAAGTAAATAAGAGTGTACGCATAGATTAACGACGAAAAGAATTATAGACACTAATAATATCCTTACGGCTAAAGCCTTTTAGGAAAAACAGGAAAATAAAATAGATTAATCCTCCCAACAGAGTAATGAGGAAAATATTTAAATACAATTTCCCTACCCCAATAATCAAACCCATAACGAGAGAACTGGCTAAAACTTTTAGAAATATTTTAGCATTTCCCCGAAGAGAATATTTAATAATCTTTTTTACCCAGATTAGACCCAGAATAAACATTAGCAGGTTGGTAGCTAGAACCGTGATGCTGGCCCCAACAGCTTGCCACTGGGGAATTAAAATAACGTTCATAATCACGCTGACAAGGGTAACTATGGCCATATTCCAAGTATTACGTTGCTGACGATCGCAGGCGTTTAATAATGAACCGATGGGAAAATTAACAAAGATAAGAAAGAGGGCGACAATGGCAATCTGTAATGGTAAAATTGCTCCCTGGTAACCGCTTTTAAATAGCAAAACAATCCTATCAGCCAACACAATGGCTCCCACAATAATCGGTAAGGAAATAATAATCAAGTAATTCATGGCTCGGTTAAAGGAAATGGCCAGCTGTTCCCGACTACTTTGCCAATAGGCGCTCATGGCCGGATAGAGCGAAGCGGTAAAGGCCATGGGTAGAAACTGAAGGGCGAAAATGATTTTAAAAGCTACTTGGTATAGACCCACCTGCTCATCACCGGCCAGGATGGATAATAGAACCGAATCCAAATAGGTATAGAGTCGTTGAAAGATGGCATAGGCGGCAAAGGGCCAGCTGATTTTTAAAATTTCCTTGATTATTTTCTGATCATAGAAGAAGCGAACCATAATTTTTATCTTCCGCTGCACAATAATCCAGGAATAGAAAAAATTATAGAGGCTAGCCAGAGCCAGGGCGCCAATGGCTGGTACCAATCCCCCGCCCAGCAATAGAGCGGTGTAACCTCCAATTAAAACGATTAACTGGAAGATGACCGAAGTAATACTTTCATATTTTAAATTATGAAAACCGCGGATCACTGAAAAAAAGGTGGTAGTAAAAGAATCTAGAACCATGGAAATGCAGGAAATATAGACCAGGGTTCGAGTGAGGGGGTCATAGTGTAGTAAATTGATAAAAATAAAAACCGCCACCAGGGCCAATAGTGACAGTGGAATTTTCAAACTAAGAACATTGCCCAGCCAACGGCTAGCCCGATTTTGTTCTTTGGCCACCTCCCGGGTTAAAACATTGGCAAAACCTAAATCAATAAAAATGGCAAAAATAGTCGTAAAGGAGATGGCAAAATAGTATTTCCCCAGATCAACCGGTCCCAAAAACCGCGCCAATAGTGTAAAATAGGTAAAGGAAATGATTTTCTGCAAAATCAAGGCCAGGGTTAAATAGGAAGTATTCTTAGCAATATTGCTTATTTTAGTCATAAATCCAGTGGAACGATTACTTGGTTTATTATAGCAACTCTTGATTAAATTTAAAAGTTATGATAGTATAATATTACCATAAAATCAAGCTAATCGATAGTTAAATTTTATTTCAAAGTTAATAAAATTTTTTTTATTTATGAAAAAAGAAATTCACCCTAAATATTACCCTAATTGTAAAGTGACTTGCGTTTGCGGCCACATTTTTATTACTGGCTCCACTGAACCAGAATTGAAAGTAGAATTGTGTTCCCAATGCCATCCTTTCTATACTGGTAAGCAAAAATTAGTTGATACTGCCCGCCGGGTAGAAAAATTTGAAGCTAAAATTAAAGCCAAGGATAAAAACAAGGAAAAGAAGGGTAAAAAAGTTAAAAGAGCGGCCCGAGCTGAAGTTCGCGCCAAAAAAGAAGTGGTAGTTAAAACCACCAAAGATATTAAAAAAATCGCTCAGGTACAATTAAAAAAGAAATAGCTATAAAAAAAGCAATTAGCTTTAATTATTTAGCCGTTTTGTGCTAAAATAATTATAACTAATTGCTTTTTTGTTTAATAAAAAAGGGCCGGATGATAGTTTAGTTATACCTCAGTTGGAGGAGTCTGCGATAAAACTAAATATCATTGGCCCTGTACCTGCGTTTCTCTTAACAGGCGGAAGGTATAGAAAATAATAGCATAAACTTTTAAAAAGGTCCATATGTACCAAGAAATTAAACAACAATTTGCTAATTTGGAACAGAAATTAGTTGATCCAGAGATAATTAAAAATCAAAAGGAATTAATAAAACTGTCCCAGGAGCATGCCAGTCTGAAAAAAGTGATCGGTCTGATTTCTGATTGGGAAAAAATTAATTCTCAAATTGAACAAAATAAAGAAATTATTAAAACCGAAAAAGAGACAGAACTCAAAAAAATGGCCGAAGAAGAACTGGGGGAACTAGAGCAACAAGAAAATTTACTAGCGGAAAAAATAGAAGAGGAACTCCATCCGGCCAATCCCAACGATAAAAAAAATGCCATTCTAGAAATTAGAGCGGGCACCGGTGGCGACGAGGCCGCTCTCTTTGCCGGTGATCTTTTTCGTATGTATTCTCGTTATGGCGAACTCCAGGGCTGGAAATTGGAGCTGATTACCTCCAGCACTATTGGTATTGGTGGCTTTAAAGAAATTATTTTCACTGTGAAGGGTGAGGGTGCCTATGGTTTATTGAAATGGGAGGCCGGTACCCATCGGGTCCAACGTGTCCCGGAAACCGAGAAACAGGGGCGCGTTCATACTTCCACGGCCACCGTAGTGGTTCTTCCCGAAGCCGAAGAAGTCGATATTGAAATTAAACCCAATGATATTCGCATTGATACTTTCTGTTCCAGTGGACCAGGCGGCCAAAGCGTTAACACCACCTATTCAGCCGTTCGGGTACTTCATCTGCCCACCGGCCTAATTGTTAGCTGTCAGGATCAAAAATCACAACATCAAAATAAGGAAAAGGCCCTTCAGGTTCTCCGTTCTCGACTACTGGCTAGGCAGGAAGAAGAAAAAATGAAAGCCGATTCCAGCGCTCGAAAAAATCAAATTGGCGCCGGTGATCGAGCTGATAAAATTCGTACTTATAATTTCCCTCAGGATCGAGTAACCGACCATCGTATCAATATTTCCTGGCACAGCATCAACCGAATTATGGATGGAGAAATTGAGGAAATTATTCAGGCTCTCAAAAAGGCTTCGAAAAACCAACAAAAATAATGACTCTGCAAAAAATTTATCAAACTTCCCTACTCTCTCGAGCAGAAATTCTTCTGTTATTTTCTTGGATATTAAACAAAAATCGTATCTATCTTCTAGCACACCCGGAAACTAAAATTACTCCTCGGCTCTATCGAAAATTTAAAAGATTGGAAAATAAACGACTGAATCATTGGCCTCTGGCCTATTTAACCGGTCAAAAAGAATTTTATGGTCTGAAATTTTTAGTTAATAAAAATGTTCTCACTCCCCGGCCGGAAACAGAATTAATGATCGACCAAGTTTTAAATATTACTAAAACAGCCGGACCCGATATTATTATTGATGTTGGCACCGGCTCAGGAGCGATTATTATTACTCTAGCTAAAAAAATTAGAGGCTCCCTTGAATTTTTGGCTACCGACATTTCTCCGGCGACCCTAAAAATGGCTAAAAAGAACGCCCTGTTTCACCGAGTAAATAATAAAATCAAATTCTTCCAGGGGAATTTATTAGAACCGATTAAAAACAGGCCATTTAATAAAAAAATAATAATCACCGCTAATCTTCCCTATCTAACTCCAACTCAGATTAAAAATTCACCTTCCATTAAATGGGAACCTAAAATTGCTTTGAACGGTGGCTTAGATGGTCTAAAATACTACCGCCAACTACTGCAACAACTACAGAAACTGGACTATCAAATAGTTTCCCTGTTATTAGAAATTGATCCCGGCCAAAAAAATAGCATTAAACAACTAGTTAAAAAATATTTTCCTGAAAGTCATCTGGAGTTTCAAAAAGATTTGGCTCGAAAAAATCGATTAGTTCTAATCAGGGTTAATTAAACTATCAAAAAACCGTCCCAAAAGACGGTTTTTTTACTTTTATTTTTTCTATTAATTTATTCTTTCTTTTCTTCTGGGGTCGCTGCCTCCTGATTTTCTCCAGCTGATTTAGTTTCACTTCCAGCGGCTTCTTCAACTGGTTGTTCTTCAACAACCGCCTTAGGTTTAACAACCACCGCCACCATATCTTCGGCATTGTGATAAGCCACTTCCAATCCTTGGGGGATATTAAGATTACTGACTCTGATGGAGTCTTCGAAGGTGTTTAAAGATGAAATGTCAACATCAATGTGATCAACTAAATCGGTGGGTAAACATTCCACGGCAATGGCATCCATTTCTTTCATTAACATGCCGCCTAACTCCTTAACGGCCTTGGATTCTCCAATAAAATGAAGTGGAATCTCAGTTTTAATTTTCTCCTTCATATTAACTTGATAAAAATCAATGTGAGTAAAAGTATGTTTAATCACATCTCGCTGCAGATCCTTCACTAATACCTTAACGACTCCAGAGCCAAAATCAAGGCTGATTAAATTAGATTCTCCGGCAGCCGTAAAAACTCGATCAAAATCCACTCTTTTAATCTTTAGACTAACGGTTTCCACTCCTTTGCCATAGAGAACGGCGGGAATAAAATCAATGGAAAGTTTTTCATTTTTTTCTCTAATTTGAGCTGATAATTTTAAATCCATAGGTTTAATAACTAATTTTTGACTTAATAATAATATTTTCAATCATCCCTACCAAAATCAGAAGGGACAACAAGGAACTGCCGCCATAGCTAACAAATGGCAGAGGCAGGCCGACAATGGGCATAATTCCTAGATTCATACCAATATTAATAAACATTTGAATAAAAATCAAGCCGCCGGCTCCAATAACAAAATAAATGCCATAATCATTGTTAATGCGACTAAGGGCTCGGAAGCAACGGAAAAACAAAATAAAGTAAAAAAATAAGACTAAAATTACCCCTAAATACCCTAATTCTTCAGCAATAACCGCAAAAATAAAATCATTCTGCGCCTCGGGCAAAAATTTCAGCTGGGACTGGGAACCAAAACCAACCCCCTTGCCCACCAATCCGCCGGAGCCAACGGCGATAATGGCCTGGGAAATATTATAGCCCGATTCCAAAGCATTAGCCGTGGGGTTAAAAAAAGTCTTGATACGCTCCTTTTGGTAGTCTTTAAAAAACAAAAACCAAGAACTGGTGAAAACAATGGCCACTACCAAACCAACCACAATAAAATATTTCTTATCAAAACCGGCTGCCATAATCATAACTAACCAAATAATTCCCAACATCAAAGCGGAACCAAAATCTGGTTGCAATAAAACCAGGGCAATTAATATTAAAGTGCTGATAGCCGAATAGAAAAAATGACGAGTCGTTTTCACTCTGGTGGCTAAATTAGAAAAGAAATTAGCTAAAAAAATAATTAAAATTATTTTTACTAACTCCACCGGCTGCAAACCAAAGCCAAAAATAGAAAACCAACCCTTGGTACCCCTGATGGTTTGGCCAAAAATCAAAACAGCCACCAAAATAATAACCGCTAGAATATAAAAATAGCGGTTAAGACTCTTGAGAAAATAGGAGTCGATAAAAGCAAAAATAAACAAAAGGATGAAGCCAAAAATTGCAAAAAAGATTTGTTTTTGAAAATTTAATAAATCCAAGCTTTCCCGGCCAAGAGCCACACTATAGATTTCCAACAAACCAAAGGCCACCAGCAAAACAATCCCTGCCAAGATTAACCAATCAAAATGTTTTAGGTATAGCTTTAAACGTCCTAGCATACTATTTTCTTTCTCCCTGATATTTCAAATAAACGCTATCGTCTAAAATATTAACATCCGCTTTTACTTCGGTTCGACTAACAGACTGCAGTCCTCCAGGCCAACTGATGTTGACGTTTCTTTTTTCGCCGGTTACAAAATTAGTCAAAGAATAACTTTGCGCGCCTACCAATTCTGAGCCCGAGTACATTAAAATCTGCAGAGGAACATCGTAGTAGCTATAGGCGGTTTGATTAGTAATTTGAAACTCCAAGCTATTTAAACCAACCCTTTCCGACAGGCCGCTGCGGTTAACCGGATAAAATACTAAATTTTCTACAGAAAAATTAAGACGACTAAATAGAAAATCTTCCCAGTTAGGTATCTGACGAACATTAATACGTTGCCAGAAAATACCCTTGATTCGAAAGGTGATGGAATCTTCGGAGTTAAGCTCCTGACCCAAAGCTAAAACATATTTTTCCGCACTGGGAAAAATAAAACCTTCACCACAATGAATTTCCTGTTCACTCTGCTCAAAGCAATACTGAAACTTACCCAAAAATTTCTCATTGGGATTTTTTAATTTGACATTTAAGTCGTAATGATCACCGTTTTTAAAAATCATCAGAGGGGAAATTTCCAAATTACTGGTGATATTACGAGGTGAAGTTATTAAATTATCAACCAATTCTTCATTGGAATTACCGAAGAGAAAATACACCACATAATTATAGGAGGAATAGATAAAGAAAAAGGCGGATAGGGCGATTAAAAAAATGATAATGATTTTAGCAATTAAACGGCGATGCTCCGACAGCCAGAGGCCAAAATTCATTTCCTTAAGACTGACTCCGCTCAGGTCTCGATAATTTTTTAAATCGATATCACGGTCTAAATTTTTATCTTTTTTCATAAATATGATATAATATGACTACTTGATTTTTAGATAATTTTGACTCCTTTATAATATCATATTTTAGTAAATTTATAAACTTTATCATAGCATATGGCTCTAATAAAAATTCCTCTCAGCGTACCAAGCGCTAAACAATCAGAATATCGTCGAAACTATAATCTACTAACCAACCATTCCGGCCGTCTTTTACTCTTGGCTGGGGATCAAAAAATAGAACATCTTAATGATGATTTTTATGGTCCTAAGATTAACTCCGCCGATAACAGTCCAGAACATTTATTTAAAATCGCCCAGGGTGTCAAGGGAGCAGTTTTGGCAACTCATTTAGGCTTAATCGCTCGCTATGGTGCTAACTATCGTTCCCTACCCTATGTGGTGAAAATGAATGGCAAAACTAATCTTGGTCCCAATGAAGAAAAAGATTCCAGTAAGGCCTGGTGGAAAGTAGAAGATATAATTAAATTTAAAAAACAAAGTGGTCTAAAAATTGTGGGAATCGGCTATACTCTTTATTTGGGCGGCCAATATGAAGCTAAAATGTTGGCTCGAGTTGCTAAATTAATTAATGAAGCCCATCAATCCGGTTTAACGGCGATTCTCTGGGTCTATCCCCGGGGAAAAAATATTAAAGAGGAAGATATCCATACCATTGCCGGTGGAGCTGGCGTGGCCGCTTGTCTTAATGCTGACTTTGTTAAGGTTAAATATCCCTATGGAGCTAAAAATAAAAAATTAACCGCTGAAAAATTTCAGGAAGTTACCCTAGCAGCTGGGCAGACTAAAGTTATTTGTGTCGGCGGGTCAAAACGTCCGGTTAAAGAAATGCTGGAACAACTGACTAACCAAATTAAGTTAGGTAATACTAATGGTTTAGCCATCGGTCGTAACCTTCACCAGCGCTCCCTAGATGAGGCTATCCGCCTGGGGCAAGCCCTGGGAGCAATTATCTGGCAAGGGAAAAGCCCCAAGGAAGCTAATCAAATCTATAATCGCGAAACAGTTAACTCATCTAAAAGTACGAATCGTTTTCTGGGAATATTTTAAACTCATAATTTAAAAAGCCCCTGGTATTCAGGGGCTTTTTTAATAACTAGCTTAATCTAAATTCTTTATTTTGACTTTAATTCGATCAACCAATCCGGGAGCTTTTTTAATAAAGGAGGGGGAAAACTTTAGTTCATAATCTTTGATTTCTGGAAAATCTTTAAAGTAACTGCTAATTTGTTCGGCCGTCAAATTAACCAATTGACTGCGATCAATTATTTCGGAATCACTGCGTAAACTCATGGTCGCCGTAAAGGAAGCTTTAATGGTTGCTGTCTTACTGGCGGCATCGTAATTTTCTAAAGAATAAACGATGCTTTTGGGGTCAAATACAATTAATTCTTTATCATCGGGAATTAGGAGATTCAAACGGGCAGTAGCTAATTTAACCGCCTCTTCCTGGGAAAAGGAAACGGCCACAATTTTACCCTGAGCCCGAGCTATAAAATCATCCTTTTGTTCGTCAGCCTTAGCTTCTATTTCCAGAGTAGCCGGTTCAATGGCTTGATAAAGCCAATCCTGATCTTTTTTAAGGGTTGATATCAGATCATCTTTGGCGGTTTGTAATAATAATTCATTCAACTCCTGGCGAGCTCTCTCCAAATCACTTTGTTTAACGTATTTTTGAATCTTTTGTTTAAAAACAAATTCACTGTCACTTTTGGCATAGATTTTATCCTGTAGCCCTAGCCATAATCCTGGGATGGTAAAGGTGGTCGGGCCAATAGCCATGTCTTCGGTTGGTTTGTCGGTATAGATTTCCACTTCCACCTGGCCACCGGCGGGCACATTAACAGCATTTTTAATACGATAGAGTTTATTGTCTGGGCTCAATAGCCTGGTGGTTGCCACCAGGGGTTGGACCTTGGAATAATTATTAATTAATTTTACTTTTCCAGCAATATCCTCGCCCTGAAATTCCTCACCGGTCGCTGAATAGGTTCTTTCCACCTGGGATTCAATTTCTCGAATTTCGCCAGCAATGGCTTCCCGAGGATCACCTATATCAGCTTCCTGGTTTGGTTCGGCACTAACCTTGAGGAAGAGGGCTTCGTTTAAAGTCTCTCCCTTAGGGGAAATAATAATTGTTAATTTAGAAAAAGAAAAATAGGCTACCACAATAATCAATAGGCCAACTAAAACTAAAAATTTCCAAACCAGGCGGCGGTAAAGATTAATATTTCTCCTAACCCGACCATTCTCCTCCTGGTCAGCTCTAGCAAAACGATTAGCCGGACTCTTTTTTTCTTTCATCTCGCCAACTAAATCAGAAAAAAACTTCTTTTGTTGGTCAATATCTTCGTTTTCACCGAGGTGATCGGTGGCCTCCTTATCTTCTATAATTAATTGATCATCCTGGGGTAATTCGGGAAACAAATCTTTTTCTTCTAAAACATCGTCATTAATAACATCAACACTGACCAGCTTAGCTTTTTTCTTAGGGCTTTTTTTGGCAGCGCTTTTAGTCCTAGTGACTTTATTGTTAGGCTCGGTTTTTTTAGTAGTTGAAGAGGTTTTAGTCTTTGGCATAGCAATTTAAAATTTATAACAAAAAGAGTTACTTAAACAAGTAACTCTATTATAGCAAATTTTTTAAATTGAAACAATTTATTAGCCGGCGATTTTAATTAATTTAGCAAATTTACGACCAATGGTTTTTTGAAGCTCAGAATTATTATCAACTCGAAAAGCTGTTTTAATTACCTTAGCTTTGCCAGCTTCAAGTACTTGAAAATAAACTTCATCTTCGCCGGCAAAAAAAGCAAAAATTTGTTTTAATTCCCCAAGATCAGTCTCCGAAAGATTATCTGAAAAAATTAGACGTAACGGATTATTGGAAGGGTTGGGGACAGGAGGGGTCGGCGAAGAAATTTCTGGTTGGGGAGGACTAGGTTGAAAGTAGCCGTTGTTGTATCCATTGTTTTTTCGATAACCGTTTTTGACGGGCCCACCTTCCAACAATAGTTTCTTAAAATTATCTATGGACTTAACTGGGTCAGCTGGATCTAAAATTAAAGCGCGATTAACTAAAATTTTTAATTCCCGATCTTTTTCCGATATTTTACCATCGACGATAATGGTTTGTCTTTCCTGCCAAAAATGGGCTGTTTCCTTATAGAGACGGGGAAAAATTAATAATTCTACGCTGTTGGTAGCGTCTTCAATCTTTACAAATATCATAGACTCGCCATTGCGAGTAATAATTTTTTTAATATTAGAAATCACGCCGGCAGTAATGGTGCGATCAGCCTGGCGATGTTTAGCTAATTCACCCAGAGGTAGGGCGTAGTTAATTAAATGGGGTTTAAAAACATTAAAGGGGTGTTCACTAATGTAAAGCCCCAGTAATTCTTTTTCCCAGGACAATTTTTCGTTTTGATCAGCGGCTGGCGCCGGTTGTAGGGTTGGTTTATTCAAACCAGCTGTTGGCAAATCAGCAAATAGACTACTCTGGCCGTTATCCCGCCCCCGAGCCATTTCCTTATTAAAATTGAGAAACCTTTCTAAATTGGAAAGCAATTGGCCACGTTCTCCCTGGGCGTCCAGGGCACCACTTTTTATTAAACTCTCTAAAGATTTTTTATTTAAATCCTTATCGGTAATTCTTTCCAATAAATCAAAAATGTCTTGATAGGGTCCGTTCTTTTTTCTTTCTCTAATAATTTCTTCCACAATATGTTCGCCCACGTTTTTAATGGCCCGCAATCCGAAGCGAATGGTATCGACTTTTTCATCGGCCTGAACAGTTCGATTTTCCTTGGTACCGGCTGTTACCACCGTAAAGGAGGCAAATGATTCATTAATATCCGGCGCCATAATTTTTATGCCCATGTTACGACACTCTTCAATTTCAATGGCCATCCGATCCATATCTCCCTGATCAGCGGTTAACAGGGCGGCCATGAATTCCACCGGCCAGTGAGCTTTAAGATAGGCTGTTTGGTAACCAATTAAAGCATAGCAGGCAGCATGGGAACGATTAAAACCATAGCCAGCAAATGGTTCAATGAAAGAAAATATTTTCTCGGCCAATTCTTTATAAATACCATTCTTAACGCAGCCCTCAATAAATTTTTCCTTCTGTTCGGCTAACAGCGAAGCAATTTTCTTACCCATGGCTTTTCTTAGAACATCGGCCTGACCCATGGAAAAACCAGCCAAATCTCGAGCAATTTGCATCACCTGCTCTTGGTAAATTGCTACGCCATAGGTTTTTTCTAGAATTGGCGCTAACTTAGGGTGAAGATAGGAAACTTTTTTTTGTTTGTGCTTGCCAGCAATATAATCAGGAATCCATTCCATGGGACCAGGTCGATAGAGAGCCACCATGGCAATAATATCTTCAAAGGTACTTGATTTTAGTTCACGCAAATAGCGCTTCATGCCGGAGGATTCAAATTGGAATATACCAGTGGTTTCCCCGCCCTGAAATAATTTATAGGTCGCCTCATCATCCAGAGGAATATCATCAATATTAATTTCCAGACCACGGGTGTTTTTAATGATTTTTAAAGCTGATTCAATAATGGTTAAATTTTTCAAACCTAGGAAATCCATTTTTAATAAACCCAAATCTTCAATGGGATGGAGAGAATACTGAGAAATAATACTACGGTCCGCAGAAGAGGCGTATTGAACTGGTACGTATTCAACCAGGGGATCGGCGGTAATTAAAACGCCGCAGGCGTGAGTGGAGGCATGGCGGGCAACACCTTCCAAACGTTGGGCGTAATCTAAAATACGTTTGGCGGCCGGTTCCTGTTCATACATTTCTCGTAATTCCGGTACGGTTTTAATGGCCTCCTTTAATTTCATGAACATGGGAATGCTTTTGGAAATTTTATCGCAATAATCATAGGGCTCATTCAAAACTCGCCCCACATCTCGGACAGCGGCCCGGGCCGCCATGGTTCCGAAGGTAATAATTTGAGCCACGTGATCCTGACCATATTTATTAGCCACATAACTTATCACCTCATCCCGTCTAGTATCAGCAAAATCCATATCAATATCAGGCATGGAAATACGATCAGGATTTAAAAACCGTTCAAATAACAAATCATATTGCAAAGGATCAATGTTAGTAATGCTAGTTAGATAACAAACTAAAGAACCGGCTGCGCTGCCTCTTCCTGGACCAACCACAATTTTATTATTCTTGGCCCAATTAACAAAATCAGCCACGATTAAGAAATAAGCCGGCCAACCCATTTTAGCAATTACCCCTAATTCATAGTCCAAACGTTCTTTGATTTCTGTTAATTTTTCGCCACTAACTCCGGGAAAACGTTTACTGATACCAGCTTCGCATAATTGGCGGAAATAGGAATTACCATCCTGACCAGCCGGTACTTCAAAGCGCGGCAAAGTAACATTACCTAGGTCCAGCTCTAGATTACATTGCTCGGCAATTTTAAGGGTATTAGTAATGGCCTCGGGAGTTTCCTTGAAGGCAGCAATCATGTCGGCATTGGAGCGCATGGAATAATTACCCAGGCCCAGCATTTTCATACGATCTGTATCTTCAATTTTCTTTTTATTTTGCAAACACAATAAAATATCCTGGGCCTCAGCATCTTCCTTTTTAAAATAATGGATGTCATTGGTGGCTACCAGAGGAATATTTAGTTCCTTGGAAAAAGCAATTAATTGTTTATTTACTTCGGCCTGTCCCTCTAGTTCTGGGTGATCCATTATTTCCAAATAGAAATTTCCAGCTCCAAATAAATCATTATATTCTAAAATCCTCTTCCGGGCTTCATCTATTTTATTGCCTAATATTAGCCTAGGAATTTCACCGGCCAAGCAAGCGGTGGAGGCAATTAAACCTTCATGATGTTGCTGCAGCAACTCCCAGTCAATCCGTGGTTTATAGTAAAAACCCTCCAGATGGGCCTGGGAAACCAGTTTGATTAAATTTTTATAGCCAGTTAAATTCTTGGCCAATAATAGTAGGTGAAAGCTACGACCATCTTCCCGAATATTTTTATTAAAACGGGAGCCAGGAGCTAAATAAGTTTCCACGCCAATAATCGGTTTAATACCGGCTTTTTTGGCTTTTTGATAGAATTCAATTACTCCATACATAGTGCCGTGATCCGTAATGGCCACAGCTGGCGAACCCTGCTCCTTGGCATAATTAACCAGCTCGTCGATCTTGGTCAGACCGTCAAGTAAAGAATAGTGACTATGGTTGTGGAGATGGACAAATGACATGAATTGTGGGCTATTATTTAACTTAAAAAAAATTAATTTTTACTTTATCATTTTAGTATAAGAAATTAAGGTTGGCAAATTAAATAAAAAGGGGCTAAAAACCCCTTTAATATTTATTAACAATATTAACAATATTAAATCTTTCTACCCCACACACTAATCCATTTAACGTCTTGTCGTTTCAATTCATCTGGAAATAAACGAGAGGCCACAATTTTAAATTTAGCGTCTCTAAGGGCGGATTCAACTTCTTTTTTTTTATAATAAGTAAAAAGTCTTTTTTTATTTTCGGTTAGTTTTTCTTTTACAAAATGCTCTCCATAACCTCGTTTTAGACGTACATGTAGGATTCCTCCTGATTTTAAAATTTGGTTAAAACTTTTTAGAATTTTGGGTAAATCCTTTTTAGAAAAATGTAATAAAACAGCATGGGCCCAAATGGCGTCAAAATAATTATTAGGAAAATCAAGTTTCATTAAATCCATTTTCTTAAAAGTAGCCCCTGGTACTCGCTTTTTAGCTTCTTTTAAAAATATATCTACTATATCGATTCCAATAACCTTATGTCCAGCCTTGATAAAATGTTGTGAATCTCGTCCGCCGGCACAACCAACATCTAAAACTCGAGAATTTAGTTTGAGTAATTTAATAAATTCTGGCAGCTCCACAGATAAAACACGATAGGCATTGTCTATATATTTTACACCTAATTCTTTATAAACTTTAATTGTTGATTGATATCTTTTATCTATACAAACAAAACTAAAAATTAAAACTATTTAATCTTATTAACAATTCCATTAAGTTCCTCTTCGGAATAGAAGTCAATAATTAATTTTCCGCCCTTTCCCTGACGTCTAATTTCTACTTTGGTGGCTAAATATTCACCCAATTCTTCTTCCCTGGCCTGATCCGAATAATCTCGAGGTTTAGCTGCCTTGGTTCCGCCTAGTTTTCTAATCTCCCGATCAGTTTCCGCCACCGTTAAATTATGACGCATGATTTTTTTCAGCATGTTCAGTTGTTTGTTTTCACCCTCCAAACCTAACAAATATTTAGCGTGGGCTTCGGTAATTTTCCCCTGCACCAGAGCCTCCTGAATGGCGACTGGTAGGGCTAATAGACGTAGGGCGTTGGTTATGCTGGAACGGGCCTTCCCCACTCTCTGGGCAGCCTCTTCCTGGGTGATATTGAATTCATCAATTAGACGACGATAGGCGTAGGCCGTTTCCAGGGGATTAAGATTTTCCCGCTGTAGATTCTCAATTAGGGCTATCTCTAATTTCTTTTGTTCTTTTTCTTCCCGAACAATCACTGGCACTTCCTTTAGTTTTAACAGTCGCGCACTACGTAAACGGCGTTCACCAGCAATTAATTCAAAGTGATCATCTTTCTTGGTAACGATTAATGGTTGAATGATGCCGTGCTGTTTAATGGATTCGGCCAAGTCGTTGAGAGAATTTTCCCCAAAGTGGGTGCGGGGTTGATGGGGATTAAAGTCAATACGGTCCGGACTAATCTTGAGAATCCGATCATTGTCCTGCAGAATAGCTACTTCCTCTTCGGCAAGATCGGATTTGAAAGGATTCTTGCCGTAGGTAACGGTTTTTTTAGGAATGAGAGAGCCGAGTCCTCGGCCAAGACCTTGGGGCATATATTTAAACTTAATTTATTATCTTTCCAAACTTATTATTTCTCGAGCCAGACCTTCATAGGCCTTGCCGCCGCGAGATTTAGGGTCATAATGTAAAATGGAGCGGCCATAGCTGGGCGCTTCGGCCAAACGAACGCTGCGGGGAATAACCGAACGAAAAATACGATTGGGGAAATATTGATAGAGTTCTTCCATGACTGCTTCCGATAATTTATTGCGCCGATCAAACATAGTAATAATAGCGCCCATGATCCCTAGATTGGGTTTAAGATTATTTTGTACCAGACTGATGGTTTCTAATAATTGACTTAGCCCTTCCAAGGCAAAGTATTCACTTTGAATGGGAATCAATACTTCATCGGCCGCCACCAAACTGTTAATGGTTAATAATCCTAAAGAGGGTGGCCCATCAATAATAATATAATCAAAATCTTTTTTTACTTCCTCTAAAATATGGGCTAAACGAAATTCACGATTTTCTAAATTAACTAATTCTACGCCAGCACCAGCCAGAGACAAAGTGGCTGGAGCCACTCGTAAATTAGTTTGCATGGTTCTTTTGATAATCTGCAAAAATGGTTTATCACCAATCAAAGCTTCGTAAACGCCATATTCCAAACGACGATGATCTAATCCCAACCCCGAGGTAGCATTAGCCTGGGGATCAATATCAACCAAAAGAACCTGCTTGCCTAGATAAGCTAAGTAGGCGCCCAAATTAACAGCGGTAGTAGTCTTACCAACACCACCTTTTTGATTAACAATGGCGATGATCTTACCCATAAATATTTCTCTAATATTCATTATATCTTAATCTCTTTTCTTTGACAATTATTCTTTTATTTATTATACTGAATTTCGTATCGAATTTGGGCCGCGGTGGCGGAATTGGTAGACGCGCACGACTCAAACTCGTGTGGGGGTAACTCCATGAGGGTTCGATTCCCTCTCGCGGCACTAAAAAACAGACTTCTTGTTGAAGTCTGTTTTATATAACTAATCTTTATTTAATAATCCCGCCACCCAAAACCTGATTGCCATGATAGAAAACAACACTTTGACCAGCTGTAACTGCTCGCTGGGGTTTAGTAAATTTTACTAAATAATCTTGCTGATTTTTTAGACTAACCAAACAAGGCACCGCTGGATGGCCGTAGCGAATTACGGCCGTACATCTAAAAGCTTTTTTTCTGGCTTTACCATCCAACCAATTAACTTTTTTAGCCATTAGATTATCCTGATAAAGGATCTGATCATTCCAATTTCTGACTACATATAGAATATTCTTTTTATAGTCAAACTTAGCCACATAGAACGGCCCGATGCCACCCACTAAACCACGTCGTTGGCCGATGGTATAGAGTGGCAGACCGAGATGTTCACCAATTTTTTCTTTGGTATCTAAAGTTAAAATATCACCCGGCTTTAATTTCAAATATCTTTTCAGAAAATTATTATGATCACCGGATAGAAAACAAATGTCCTGACTTTCTGGTTTGGCAGCTACCCGTAGTTTAAATTTACTAGCCAATTGACGAACCTGGGTTTTAGTATAATTACCCAGAGGAAACAGCAGATGTTTTAGTTCTTCGGGGGTAAAAGTATAGAGAAAATAGGATTGATCTTTGGTTTTATCCTTAGCCTTCCAAAGCTGATAGCTTCGACCAACCTTTTTGGTTTTTAAATAATGTCCACTAGCTACATAATCAAAGCCTAGACTGCGAGCATATTTAAGTAATAAACCAATCTTCACCTGTTTATTGCAAATTACACAGGGATTGGGAGTGCGACCGGAATCATACTCATTTAAAAAATTATCCACCACTGCTTTTTTAAAGGGTTCGGAAAAATTAAAAGTATAAAACGGAATACCAATTCGGCCGGCCACAGCCTTGGCATCCAATAGAGATTGTAGTGAACAACATCGATTTTCCGCTCTATCACCCAACTGATCATCCTTCCAGAAATATAAAAAAATACCAGCCACTTCGTGTCCCTGATTTTTTAATAACTGAGCAGCCACTGAGGAGTCTACTCCACCACTCATGGCTACTAAAATCTTTAATTTTTTATTTCTTTTTACCATAAAGCTATCTTTAATTTATCCTAAAATATAATTAATAACAATAATTGACAAAAATATAATATTATGATAATATATATTGAACCTTAAAAATCGTATCCATGAATAATGTCGTAATCTCCGGAATCTTTTGGCTAATATTTGCCATTGTGTTGGCTTTACTGGAAGTGGAAATAGAGGGACAAAAAGGTTGGGCTGAAAAATTACCGACCTGGTACAAAAGAACTGGTATTGGAAAGGTATATGGTTTTGTGATGAATAAAAAACCCATGACCGGCTACCATACCATTCTATTTGTGTTTCTTCTCCTGATTTTCCACGCTCATTATTTCCAGGGCTGTACCTGGACCTGGAAAAATGAGCTAAAAACCATTTCCCTAATTCTTACCATCTCCGTCGTTTGGGATTATCTCTAGTTTGTTTTGAATCCATACTATGGATATAAGAATTTTCGGAAAGAAAAAATTTGGTGGCACGCTACCAGTAAGTGGTTCTTAGGCTTCCCAGCTGATTTTTATTCAGGGATCGCCGTAGCTTTATTGTTAAATTTCCTAGCCTCTAATCTTATAAACTATTTAACACAGCTAGGAATATTCATCAGCGGAACCATTATGGTTATCCTAATCTCCCCTCTATATCATAAATTTTATTGGTATATGAGACGAAAGGATGATCGTTAAATAAAACAAAAGTGGTAATTCAAACCGCTTTTTTTATTTATTATCATTTATAATTTTTTAAATAATTCTAGATACTCTTTAGCTGTTTTGTCCCAGGAAAATAATTTAACCCGTTCATAGCCCCTATCAATTAATCTTTGGCGTAATTTTTGATCACTTAGAATCATTTTTAAAGCAGAAGCAATCTCTTCCGGCTTGAAAGGATTAATCAGAATAGCGGCTTCACCCACTACCTCTGGCAAACTAGAGGTCTGGGAACAAATTACTGGCAAACCGACGGACAGAGCTTCCAGGGGCGGAAAACCAAAACCTTCGTAGAAAGAGGGATAAACGAAAACTAAAGCTCGAGAATAGAGAATTTCTTTTTCAGTTTGATTAACATAACCTAGAAATAAAATATCTTTTTGGAAAGGAGACTTCTGCCAAGCCTTAATAATTTTTTTACTCTTCCAACCCCGGGCACCGGCTAAAACCAATTGAAATTTAGAAAATTGCTCCTGGGTTTTTAATTGATTAAAGGCTTCAATTAGACCATCGATGTTCTTACGAGGTTCAATGGTTCCCAAATGAAGAATAAAGGGATGGTTAATTTTATGTTTTGCTAAAAATTCCTGAGTTTCTTGATTATTTACTTCTCGCCTAACTAAATTATTGCCAGAATAGATAACAGAGATTTTTTCTGATGCTATGTTAGCCAATTCAATAATATCATTTTTGGTGTTCTGAGAAACGGCAACAATGTGATTGGCTTGTTTTAGTATTCTTTTTACACCCAAAGCTCGGTGCCAAAAATTCTTACGCCAACTGAAGAAATGGGGATAGCGCCAAAATGATAGATCATGAACGGTAATAATTTTTTTTGTCTCTTTAGTTAGTGAAGTAAAATTAAAGTGAGGCGACCAAAACAAATCAAGGCCGCCTAAAACCCTATCAATTTTGGGATAATTAAAAATTTTCTGTAAAAGATAATTAAAAATCTTATTGGGCCATCTAGTGCTAATAACTTTAGTTTTGTCTCCATTCCATTGATCTAATCGATCTCGCAGGTTATGAAAGGAGTTATAGAAAAGACGATAATCATTAGAATTATCCTGTTGAAGAATGGCCTTTAATAAATTAGCGGTGTATTCGGAAACGCCGCTATAATACCGATCCATTAGCACCCTAATGTCCACGCCAATTTTCATAGTCTTGACTTTTTTTTAAATTAGATTAAACTAGGGACATACCAGTCCTATCGCGAGCTAGGGAACCAAAAACAAAATCCTCTCAGAAACCAAAATTACCTTTGGGCATAGAAGCCCAGGGAAACAAAAAATGGCTGCAAGATACGACTGTTTAAGAGGGAAAAAATTCCAGAAAACTGAAATCCAAGTGTATTTCAGGAACCAGAGAATCTTTCTTCCCTCTTTTTTTATTGGTGCTGATTAATAAATTCGGTAATTTGTTGTTTAAAACGTTCTACTGAAAACTTTTCAGCTGTCTGTCTAATCTCTTGAGAATTAAAATTAATTGTTGGGAAACGACGAATAGCCTCTTCTAGAGATTCTGGGGTTTGCTCTGAAAAAAATAAACCAGTTTTTTGATCAATAATAGTTTCTGTGGCTCCACCCTTTTGATAGGCGATTACTGGTCGTCCTGAAGCCATGGCTTCTACTACGGTAATGCCAAAATCTTCTTCTTGAGGGTTAATAAAGGCTTGGCAATTACTGTATAATTTAGCTTTTTCTTCTTCGCTGACTCGTCCTAAAAACTCAATATTGGAGTGGCCTTCGGCTATTTTTTTTAATCTTTCTTCGTCAACACCATCGCCAAAAATTTTTAAACGATAATCAGAGCCCAGTCTTTTAAAAGTCTCAATAACTATATCTACTCGTTTATATGGTGCCAAACGACAACCAACCAGAAAATATTGTTCCCCGAGTTTTTGTTGGCTGAGATCGGAAATATAAAATTTATCAGTTTCCACTGGTGGATAAATTACTATGGAATCACGATGATAATATTTACTAATTCTCTTCTGAACAGTTTTAGAATTAGCAATAAATAAATCTACTCGATCAGCCGCCAGGCGATCCCAAAGACGAATTCGGTTAAGAATTAAAGAAATAATTTTCTTTAACCATTTATTATACTTCAATTCATTTATGTATTGATGAGTATCACTCCAAAGATAGCGAGTGGGCGTATGGCAATAGCAAATGTGAAGAGTATCCGGACTAGTTATTACTCCCTTGGCAAAAGAACTGGTATCGGAAATAACCAGGTCAAATTTCCGTAAATCAAAAAACTCCACGGCAATGGGCATGAAAAACAAATACCACTGGTAATGTTTTACGCCGCCGGGCAGTTTTTGAATAATTGAGGTCTCAATTTGACGACCTTGAAAATATTTATTTATTTGCTTCTTCTCATAGAGCAAGGTGTAGATGGGCGCCTCGGGAAAAAGATCAGCTAAAACCTTCAAGACTTTTTCCGCCCCGCCATCCTGTGCTAAATGATCATGAATTAAAGCAACTTTCATGAAAAATTTATTCCACTCGACGATGTTTCAAAACCGCCAAGGGGGTTTTAAATAAAATAGAAATATCCAATAGAAGAGACCAATTTTCAATATAATAAACGTCCAATTTAGCTTCTTCCTCAAAGAGTAAATCACTGCGACCGGAAACCTGAGCCAGACCGGTAATCCCCGGCTTAATGGTCAGGGTTTTTTTATGATAATTCTCGTATTTAGCTACTTCTTCTGGTAGGTGCGGTCGAGGACCAACTAAGCTCATTTTCCCAGTAAAAACTAAAAATAATTCTGGTAATTCATCAATGGACCAACGACGAATGAAACGACCAAAGCGGGTTACCCGGGGATCATCCTTAATTTTAACCATCGGCCCATCGGTTCGCACATTGCGATCAGCTAATTCATTGTAACGCATACTATCGGAATTGGGTATCATGGAACGAAATTTGAAATAGCGGAAAGGGACGCCACCCTCGCCAACGCGATGGAGATAGGAGCCATCGTCCCGACGAGAAAAGAAAACTGGACCCCGGGAATCAAGCATAATGATTAAAGCGGTTAAACCGATTAGCGGGGATAATAGGATGATTAAAAAGGCTGATCCGATGATATCAAAAATTCTTTTTAATACTCGACCCCAGCCCTCTAAAGTAGTTCGTTTTACTTCCACCACCGGAATACCGATAATTTCCGATACTTCGGTGCGCAAAACTTTTACCTCTAGTAAATCAGCCACATAGCGGAAGGTGATATGATTTTCGTTGGTAAAATCATAGAGTCTCAACATTTCTATCTTACTAAGATTGGGATCGCTTTGAATAATTTCATCTACTTCATGGTCTTTAATAAAATCAGCGATTTCTTGAACGGTTTCCAGAGAAAAATCACGTACTCTTTTAACCACATTAAAACCGAGCTTGCGGTTGCTAGAAAATTCTTCCATTAAATTATCGGTGGTTTTAGAGTTGCCTACCAAAATTACTCGATGAATGCCGATGCCGAAGATAAATAGGCGACGTTGTAGCCAGCGAATAAAAATACGAGCGACACTAACATAGATAATAGCCAAAATCCAACCCACTAAAACAATAAAACGAGAATCAAAAAGATCTCGTTGGAAGAAAATCATAATGGCAATTAGAGCCAAGCCGGTAGAACAAGCTAAAAAGATAACCTGTAATTCGCGAACTAATTTTTGAGCACTACGGATTCGATATAAACCAGCAATTATAAAAATGATTAACCAAAAAATAGCAATCATTATCAGTGAACGGAAATATTGAGGAAACGGCAAGTTAAAAATAATTGGCCGGATGTTGGCTGACCATTCGGAAAATCTTAAATAATAGGCAGAGATTCCAGCTAATAGCAGCATGACAAAATCAACTGGAATCAGCAGAGTGGAAAAAAATAATTCAATTTTTTTCATATGTCAAGTAAATAAAAATAAAAGTTATTAGGGCAGCCGTAAGCCGGATTCTGTTCTAGACGATCATTTATCTAGGCCAATTATTACTAATTGGCTCAAGCGAGCTACTTGTCTTTTCTGTAGGAAACAGAAAGTTTGCTCTTGCTTCTGATAGGGTTTACCACGGCATCTCCGTCACCGGAGGCCGAAGTCGGTAGCCACTGAAGGCACCCGACATCTTTTCACCTTTTATTCTGTTAAAAATGGCAGAATTAGTATTGTCTCTGTGGCACTTTCCCTAAGCCAGCGAACTGACTCGGTGGGCATTACCCACTATCAATTAATGAAGTCCGGACTTTCCTCCCCTTTTTAAAGCTAACTTTAAAAAAGAGCGATCGCCCGCTTACCCTAATAACGTTTCTATAATACAAGGAAAATCTAAAAAAAGCAAGAAAAAGACTGTTTTTTAGTCCAATAAATTTAAAAAATACTAATATTTTTTATTTAACATTAGTATAATTTATTCAATATATTGACATTATTTGGTAAACGTTGTTTTAGATAAAAATAATCATTATATTAATAGAAATAGTCTATATTTATCGACAAATATGACTGGTGGCAGATTTATCATTATATTCTCTAAGCAAGCTAAGCTGCTCCTCATCAGCTGCCTTAGCGGCATTAAGCGCTATTTTTTTTCTATCTCTAAAAGACAAATCAAAATAAGTACTTGGTTTAGTTTTAGTAAATAAACTTAACAATTTCATATATTTAAATACATTTATTTATTTTAATTAATAATTAATTCTCATTAATTTTTCCTTTAATGTTTCTTTATTATAAGTTAAATCAACGTAATCGTCAATGCTATCAATGTCAAAATATATTTTTCTTTCACCATTAAAATGGTTCCTAATTATTAAATCTACAATAATTTCATTGAGGAAGATTGATTTTACTTTACTAACGACTTCTTTGGCTAAAAAATAATTATTAATAAAAATGTCCATTGGCACCTCCCTTCCGTCTTTACTCATTCTAGCTAATGTGAACTTCCAGGCATTAATAGGATCTTGAAACATATAGAATATCTGGACTCTTCTTCCCTTTTTTATAGATCTTTTTATATTTTCTAAAGCGTATTTTTCATTACTTAAAGTTCCATCAAATAAAAAACTAATTCCTTTATTTAAGGCATAATCATGTAATTTATTGGCCGCTAAAACACTAGCCTTTTGAAAAATTGAGGCGTTGTTACCATTGTATTTCGGAAACATTAATCTGATATCATCTACATCAATTCTGATAATCGGATAATTTTTATTATATTTTTCTTGAAATATTTTATTTAAATCTTTAATAAATGATTTAGAATATTCTGTTTTGCCAGATCCGGGAGAGCCCGCTATAAATAAAGAAACTGGTTTATCAACAGGGGAAATTTCACCAACAAATTTATTAATTATATATTTTTTATTTTTTTTAACCCATTGACAGGCTTCTTCGGTAATATTTACATTCATAAAGTTATTATTTCCTTTATTTAGAATTTAAATAAATCTCTTTCACTTTGTTGGCTGTCATAATCCCCTCCCAAACTCCTAAGTCATCTATTTCCGAGCCAGCTAATTCAGTTTTTATTTCTAAGCCATTGGGCTGTTCTTCGTCAGCCATCCAGACATAAGGAAAACTTTTCTTTTCTTCGCCGTCCACGTATAGACGTAGAAGATACTGATAGGAATCGTAGGTGAGGGCTAGATGATGCCATGAATCATCCTGAGGAATAATTCCATCGGCAGGTTGACCAAAAGCTCCCTGATTATGATTAAAATAAAAACCGGGATGATAATAGGTTGGCACTAGAGCCATCATTTCATGATCATTGTATTTTAGAGAAACTTTAATTCTTCCTTCATTTGGATGATAATTATTACGCCACCAAAAAGTCAGAGATAAATCTTTAGAATCTAGAGAATCTAAATTTACCTGCAAATCCTTTTCCCAGGCAATTTTTAGGGCGCTGTTGGCTGGTTGCCGCCAAACCCAGGAATCTGGCCAAAGATCTATGGTCGAACTGGCAATAGCATCAAAAGCCCGAGTATTATTTTCCTGGTTAATCAATTCATGACCTTCGTTAAAATCCCAGAAATGGCTTAATTGAGCTGGTTGCGGTTCAGTACGACTAGCTAGCGGCGCAAAAGGAACATTTAATAAAAAATTAGCAGCAATTTCCTCTTGATCTAGAGCTCTTTGCCAAAAAACTATTTCATCTATTAAGACTGGCTAGGTATCGCTAATTATTGTTAATTGATTAAACTGACCGGGCAAAGTCTCTATAAATTCCTCCTTAATTTTTTCCTGACCATCTAAGTAAACTGACCAGAAATTTTCATCCCTATTAATTGATAAAACTACCTGATGCCAGCCAACACTAAAATAATTGTCATCATAATAGCGCCATTGGGAGTTAGGCAGGCCTTCAATCTGTATTTTGCCATTTTCCAAGAGCAAACGAAGAGTCTTATCTAGGGAATTTTTTAATTGAAAATCTAACCGAGGATTTTCAGCCGTCTTTCGATAATAAAAGGCCATGGAAAAGCTACTAGATTCGATAATTGGTTCCAGATTAATTATCAAGTTATCAGTGTTAAAACTAATTTCCTGAGCACAATCCCATTTGCCAACATTATATTTCCCAATTCCATAGCACTCATCAAAATGCCAGAGATGGGAAATGTCAGGCGAGTCAATGGGTGTAAAAGGTAAATATAAATTAGCGGTGCTAGTGGCTGTAGTGGTGGCGGTACTAGTAGCCGTGGTTGAATTAGTACTGGTAGCCGTACTGGTAGCCACTATTTCAATAGAAGGATCATCGGATAAAATTAAAGAAAAATCCAAATTATTATTACCGCTCTCATCAATACGATCTAAAATATAGTTATCAGTAATTTCTAGCGCTGGCCCTTCTCCCTGAAAATAGGTAGCTGTCTCGCCAAACCCTAGGGCGTCAATAATATCAGGATCAGTGGAAGAACTGATAGCTCCAACACCTAAGTAAATGGTATAGCCAGATCCGGTCCAACTGAACTCACTGCGGCTAGAAATAGCGTCGGCTTGGGAACGATAATAGTCATTGGCATCATCCCGGACGATTAAATAGCTACCCTTAGATTTAATAACCGTTCCGCCAGGATAGACTCCGTCATCAGGATTACCAATTCTAATGAGTAAACTAGGGTTTTCAGCAGTTTTAGATTTTTCCAAGCGATATTCTGCCTCAGCTAAGTCAAAATCATGCTCAGTGGGGTTATAAAGTCTAACCCAATCATTGTCACCGGTAGCATAAACCTGCTGGATAATAGCTAACCTAGGCCAATCTTCAACTACTTCTTCGATAACTGAATCACTGGCTGGAGTCGTTATGTTGTTAATTATATAAATCGGCGAACTACTACTAGTATCTAAATTATTTAAAGGAGTTGAGGTATTAATTTTTACCTCCGGCCGAAAATACAAATCAGCCAATTCTATTTCACTTACTGGCTCAGCGTCTTCCAAAGACGATTTGGTTTCATCCGGCACTGTCACTTCCGAAGCAATGGTTACTTTTTTTTGTTCGTCCGTGGATTGATCACTGGTAACCACCTTTTTATTAACTTGGACAAGAGGTTCGGTTCTTTTAATTTCTTTGGCAGAAGAATTAGTTTTCTTTCCCTTGTTACCTAAACTTATAGTAGGGTTAGCTGTTTCCTTGCTTTCCTGAGAATTAATAACTATTTCTGAGTTTGAAGAGGAGTCAAATATCTTTTGTGTTAGATTTTTTATTCCCTGGACAATTCTTTTTATGGAAGACCAGGGATTATTTATTAAACTCCAACGTAAAATTAATCCGGAAACAGAAATTTTGCCTCGAACAGCTTCGTCTTGAAAATCAGACGAAATTTGAATGTCAACATCAACATCTTTAAGCGTGGGTTGCAGAAATTGAGTATATGGCAGAAAAATATAGCGCTCTCCATTATATTCAAGCCCGGCATCAAAGCCGATTAATTCCGGAGCGGGAATTAATAAATTCTTTCGCCGGGCGATCTTAGAAAATTCATAGTCACTGGAAAAACAATCACCCTCTTCATTGATCCGGCTATAATTATCAAAACCATCAGGTGTAATATTAACGGCGTAGTAAGAAGGATCATATTCTAGAGCGCCCAAATTATTTGGATTGGAAATGTCGGCACTTTCATATATTTTTTCTACCAAACCTACACAGGTCCAATCACCATCATCGGGACCCTTTTGTTTTTTAAAATCAAAATCATATCCCAATTGTTTGCCCACTAAACTTTTGGCAATTTCTACTATTCTGGCTCGCTGGACAGCGCTTAATTTTTTAGGAATCCTGGCGCCTAAAAATTTTTCACCCAGAGAAGAATTAATAAAATATTTGGCTGGTGTTTTAACAACTCCATCAGCCAAAGCTTCGACAATATAATCCTCACCATTCTCCTGACCAATATAGATGGCCACATGACCGGAATAGATATTTTTAATAATTCCCTTCTCTGCATAAATTAAGGGATCGCCACTATAGCCATACATTTTACCGTTGCTAGAAGTACGATACAATAAAGTACCAACGGGCATTGCTTGACAAAAAAAGGGTAATATTAGCCCAATTATTAACAAAAACAATTTAACTTTTTTCATATTATTGGTGATTAAAATAGATTTGCCAGTCCCTGTCATCCACCGATGGTAGAGACCAGTTATTTTGACCTGTTTTAGAAATAAGAATATCAGCGGCAAAAAGACGGCTAATTTTATCAATTTCATTTGTGGATTGATAAATTTTATTGAGAATTAATTGGGTTTCCTGGGGAAATAAATCATAGTAATCACCCAGAAGAAGAATTAGAGAGGAACGGAAATGATCTTCGATATTTGGATCAAATATTATTTGTTCTAATAATTTTAACTGTTGAGAATCAAAAATCTTATTTTTATTTGGTAAATTACTAATAGCTTTAACAGCCGCTTCCCTAACTATTTGATCTGAATCATTAATTATTAGAGAAAAATAAAAATCAACGTTCTGGGAATTATTTAAAAGATAGGTGATAATATCAGCCCTTATTTGAGAATCGTTTCCGCTATCCTGTAAATAATTAAAAATATAATCTGGTAAATAATTTACTCGGCCTAAAACTATTAATAATTCTTTCTTGAATTCCGGAGATTCAAGTTCATTTAAAAAATAATTTTTAATTTGTCTTTCCAGCCCACTATCACCTTCGGCTAAAGAATTAATCACTTTATCGCGCCAAAAATTTCTATTCAATCGACAGGTTTCATGACAAACTTTTTCCTGATTAATTGAATTTTGTAAATGAAGTAAATAGACCTGGGAGCGACTAACACTGAGAAAGGAAATAAAAAAATAAATAAATAAAAAACTTCCTAGACTAAGAGAGATAATAAGAATCTTTTTTTTCTTACTTGTTTTTCGAGTGTATTTGATTATTCGACAAAAAAAATTTTTAATTTTTTTCATAATTTTAAATTAGCTATTTAGCGACTATTTCAGCCTAGCAAATTACTCCTGATAGAATCTTAAATTTATTTTAAAAACTTTTAAATATAAAACTTCTTTAAAACGCCAACCTATTAACCAAAAATAAGTCATAAAAAAAATCAGACCAATTGATCTGATTTTCTAAAATTTTATTTTATGTTTTGTGAATTACTTCTTCGCTCCCTCAAAAAGATCAAACAATTCTTGGAAAGTTTGTTTTAATTGAGGATTAATAGCTAGGGCTTTTTGCTCAGCATTTCTCGCCCCCTCCTCATTGCCAGCCACTAGATATAATTTAGCTAAATTATACCAAACTTCCGGATCCTTACCATATAAGGTGGCGAGACGTTCTGCTAATATTAAAGCCCGGTCATAATCTTCCTGGGAAGCATAGAAAGTAATGGCCTGTTTGAGCAACATATCAGAATTTATTTGTTCCGCTCCATCCAATTCCAAACATTTATTAAGAGGACCTTCCACCTGATCATTTTCTTCTAATAATAAATAGAATTGAGCTAAACGACAATAGCCGTCAGGAAAGTCCGGATTCAAACTAATAGCATATTTCACTAAATCAACCGCCTCGTCCTTTTCACCTCTAACTAATAAAATTTGCGCCTTTACTAAATAAACCGGCACCCGACGGGGGCTAGATTCAATGGAGCGATCAATGGCTTCCAGGGATTTAGCTGAATAATAATTTAATTTAGTGTTATCACGATAGTAGAAACGGGCGGCAGTATCATAGATTTGGGCGAGTTGCATCTCTGACAAACTATCCAATGGATTATAGCTAACATTTTTTTCAGCCAAATAAACAATGTATTCCAAATCCTGGGCGGCTCGGGTAATCGGCAGATAGGATAATATTTCGGGATTAGAAATAATTAAATTAATCAAAGTGTTTTGGCCGTCCCGATCCAGGGGCCCACCCTTTAAACTAGCTTTATACTCATCAAGACCATTAGCTAATTGTCCAGAAATTATTTGAGCATAACCATTGATAACGCCCTGGAAGGTTCGCCAGGGCTTAATATTAAATTGTAGAACAACGATGTAGATAAGAATAATTAAAATCCCCAGGGCAGCCAACTCTTGAGTTTGATTTTGTAAAGCTAATTTTCTGGGAGTTATTTCGGCCCCAACTATTCCCTCCTCGGTAATTTTTCCCTTAGCTAACCAATAGACAAACCCCAGAGTAATCATGAGGCTGATGTAGGTAATAAAGGAATCAAAGACGGCCAGGTTTTGAATAAAATAGGCGGCCAGAAGAGCAACCAGAACAATTAACTCTAAATTCCTTAATCCACTTCCGCTAGCGCTAGCTCGACCCCCATTGCGCCTAAATTCTTTCCAGAGATAGATTAAAACGACGATAAAGATACTGAGATAGGTTATTAACCCCAAAACCCCGGTGGTGGAAGCAATATCAATTAAATTATTATGAGCTCGATCAAAATAGGTTTCGTTACGAACATAGTTAAAAAATGTGGGATCAAAATATTTATCAAAAGTCACCGCATAGTTACCAAAGCCAGTCCCCAGAATCGGATGATTGCCAAAATCCTGCCAGGCACCTCGCCAGGATATTAGTCTGGTTTGGAAGGTGGCCTTTTGAAAGGTTAAATTCTTGAGAAAACTATTTTGAAACCAACTACTATTATATTGAGAAAAGATAAAAATAATCCCCACTATTGCTAGGATAAAAATAGCTAATGATAGGCGACGAATCTGTTTATTGACATGGGTTAAGCCTAATAACAAGAACAACAGAAGAACACTAATAGCTAAACCGATAATTGCCCCGGAGGTATGCATGTTACGGAATTCCAGGAACATGATAATCACCGGAACTAGCAACCACCAACGCCAAATTTTAGCTGAACTGCGAAAAAACAATAGGACACAGAAATACAGATTAAAAATCAAATAGCCGCTGACATAGGCGGTATTGCCAATGGTGCTATGGGGATTGGCGCCCAGGAGGCCAAAAAGACTGACAATAACCGCTACGGCTATGGAAGCCAGTAATAATATTTTCCATTCCAGCCAACTGCGAAAAACCGTGATTAGGATGTAGTAAAAAATTAGAAAGTGAAGTAAATGAAAGAAGCCCAACATTCTTTCGGCATCACCCCAAAAACTTAAATTAAAATCCACTCCAGTGAAGCAGGAAATTAAAATAACTAAAAAATAGGCAATCAAGCCACCAGTTAACCAGCTTTTTTTAGGTCGATACTGAGGATAGCGCCAGATAAAAACTAACCAAAATACTAACAAAACCTCAATGATAATATTAAAAGGCAATTGTTTAGAGGTTATATAGGGAAATAATAAATCATGAAAAACAAAAAGAATAGCCAAAAGAGAGACAATCAAGCCGCCTTGTAATAGGCGTAAATAGATTTTAGGACTCATAATTTTATTTACTAATTTCTTTTAATATTCCCTATTATACCATTAATAAATGGTAAATAAAAACAGCCATCCAAAAGATAGCTGTTTTCGGGATATTATTTAAAATACTCTAAATTCTAATTTCTTAAGGCGCATAGCATGGTCCGAGGTAAATAAATTTAGGTCATAAATTTCCCGATCATGCTGTTCCGACCGTCTTTCCATACGATCCAAACGATCATTTAGATTATCAAAGGAAGCTTCAATCTTATAATTCAATTGACTAAAACGAAGATCCAGCTTATCACTCAGATCTTTAAAATCTTTTTTGGTAGCGAAGTTTTCCAATTTTTTGTCAAATCTTTGCTCCAGATTATCTATTTTTTTATCTAGATAATCTTTGGTGGCAAAAGATTCCAGTTTTTGATCGAGATAATCTCTGGTGACAAAGGCGGCTAATTTTTGATCTAAGTAATCTTTAGTGATGAAGTTTTTAAGATCTTCTTTGGTAGCTAGATACTTAAGATCTTCTTTGGTAGCTAGATACTTAAAATCTTCCTTGGTTAACAATTGACTGAACTGAGTAGCACTAAGAGTAACATTATTGGACATGATTTTAGGGGCCCATTACTTGAATACCTGCAAAAATAATCAAATAATGTGGCAATTAAGTTAATAATTGCCTCCGTGTTGAGTGAAGTTCGTGTTAAAGGAAAAGAGGTATGGGATATTATAGCACTAATTAGACCTGGGAACAAGGTTGGAAATATAATAGAAAAGAGCGGGTTTTGGCCCGCTCTTTTACTGTTCCGATTTTTAAGGAAAACCGGGAAACCGAAGAATCAGCGATTACGGTTTAACTAAAGCTCCACCGTATAGATCACCTTTGAAGATGATATTGCCTCGAGCATAAGCTCCAGTGCCATTAACACCGAAGGTGCAATCAGCAGCAACGTCATCTAACCAGATTTGTACGGAATTGCCTTGAGTAGCTAATTCAGTGGTATCTAAGTATACATAGATATACTCAGTAGTACCAGCAGCTACAGTTAAAGCAGTTGAGCTGAAGTCAAAGTCAACTTGAGTATCGGTACCAAGATTAATGGTATCGGTGTCAAGGGTGGTACCGTCAGCTTTCTTGATGGTGATTACATCATCATCAGCAGCTAAACTAGCACCAGTGGCAGATACCTGTAATGATAGATTATCACTATCGGCACTGTCAAAGGTAATATCTTTAGCAGCACTAGCAGTAATACCAATCTTAGCTACTAAAGTATTAACACTTGGAATCAAGGTTCCGCTTGGAGTGTCAGAAGCAAAGACAACGGTAGGTACGCTTTCATAAACATACATGTCATTGCCTAATACATCAGCACTTAATGAATCGATAGCGACCTTAACGGTACCAGAATTCTGAGCAACAGCTCGGAAGTTGGTATTGTAGTCAAGATCTAAAGCAGTAGTGGTGTCATCATCAGCACCAGCGGTCTTGGTGTTAAAGGTACCCTTGAGTAATAAGTAAGCATCGGCATCCTTGGCGATGTAGAAATTTAGACCAGAGAAGGTGGCGGTGTCGCCAACAAAAGACTGAGTCTTAGTTTCTGTACCAGTTTGAGTTGGGTAGGTAATTGATACAGTAGCATATTCATCATCGTCGGTAGTGCCAGAAGTATTCTTAACTTCAAGTTTTTCAACTACGAAAGCTTCGTTAGTTGAGGTAAATTTAACTTTAGTCATATTGGCAGTTGAGCCCATTAGAACCAAAGCAGAAGTTGGGTTATCAGCAGCAGCTACGGCAGTTAAAGTACCAGCGGAAGTAATGGTTTGATAAATAGTTACTTCAGCGGCAGTATCAACAGCAGTATAGGTAGCGCTTAAGCTAGAGCCAGAACCATATTCGGCAGTGATAGATGATACATAGAATTTAATGTAATCATTGTCACTGTTATATGGAGCGTTAGAAGAACTGTAAGCTTTTACAGTCAACTTCTCATTAGCACTAGCAACTAAATTCCAAGCTAAGGTGTCAAAAGTTACTAAACCAGCAGAGCTGATAGTTTCAGTTGAACCAATCTTGGTGCTGCCATTGTATAATTCAACGCTAGAAATAACATCTTTAGTGTTGATGCTATTATCAGAGCCGGCGATACCATAGGTACCATCCATATCTTCATCTAAAGCAGCAATTAATTTAACTTCAGTAACCTTAACAGCACCAGCATCACCAACAGCAAAATTAAAGGCATTGGCGTCAAAAGAAGCACCACTTACCCAAGTTTGAGAAGTTGGAGTGCTAGACATGGTTACGGTTAGAGAGTTAGCTACAGCGGTCATTTGTTGACCAGCAATATCAGTTGAAGGAACTACGTCAGTAATTGAATCTCCAGTATTAGAATCCTTGAAGGTCCAATTGGAGTAATCCCAATCAACACTGATAGTATCGTTAGCAGTCTTAGCGCTTTCGATGTCCATTCTAATTTGACAATTCTTAGTAGTATTGGCAGGAATTGACCAAACAGAAGTATCGGTATTAACTGAACCAGCTGAAGATTCAGTTGGGTCAGACCATTCATTCATAATAACGCCGTCGCAAACTAATTCCAGATTGGAAACGTCGTCATCGTCAGAGTTATCACTATCCTTTAGAATAACACCAACTTTTTCAATATCAACAGCAGCAACAGTGGTAATAGCTAAATTCATAAAGACAACATCATTGGTGTCTTTAGCTACATTAGCAGCCACTGGACCACTAGAAGTAACGGTTACTTGACCAGCTTCCACAGTAATGCTTTGAGACATTGGAGAACTGTCTAATTCATCAATGGCGGAATTAGAGCCATCGCTACCCTGAGCTAGGGTTGGAGCTAGGTAATAACCATAGGTCAAACCTTTAACTTTTAAGTCAGTTTTGTATCTGACATATAAAGTAGCGGTATCAGCGTTACGAGCATTGGTAATGTCGGCCTTCACAGTGAAGACAGCGCTTTCACCCTTGTTGATCTTATAGGGAGTACCTAATACAAAAGTGAAATAACT
>Ga0172370_10001255_pt1 | contig 39294 bp, 31 predicted proteins | sample LakKiv5m_FD_114538 | JGI IMG/M metagenome (GOLD analysis project Ga0172370, IMG submission 114538) | Freshwater microbial communities from Kabuno Bay, South-Kivu, Congo - kab_022012_11.5m | ecosystem: Environmental > Aquatic > Freshwater > Lake | place: Democratic Republic of the Congo...
GCGCTCATCGCCACCAATGTCGCCTGGACGCGGAGCCTTCTCACCACCTTGCATTCGTCCAATCGTCCCATGTGGTGGGTGATCGGCGGTGTGTGCCTCTTCATCGGTGTTATGCTCTACGCTACGTTCTTTTCAAAGCTGTTAAGCTTTATGCGGGTAAGCGCCGGTGAACTGTTGGCTTGCATAATGGCTGGCCTGTTCAGTGTATTGTGGTTTGAGATCGTGAAAGGGTTGCGGCGACGGAAAACTGTGCAAGTCATATAATTGCCTGAAGAGGCGAGTGTCAATCTATCAGATCCCTTTTCGGTTATTCTTCCCGCCGATCCCGCTGCCGACAGTGCAGAAAACAGGACTCTCCCCCGAAGACGATGTTAGCAATATGTTAGCAATTACCAAAAAACCGAAAACGGCGCCGAGGTCTTCCCAATGCCGTTTTACGCTCAAATATGGTGCCCGGGACTGGATTTGAACCAGCACTCCCTAAAACGGGAACCAGGCCCTCAACCTGGCGCGTCTGCCATTTCCGCCACCCGGGCGAACATCGCGTTATTTCGTAATCGAGGCCTGCACCCAGGCCGACAGGAAGGACACGACGAAGAAAACCACGGCGATAATGGTAGTGAGTCGCGTCAACTGGGCTTCCAGGCCGAATTTACCGACCGTGCTGCTTGCCTGGCCGCCGATGGTGCCCCAGCCCATGCCGGTGCCGCTCTGCTCGCTTTTCGTCGTCTGCGTGGCAATGATCAGCACGAGCGCGATCGCCGTGATGATCTGAATGCCGATGAGAATCCAACCGATAAGCTCCATAACCTCTCCGAAACGCCTTTAGAAAATTCGACACCACATGCTACCACAATCGAAAAACCGGCGCAAGAGGGTCGTTGACAATCGGGCATGGATCACATAAGCTATGGATAGTCGGATGGAAACCATCCAACCATTCATCAGATAATAGCGGAGGGGTGGCCGAGCGGTTTAAGGCGGCGGTCTTGAAAACCGTTGACGTGTCACAGCGTCCGGGGGTTCGAATCCCTCCCCCTCCGCCAACCCCCTCAACTTCCGAATTCCAACGTACTGGTGGGAGAGGAGACAAGGTGAAAAAATTCATAGCCGATTGGAAGAATCCGGCGCTGCTGGGGGCGGGCATCGTCATTCTGCTGCTGCTCGTGCTGGTTATTATCGAGAGCGGCAGATCAATGAGTGCCCGGCTCGTTTCCGTGGGGAACAAGAAGATTACGCGCCAGGATCTGCTGAACAGGCTGAAGATTTTGGGGGGGGCAAATGAGATTCTGCGCGATATGGCCTTCACCGACCTGATGGTAGCGTATGCCCGGCGGCAGAATATCACCGCGACTGAGGAAGAGCTCCGCCAGTTCGATCGATATGAGGAATTATTCGAAGCCACCCCACGCGGCAAAACCCTCGAGGAATTTATCAGGGAAATGGGAATCACCATGGAGCAGTGGCATAACTTCAATTCCGACAAGATCCTGTTGACCAAGCTGATTGTGCCCGCGGACGATATTAAGATGGCCGTATCCACGAATGCCGATCGGTATACCTTTCCGGCCTGGTACCGATACCTCCGCTTCATAATTCCGCAGGAAGAGAAGGCGAAAGAAGCGTATGAGCTGCTGAAGGAGCCCGAAGGGGCCGCAATGGCAGCAAAATTCAGCGTTTTCGAGCCCGGCGCCAGACAGGATGGGATGCGCTTTTATATCGATGGATACGCAAACGACTATCCGGATATTATCGATAAGCTCGACTCGCTGAAGGCGGGTGAAATCAGCAAGCCGTTTCAGCTCCCCGCGCAGGAAGGCAATCCGATGCCATGGGTAGTTGTCAAGGCGCTGGATATTCATCCACTGGAAAAGCCGACCGTCGAAAACCGCGGCATGATTGCTGGTTATGCCATGCTGACCAACAGCAATACGAAATACGCGCAGCGTCAACAGGATATCCTCAGCGAAGCCTTTCAAAAGATCGACATGACCTTTTCACCTGCCGTAACGGAATTCACCATGGCATACGAGCAGTTGAAGGATATGCAAAATAAAAGCATCTACATCCCACCGGCAACCGGCTCGCCCATGCAGGATGTGCCTGATGCCGGTTCCGCGCCGCGGGGAGCGGAACCCGCTCCCACGGGACCGCAGCCCGCGCCAAACGGGCGGTAATTCAGCCGGCGCGGCTGCGCTTTTAGCTTCCCCCTTCCCCGGAATGGGGGAAGCTTTTTTTTATGGAGTGAACCATGGGACAGCATAACGAACGCGAGCCGGGGGGGAATTCGGAAGCGCAACCCGGCGCCCGCATCACGATAGTGGGACTCGGCCCTGGCTCCGCCGACCTGATGTCCGTGCAGACCCTCGAGCTGCTGCGGCAGGCCCCGCGCATTATTCTGCGCACGGCTCGCCACCCGGCAGTCACCGAGCTGCCGGACTACGGTATCCGCTTCACCTCCTGCGACGATCTTTACGAACGGCACGGCTCCTTCGAGGAAGTCTACCGGGCTATCGTCGCGCGCGTGCTGGAGGCGGCGGAGCAGGAAGGCGAAGCGGTTTACGCGGTGCCGGGCGATCCGCTGGCGGCGGAGCGCACGGTGCAGATGCTGCTGGCGGCGGACGACGAGCGGGACGATCTGAAGGTGACGGTGCTGCCCGCGCTGGGGGCGATCAACCTGATACTGGCGCGGTTGCGGCTGGACCCGGGCGACGGCCTGGTCATTGCGGACGCGCGCGATCCGCGCCTGCGCCTGGCCGGGGAAGCGCCGGGGCCGGACGATCACGAAGCCTTCCACGGCGCCGTGCCACTGAATACCGCGCTGCCGGCGATCTGGCTGCAGGTCGATCAGCCGCTCATCGCCAGCCACCTCAAGCTGCTGCTGCTGGAGCATTACCCGCCAGAGCACCCCGTCTCCGTGCTCACCGCGTTAGGCGCGGAATCGGGCGGCAAGTTCGCCGCCGAAGGCGAGGAGCAGGTTACTATGCTGCCGCTGGAGGAGCTTGACCGCAGCGCGCCTATCACCCACCTCACCAGCGTTTACGTGCCGCCGCTGCCGTGGCGGCAGCGGCGGCATACGGTGACCGACCTGCGCGCCATCATGGCGCTGCTGCGGAGCGAGCACGGCTGTCCGTGGGACCGCGAGCAAAACATGGCCAACCTGCGCCACACCATGATCGAGGAAGCATACGAGGCGGCGGAGGCGATCGACCGCGACGATCCGGAAGCACTAGCCGATGAGCTGGGCGACCTGCTGCTGAACATCATCTTCCTGGCGCAGCTCGGGGCGGAGGAGGGGGTGTTCGACTTCGACGACGTGGCGCAGGCGCTGGGCGACAAGCTGATCCGCCGCCATGCCCACGTCTTCGGCGAAGTGGAGGCGGACACCGCCGGCGCCGTGCTGAAGAGCTGGGAGCACATCAAGGCGGGAGAGCGCAGGGAGAAGGGCGAGGAGAGCATGTTCGCTGACGTGCCGCTGGCGCTGCCCGCGCTGACCCGCTCACAAAAGCTGCAAAAGCGCGCCGCCCGTGTGGGATTCGATTGGGTGGATTTCCGCGGGCCGCTGATGAAGCTGCACGAGGAGGTAGAGGAGCTGTCCAACGAGCTGGGCATCACCGAGACCTGGGAGCGCCCGCCCATCCTCGCCGACCCGCTGACGCCGTGGCCGGATGCCGAGCAGCGGGTGGAGTCCGCCGTCCGGGCGGGCCTGGTGCACGAGTTGGGCGACATCCTCTTCGCCGCGGTGAACATGGCGCGCTTCCTGCACCTGGACGCGGAGGAGGCGATGCGCGAGGCGAATGACCGCTTTCTGCGCCGCTTCCAGCGCATGGAAACCGCCATCCAGGCGCAAGGAAAGCGCCTGGAAGACCTGCCGCTGGTGGAGCTGGATCGCGTATGGCTGGAGGTGAAGGGGCAGGATTGAGGAAATACCGCAGATCACCGCAGATCCCCGCAGATCCCCGGATTTTGGGAAAGTTCAGAGGTTGAAGTTCGACGCGCTCAACGTGTGGGCGATAGCCTCGCGGCTCAACCCATGCTCAAAATGGTAACGTAAAATCTCACGTAACTATCGCATCGATAATCTCCGACTCATCATATCTCCTTCAATGATAACGATTGAAGGAGTATTCGGCCCAACAGGCCCAAGCACTGCTGGGCTTCGGCTGATGAATCGGGAATCCGACCGGTCAAGTGTTGTGAGCTTTTACACGCTATTGTTCCTCTTCCAATCCCAGGTCGCTGGTGCTGTCGGAGGGCCAATAGTCGATTACCAGCAGCTCGCTTTCACCCTGGGCGATGTTGCGGCCCGCGTGGGGCTCGTTGCGGGCGACATAGGCAAGGTCGCCCTGGCGGTAGACGGCGGTCTGGCCGGCGATGGTCAGCTCGAAAAGGCCTTCGGTGACGTAGAAATACTGATCGAGATCGTGATCGTGCTCGAAGAACCAGCCCTCCGGCTCGAAGCGCTGCACGACGATGGACATGTTGCGTTCGCGGGCCTGCGGGCGGGTGAGCAATTGCCAGCCGAAGTTCTTTGATTCGGGCACGGTGAAATCCGGCGGTTTGTTTTTCGTGGTCAAGCGCTGCATGACAATCCTCCCTTGGATAATCCCTGCCTGAAACTATTGGTAAAACAGCAGGACAAATCGCTTAGTTGCCGAAAGTCTCGCTTAGCATCATTTTACTCGAATGGGGAGGCAAGGGCAATGAGTTTAAACATTCCGGTGACGATTACCGAGCGGGCGGGCGTGGGACGCAGCGGCGAGGGGGTGCACTCCGGGATTCCGCTGGCGGCAGGAACGGTAAAGTCGCTCGACGAGCTGCAGCTCGTTGACGAGCGCGGGCAGGCGGTGCCGGCGCAGTTCGAGACGCTGTCGAAGTGGCAGGACGGCTCGCTGCGCTGGGTGCTGGTGAACCTGGTGGAGTCGCTGGGCGCGGGGGAGAGCAGGCGGTACACGCTGCAGTCAGGAAAGACCGCGGCGCCGGCGCAGGCGGTGACGGTGACCGACAGGGACGATGTGTTCAGCGTGGATACCGGGCGCATCAGGTTCGACGTGCCGATCTACGGCAGCTCGATACTGGCGAACATCCAGCGCCGGGACGGGGCGGGCAACTGGGCGACCGTTTCCGGCAAAGGGCTGGAGGCGGTGGTGTGGCGGACGGGGGTGAATCCGTTCAAATCGCGGGTGGAGGCCTGCTACGTCGAGAGCGCCGGGCCGGTGAAGACGGTGCTGAAGATCGAAGGCCATCACTTCCTGTGGGATCCGGATACCGACAACTACGACCCCATCGAGCTGCCGAGTTTCGCCTTCATCTTGCGCGCGTTCTGCTACGCGGGCAGCGACGAGATCCGCGTTCAGTATACCTTCATCAACGACACCATCGACCACCACCGCCGTGCCTCCGAGCGCTATCACGTTTACGCGATGGAGGAGCTGCGCGACTTCAAGTGGGTGAACGGGCGCTGGGTCGAGCGCGAGAAGTCCATCCGACCGCGCGAGCAGGAGCTGCTGGAGGACGATTACGGCCAGGTGAACGCGAAGCAGAGCAAGCTGCGGCTGACGCTGGATAACGAGTATGACCGCTACGCCTTCGGCATCGAGGGCGGCGGCGCGGCGGAGGGGGCCATCGACGGCCCGGTAGCGCTGCAGCAGGTCGGCCCGGTGGGGAATTACGACGACTTCTACAAGGAGCTGCCCTTCCCGCACGTGCCGTTCAAGGCGCAGGTGCTGCATGGGCGCAGCCAGCCGGCGCGGGAGTTCGAGAAGGCGGCCGGCTGGGTGACGATGGCCGGACCGGCGGGCAGCGTGTGCCTGGGGAGCAAGTATTTCTGGCAGTATCACCCGAAGGTCTACGCGCTGGACAGGAAGCTGCTGGAGTTCCACGTATGGAGCAAGCTGGAGGACATTCCCGACCCGGAGGTGGGCTTTGCGAAGACGCACGAGGTGACCCTCACCTTCGCCGACGCGCCGGACACCGCCGCGGTGCTCGCCGGGCTCAACCAGCCGCTGCGCGCCCTCACCACGCCGGCGCAGTATATCGGCTCCGGTGTGTTTGGCTCCTTCTCGCCCGCGGACGAGAGCCGCTGGGCGAACATCGAGGCGTATTACCTCAACTCCGTCAAACAGGCGCAAGCCACGCGCGCGAAAAACCAGCTCTATGGGCTGCGCGACTACGGCGACACGCTTGGGGTGCGCTTCTTCACCCCGGTGTGGTGGAACCAGGAATACGACATCATGCTGGGCGCCGCCGTGCAGTTCGGGCGCACCGCGCGTCCCGAGTACCTGGAGGAGGCGGACATCCTGGCCTGGCACTTCATGGACGTGGACGTGCTGCACGCCTCGAACAGCCCGCTGGACGAGCAGGGGCAGCACATGCACTTCACCGACCACGCCAAGGGCGAGACCCATGCCGGCCACTGTACGGTGGAAGGGCTGTGGCATTACTTTATGCTGACGGGCGAGCCGCGGGCGCGCGAGGTGGCGGAGGGGATCGGCAACTACTTCGCCAAGATCGCCGCGTGGAAGGATTTCCTCGACTACCGCGACGACGAGGAGCGCACGATAGGCTGGGCATTGAAGGCGCTGGTGGGCAGCTACCGGGCCACGTTGAATCCGCGCTTCAAGCTGGCGGCCGCCATGGTGGCCGAGCAGGCCATCGCCGGCCAGGACCCGGACACCGGCAACTGGGACCACCCGCTCTACCCGAACGAGGACCTGCACCGCCCGGTGTGCGTGGGCGGCAAGCCGTGGATGGTGGGGATCATCCTGCAGGGCATGAAGGAATACCACCGCGAGTTTCAGGACCCGCGCGTGGCGACGGCCATCCAGAAGGCGTCCGACTGGATGATCTGGAGCAAATACGTCTACATGACCTGCCCCGACCGCGAGCCCAGCTCCGGCTACTACCTGCACCTGGACGGATTGAGCTACTCGTGGGAGCTGTCGAAGAAGCGCTACTACCTGGACGAAGCCGTGCGCATCTTCGCCGGTTCCATCGCCGGAATGTCCCCCGACAAAGCCGCCGGCACCATGCCCCACGGCGCCAGCGTGGAAGCCGTCGCCAACATGATCCGCCTGGTGGAGAACGAGGGGACCATCGCGTGGCAGGATGGGAAGCCGGTGCTCGATCCGCAGACGGAGAAGACCATCGAGGCGATGCGGGAGGATCCGAAGTTTAAGGCGAAGAAGCAAAGACGGTTTTGAATAGTAGAGTTAATGGTGAATGGTGAATAGTGAATGGTGAATGGTGAATAGTGAAATAGTGAATGTCGGAACGAGAATCCCATAGCATAGGGTGAAGCGAATAAATCTTACAGCCAGGGGTGGAGCGAATAAATCCCATAGCCAGGGGTGGAGCGGAGCGAAACCCCTGGGACGGGGAAGCCTGTTAATATTACGCGCCGGCAGGACGCCGGCGCAACTGATCGCAGGACGCGCATGAGAGGGCGATGATATTGAGGCAGATGTGCGACCATTTTTCTGACGTCAAACATAATGGCTGCACAGCATACCAGCGAGGCATGATCCGACCGCCTTCAGCGATTCATGGGATCATCCCTCTTTCTCAAACCTTTTCCGATAACACTCCTCAATAAACACCGGCAGCGGCGCTTTCCATGGTTCCTGTTTGTGGTTTGCCAGCTTGCCCAGCGACTTGGGGTTCATTCCCAGAGCTTTGGCCATGCGGACGTGCTTGCGGGAGAGACGGTAACGCTTGCGCGCTTCCTCCCAGAGGGCGTCTTTCGGAATCAGCTTCGGTGTATTGGCGCCCGGCATGTTCTCTACGATATCACTTGCCAGTCTAGCATCTCTTATCTTGCGTACGCTGTGGAGTTCGAACAAAGGTGGTAATCGGTTTACTGGTTGCCGCTACCTTGCGAAGTCAAGCTGTCGGGTATTAAGATTGATGATGGCACCGGTAGCAAGTAGGAAATCCATGCCAAGTATGCCGTTGATCTCAAATCCGTAATCCATGCCTCCAACCTCGATATCGCACTTTTCTACCTGGCAATGACCGACTTGAAGATAGTCAATATTCCGTACGTATACAACCTCCGTGCCACCGATACCACGGATAGTGTAGAGCATATCATCCAATTCGGGCGTAATTCCCAGCGAAAGCAAGGCGTCGGAAGAAAATATCGTCGAGCCAGAACCAGTATCGACGAGGATGTTAGGAATTACCAATACAACGTCATGGTATTTCAATTCTACGGTGATGAACGGAAGGCTATCCTTTAGTGTGAGCTGCATAATTCCTCCGAATGCCTAACCAACGCTGCTCATGGATATCCAATACTGCTCGTCCGGTATGCACGAAATAAAATTCCCGATCAGGGAATTGCTGATGTAAACGCCGATAACTGTTGAAGGCATCCGTGCCGTCGTGGCATTCTTTGATCACGGCTATTTCATCGAGTTGGCGAAGGTGATCCGGAGTGCTATGCGCGGCAAGTGCTTCAATGACCAACCACTGATCAGGATACGATTTACGAATATCAGCCCATTGCATAGCTCTTACCTCTGTATGCATTATAACAGGTGTCGGCATACTCGTAACGGGAATCACTTACGGATACCCCGCATCCTGCTGCCGCCGCGCTAGCAGTACCCCGTGCGAGGTGCGGATGATCAGGCGGTCGGGAGCGCCGCCATCATAGACCTGCGCCTCTTCCTGCAGATCGCGGAAGCGATACTCCGATCCCGGCGGCGGCGCAATGCGGATGGAGGCGGGCAGGCCCGCTGTCTCGCCGCCCGGGCCGAAATCCACGTACCACCGCGTTATGGTGGGCTCGGGGGCCCGCCGCTCGTACCGCACGGTAATCGCCACTGTCAGCGGCGTTGCCGTCGCCAGCACCTGCGCCGCCACGCGCAGCGGCCGCGTTCCCACCCGCAGGACGAGACCCGCTACCACCAGGTGCAGGGCGATGAACATCACCGGGGCCCACATGATACCCGGCTGCCGCTCCCGCCCGCGCAGATAGGCGCCCAGGTGGTCGAATTCTTCCAGCCCGGCGAACAGCATGACCGCCATCAGCACTCCGAAAATCACGATGATCCACGCGGTGCTGCGCATCGGGCGGTAATAATATGCCAGCTCGGGATGTATGGGCATGGCGACCGCCTTCCTTTGCCGTGCTAAGGGTTTCGGAGACCCCGTAATCCGATTTTCATCTTCGACGCAGCGAGCGGTTGCTCCTTTATTTGGAAGATTCTCACGAGCTGGGGTTTACCTTTTGATTATCAACGTGCGTTATGGCATAAGCGAGCAAGCTTGAAGGAAGCGCTGTCCTGCCGTTGAATACGGTGGAGGGAGGAATCTGCCATGTATATCGGCCTGTTGACGGCGCGGTTCGGTAACGAGAAGAGCTTCGAGGAGATCATCCGCTGGGCGGCGGGGGCGGGGTACCGGGGGCTGGAGCTGTCTACGCAGCACCTGGACCTGGACGCCGTGGCGGCGGGCGGGGGCGGGGCGGTGAAAGCGCTGGCGGAGGAGACGGGGGTGCGCATCGCGAGCCTGGCGTATTACAGCGCGATGTCCGACCGGCTGCCAGCGGAGGACTACCAGGCGGGGATGCGCAAAACCATCGCGGCGGCCTCCGCGCTGGGAGTGGACACCATCTGCACGCTGTCCGGCTTCCCGCTGGGCGGCAGGAGCAAGATAGCCACCATCCGGGAGGTGTTGCCGGACATCTTCGCCCCGCTGGCGGAGGAGGCGGCGGCGAAAGGCATCCGCATCGCCTTCGAGAACTGGTTCGCCACGAATCTGCAGGGACTCGAGCACTTCGCCGTGCTCGTCGAAGCGCTGCCGCAGGAGAACATCGGCTTCAACTTCGATCCCTCGCACCTCTACTGGCAGCAGCTCGATTACCTTGCGGCGGTGGCGGAGTTCAAGTCTCGCATCTTCCACATCCACGCCAAGGACGTGGCTATCCGCCGCGACGTGCTGGCCCGCACCGGCATCCTGGGCAGCGGCTGGTGGCGCTACGTCATCCCCGGCTACGGCGAGATCTCATGGGGCCGCTTCATCTGCGCCCTGCGGGAGATCGGCTACGACGGCGTCATCTCCGTCGAGCACGAGGACGGCACCTTCAGTGCGGAAGAGGGATTCATGCGGGCGATCGGGGAACTGGGACGCTATGTATAGGTCGGAATAGTGAATGGTGAATGGTGAATAGTGATTGGTGAGTGACCGATAACTGGGAGGCTGACCTGCCGGTAGGTAGGTTTTTTGGTTATTGGTCATTCACCACTCACCATTCTCTATTCACCATTAATCACTGCTGTAGTGGTTCCGTCTCGACGCAGCGGAAGAGGCGGGAGTTAACTATTCGCAAATTGCGGGACAGCGGTAACTGTCTCGCAATTCCTCTCGCCTGGAACGAAGACACAGGATCCTATCAATCCGAATACCAGGGGGCGCCCGCGTCGGCCGGCATTCGCTTCACCAGCGACGCCACCACCACCGAGACCGGCGGCCGCAACATCCCGCTGCCGTCCTGCTCGGTCGCCTTCCCCAACGGCCTCTGGATCGGCGGCGGCGCCAATGGCCGGCAGCAAAGCATCGGAACCGCGGCGCCGGCCATTGGCGAACACGCCCGTGGCGACATCGTCTGGAACCTTACTCCTACACCTGGCGGTCACGTCGGCTGGGTCTGCACTGAAGCCGGCACTCCCGGAATCTGGAAACCCTTCGGCGACATCGAGCTGTGACGGAGGGAGATTAAGCCTGCAGCTTGAAAAGCTGCCATTCGCCAGCCAATCCTGGGGAGGAAAAGAACTGATAAAGTGACGGTCACTCTATTCGTTTTTTTCATCCGCTTTCTGGTCATGATGGGGAGGAAGAACAAGAGCATGAGCATGAGCATGGTACGGCGAGACTAAACATGCGCAATAAACCACGCCTTTGCCAACTGCAGGAATAGCGGTGAATACCGGTGCTGCTGGCCGGCGATTTCGGTATAGCTGCGGGTGGCGGGGAGCTTGTCGAAAAGGCTGCGGATCGATGGGATCGGCGTATTGGTGTCCAATCCGGCGCCGGTGAGGAGGGTGGGCATGGCCAGGCGGTGGGCGTGGCTGAGAGTATCGAAATAGCCCAGCGCGCGCCAGGCGTCCGGGAGGCGCTCCGGGCATTCCCCGGTAACTGGCGACAGGGCGAAGTGGGTGTAGCTGCCGGAGCCGGCCGCTTCGCCGATCCGCATCACCAGCGGATAGTTGGTCAGCGCGGTGACATCGGCGGCAACGGCCTTCACGCCGCGGTCCTTCAACAGGCTGGCGGTGAGGAGCGCGGTGCCGCCCCCCTGGCTGGAGCCGAATACGCCCAGGCGGTCGGGCTGGACGCACGCCAACCCCTGCGCCCAGCGGGTAGCCAGTAACGCATGGCGCAGGAAATCGCGGTAGCCATGCTTGCCGAAGGTTGCGGCGGTATCTGGCAGCACCGGCCACTCGCCGCGGGGGCGCTTCGACTCGTCGAAGCCGGCCGGCGTGTTATAGCCCAGCGGATTGACGTGCAGCACGTTGAAGCCGGCAGCGACCAGCTCGGGATGCGCGCTCATCTCCGCCCCGTAGCCGGGCAGGTGAACGAGCAGCGGCGCCGGTCCCCCGCTCAACGCCGGCTGCCAGAAGCCGTAAAACGTTTCATCACCGGTGGTGAATTTGACATACCCATGCCCTTCGTGATGGCGCACGCCCAGGGAGAGGGGCCAGGGATCGGGAGCGGGCAGCAGCTCGGCAGACAGCGGGGCGCGGTCGGATTCGTTCAGCAGGTTCACGCACCATTCGTCGATTTCCGATGCCGTGGGATAATATTGCATCGCGTTTTCAATTGTCGCCGTCATTTTTCCACCTTCTCGTCGAATATTTCGACGTTGCCGGCGGTTGTTCCTTTGTCGGTCGGAAGCTCGCAAGGTGATATTGGCGTTATGTTATAATACGGCACCAGGGCGGCGCCGGCATGTCCCGCCGCCCACCGATTACCGGGAGAACACCATGCAGCTCACCAATCCGAACGCGGATATCTTCATTCCCGACGGCCAGCCGCTCGAGGCGGCGCTGGCGCGGACCACGCACCTGGCCATCGGCGCGCACCAGGACGACCTGGAGATCATGTCGTACCAGGGCATCCTCGCCTGCTTCGGGCGGCAGGACGCCTGGTATGCCGGGGTGGTGGTCACCAACGGCAGCGGCAGCCCGCGCGACGATCTGTATGTCGACTACACCGACGAGCGGATGCGCGAGGTGCGGCGCGTCGAGCAGCGCAAGGCCGCGGTGGTGGGCGAGTTCGGCGCCATGCTGCAGCTGGACTACACCAGCGCGGCGGTAAAGGACGGCGCCAACCGCGACGTGGTGGAGGATATCAAGCGGGTGCTGACCGCCGCCCGCCCGGAGGTGGTCTACACCCACAACCCGGCGGACAAGCACGACACCCACGTGGGCGTCTTCCTGCGCACCATCCAGGCCATCCGCGAGCTGCCGGCCGAAGCGCGGCCCCGGGCGGTATATGGCTGCGAGGTATGGCGCGCGCTAGAATGGATGCCGGACGGGGAGAAGGTGGTCTTCGACGTTTCCGCGCACGAGAACCTGGCCGCCGCCCTGCTGGGCGTGTTCGACAGCCAGATATGCGGCGGCAAGCGCTACGACCTGGCCACGCTGGGCCGCCGGCGCGCCAACGCCACCTACCATGCCTCGCACGGCACCGACCAGGCGGAGAGCCTGACCTTCGCCATGGACCTGACCCCGCTGGCGCGGGACCCGTCGCTGGATATCACCGCCTACGTGCTGGGCGTCATCGAGCGCTTCGCCGGGGACGTTTCCGGGCGGATCGGGAAACAGTTGGCCGTCAGCTGCCACTGATTCGTGGCAAAAGAACAGGAGAAAAGCGGGGCATTCCCGCTTTTGCGAAGCAATGGTTGCCGGAAGGTAAAAGCGATTGCATGTCAAAACAAGATGGAATGGATGTTTCAGGAGGTTTGATATGTTCCATTTGTTCTCACAGAGATGCTTATCGATTTTGCTTTTCGCATGTGTCTGTATAATTTCCGGTTGTGGTGGTGGACAGAAAAATATTATTCCCAACTTCGGCCTGGACCTGGGCACGTTGGGCGGCATAACCTCTCGCGCGTATGCGATCAACAACAACGGGGAGGTAGTCGGGGAGTCTCTCGACGTTGACAACCACTGGCGCCCTTTCATTTGGACGCTTGCGGACGGCATGCAGGAACTTAATACCGGTGGTTATCCCGGTTCCGAAGCGCGCGATATCAACGATTTCGGACAGGTTGTCGGCACGAATGCCGACAACAGCGGCGACCCGCACCATGCCTTCCTCTGGACGCCGGGCCTCGGTGTCCTGGATCTGGGAACCCTGCCGGATGCGACGACTTCACAGGCATATGCGATCAACAATGCGTGCCACGTAGTAGGCGCTTCCGGAGGATATGCCTTCGTCTGGACTCCGAACGACGGCATGATAAAGTTGAATAATCCGCAAGATCAGATGCAAACGGTCGCGACCGACATCAATAATTACGATCATATCGCCGGCTACTATTTCGATCCACCCCATGGCATGGGCATATTCGTGTGGACTGCCGGCACGGGCATGGTAAAGCTTGGAAAATTCGGTTACTACTCCATTACCGCGCAGGCAATCAATGACGCCGGAGAGATTGTTGGAGAGGCCGTCATTCAGGATCTGTCAACGAATCCCCATCTCCCCTTCAAATGGTCGGCCTTAAATGGGATGCTTGTAATGGATAAATTCTGCGATGGTTTGGCAAAGGCGAGCGGCATCAATAATAACGGGGTGGCTGTCGGTCAATCAATTGATGAACAGTCGCGAACCATGGCATGTTACTGGACACCGAATGGACAGATCACCAATTTAGGCGCGCTTGGGGGTGAGCATAGCGAAGCATATGACATCAATGACGCGGGACAGGTGGTGGGGATCGCTTCCACGCCAACCCATGGGCATGCGGTGTTATGGCAGATACCGTGACCGGGATGGTGCTAAAAAAACCGACAGCAGTTATATACTACTCTTCGCGCATTCGCTATAATATTCGCGCAATGCGGACTGTCCTCCTGCTGTTGATTTCCAACGTTTTCATGACCTTTGCCTGGTACGGGCACTTGCGTTTTACCGATAAACCGCTGTGGATCGTCATTGCGGCAAGCTGGGGAATCGCGTTGTTCGAGTATTGTTTCCAGGTGCCGGCGAACCGCATCGGGCATACGCAATTCACCACCGCGCAGTTGAAGATCATGCAGGAGGTTATCACGCTGGCGGTCTTTGCCGGCTTTTCCGTTATTTACCTGCGCGAGGCATTTCGCTGGAATTACCTGATCGCCTTTCTCTTGATCCTGGGTGCGGTATATTTCATGTTCAAGCCGTGATAGGGGCGCGATATGAGTAAAAAATCCATTTCAGCTCGGCAAAGCGTGTTTCTCATGGGAAAGGTCGGTGCTTTCATGCGGCAGGCGCGCTTTCTTCTCTGCTGCGGCGCGCTGCTGCTGTCGATGGCAGTGAAGGCGGCGGATCCGGTTTTCGACCTGGACGCCATCAGCAACGATCCGGTCGAGGCGATGGTACTCGACAGGGCGGTCGAGGACGGGGTGGTATTCGAGACGATCGAGTTCACCAGCCGCATAACGGACGGACAACGGGAGCGAGTGAAGGGGATTTACGCCTATCCGGAGGACGGTCGGGCGCTGCCGGCGGTGTTCTGGTGCATGGGAGGGATGGCGGCGGCGAACCGGTGGTTCCCGGAAATTTTCGCGCGCAAGGGCTACGCCTGCCTGGCCATCACGCTGCCGCATAATATCCGCAAGTCGTTCACCGCCTTCGATGCAACGAATCCGGCGGCGGGAAATATGACGCTGTTGGCGCGCGATCAGCTTCGCGGAATTACCGTATTGTCGCAAAGGCAGGAGGTCGATGCGGAGCGCATCGGGGTGGCGGGGGCTTCCTACGGCGGGGTATTCGCAACGCTGATCGCCGGCGTCGATCCGCGGATCAAAGCTGGGATGAGCTTTTTCGGCGGCGGCAACCACGCGATGGGGAGCAACCTGCCGCAGTTCACGGGCATGAAGACGCTCGAGGACGCCGCCGTCTGGAACAGGACCATCGACGGCGCTTTCCGGCTGAAGGAGCGGGCCATCCCCTTCATGTGGGGAGTGGCGTTCAACGACAACTGGTTCTCCTTCCCGGCGGTGGCGCGGACCTTCATGGACGCGGCGGGAACGGACAAGCGAATTGCCATTTTGCCGCATTGGCAGCACGGGTTCATGCCGAATATCGACCAGGCGCTGATCGATTTTCTCGACACCAGCCTGATGAAAACCCGACCGGCTTACAACGCGCCGGAACCGTTGAAGGTTTACACGATGGGCGGCGAGACGTTCGCCGAATTCATCTGGACCGGCGAGAACGCCGTCGCGAAGGCCGAGCTGGTGGTCAGTTACGGCGAAGCGACGCCGTGGCTGGGGTGGACGCAGCGGGCGGCCTTCGTCTTCCCCGCCGAGGTAGAGAACGGGCGGGCGCGGGCGCGATTGCCGATCCCCTCGCGCGCGCTGCCGTTGGTGGCGTGGGGCAGCGTGACCGACGAAAACGGGGTGCTCACCTCGACGCCGCCGCTGACGCTGGAAGGGGAGGCGCTGGCGGCACTGCCGGTAGATGCCGGGGTCAAGCTGAATGCCTTCATCGACGGCGAGCTGGGCGACGAAGCGCTGGACCTGTACCGCCGGCACGGCCAGCCGCTGGGGGGGGAGCCGGACCGTCGGGTGAAACATTCGGGAGATCAGTCGCTGCGTTTCGACCCGCCGAAAGCCGACGAGAAGGCGGCCAACTTCCTCAGCATTCCGCGGTTTTTCAACGTGCCCGGCCTGGCGCACCGGTTCAGCGTGTGGGCGCGCGGGGAGGAACCGATCGAGCTGAAGGTGACGCTGACCCCGGTACGCCCGCTGAACTGGCGGTCGGAGCTGGTGCGCCGGATCATCGCCGACGATCCGCGCCTGGCGCCGCTGATCCCGAAATGGAATGCGCCGCCGGCGCCGCTGACCGTCACGGCGATCGCCGGACTTGAGTGGAGCGAGATCACCCTCGACGTCCCGGCGCCGGACGGGCCGGTGGAAGGCTACACGCTGGACATCCGCCCGGCTGCCGAAACCGGCGCGAGGTGGTGGGTCGATTCACTGCGCATGCAGCCGGTTTGGCCGGAATAAGGAACTATTATTCCGGTTCTGTCTACAAAACATTAAATTGGATTGTAACAATCGAAATGTTACAATCCAATTTTTATGTTACATAGCCTGTATGAGATCTTGCCAACAGGGGGAAAAAGAGAAATCTCATTCATCAAGTTTGGCCGAGGTTACATCATCAAGCATACGATAAAGCAGGCTTTGATACAGCCCGCTGATGGGGGCGATGCGGCCCGGGGGGAAGGGAACGGGAACTTCGGAGTCGCCGAAATCCCAGTTTTGCTCGATATGGGCAAGGGCATAGTCGCCGTTGTTGTCCGGGTGCAGGGGATCGCGGGCGAAGCAGGTAATAAGGTCTACCTTCGAAGCGCGGAGCGGGGTGTCGTAATCGATCCAGAGCTTCGTTTCGCCGGCGGCGCCGGGGTAATACCAGATGCTGACGCCGTTGAAACCGAGCCAGAAGAACAAGTCGCCGGGTTGGGTTTGTTTCGCCAGCACTTCGCCCATGTTGCGCAGGGTGAAGAGGGGCGTCCACGGCGTTTTGTTATTCTTATCCATCTCGTTGAGCATGATATGCGTGTCGGTGGAGACGAATACCTTCCTGCCGTCGCGCAGCCGGTCCGCGATGATGCCGGCGGCGCGGTCGAGCTGGCCCTGGGTAATGGGGCCGGACATCTCATTCACCATGCGGTCCACGCGCGCCAGGTAAATACGCGAAAGGTCGCCGGGCGGCAGCGCCGTGTCGCCGGGGAAGAGATTGAGATGGCGGACGCGCGAATCTTGCAGCTTGCCGTCGAAGGGGATGGAGCCGGCGGTGGTGATGCTCTGCAGGATGCCGGGATACTTGCCCAGCCGGGTGAGGGCGGCGGTGTATTCGCAGACCCACAGCCAGCCGTTGAGGGCGTTCGCCGCGCTGTTCACCGCGGCGGCGGCGTCGGTGCCGGTTTTTGCCCCGTTGTCGATGAACCAGTCCACCTCCAGATCGGCGGGCTTGCCCGCGCTGGAGGCAAAGAGGATGGTCATCCACCCCTTCTGCCGGCAATCCTTCAGGTAGGCCAGGCCTTTCTCACCGTCGGTTTCCCACGAGCGGATGGAAAAGACCACGAAATCGTTATCGGTAACCCGCCGGGACCGCTCCTCGGAGGGCAGCGCCTCCGCCAGGCCGCCGGAGCGATTGAGCAGCTCCTCGGCGAAGGAGGACTGCAGGCTGTAGGTTATGTTCAACAGGGCGTCGGGGTGCTCTACTTTCCGCGTTGCGGCCGCTTCCGCTGCACGGATAATCAGCGGAAGCTGCGCTTTAGCCGCATCTACGCGGGTGGAAAAATCCAGCAAGGTGGGGGGCAGCACACGGGCCGGCGGATCGGCCGCAAGGCACATCACAGCCAACAGCAACAAAAACAATATGACGGACAAGCGACACAGCAAACGGCGGACGGTCATGTTAACTCCTTCTCTTCATCTTCTCTTTCGCTTCCCTTTCACGATTACCTGTCGAAGGGCATGCCGTACGGTGGATTGTACCCTAAAAAATCTCCGGCTATATCCACTGGCTCATCTGCTTGCTCTTCCGCGCGTATTGCATGCTCGATTGCACGCGGGCGACCAGCAGCAGGCGCCGGCCCGCGGGAGTGCGGGTGTAGATGAGCTTGATAAGACCGACATGCCGCTGCCAGGCCCGATGCAGCGCCGCTGCAAATTCCCATTTTCCGCCCAATAAGCGCGGCACCGGATAATATACCCGCTTGATCATACGGAAGAGGAAGGTTTTACGCAGCAGCAGGTAGCGCGGATTCTTCACCGGCTCGCAAAGCTCACGCAGGCACTGCAGGAAGACCGACTGTTCTCGCAGCGTGGCGCCGCGCAGCTGGCATGTTACGCCTTCATCGTCCTCATTCAAAATCAGCTCCAGTTCCTTCTCCGGAGTGGCGATCAATCCGGTCTCCCGCAATGCCGCCAGCACTGCCTGTCCGATCTGCCGCAGGCTGGAGGCCGGCGTGGCATGGCGCAGCATGCGGACTCCGGTGCGGATGCCGCCGCCCACGCCCCACAGCGCCGCCACTCCGCCGGCCGCCGCGGTAAGCGCCGCCCACGGTTGCGCGGTGATCACCCCCGGCAGCAGTGATGGGATGGCAACAGCCAGCCCCGCGCTCCCCAACAGCAATTGCCCGGCCAGATCGAAGGAGGCGACACGCAGCAGCACCGCCCGGGGCAGCGCGGCCTTTGGCGCAGCCAGCGTCTCCACCGTCTCCGCCCGTTCGCCCCTCGCCGCCAGCGCCTGCCGCCAGCGCTGAGCAAGCCCCGCCCTGTTCGCGGCTGCCGCCAACATGACGCCGTTGATGTCGGCGATGAGCTTCGGCGAAAGCCTGCCTTCGCCCAGTCCCAGCCGTCCCAACCCGCTTTCGATAACGTCCGTATGAAGGCCGATGCCGGCGAAGGTTTGGAAACGCTTTTCCAGCAGCGCGTAATCGTCACCGTTATTTGGGTCCGTGGTATCCAGGCAGACCAGGTGCCAGACGTTGGCCACCTTGCCTGGATCGGTGAGGCAGATGCGCAGCGAGCGCCCGCGCATCTGGTTAGAGAGCACGGAGGCTCGCACCGTACTGGCCAGCACCAGGCTATTGATAGCCGGCGCGTCCCACCCCTCGCCCAGCAGCGCCCGCGTGCCGATCAGCACGTGAATCTCCCCCTGCTGGAAGAGCCGCGTCACCCCGCGCACCAGGTAAGGTCGGTTGGTGTCCGTCACCTTGATCCGCACATAGTCCGGATCGTATACGACGGTCACGGTGGGGCACAGGTGCGCCGGCAAACCTTGCTCCGTCACCCATGCCTCCCATGCCAAGATGGCGGTGAGCGGGATAATGATAAAGGCGCCGCTGAGTACCCCGAATCGCACGTGCCGCAGATGCGCGCCTTCCACCTTCCGCAGTTCGCCGAGCTCAGTGTCCGCGCGCGCCTGCCGGCTTAGGGCCGCGAAGATGGGCGCCGCGCCTATCTTCTTCAACGGGCGCAAGTCGAATGGCGAGTCCGGCTGCTCGTCGCGGCGGATGAAGTCGGTAAGGATCACCATGCGCAGGCCGGGTCCCAGCCATTCCGCCTCCCTCCGCACGATCTCCGTGATGCTGCGCATCTTATCGATGCTGCCGGTAAGGAAGCGCGCGATCCGCTCGGTAGATTGCAACTGCACCCGCTGCCGCTCGATGGCGCCTATGCGCCGTAATTGTTTCTCGATCTCATCGAGGAAATGCCCGCACGCTTCGTATCGTTTCCGGTCGCTGAACAGGATACGCGTCAGCAGCAGCTCCAGCCATTGCAGGTCGAGGGCCGGCGCCTCCTCGCGCCGCACGCCGAGCAGCTTCGGCAGTTCCGGCGATACCCACAGCTTGACTGCCTTCGTGTAGATCAGCATAGCGCTGAAGTAAGCAGGATCATCGAGGATCTCTTCAATATACTCCTTCGGCTGCGCAAGCCAGGGGTGGGCCGCAACCGCGTCGGCCAGCCCGCCATCCCGGTTCAGCGCTTCCTCCATCTCCGCTACACGAGCACGGAACTCGTCGATAATCCGCATTTCTTCCGGTGACGGCGTGTTCAGGTAAACGTAATCCTGGTGCGGGCACAGGTTGCCTTCCCGCACCATCTCGGGGATGCTCACCTCGATATCAACCGGCCCGCAGAGCGCGGTGTAGCGCTCCCACTCGCCGGCAGGCGCATCATATGGCGGCGTGGCGGTGAGGGCAACAAGGTAGATATCCCCCAGCGCCTCCACGATGCCGGTGAGGGTGAGCCACCACTGCGCGCGCAGGTGATGCGCCTCATCCACCACCACCGTGCGTACGCCCGCCATAAGCAGCCGCTCCGCCACCTCGGCAAGGCGGCTCACGTCTGCGCCGTTTTCTCCCTTCTCTTCCTCCTCCTCCTCTGATTCCTCGACGAATGTCTCTCCGCTGCACGCGCAATGAAGCGCCTGGTAGGTGATCACGGTGAGCGGCCTTGGTACGGTAAGGTCGGTAGTCGTCCAATCAGCGGGAGAGGCATTCGCGGGGAGAAAATCACGGGCGAAGACGTGGCTCCACTGGTCGCGAATATTCAGCGTCGGGCAGAGCACCAGCGCGGGGGCATCCAGCCGCCGCACCATCTCCAGCCCTACCACCGTCTTCCCCGCTCCGGGCGCGGCTACCACGTGGTAACGGCGGTCGGTATCTTGCTGCGTCTCAAAAAACTCCAGCACCCGCGCCTGGAAGGGCCGCCAGGGAAACGCGAAGCGAATCGCTTTAGGAAATACGCCTGCCGCCGCTTGCTCGCCTGCGTCCATATGCGGCTATTGTAAAGCGCAAATCCGCCGAGTGCAAGAAGGTTATGGCTCTCCGTGAGGCGACCGGTTTTGAAAGTACCTTTCGTGTAAAAGGTTGAACAGCATCTGTCCCGCTGGTCAGTCCGTAATGGTAAAGCTGAACAGGTCGGCGTGGCGCATCTCGAAGCGCAGGTAGGCGGATTGGCCGCGCAGGGCGGATAGGTCTTTGCCGTTCCAGGTTACCGGGGCGGAGGTGCTGTTGCCGCGAACGGGGTCGCAGTCGTCCAGGCCGAAGCCTTCGTAGCGGTAGCTGTAGCCGCGCTCCTGATAGTAGTAATCGGCGTGCTCGCCCAACGGCGGGTGGCGGCAGACTTCCACGCGGAGGCGCGCGTCGCGGTAGGGCACGTCGTCCAGCGCCACGTTCAGGCGCAGGTTGTTGCCTTCAACGAGCAGTTCACGGGTGAGGAGATAGCCGGTGCGCTCGCCGGCGCGCTGCGCGACGAAGCGGTCTTTCGTCATGATGGCCAACCCGCCGCCGCCGCGCCCTTCACGGCGGCTGGAATTGACCTCGTATTGCCCCATGTTGTAGCCGGAGTAGTAGAGGAGCAGCTTGTCGCCGCTGGGGACGGGCGCGCCGCAGGGGATGATGGTCTCGTCCCAGGCGCCCTCGCCGCCGCCGGGAAGAAAATCCTCGCGCTCGTGAAAGCGCTCCCAGTGCACGCCGTCGCTGCTGGAGGCCAGCCGGGCGTGCCAGCGGGCCGGGCCGTCGCCATCCATGGCGGCGTAGAGCATGATGAAATGGCTGCCGCGGCGGAAGACGGTGATGTGGTCGATGTCGGGCAGATCGCGCTCATCGGGGCAGAGTATGATGCGGGGATATGACCAGTGCGCAAAGTCGCTGCTCGCCATCACCGCCACGCGGCGGCGGTGGTGGCGGTTTTCCGTCATATCGCGCCCGGAGGAATAGAGCGGCGGGCGGCAGTAGAGCAGCCAGCGCTTGCGCGCCGGATCATACACCACCTGGTTGGCGCAATCGCTGTGATGATCGAGGATCGACCGCTCGCCGCGCAGTGTCCAGTGAATTCCATCGGGCGAAGTGATAAGGTTGGGCTCGGTATTCACTTCGCCGCCGTGCCGGAGGTCGGGCCGGCCATCGAGACCGATCATCTTGAAGCGCCGCTCCGGGTCCGCCTCCTCCTCGTCGCGGAACACCTGGCCGGGGGCGAATATCCACTTGTTCGAGGCCGGATCTGGGCAGGCGCCGGGGTAAACGATGTTCGTGCGGCGATGCGGACCGATGGGGAACAGGTCGAGGAGCGGTTTTTCCCAATGCGCGCCGTCGTCGCTTTCCGCGTGCGCCAGATAGTAGACGTAGCCGCCGTAAGTATAGTTGCTGTAGTCGCAGCAGGTATACCACATCCGGTACTTCTCGCGCTCCGGGTCCCATACCACCAGCGGCGCCTGCACTGAGTCCCCTTCCCACGGCTTGTCGCGCAGCAGAATCGGGTTGTGCTCGTATTTGGCGGGCCTGCAGAGCACGCGCCGCAGGTGGATGCGATCTTCCACCAGCACATCATCCAGCAGCAACTGCGGTTCGGCGCCGATCCGCAAGGGTTCGCCTTCGATATATCGCATTGTGACCATGGGTTGTCTCCCCCAGCGTTCGGGACTGTCCCTGAATTTATTTAATTCGTGAAAAGGCAGTAATAAACCTGCCCCGCGGGAAGGTAGAAGATCGCTATTCGCGAATTGTAGCGGCTGAAAAGCAAAGCACGAACGCCGGCGATGGCTATTTGAACGCCGGAGAGAAACGGGAGGTGCGCATGATTACGGCTGTCTCTCGATGTTGTATGGCGGCGCTGCTGCTGATATCAGCGGGCTTCGCACTGGCCGTTCCTGAGTTCCCCGCGTATCGTGATCTGGCTATTTACACCACCAGTGCGCCGGATAAGGTCAATCCGGATAAGATCATCGCCCGGACGCAGTTCGTGAACCGGGGGAAGCATGTGCTGCGACTCTCCGCCCGGTTGAAGGCCGCGCAGACGCTCGGTTTCAAAGGCGCAAAGTACTCGGCGCGTGTGCAGCCGGGGCAGACCGCCGAGTGGACGTGGATGTTTATCGCCCCGGCGGGCTTCACGCGGGAAGTGCTGGCGGGCGAGATCGCGCTGAATGGCCGCCCTGAGCGCGATCTTTACATCACCGTGCTGGAGGCAGATCCGCCGGATATCGATGAACGGGGCATCGAGAAAATCACCGAGCGGGCACGGGTAGTTGCCACCTTCGCACCGCGGCAGCGGGAGAGTGTGCTGGCGCAGATCGCCTGGATGAACGCCGACCCTCCGAAACCGGTGCTGACGCTGGCTGCCGCCGGAAAGACGGAATACGCTATCCTGACCGACGCGCTGCCCGCTCCGCCGGAGGGGCAAGACGCACTGGACTACTGGCGGGCGTTCGCCGCCCTCACTGTTTCGCAGCGGAACCTGGTCAATGCGTTGGATGATCTGTGCCGCGTTGTGCGCCTCCAAACGGACGCCGTGCTGCCTATCTGCGCCTCGACGGACGGACCGGCGATCGTCCTGCGCACCGCTGACCCCGGCTCGGTGGCGGAGGGCCTGCACGACGCCTATCACCTGCGCACCACCGGCGGGAATGTCGTCATCGAGGCGAACGCGCCGGACGGCCTGCGCAACGGCGTTTACGGCCTGCTCACCGACCACCTGGGCTGCCACTGGTTCATGCCGGGAGAGCTGGGCGAGGAGATCGGCATCCCCGCGGACCGCACCGCGCGCCTGCCCGCGCTGGACGAGGTCCGCGGCTCGAAGTGGTATTCTTCCAACGGCGCGAGTTGGGGGGTGCCTCCCGAGTGGAACCTGCGCAACCGCGCCATCATCAATCAAGGTCGCCTGACCTTCGGTCACGCGTGGTTTAACTACATCAATGCAAATGAATTTCCGTATGACAAATTCCCTAAATATTACGCGCGTGACCGCGAGGGCCATATCCGCTTTTTCGGCGCCTCGTATACCAATTTCTGTTCAACCGAGCCGGAGGTTATCGAGATTGTCGCCCGCAAGGTCAACGACTACTTCCGCGCCAATCCCGACGCCATCGTCGCCTCGCTGGATCCGAACGACACCGCGCCGATGTGCCTGTGCGACCGGTGTCTCGCGCTGGACAAGCAATACGGCCAGATGAAAGATGATGGCACCGAGGTTGCAGACCGCCTGCTGCACTTCTCGAAAGAGATTTACGATCGGCTGGAACCGCAATTCAAGGACCGCTACCTCGGCATTCTTATCTACGGCTTCCAGATGGCCCCTCCCGTCAGCGCGAAGGCGCATCCGCATCTCGTGGGATTGATTTGCGACACTTACGATCGTACGCGCCCGTGGAACGACCCCTCCAGCACACGGAACCAGGAGTTCCGCCGGCATATCGTCGCGTGGGGCAGCCAGCTCTCACAGTTCGGTTACTACGAATATCTCGGCAACGTCGATATTTTCGGCCCCTGGGCGATCGTGCATAAGATACGCGAGGACATGCCCGCCTTCCACGAGCTGGGTGGCACTTTCCTCTTCCCGGAGGCGCAGGCGTTCTTCGCCACGCAGGGGATGAACCACTATATCGCCAACCGGCTTGCCTGGGATCTGGATGCTGACGTGGACCTGCTGCTGGAGGAGTTCTTCACCAGCTATTACGGTCCGGCTGTCGAGCCTATGCGCAACTACTGGCTGACCGCCGAACGACTCTACGCTCTCGAACGGCCGGCCGTCTGGCCGGATCGGCAGGTCTTCGCGCGCGTAGATTCTTTGATAGAGCTGGACGGTTATCTACAGCAAGCGGCCCGCATCGTCGCCGCGCTGCCCCCGTCTCAGCAGCGCTTTGCCGACCGCGTGCAATTCACGCGCGACGGTCTGGAATATTGGCGCCTGTTGGCCGCTTATCAGCAGTGCAAACCTTCCGTGAACCACACCGCTGCGCTCGCTTTTCTCCGCCAGCACGGTTCCCGCATGGACGAACTCGCCCGCAAATACAATCCCGCCGGCGCCTACTGGCCCCCGCTGGCGCCGTCCTGGTTGATGGCTGTCCATAACGTCGATGCCCTACTGGCAAGTCATCGAGAGGCACTTAAAAGTGCAGGAGAGTAACCGGTGTTTCCGAATTAATGGGTAACGGTTGAACATCAGGCCACGATATAGCGTATAGAGAGGCTGATGCGATGGACAATACTGTTGCAGATCCTCGATCGTTCCGTGGTCGAAGTATTTGCCAACGGGCGTCTTTGCCTGACCAAGCGAGTCTATCTGTCCCGATCCGACAGTCTCGGGTTATGCCTGTTCGCCGAGGGGGGCAGCGCGACGGTTCACTCGGTGGATGCCTGGGAGATGGCGCCGATCTGGCCGGTGAAGGACAACAGCGGCATTTAATATGGCAATAGCTATCAACGAACGCATCTGGCGATGCTACTACGAACGCTGGGTAATCAGACGAACGCTGGAATCGAAAGGGAGGCTTTATATGGTTATGGGTGTCTGTCGATCGTACATGATTGCATTGCTGCTGGGATTAGCGAGCCTTGCACCGGCGACACCCTCGTTTATCGCCTATCGCAACCTGGCGGTTTACACCACCAGCACTCCGGACGTTGCCAACCCGGCGAAGATCATCGCCAGCACGCAATTTGTGAACCGGGGGAAGCAGGTGCTGCGGATTTCCGCCCGACTGCGGCGCGCGGAAAAGCTCGGTTTCCAGGGGGCTTCCTATTCGACGCGCCTGCGACCGGGGCAGACGGCGGTCTGGACATGGAATTTTACCGCGCCGGAGGGTTTCGCGCGGGAGGTGCTGGCCGGCGATATTTCGCTGGAGGGCCGGCCCGAGCGCGACCTATTCCTAACTGTGCTGGGGACGGACCCGGCCGGTATCAATGCTAATAACCTAGAATTGATTACCGAGCGGGCGCGGGTAGTGGCAACTTATGCTCCACGGAAGCGCGAGAGCGTGCTGGCGCAGCTCGCTATAATGAACGCCGACCCTCCGAAGCCGGTGCTGACGCTGGCCGCCGCCGGGAAGACGGAATACGCCATCCTGACAGACGCGCTGCCAGCCCCGCCGGAGGGGCAAGACGCGCTGGAGTATTGGCGGGCGCTGACCACGCTAACCCCCTCACAGCGGGACCTGGTTGAGGCAGTGGATGATCTACGCCGCGCCGTGCGGCTGAAAACGGATGCCATACTGCCCATTCGCGCGATGGCGGACGGGCCGGCGATCATTCTCCGCCAGGCGGACCCCGGCCCGGCGGCAAACGGGCTGCAGGACGCTTACCGCCTGCGCACCGCCGGCGGGAACGTCGTCATCGAGGCAAACGGTCCGGATGGCCTGCGCAACGGCGTTTACGGCCTGCTGACCGACCACCTGAATTGCCACTGGTTCATGCCCGGGCAGCTCGGTGAAGAAATCGGTATCCCGGCCGACCGCGCGGCGCGCCTGCCCGCGCTGGATGAAGTGCGCGGCTCGAAATGGTTTTCCGCCAACGGAGCAAGCTGGACGCTGCCGCCACAATGGAACCTGCGCAACCGCGCCATCGTCAATCGCGGGCGGGTGAATTTCGGCCACGCCTGGAATAACTATATCAATGCAAAGGAATTTCCCTACGAGAAATACCCGCATTATTACGCGCGCGACCGCCAGGGTAATATCCGCTTTTTCGACCTTCCGGCCATCTCCTCGACCAATTTTTGCTCGACCGAGCCGGAGGTAATCGAAATTGTTGCCCGCAAGGTCAACGCCTTCTTCCGCGATAATCCCGATGCCGTCGTCGCTTCGCTGGATCCGAATGACTCCGCGCCGATGTGCCTGTGCGACCGGTGTCTCGCGCTGGACAAACAATACGGCCAGACGCGCGAGGATGGCGAAGAGGTTGCCGACCGCCTGCTGCATTTCTCGCGGGAGATTTACGACCGATTGGAGCCGCAATTCAAGGACCGTTACCTGGGCATCCTTATCTATCAATACCAGAAAGCACCCCCGATCAGCGCGAAGGGCCATCCGCATCACGTGGGCCTGATCTGCGACGGCTACGACCACACGCGCCCGTGGAGCGACCCCACCAGTGAGCGGAACCGGACGTTCCACCGGCAGCTCATCGCCTGGGGAAGCAGCATTTCGCAGATGGGTTATTACGAATATGTAGGTAACGAGCAATTCTGGGGACCGTGGGCGCTGGTGAACAAGCTGCGCGAGGACATGCCCGCCTTCTACGAGCTGGGCGGCACATTCCTGGTGCCGGAAGCACAGCCGTTCTTCGCCACGCAGGTACTGAACCACTATGTAACGGTGCGGCTGACGTGGGACCTGGACGCCGACGTGGACCTGCTGCTGGAGGAGTTTTTCACGCGATTTTACGGCCCGGCGGCAGTGCCGATGCGGAACTACTGGTTGGCTCTCGAGCGGCTTTATAACCTGCAGCGACCCGGATTCATGGAACGGCGGGCCGGCATCACGCCGGATGCGAGCCTCTTCACGCCGGACGTCTGGGCGGAGCTGGATGACTATCTGCGGAAGGCCGACAAGGTCGCCGCCGGACTGCCGCCGGCGCAACGGCGCTTCGCCGACCGCGTGCAGTTCGCGCGCGATGGGTTGGAGTATACGCGCCTGGTGATGGAATACCGGTGGGAGCATCAGTTCAAGCCGCCGAACCACGCCGCGTCGATCGCGTTCCTGACACAGCACGGACCCCGCATGGCGGAGATCGCCAATAAATACCCGGCCGGCGATCTCTACTGGCCGCCGCTTGCGCCGGGGTGGGCGCTCAGCACGTATAATGTCGAGGCGCTGCTGGAAAGGCACCGACAGGCATTGAAAGCGCCCTGATCGGGATTATTCCACCAATCGTCCGCTGGATGCGGTTATCGTCATGAATTGAATTTGCTGAAGGGAACATGGCATTTTTCTCGAATGGTAACCGGACGGAGGTATTCGCATGATTACCCTATCATTGGCCGCGGGCAGAGCGTGCCTGCTGGCTTTCCTGCTGGTATTGGCGGGCTTCGCACTGGCGGCGCCCGAGTTCCCCGCATATCGTGACCTGGCGGTTTACACCACCAGCGCGCCGGACCAGGCGCGGGCGGACAGGATCATCGCCCGCACGCAATTTGTGAACCGGGGTAAGCAGGCGCTGCGTCTCTCCGCCCGGTTGAAGGCCGCGAAGACGCTCGGTTTCAAAGGCGCAAAATATTCGGCGAGCGTGCAGCCGGGGGAGACGGTCGAATGGACGTGGAGCTTCACCGCGCCGGATGACTTCACGAAAGAGGTATTGAGCGGCGAGGTGACGCTGAACGGACGGCCCGAACGCGACCTGCTGCTCTCCGTGGTGGGTGCGGACCCGGCGGATTTCGACAGCAGATACGTCGAGAAGATTACCGACCGAGCGAGCGTGACGGCTACCTTTGCCCCGCGGAAGCGAATAAGCGTGCAGGCGCAATTGGCGGCAATGAAAGCCACGGCTCCGAAGCCCGTGTTGACGCTGGCGGCGGCGGGGAAGACGGAATACACCGTATTGGTGGACGCGCTGCCCGCGCCGCCGGCGGGACGAGACGGACTGGCATACTGGCAGGAGCAAAGCACGCTGACACTGCCGCAGCGCGACCTGCTGAACGCGCTGGATGATCTTCGCCACGCCATATGGCTGCAGACGGATGCCGTGCTGCCCTTCGGCGCGACGGCGGATGGGCCGGCAATCATCCTGCGCACGGCGGATCTCGGACCGGCGGCGGAGGGGCTGCAGGATGCTTATCGGCTGCGCACCGCGGCAGGCGGGAACATCGTCATCGAAGCGAATACGCCGGACGGCCTGCGCAACGGGGTTTACGGCCTGCTTACCGACCATCTCGACTGCCACTGGTTCATGCCGGGAGAACTCGGCGAAGAGATCGGCATCCCGGCGGACAGGACCACATGCCTGCCCGCGCTGGACGAAGTGCGGGGATCGAAATGGTTTGCCGGGTCGGGCAGCCAGCGCAACCGGGCGCAGGTCAACCGCTCGCGCTTGAGCTTCGGCCACGCCTGGTTCACTTATATTAAATCCAACGAATTTCCTTACGACAAATTCCCGGACTACTACGCTAAGGACCGTGAGGGAAAGTTGCGCATTAGAGATACCGGGGCGACCTTCACCAACTTCTGCTCGACCAATCCGGAAGTGCTGGATATCGTGGCAAAGAAGATAAACGCCGCATTCGCCGCCAATCCGGATGCCATCATCGCTTCGCTGGACCCCAATGATTATGCCCCGATGTGCCTGTGCGACCGCTGCCTGGCGCTGGACAGGCAGTATGGCCAGATGAAGGAGGATGGCACCGAGGTTTCCGACCGGATGTTGCATTTTTCGCGGGAGATTTACGACCGGCTGGAGCCGCGCTTCAAGGACCGCTACCTGGGCATCCTCATCTACGGCTACCAGATGAAGCCTCCCATCAGCGCGAAGGCGCACCCGCACCACGTGGGGCTGATCTGCGACATGTTCTGGACTTACGACCACAGCCGCCCCTGGGACGATCCCACCAGCCCACGGAACCGGGTATTCAAGCAGGAGCTCCTCGCCTGGGGGAGCCAGCTCAAGCAATTCGGTTATTACGAATACATCGGAAACGCCGAGTTTTACGGCCCGTGGGGGCTGGTCTATAAGATTCGCGAAGACTTGCCCGCCTTCCACGAGCTGGGCGGCACTTACCTGCAGCCGGAGGGGCAGGCGTTCTTCGCCACGCAGGGACTGACCTTCTACATCAACGAGCGGCTGACATGGGACCTGGATGCCGACGTGGATCTGCTGATGGAGGAGTTTTTCAACCGCTTCTACGGTCCGGCGGCGGAACCGATGCGCGAATACTGGATGGCGGTCGAGCGGCTGTATAACCTGGAGCGGCCCGGCAGCCGGCTGGAGCGGCGCATCCTCCCCCGAAACGAGGACTGGGCGGCGCTGGACGCCTACCTGCGGCAAGCCCAGCACATCACCGCCGCGCTGCCGGCCAAGGATAAGCGCTTCGCCGACCGCGTGCAGTTCGCCCGCGACGGGCTGGAATACGGGCGACTGACCGCGCAATACCAGCGGGAATTCCAGCACCAGCGGGCGGATCATGCCAAAGCGATCGAGTTTCTGCGGCAGAACGGGCCGGCGATCAAGGAGATTGCCAAAAAATACCCGTCCGGCGACGCCTACTGGCCCCCGCTGGCGCCGGGATGGGCGCTCAGCTCGTTCAACGTCGATCAAATGCTGGAGGGGCATGAAAAAGCGCTGAAGGAAGCCGCGGTGCGATAGCAGGACGGCAGGTTCTTAACGCGAAACTCGCTTTGAAAAATGATTGAAATGATGAATTTATCATTTCAATCTATTAACATCATTTCAATCATTTTTCAAGCGAGTTCTTATTTCAGGAACATGGGTGTAAGCGATTCCGTGGGTATCTTCCCAGGCGCGGGCTTTGCTTATCGAGAAGTTATCCCGGACGAACTCGCCGGCGGTCATCCCGCCAGCTACAAACTCGTCATTTACCGCCATTATTACGCAGGGGATAAATAAACTGTCGGATGCAATGGCCGCGGAGACGCGCCGGTGGCCGTCGTAAATAAAATAGTTGTCGTCGGATTTCACGATAATTACCGGCAAATCGGCGTCATATTTCCGACGAATAATCGCTTGATTTTCACGATCATCTATGGTCTTTGTCGGAAAGAGTCTCTTCGGGTTGAACCACGCTTTCACAGTCAACGTGGAAGATCGCCAATCATTATACGCCTCGATAATTTTTCCGGCCACTTCATCCGGGTTCGCGAAAGTGGTATCGACGATAACGGAATAATTCCGCGGGTCGTCGATCTCGATATCATATAACAATTTGAATCGTAGTTTTTCGGATGCTCTTCGTTGGGTCAATTGATCGCATGCTTCTTCGAGGGATGAATATTGTTCTTCCTCTCCTCGATATGCGGAGAGAATGCGGGAAGAAGCGGTCATAGGATCGACGGTCAGATATACCTTGAACGAGTCGGGAACGAAATGCCAGGCCAATCTGGAATCGATTATAATGCGCGAGTTATTCTCTGCTAATTTTACGACACCCGCATCGATTTCACGATCTATTTCCGGGTGATCTTCCGTGAATTTATTCAGCTCCAGGCTGGTCATGCCTTTTTCGCGCGCCAGGTTTCGCTGCAGGTCGCCGGTGCTGAATTTCCGATAATTCAGGGATTCCGCCAGGATGGCGGAAACCGTACTCTTCCCGCTGCCCAGATCGCCGGTAATCGTGATGATAGATCGCCTGTCGCTCATATCAACCGACTATAGCAGATTTCCCCGGCTTTGGACATAATGCCGTGCTTCTGCTATCGTATACCATCAACCACACCGGAGAGAGTGCAAATGCCTGATTACCGATCGACCGTCGATCTGCCCCGCTACCTCGACCCGTCCGTTAAGCTGGCGGTGGAGGGAATAGACCTGGAGCAGCCGATGAACGCCATCCTGGTCACCGACGAGACGATTCCCATTCTGTATGGGCCGGATTATTCGCCCACGCGCCTCCGCTATATTCCCGGATCGCGCCCGATGCTCGAAGAGGTAGCCGGCAGCTTGAAGGGAGACACGTCCCGCGAGCGCGCGGACGCCGCCATGGCATGGATAATCGAACACGTGCCGCATCCGTATATGAACGGATTCGTGGCGAAGAACCGCGCGCTGACCGAGGAAGAGCTGATCGCATCCGGCGCCGGCTGGTGCAACGAGCAGGCGCGCATCTTCATCGCGCTGTGCGAAGTGATGGGCATTCCGGGCCGGATGTGCTTCCTCTCGCACGTGAACGGCCTCTGCGGCCATGCGACCGCCGAAGCATTTGTTGAAGGCAAATGGGCGTGGTACGATCCGACCTTTGGCGTGCGCGTCGAGCTGCCGGACGGCACGCTGGGCACCTCCGCCGAGCTGTCGGGGCCATACCGCGCACTGGCGCACGCGGCCTACCGGCCCGTGCTGACCGAGTGTTACCCCCGTTTACTGCCCTACGTTGAAAATGAGACCGGCTGGAAGGCAGCGGAGCGCATGACCATCGATGAAGGCGGGGACCTGCTGCATACCATCGGGATCGCCAATTATGTGATCGACGGGGTGGAGGTCGTTCGCTGATCGGTGGTTGTCCTGTCGTAGAAAGAGAATAAGCATGATCATCGCTACCGACGAGCAAACGGGCCGGCAAGTAAGGCAGTTGACATCGTACCCCGAAGGCGCGAATGTGCCGTATTTCCGGTTATCGCGCAGGTGTGCGCGGTGGCGCTGGAGTTGTAGGCAGACAGCATTGCATAAAAAATTCAAAATAATGATTGTCAGTTGATTACAGGCGGTATTTCCTGGTGCCGCCTGGCAGTCACGGTGTTTTGCGCAATCCGACCTGGCTCTCGCGCCGGCCGGGCGGGAATCCGGCCTTCCTTATACGCCTGATACCGCCGCTCTGCTTCTTCTGCCCATAGGCGTTCAAGCTCGGTATCATCGAGTTCGTCCAGACTCGCAATCAAACGCTCGACCAAGGACGCGCGTTCCCAACCAGGCCATCATATTCAGCGCGGTCATACCGGGATTGTGCCAGGGGTCGCCGTTACAGCCGCTCATCTCCATGTCGAAGCAGTTGATGCGGTAGTTATGCTCGCGCCACCAGTCGGCCATCGCCGGTAGCAGGTAGTCAATGCGCTCGCGCGTCTCCTTGGAAGCGATCTCCCGGTAGTTCCACATCGGCATCAATGAAAAGATCTGCGAGCGGCACTCCGCCGGTATACTTGTCTATCCTGTTTACAACCGGTCCACTCATCACTCGCCACACAAAGAAAGATTTTCACAAAGTTTATGCAAACCGGCAGGAAGTGCGCGCGCTCAGCGTTAAAAAATAAAAGGGAAGTTCGCCGCGCGAGTGCCGAATGGCCGGCGGCGTGCATATATTCAAGGTATGTCTCGTTTCCAGGTGCTGTGGGCATTGCTTAGGCCGTTGCGGGGACGCCTGCTGCTGGCCATCATACTGACGACGACCTTTACCGTCTTTTCGCTGGTGCCGCCGCTGCTCATGCGGTTTCTGATGGACCGGGTGGTGGCGCCGAAGCAGTGGGGCTTGCTCCCGCTGGCCATCCTGCTGATTGTAGCGGTGCCCATCTGGAACGCCTATTTCGCCATGATGCAGCGGCTTATCATCGGCTCGCTCGGGCAGCGGGTGGTAGCCGACCTGCGCATCAAGCTCTTCCGCACGGTGCTCGATTTGAGCATGCGCTATCACGGCGAAAACGGCGCGGGCATGATCATGAGCCGGCTGATGGGCGATGTCGGCGTGGTGCAGCGCATGGTCACCGGCGAAACACTCGGCATAGTCAGCAGTCTGGTCGCGCTGGTATTCTGCTCTGCCCTGGTCGTCTCCATCAACTGGCAGCTCTCCCTCATCATGGCGGGGATGATTGCTTTCTACGTCATCAATTATCACCGCTTTTCGGGCCGCATCCGCGCCGCCAACCTGGAGCTGCGCGAGCTGATGGATGACGTGACCGGACAGTTGCAGGAGCGCATAGCCGGCGTGAAGCTGGTGAAGATCTACTGCCGCGAGAAGGACGAGACGGATGCCTTCCTCGTCTCCACCGAGAGCGCGCTGCGCTTCGGCATGCGCAGCCAATTGCTCGCCGTATCGCTTTCCGCCTCCGCGCGGTTGATCAGCAATCTCGGCTCCACCCTCATCTGGTGCGGCTCCGGCTGGTTCGTGCTGCAGGGACAGATGACCTACGGCTCGCTGCTTGCCCTCAACGCTTATGTCAGTGGCGCGGTCAGCCCCGCCGTCAACCTGACCACGGTGGCCGGCAATCTGGTGGAAGCGCTCGCCAGCCTGGACCGCGTCATCGAGATTCTGCGCCAGCCCATCGACATCGCCGACCGCCCGGGCGCCCGCGAGCTGCCCGCCCCGGCGCGCGGAGAGCTCGAGCTGAAGAAGATTTTCTTCTCTTACAAGCCGGGTGAGCCGCTCTTTCAGGGCCTGAGCCTGCATATCCCCGCCGGGAAAATGACCGCGCTGGTGGGGCACACCGGCTGCGGCAAGACCACCATCACCAGCCTGCTGACGCGGATGTGGGATGTACAGGGCGGGGCGATCGAGCTGGACGGCGCCGATATCCGCGAGCTGACGCAGCGTTGCCTGCGCAAGCAGATCGCCGTGGTGCCGCAGGAGCCGGTGGTCTTCGAGGGCACGGTATTCGAGAATATCGCCTACGCGCACCCGGATGCCACTTTGGAAGAGGTGGAGGAGGCCGCGCGCGCCGCGCAGATTCACGACTTCATCGTCCGGCAGCCGGAGGGTTACCGGAGCGCGCTGGGCAAAGGCGGCATCACCATGTCGGTGGGGCAGAAGCAGCGGCTGACCATCGCCCGCGCCATCCTCAACAAGCCGGCGGTCATCATCATGGACGAGGCGACCAGCTCGCTGGATACCGAATCCGAGCTGACCATTCAGGAAGCGATGAAGACGGTGCTGCGCGGGCGCACCAGCGTGGTGGTCGCCCATCGCCTGTCCACTATCGTCGAAGCCGACCGGATCGTGGTGATGGATCACGGGGAAATCATCGAGCTGGGGACTCATCAGGAATTGATGGAAATCGAGGACGGCCACTACCGGCAGCTCTACGAGGAGCTGCGCGGGAAGCAGCGGGAGGAGGTGGCCGATGCCTAAGTCGCCAACCCCCGGACAGCGCCGGCTGGAAATGGCGCTGGAGCTGTACCGCGACAGGGAGGAGCGCCCCAAGGCCGAGCGGCGGCAACTGCTGCGGCTATGGCGCGAATTCGTTTACCCGCTGCGCTGGTATCTGCTGCTGGCCATCGTGCTGAGCCTGGTCTTCTCGCTGCAGAGCTACGTCTGGGCATTCACCGCGAAGATCATGGTGGACGATATCCTGCGCATCGGCCGGGACAATGCGCCCACCGAGCCCAGGCACTACCAGTGGCTGCTCTGGCTGCTCATCGGGCAGGCATCGCTGCAGGCCATCATCATCGCCGATCTGTGGGGGTACAACTATTTCATCACGCTGGTGGGCCAACGCGTGGTGTTCAACCTGCGCAAGGTGCTGCACGAGAACCTGCAGCGCCTGCCGCTGTCCTTTTTCGACCGCACGCAGACGGGGCGCCTGCTCAGCATCGTGCTGGACGACGTATCCACCGTGCAGCAGACTATCGGCGGCACCGCGGTGCAGTTCTGCAACCACGTGGGCAGCATCCTGGTGGGCATCGTCATCATTAGCGTAATCAATTGGAAGCTGGCGCTCATCGTGCTGCTTGCACTGCCCTTTTACGTCTTCAACTACCGGCATTTCAGGCCGCGGTTGCGCGACACCATGCGGGCCAGCCGCCGCGCCACCGCCATCCTCTACGCCCGCGTGGAGGAGCGCGTCACCGCTATTAAAACAGTGAAGCTGTTCGGGCGCGAGTCGGCGGAGACGCACAAGTTCGTCATGTTCGTCGGTAACCTTTCTCGCCTGGTGATGTATCGCATCCGGCTGAGTAGCTGGCTGAACGCCTTCGCCACCACCGTCAGCTCGGTGGCCACCGGCGCCGTGCTCTATTTCGGCTTGCAGGCGATGCGGCAGGGCGATATGTCGCTGGGCAGCGTGATGATGTTCTACACCAGCGCGGGTCTGCTCTTCAGCCCGGCGGTGGCGTTGAGCGACCTGGCGGTACAGATGCAGCAGATCAGCGTGGTAATGCGCCGCGTCTTCGACCTGATGGAGGCGGAGCCGGAGCCGCCCGACCGCCCGGATGCCATCGCGCTGCCGCGCGCCAGCGGCCACATCGCCTTCCGCGGCGTGACCTTCGCGTACCCGAATGACGAGCATCCTACGGTGCGCGGCGTGACCTTCACCGTGAAGGCCGGCAAGCGCGTGGCGGTGATGGGACCCAGCGGCGGAGGGAAGAGCACGCTGCTCTACCTCCTCATGCGCTTCTACGATCCGGATGAAGGTTCGATCGAGCTGGACGGGCACGACCTGCGCGAGCTGAAGCTGCTGAGTCTGCGCGACCGCGTGACGCTGGTGATGCAGGAGCCGGTGATCTTCAGCGGCACGGTGGCGGAGAATATCCGCTACGGCCGGCTGGAAGCGAGCGCCGCCGAGGTGCGGCGGGCGGCAAAGGACGCCGACCTGCACCAGTTCATCCAGACGCTGCCCGACGGCTACGAGACGGTGGTGGGCGAACGCGGCATGACGCTCTCCGGCGGGCAGCGCCAGCGACTGGCCCTCGCCGCCAGCTTCCTCAGCCAGCCCAGCGTGCTGCTGCTGGACGACACCACCAGCGCGCTGGACCCGGTCACCGAGGCGCGCATCCGCAAGACGCTGGATCACCTGATGGAAGGCCGCACCTGCTTCATCGTCACCCACCGCGTCTCCACCGCGCTTGGCTGCGACCTGGCGCTGGTGCTGGAGGACGGCCAGGTCTCCCAGTTCGGCCCGCCCCACGACCTGCTCCACCGCGAAGGCCTTTTCCGGCGGATATACGAGCAGCAGCAGCGGGAGAGCGTGGACACGATAGCCTGACGAGCCTGCAAGGCTCGTATTCGCCAGCCAGGGCAAGGTTGCCTCGCCAGTTCGAGGGGGGACTGTTACCTATTTTCCCCCGGCTTCCAGTTTTGCTCACGACTCTCTACTCGTCTTACACAACCTGTGCCGTGTCGAGTTATAAACGGAAAATGCGTGACTGTACCCCCGGGTGAACTATCCATGGACATAGCCGACAAATCGTCACGGCACCGTTTCGTAGCAGGTTATGCAGAGAAAAAGTTTCGAAAAGTCGCAAACGCCTGGATAAGACCGATCGGTCCGATCGGTCGGATCGGTCCGATTTATTGATGCAAGTTCCCCCCCAAAAAAATACCAATAATCTTACCGGTATGCTTGCCATGCGCTTGACCTGACAACTGTCCAGGACTATGATGTCATCTGGTAATACAGGCATTATCCCAGGCTCAACATGACGACCCAGGGAGGACAGTTATGGGGATAGCTTTTTTATTGTTACTTACCGTGGCCTTGCTCATCATAGGCAGAGATGAGATGGATTCACGGGATTACCTAGGCATGGTGATTTTTCTGATCGTGTCATATTTCGTGATACTGGTTATCATGCGTAATCCATACCTTATAATGTTGCCGATTATACTGTTGGATATATGGTTGGTATTCAAGGCATTTGGTGGTGATATTCGTATTTGGCGTATTTAGCCAGCGGGTGTTAAGAAGCCGGAGGGTATATAGCATGGAATATTTTCGCATAAGAAGCGTTCGTAATATTGCAATCGCGTGGGCAACAGGTATTCTGGTCGAAATATTTGCATTTGGTTGTGTATGGATATTTCTTATTAATCCGGCAACTCAAATTGCTGAGAACTATCGAATATTCATCACTATTATCTGTTTATTGAATATACTGATATCCGGGCCTTTGTTGATACTCGACGGATTGACAAGATCAATCAAATTATCGAATGATGGAATTACCATGGTTTCTATCATAAATGTTCGCGCAAAATGGACATTATATTGGGATGATATCAGTGCAATAGATGTTGAATATAATCCAAAGGTTTCTTCTCAAATAAATAAGGTAGTTATAACAGGTTCTCCCAGAATAGGCAAATATGGCAGGAAGCCATGGTGGTTCAATCGGATATTCAGAAGAATAACAGTCACCGGAAGTATTCCTGACATCAATCAATTATTAATCTCACTTCATCATTATGCACCGAAGAAAAGATGAAAATCATCGTTTCTCCCACCATTCCAGCCATTTTTCCGCATCCTGACCGAAGTCCTGACCGGTTATCTCTTTAAGCGCTTCCGCGAAGGCTGATTGACATGCCGGGGCCGTGCTGCCGAGGGCGGCGATCAGCGGCGGGACGGCGCGCTTGTCTTTCAGCTTGCCCAGGCTTTGCGCGGCTTGAATGCGCAGCTCGCTCCAGGTGGAGGCGCCGCCTTCACGACTGAAGTCGGTTTGCGGGTCGCTGACGGCGGCGACCAGTGCGTCCAGCGCGCGGGGGTCGGGGTTGTTGACCAGCGCGAAGATGGCGCACCGTCTGATGCTGGGATTGCCGGACTTCGACCAGGCTACCAGGCTATCCACGATTTGAAGGAACAGCGCTGTAACCTGTTCGGCGTCGGGGCGTGTCATGCTGAACTGATCGTCGTTGAAACGATCGTCAGCCGTATAAGACGGCGGAAGTATTTCGGGTTGGGTAAAACCTGAAAGAGGAAGAAACAGCAGCGCGCTAAGCACGCCAAGAATCCTGAAGGTTCTCCAGTAAGCCATCGTATAACCTCCATCCTGCCGGTATTCGTCGAGAAAAGCGGGCCAACAGCGGCAACGACCCGTCCGGTTTGATATAAGTATACCATGACAACCGATATATTTCCTAGCTGGAGCAAAGTGATAAAGGCGACGGATCCCTTTACGTCATACCATCAAACTGTTAAGAAAAAGCGACGATGCGCAATGTATAGGATTACTGCTCCAGCGTGCGCAGTGAAGACAGCGACAGCGCCGGTTTGACCGGTTTGGATGCCTTCGTCATGGTATACGGCGAGTTGACGTGATGGACGCGGTAGTAGTAATCGCCGAAGTCGTCCGCGCCGAAGGTGGTGAATTTACAGGAGTAGGTATAACCGCCGTAGCAGCGGAACACCAGCCGCGCGTCGAACTCCTGGTCGCCGCCGTCGTCGTCCATGTCGATATAGGTCTCGTCGTCGAAGTCATTGGCGCCGCCCCACCAGGCGATGATGAGGGAATCCACTTCGGCGCTGATCATGTCGATGCAAATCCACCCGTCCTTCCGGGCGGTAAAATGGATAACGTCGGCATGCGCGCCGCTTTCCAGCGGGGTATCGAGGCTGGTGATGCTCTCATAGCCCTCGGCAAGAGTATTGTTGATGCCGCCGCTGCAGCCTGCCAGCCCGAGCAACAGCAGCGCCGCGGCGCCGGCCAGGGAAAGGAATGTGATATATCGCATGGACGTCCCTCCTGTCATGTATTATACGCCGACCGGCCTGTGTTGGTTTCATCCGTAGTGGGAAAATGCGAAGAAATCAGGTTGCCGGTAAATGTCATGTTCGCAAGCCGCGCGAATGCCCGCCAGACAATTATACCGTAGTGAAGTTCGGAGTTCGAAATTCAGTTTACGTTCTAGGCGCCACCGGACAGCAAGGCGCAAAGTGAAGGAGGAAGTGAGGGATAAGGGCTGTTTCTATATCCTCCTGTCACCAGTATCTCAACATCTTTTTGCAGAACAATCGTTTATACGTTAAGTTGAGCACGGCTAAAGTAGTTTCACGTGAAACAATTAGAAACGCTATCAAGATATAACAGTTATTATCTTGTAGTACTTCTAAAATTGAGACGCGGCAAACTTTGAGATCGTCCTGAAGGCGGGGTAGTAATACGTGAGCTTGCCAGGACTTCGGCAGGCAGGCTTGCCAGGACTACAAGAATGCCGATTACGAACGCGACAGCGAATACGGTGCGCATGGCAGTGTTCTCCTTTTAGCAGATCGAGAGTGCCGTTGCAGATAAAGTGTTATCGTAATCACCCAAATATAAATGATATAATAAGTATCCTTACTTGATAATTAGTTAAATTTAATATTAACCCGACTTTCCTAGTTATTCGTTTACGAAGGCGCTCTTCCCTCTAGTTTGTGCTCAATTTTCGTTCATCTACAGAAGGTATGACCTAATCATTGACTTCCTCTCCTTTCCTGCTTTAC
>Ga0172370_10001260_pt1 | contig 39226 bp, 33 predicted proteins | sample LakKiv5m_FD_114538 | JGI IMG/M metagenome (GOLD analysis project Ga0172370, IMG submission 114538) | Freshwater microbial communities from Kabuno Bay, South-Kivu, Congo - kab_022012_11.5m | ecosystem: Environmental > Aquatic > Freshwater > Lake | place: Democratic Republic of the Congo...
ATCGGATCGGGACTCGGCGCGGCCGCTGTCAATGAGTACCATTTTCCCGCCAAATACATTCCCATCACGTGTGCTTTTGCCGGGGAATACAAATCGCAGTCAAGTGGCTGAAGGCTCATACGATTTGAAAGCTGCCGCAGAAAAGAGTTTGTGTCCAAATCGGTGAGGCCGCGGATGGCGCGATTGTACGGCAAAATGAGCATCTGTTTATCAGGAAAAATGACGGAGAGGAAGTAATTGAATTCCTCCTCACCGCTGAATCGCGGCCGCTCCTTTCTCAATTGTAGACAAACCTTCGCTGCCGCCTCAGAGCGATGATGCCCATCGGCGATGTAAAGTGCAGCTACTCGTTCAAAAGCGCACTGGATTTTATGAATTAGCTCTTTGTCATCGATTACGTGAAAAACGTGACGTACACCATGGTCAGCGATAAAATCATATACGGGGTCTTTCCTAGTTCCCTGCTGCAGTAAGGCCGAAATGTCTGCCTGTTCGCGATAGCACAAGAAAACTGGGCCGGTCTGCGCGTTCAGTGCCAGCATTAACCGCGCCCGATCATCGACCTTGTCCGGCTGAGTATTCTCGTGCTTTTTGATGATCCCATCGAGATAAGTATCAACCGAAGCGCAAGCCACTAAGCCCAGTTGCTCATGCTCGCCCATGATTTGCCTGTAAGCATAAAAACAGGGTTTCTGATCCTGTTGGAGAACGCCGGAATCTTTCAGCCGTACCAGGTTCTCCGCTCCTTTGGCATAGACAGCCAGATCAAAGGGATCCAAGGACGGATCAAGATCGATCTCCGGTTTGGTCACATGCAGAATAGAGTACGGATTGCCTTTGGCGCGCTCGCGGGCTTGAGCGGAATCCAATACGTCATAAGGCAGTGCGGCGACCTTTTGTGCAAACTCCTTGCGCGGCCGCCAGCCGCGAAAGGGACAAATCAGGGGCATGAAAATGATCCTTTTTTCAAACAAAGGCAGTTCACGAAAAGTCGATTTTCCAGAGCAGACTCTACCCATCGTTCGTGAGAATGCGTGAGATCTCGCGGTAATTCCAATGGCCGGCTGGCCATCCGATAATGACGAAAAGCGCTATCTCCTCGCCGTAATCCAAACAGTCATTCCCTCGGAATCCTCCCTGGCAGAAGCACTAAATAGTGTCTGAACGAAAACACCCTTTCTGATTATTCCGAGCGAACGGAGTGAGTCGAGGAATCTGGTCAAAGCTTGTATAATTAAACGCCGTCAGATTTCTCACCCTGATGAGTCAGGGTTCGAAATGACACTATTTTGAGTTTTCGATCAAACACTAAATACAAGCAGGTTTCCGGTTCCCTGACCGGGGAAGATGCCTGAAGGCATGACCCTGTTCCTTCTGGCCGGCCGAGTGTTAATCGGGATGGAAGTTATCTTATTTTCACGGTAAAGCCTCTCACGCAATTGTAGCGAGAATCAGCGCAAAAGTCAAGTAAAGTCTGCATAATTTGGATTGCCTTTCATCTCATGATAGAGTAAATTAATCCGCGCCAAATTTAAGTCCGATGCGATATGAAAAACCTATTATCGAAAAAAGTAAGGCCAAAGATCCGACTATTCCGAACGGAGATGATCGTCGCATTGACGGTTATCTTGGGGCTGCTGTTATTTGCCTCCGCGGTTTTGGAGATTCGTGGTTCCCGCCGGGAGCTGAAGCATCTACTCCGTGAAGAAGGCCTGGCAATGATGTCGGCGCTGCAAAAGGGCACCAAGAACGCCATGCAGGCCTTTGATCTGGTCGAGGAGTTTTTAGCAGAAAAGCTGCTGAATGAGGCCCGTAACATCGAGCGGCTCGATTACCTCAATGCCTTGAATCAGCAAACCCTCTCGCAGATCGCCGACCAAAGCAACATTTTTCGCATCAACGTCTTTGACGCTGACGGCTCGCGGGTGCTGACGAATCGCAGCGGCGAAGGCGGCATGGGCCGTCAGCAGGCGCCTCGGACGCTGCTGCAGAGCATTATCCAAGAGGGGAACGATGAATTGGTCTTGGGATTTCGTCAAGGTCAATTCGGCTCGGGTAGTCGTTTTGCTGTGGCCAAGCGCCGGCGCAAAGGCGGTGCCATCGTCCTCAATATCGATGCCCAACACATGTTGGAGCTTCGCCGCAATATTGGCGCCGGCCGGTTCATTCAGGATATCGGCGCCAGCGAAGGCGTGAGCTATGTCGTTTTGCAGGATTCGACCGGCGTCCTTCTTGCCTCTCGGGGCGTAGAACTCACCAACTCTATCTCCGAGGACAAGTTTCTCCAAGGTGCCATGGACTCGGCCACAGCCTTCACCCGTTTTACCAGCTATCAGGACAAGGAAGTGTTCGAAATCGCCCAAGCCTTGCAGGTGGAGAACCATATTGTGGGACTCTTGCGCATCGGGTTGAGCACTCAGCATTTGCGCGAGGCGGAAAGAAGCGCCATGGGGCGGATTGCCTTGGTTTCCGTCCTCTTGCTCGGCATCGGCGTCTTGGTGGTGAACGTCGTCATGGGAGCGCAAAGCTATCGTAGTCTACGGCAGGAATATGAACGCATTGAGACCTATACCGGCAGCATCCTTTCCAACATGACTGAAGCCGTCGTTGCAGTTGACGGCGACGGCGTCGTTACTCTCTTTAATCGAGCCGCGGAGAAGTTGTTTGCCATACCTGCGGCCAAAGCGATTGGCTCGAACTGCGCCACGCTCTTACCGCTGCTTTGTCCTGTCTTTCAGCAAACACTGGAGAGCGGCATTGACCAGCCGGCGACGGAAATACTTTTTAAGAGTGGTATGCAGGATTTGGTTTTGCTGGTCAGCGTTGCCCATCTCCAAAGCCAAAATGGCCGGATCGATACGGCTTTTGCGGTCATTAAAAACCTAACCCAGCAGAAAAAGCTCGAGGCAAATTTGCGGCGCAAGGATCAGTTGACGGCCATGGGCAGCCTGGCGTTCGGCGTGGCGCACGAAATCCGCAATCCCCTCAATGCCATCAGCATGATTGCCCAGCGTTTTCAAAAGGAATTCGAGCCAAGAACAGACACCGAGGAGTTTCGTCGTCTTTCCATTACCATGTCGCACGAAACCCGGCGCATCAATGAAATCGTGCAACAGTTTTTGCAGTTTGCACGCCCGCCAAAGCTGAACAAGCAGAGGACCGATCTGTCACGGCTCGTGGCCTTGGTGGCCACATTGGTGGAGCCGGAGGCAAAGGAGAAAGGAATTCAAATAGAATCTCATTGCAGACCGGTGCCGGAGATTAGCGTGGATCGGGACAAGCTGCAGCAAGCCCTTCTCAACTTGGCGCAAAACTGCTTGCAGGCGTGTTCGACAGGACAAGAGATTATTTTTGCCTGCGAGCAACAAGATGAGAGCATTCGCATCATGGTGAGCGATACCGGTAAAGGAATCGCGGAAGAAAACTTGCCCAAGATTTTCAACCTATATTTCACCACCCGCGAAGAGGGAACCGGCCTAGGATTGAGCATTGTGCAGCAGATCGTTTCACAGCACAATGGCACTATCGAGGTCAAAAGTCAGGAAGGCGAAGGCTCCACATTCACCATCTCTTTGCCCATTTCGGAGTAAGCTATGCCCAAATATGCCATTTTGGTAGTTGACGACGAACAAGCTCAGCGGGAAGCCTTGGCCGGATTTTTGAAGAAGCAAGGCTATCACATACACGTCGCTGCTTCCGGTAAGCAAGCGTTGGAAATTATTCGAGAAAATGCCGTCGACTTGGTGCTTACGGATTTGCGCATGCCGGACTTGGATGGTGCGAAGGTGTTGCAGCGCACTAAGGAGATAAATCCCGAAATCGAAGTAATCGTGATGACAGCCTTTGGCAGCATCGAAGGTGCGACGCAGGCCATGAAGGATGGCGCGACCGATTTCGTCACTAAACCCATCGATTTGGAGCAATTGGAGCTGACGATTGCCAAAACTCTGGAGCGCAAGCAACTCGCCTCCGAGAATCGCCGTTTGCGCGAGCTGGTCGGGGAACGCCTGCAATTCGGGGCCATCATTACCACCAGCAGCGCAATGGAGCAGGCATTGAGTGTAGCTTCGCGGGCAGCAGGCAGCAAGGCGACCATACTCATAACGGGAGAAAGTGGAACCGGTAAGGAATTGGTTGCCAAAGCAATTCATCTTGCCAGTCCCCGTGCCGATGAGCCGTTTGTCGCCGTGAACATGGCGGCCCTGCCGGAAAATCTGGTGGAGAGCGAATTGTTCGGTCACGAGAAGGGCGCGTTCACCGGCGCGGACAAAGCCCGCAAAGGGCGCTTTGAGATGGCTAACGGCGGCACTTTATTCATCGACGAAGTGGGCGACGTGCCTGCCAGCACGCAGGTCAAATTGTTGCGGGTGCTGCAAGGACAGGAATTCGAGCGACTCGGCTCCTCACAGCCGATCAAAGTGGACGTGCGGGTGATCGCGGCAACCAATCGCCCATTGGAAGAGATGATCAAGACCGGCCAGTTTCGTGAGGATTTGTATTACCGGCTCAATGTGGTGAAAATTCATCTGCCGCCTTTGCGCGAGCGCCGTGCCGACATTCCGCTGCTGGCGCAGCACTTTATTCGCCGTTTTGCGAAACTGAACGATAAGAGCATTTCCGGCATCTCCAAAGAGGCGATGGATTTGTTGATCAAATACGCCTTGCCGGGAAACGTGCGCGAGCTGGAAAATATTGTCGAGCAGGCCGTGGTTCTGGCGCGTGAGGAGATGCTCACAACTTTCGACTTGCCCACTCACTTGCACGGTACGGCAAGCGAAAGTGCAGAGGCAAGCAAAAGCTCCGGGAGCTTTCAGCAACGGGTGGAGGCTTTTGAGAAGGACATCATCCGCCAAGCACTGCGGGAAGCAAACGGTGTGCAGACGAAAGCAGCGGCTTTGTTGGGAATGACGGAGCGGCATTTACGCTACAAGCTGCAAAAGTATGGGATGAAGTGAGTGATTCCGACTTGACCACAAGGTAGGCGAGAAAAGCAAATGCGGCATAAACGAGCAGACAATCAACTTGACATCTTTCGATTTTTTGACTATTCCATATTGAGATGGCTATGTGAGACTGTGAGTTTATCCATGTTCAAAAGTGCGCTAGGAAGTAAAAGCTTGTTATTGTCTGTGGTAGCCTGGAGGTAAGAATCTTATGATCATCAACGATATCCACGAAGAAGCGCTCAAACTGAGTGATCTGGAAAAAATCCGGCTCATCGAATTACTCATGGATGCCCTGGAACGCCCCAATCCGGCGGTTGAAGAGCTTTGGATACGGGAATCTGAGGAACGGTACAAAGCCTACAATGAAGGCAAGGTGAGCGGGATTCCTTTTGAAGAAATAGAGAGAAGGTACTCCAGATGAGAGTGACTCTCGTTCATCCCACTGATAAGGAATTGGAAGAAGCAATAAGCTACTATGAAGAACAGTTGGTTGGCTTGGGCGACAGTTGTATAAAGCGTTTACAGCTACTATCGAGCTTCTCAAGCAAACAACATTTGGTTGGAGAAAAGTCGGGGAAAATACGCGTAGGATAAACATAAAGAGGTTTCCCTATCCGATCCTTTATGTTATGTCGTCGATGGTGAAGAAATCTTGATAACCTGTATAGCTCACCAGCATAGAAATCCAAGATATTATCTTGGTAGAATTCTTTAAGATATACTCTCCGGAGGCTTTGGAGCCTCCAAAAGGCTTAACCTTTTTTCATGCCCTAATGTTATCTGCGCGGACAACATCCCGCCGGGCAAACACGGTGATGGCCAAGAAAAGCAAGGCCGCTCCGACAATGTAAACCGCGCTGCCCCAGGCAATAGCTTCGCTCATATTCTCGATCTCGCTGGGATGCCGCCCGTTTTTGGCCACATAGCCCACGAAGACGGGTCCGAGGGCGCCGCCGCTCCAGCCGACGGTGTTCATCATCCCGGCTGCGCTGGCGCGGGCACGCGGCTCGACCACATCGTACACCGAGGCAAAGATGTTGGAATCGTAGAACCCCTTGGTCAATCCGTAGCAAGTCATCGCTATAAGCAGCGTGCTGACGGTTGAGGTGGTGCCAACCAAAAACACAAATCCCGCCCCGACGGAAAGACCAAGCGCCTGTACCAGCATTCTTCCTCCGGCGAATCGCCGGGCGAACCGATCCGCCAGCATCCCGGCAATGGGAACGCTCAGTGCGCTCGCCAAGTGAATAAAGGCGCTCCCCGACAAGCCGGCGGCGGTGAGCTTGAAATGGAATTTTTCCACCAAAAAGGTCGGCGTCCAAGTCAGGAAGATGGTGGCGACAAAGTTCGCCCCCAGAAAAACCGTCATCAGCAAGATCGCCGTGGGTGTGCGAAAGATGGCGCGGGCAGTCTCCCTGACGGAAAGCGGCTTTTCGGTGACGATCCCATGTGCCGCCAGCGCGCTGGGCGTGGCTTCAGATTGACCGCGTCTCGGCTCGATCAAGAACTTGTACAGCAGCAAGGCCAGCACCATGCCGGTGCCACCGAAGAACCAAAAGCCGTAACGCCAGCCCAGTTGTTCGGCGAACCAGGCGCCAAGCCAGCTACCGGCGATAGTGCCAATGTAGACGCTCGACTGATGAAATGACAGAGCGCGCGAACGCGTATTCTTGCCATGATAATCGCTGACCAGCGACATCGAGGCTGGAAAGTAAAACGTCTCACCAAAGCCTTCTAATGCCCGCACGGTCACAAAGTGCCAGGGCCGGCTGCACCAACTGGTGGTCACGGTGACAAAGCTCCAAAACAAGCAGCCGCCGAGAATCAAATCCTTGCGCTTCACCCGGTCGCCGATGAATCCCGCGAAGGGTGCCCCAAAGGCGTACACCCACATGAAAGCCGAGCCGATCAGGCCAAGCTGGAATTTGTCAAAGCCGAATTCTTTTTGGAAAACGGGAAAAACAGAAAAAATGGATTGTCGATCCGCATAATTGAAAAAGCAAACGAACCACAGCATCCCCACTACCCACCATTTGTAGTTGGCCGATTGTTTCATGGTATCTCCAGACGGTACATGCGGCCATCGCACGCAAGAACAAAGCAGCTACTTTTTGCGCCCATCATACGAAATTGCCGGGTGCGGGTCAAGAGGTTTTTATCCAATTCCAACCCCGGAAGGGCCAAGCGCGTGCATCTTGTCGCGCCGAACAGAGTTTTAGAGTGTGACTTCAGAAGGACTGGAAAGGCTATTCGAATTTTTCATCGCCAATCTGCTTTCCAACAGGATCAATTTGGTAGTCTTTAGGTTCCAACTAAATATTTGCCCCGTGGTTTGGAATACATTAGGATCATGCAACAAAGGACACGTTGTCAAGATTGAGACTTGATGATAGGGAATGCTCGCCGGGCAAAGTTATTCTTGATTTTCTTGGATTAATTTGTTAATTATTTCTCGCACTGACTACTCGGTCGCGTCGTGAGCGAGAGCACTTGGGTTGAGCCATACACCCTATTCTTACCCAATACCTGAGGAAGGTCGTGCGTGCCCAGTCAATTAGAATAGGCCCTGAACAATTTCATGCCGGACTTTGAAAAGGAGTTATCAATGGAAACCGCGAAAGTAAGGGCAGACTTGCAGATAGATTTTTCCCAAAAAATAAGAAAGTGGCTGCAGGAGGAAACGGAGTTAGCCGTCTACTTGAATGACGATACGTTGATTCTGAAAAAGATCACCGTCCCTAAGCTATCATCTATAGCCGAAAGAGAAACGGATGGGGAAATGCCACTTGAGGGAATTGCTGAGGAAGTCCATCGGTATCGCAAGGAAAAGCGCGGAAAATGAATATCCGCAAACAGAGACCGACAAAGGTCGTTTTGGATACCAATGTCTTCATTTCGGCATTGCTTTGGCAAGGCCATCCGCACCGACTATTGCATCTGGCGGAGACCGGGCACATCCTATGTTTTGCCACTATTGAAATGTTGAACGAGTTGGAAGACGTTCTGAATCGCCCGCGGTTTTCAGACAGAATAAATAGTCTGAGAACCTCCGTGGCGGAAATAATGGCCGGAGTGGTAAGCTTGGTGCGGATTGTGCGCTCTAAGCGCGAAATAAAATTGCGAGTGAATGAAAAGCCAGCGGATGTTGATGATGTGATGTTTATTCACTGCGCGATCATTTCGGACGCAAAGTTCCTTATTTCAGGTGATGATCACCTGCTTAGTCTCAAACAAATCAGAAAGGTCCAGATTCTTAAGCCCGCCGAGTTTCTGGACAGATTTTCACTCGCTTAATCCTTCCTGTGCTGTAATCCTTACTTATTCCATATTCCGGTCTTCGTTTTGAGGCAAAGCGGTGCAATCACGCACTCCTTGAGGCTCGGGATTGATAAGGACAGACCGCACTCCTCAATCGCCCTAAAATTCCTCGCTAATCCCCACCGAGAAAAATCCGCTCGTGCATTGATTATACGGATCATTCGACTTGTTACGAATGCCGGTCCAATTGATGGACACGGTCAGCGGCTGCCATTCGGAGCCAAGGGGAAAGGCCTTTTGCAGCGTCAGCCAAACAGAGTTCCGGGCATCTTGGCGCAAACGGCCGTCTTCAAAGGGCAGGCCGTCCAAAGTGAGGGCCAAGCGCTGCTCATAGTTCTTTTGCGCCAGGCTGCCGCCGATAATCAATTTCATCCGCCGCGGCAAGCTTTGTTTCAGACTTGCGCTTATTTCCGGACCTTCGTAGCCATAGATATCATCGAAGAGCTCTTCATCGGAGTAATAGGAGCCTTCCGGATTACCTAAGTAACGCACCGAGTTCAGCAGGTTTTTGCGCCACTGCAATTCCGCGCTTATACCTGTTTGGGAGGAAATCGCCTGCGCCATTCGTACCAGCGCTACGACCTGCCGGCTAATACCGCCGCCAAGGGTGACGATTTCCGGCAGACCTTCGATGTTGCTGGTCGTTCCAGAGGGTTGATAGCGCTTGGTGAACAAATCTGCTTCCAAAATGAGAGTCGTGCCACTGTCAAAAAAGCGGCTGACACGCCAGTATAGTGAGCTCTGCCAATGGGAAAAAGCATCCAACCTGGTATAGTCGCGCAATCGAAATGTCATGCCTAAATAAGCATAAAACTGCTCGGTCAAATTGAGCTTTACATTGGCATAGCCGGACGCTTGTTGCCATTCATACCAGTTATAAGCAGCCGAGTACAGTTTTTTGCCGACCTCCAAACCGGCATTCAATCTGTGTCCCTCTTCGCTCCAATGGCGATAATAGGCAAGCTTGGCCGAGTGGTCATGGAAAGTCCGATCTCGATAATGCTTGAATGCATTGAGAGATCCTTGGTAGGCGAGCTGGAAACCCTTCACTTCGTCCATCCAGGCACGTCCAAAGGTCGCATCGATTCCGGTGTAGTAATCCGGTGTCCCTTTATAATTAGAAAATGCATTGCTGAGGTAGCCGCTTTCGCTGTTAACAGACAAGCCCATTTGGCCGAACGCGGGCGTTAGAAATATGACCACTCCAGAGAACATTGAAAACAACCAAAATTTTATCATTTGAAATGCCTCGAAATAATGCGCGGCAACGGTCGATTTGCCGCTGCCGCACTCCTTCAATCGCTGGTTTTTCGATTAGCCGTTCCCGCGACCGCTGCGACCATTCGCATTGCCGGAATTACTGCCGTTGCCGGCCGGGCCGTTGCCCTGATTACCGCTTTTGCCAAAACCTTTTCCCATTTTGGCGCCGCGACCAAGACAGTCTTGCGGGCGAACCCAGTCGGCGTCCTTACCGTTGGGAATGCCGTCGCCGTCGGAATCGGTGATGCGGTCGTTGATGCCGTCGCCGTCTTCGTCGATGAATCCGTTGAAGCGGGCGCCCTTACCCTTGCCGAACATCTTGCCGCTGTTCAGCTTGACAAAATCCGGGTCTTGGCCGTTGGGGATGCCATCGCCGTCCGCATCCGGTGCATTATCGTTGATGCCGTCGCCGTTTTCGTCCTTGAAGCCGGTGTCTTTGGCAGCGCCTTTGCCCTTGCCGGTTCCGACTTCGACATAGTCAGGGTCTTGGCCGTTGGGTATGCCGTCACCATCGACGTCGGGAGCGTTGTCGTTATAGCCGTCTCCATTTTCATCGACGAACTTGTTTCCATGCTGCACGTCTGACTGACTAAAAGTCTGCGGAGCAGCTAAGAACAGAGCAACCGCCAGCGCTATTGCGCTCAGCAGTGCGAGTTTTGATAGGTGTTGCATGATAAACCTCCTTATGGTGGTTAGGGTGAACTGTTCTTTGTTTTCTCACTACCGCCTTTATCAACTACTGTGCCACTTTTATCAAGTCGCAATTCTGATCCTATTAGTCATTGGGATTTCATGTCTTAACCCGTCAGCGGATTTTTCATCCTTCTTTTCTTTGAGCTGGCAATTCGACTAAATGGTCGAGGCTTCCGCCCAAACTGTCGAGCCTGAAATCGACTGGAGAGCTTTAGGCAGAGCTATTTGAACAGACGGCTGATACAATCGGCACCAAGCTCAAGCATGGGTGCTGGGCATCGCTCGCCTGCTCATAGATCTCGACACCAAGACAGGTCAGCGAAACTGCGTTGTTAATCGGCAAAACAATTCAAGGCAAAACCACGAACAGCTCTTGAATAATGGTTTTGCCCAGAATGGTCCTGCCTTATTATGGGCTTTACCAGATCATCTTGCGGGGGACATTCAGGAGATAAAATCACTTGACAAAGTGCAAAATAGTTCTATATTATGGCCGCATTGATCGCGGGGTGGAGCAGTCTGGTAGCTCGTTGGGCTCATAACCCAAAGGCCGCAGGTTCAAATCCTGCCCCCGCTACTAAAGTAATGAAAAGGAGTCCAAAAAAGGCTCCTTTTTTAATTTGCATCCCACTCTGGCTTCCGCGACTGTTGTTTAGTCGACAAAAGACCGACCCGCTTGGTATGACGAGGGATATGATTTATGCCAGCAAAATCCCACAGCGAACTCCCCCACATTCTTCTGATCGAGGATGACAAGGATCAAGCTTATGTGCTCAAGCACTTTTTGCAAAGCAGCGGCTATTCGGTCACCTGGTGTAGCACTCCCAAAACCGCCCTGCGATCCGTCCGCCAAAGTGATTATGATCTCATTCTTCTCGACGTCATGCTCGAAGGCGAGAAGGACGGATTTCATCTCTGCCGGCAGATCAAATCTGATCCGGATTTGACTGACATTCCCATTATCATGGTGACGGCTCGAACCGCGTCCAAGGACCGAATCAACGGCCTACGGCTGGGAATCGACGATTATGTCACTAAGCCGTTCAGTCGCGATGAATTGTTGGCTCGCATCGAGGTTGTTCTGCGGCGGAAAAAGTTTTTGGACGTAAATGCCCGCTACCGTGAGCTTTTGGAAAATGCCGACGAAATGGTCATTTTTTTAGATACCGACGGCAAAATCGAACATGCTAATCGCAAAGCGGAGTTTTTGCTTCCGGCCTTGACTGAAGCACAGGAAGAAACTGAGTTCCATGAGTTGTTCGAGGACCTCTTTATCAACAGCATTAACTCGCTCCTCCCGAAGGTATTGACCGGCAACGAAGCGAGCGGAATCGGTTGGCGGCTTAAGAAGACCCGACAAAATATCCAGTCTGTAGACGTGAAGCTGATGCCACTTCGTCAAGGGGACCGAGTTATCGGAATTGGATGTATCTTGCGGGACTCTTCGGCGCGGGAAAAGGTCTTTCAGGCCTTGGAAGAGAATACCCAAGCGCTCCGCAAAGAAGTCGAGAATACCAGCGCTCGCCTGAGCGAAATGCAGCAAAAATTAGTCGCCTCGGAAAAAATGGCTGTCATGGGACAATTGGCCGCCGGCATTGCCCACGAATTGCGCAATCCACTCAATATTATCGGTACATCAGCGTATTTTCTGCAGAAGGTTGTAAAATCACCTAATCCGAAAGTGAGTGAGCATCTTGTCATCATTGCTCAGGAAATAGCACGAGCGCAAAAGATCATCACCAGCCTGCTCAATTTCTCCCGCAAGTCCGCCGAGGATCGGACCGAGGTAAGCATCAATAGCATTATCGACCAAACCCTCGCTTTGGTGGGAAAAGAACTATTAATGAATGATATTGTCTTGAAGAAGGAATTTTCCGAAGTCAAGAAATGTCTTGTTAATCCGGATGACATGAAACAGGTTTTTCTTAACCTCATTTTGAATGCCAAAGATGCCATGCCGGAAGGCGGGACCCTTACCATAAGCACCGTTATGAACGACGAGGATCAAGTAGTGTTGGAGTTTTCGGACACCGGGTACGGCATTCCGGAGGAGATTTCCGACAGGATTTTCGATCCGTTCTTTACTGCAAGAAAGGACGGGCAAGGAATTGGAATCGGGCTTTCTATCGTCCACTCGGCCATAAAACGAAACTACGGTACGATTTCTTTCAAATCCAGAGAAGGTGTGGGAACGACTTTTACTATTTCTCTGCCGACTTTACAAGCAAACGCAATAAGATACTCAGTCATTTGAGGCTTTACAATATGACCCCACGGCAAGCCGGAATTTTGATAGTTGATGATGAAGAAAATTGCTTGCGTGCCATCAAAGACGTCTTTGATTTGGAAGGCATTGATTGCATGACTGCCAACAATGGCGCCAAAGCACTCGAGTATTTTGATCGCCACGAAATCGACATCGTAATAACCGATGTCAAGATGCCCGGTATTACCGGGATCGATCTGCTTAAACGCATCAAGAAGCGCAGTCCCAAGACGTATGTTCTTATGCTGACCGGTTATGGCTCCATCGAGGATGCAGTGGAGTCAATCAAGATGGGGGCCTACCAATACATCATGAAACCGGTCATTATGGATGATTTGCTAGGACAAATTAAAGACATTCTAGCTCGCATCGATTCTGAGACAAGCCATTCTCCGCTGCCGGACATCGCAGCAATCCTACCTACTGGAAAAGCGATTTTGGGAAAATCGCCGCGAATCCGCAATGTCGCCCAGCTTATCAGCAAAATCGCCAATACCGATCTGCCAGTCTTGGTGCTCGGCGAAAGCGGTACCGGAAAAGAATTGGCAGCGACGGCAATCCACTACGCCAGCGATCGTGTGGATAAGCCCTTTATAGCGATCAATTGCGCTGCTTTTCCTGATACTCTGCTCGATTCTGAGTTGTTTGGCTATGAGAAAGGCGCCTTCACGGACGCAAAAACCAGCAAAGCCGGGCGCATTGAAGAAGCGAATGGCGGGACGCTTTTTTTGGATGAAATCGGCGACATGAAGCCCAGCATGCAGGCCAAGCTATTGCGGGTGTTGGAAGAGCAAGAATTCCAGCGGTTGGGATCGAATCAATCGAGAAAAGTGGACATTCGGTTCATTTCCGCTACTAATCTTGACCTACGGCAGGCATTGGAGAATGGCTCTTTTCGTGTCGATTTGTATTTTCGCTTGAACGCGGTCACCCTTATGATGCCGGCTTTGCGAGAAATTCCAGAAGACATACCTTTATTGGCCAATCAGTTTGCCAAGCAGTTTGCGGCTCGATTTAATAGAAACACTACTCAAATTACTGATGAAGCCATCAAAGCCCTGCAAAGCTATCACTGGCCGGGGAACGTGCGCGAGCTTGCGAATGCCATTCGCCGCGCAGTGGCCTTGTGCGACGGTGAGCAAATTCGCGCTTACGATTTGCCACCACACATTTCGACAGCGGAGACGTCCACGCCCAAGGAAACTCTGCCCATAAAAGAAAAGTCCCTCCTGCTGTCAGACGTCGAGAGGGATCACATACTCCGTGTCTTAGATATAGCCGAAGGGAATAAGAGCTTAGCCGCAAATATCCTCGGTATTCATCGGGACACTCTATTGCGAAAGCTTAAAAAGTACGGACTAAGCTAACGGCACGGCACTTTGCGGCAGTGTCGGGAATTGCGGCATAAATGTCCCGGCTCCATAGAGGTTTGTATTAATAAGCAGTTGCCAGCGATTCGTCTGTCGCCCATATTGCATTTGTGCCGCATATTGCATTCTCACCGGAAATCCCCCGTTTTATCATCTGCAAGTTAACCCTACAAAAGCTTGCCGCTTAAAGCATGCATGCCTAAGATGACTTTTCTGGCATGCTTCTTGACCTCTCAGCGACAAAGAAAAGCGCCTGAAGCTGTTCCTTTAAATGGCAAGAACGTTGACCATGCACACAGGCTTTGCACCAGAATTCCCGGAGCGGTAGTAAATGCATATCTTGCTCGTCGACTGCAATCATAATGAGCTGATTGTGAATCACGATATTTTGGAAACCTATGGTCATCGGGTGGATAGCGCGACCTCAGCCGACATAGCGGCCACAAAAATCACTGCCCGTCATTTCGACGTAGCAATCATAGAGATCAACATGCCGGACAATTCCGGCATGGGATTACTGAAGACTTTTGCCACGTCATATCCAAAAGTGCCGGTGTTCGTTCTAACGGAAGGAATTTCAGTACCGCGGGCGATTAAAGCTATCAAGATGAATGCTGTGGATGTCTTGATCAAACCGCTTGATTCTGCCAAGATACGTCTTTTGCAGGCCGAAGTAAAAAGTCGTTTCGGTTGGTCGGAGGTTAAAGCAGGTAAAAAAGCTTTCGAAGACCCGGAAGTGGGAGGACAGCTCCTGAATAGTTATGGTACCAAACCGCGCGCTTTGGCGAAAAGGCAGCAAGCTTAGACTTGCACCTTTTTGACTGTAGCTTCAATCGTCACACACCTGACGCAGGTTTAGGCAAGAGGCCTCTTGGAGCACCCTTGTCAAGCAACAGCATCCCTAAATTTTTATCGGATAGAATCGCACATGCAACGGCTTCGCGGAAGCCAACAGGTTCAGCAGCCAACGGGGATCAAGATCATCATCTGGAGGCCTTTTCCTAAACCAATTTTCAGGAGAGTTGGCGAGCATACTTTCTTGCAGGGACGATAGTTTTGTAAGGCAACAAAGCTTGGCATCAAGCAAGGTCCGTATTCGTTTTTTTCAGCTAAACATCATAGTAGGCCACAAGCACCGCACCTCACCTTGCTCACTCTATCGTCCCTCATTTATTTTGCAACATGTATCCCGAGCAAATCGTCCGCATCCTCGAATTGCCTTCATCCTTTCCATCATCCCTTCAGATCCCAGCCTTGGCACTAAGTCCGTTCCCATTTTTGTCACGCTCCTTTCGTCGGTCAGGGCATGCAAGCAATCCTTACTCGTGCTGCTCTAAGAAAGGGCACGCCCGATCGATAGAGCACTCACCTTTCCGACGCGAAAATCACACGGGGCCATATAGACTGGTCGAACAGATTCAGCCGTTGGATTTGCCTATAACCCGGTGCTGGCGTCAAAGATGCCATCAAACAAGACTGTCGACAAATAGCGCTCGCCCGAATCGGGCAAAATCGCCACGATAGTTTTCCCGGAAAACTCTTCCAACTTGGCTAACCGCACGGCAACGGCAGCAGCGGCTCCACAGGAAATGCCTGAGAGAATCCCTTCTTCCAATGAGAGCCGTCGAGCGAACTCGATCGCCTCATCATTGGTGACCTGTTCCACCCGATCGACCAAAGTCAAATCCAGATTCGACGGCACAAAGCCGGCGCCAATCCCCTGAATCTTGTGAGGGCCAGGCGCTAACTCTTGCCCATTGAGTGTCTGGGTAATGACTGGACTGTGGGTGGGCTCCACTGCGACACAAAGAATCGGCTTCTTCTTGGTGTGCTTTATGTATCGAGCGACACCGGTTATGGTTCCTCCGGTGCCCACGCCGGAGACTAAGACGTCGATCCCACCGTCGGTGTCCTGCCAAATTTCCGGGCCGGTCGTCGTTTCATGAATGTGAGGATTGGCGGGATTGGAGAACTGCTGCAGCAGTACATATTTCTTAGGATCGCTATTGTAAATCTCGTCGGCCTTTTCCACCGCGCCACGCATTCCTTTTGCGCCTTCAGTCAGGATGACATTTGCGCCGAAGGCTTTGAGGATTTTGCGCCGCTCTATGCTCATGGTTTCCGGCATAGTCAGTGTCAGGCGATAGCCGCGGGCAGCGGCGACGAACGCCAAGGCGATACCGGTGTTTCCGCTGGTGGGCTCCACAATTTCCTTGCCAGGTTTTAGCACACCCTTTTCCTCAGCATCCCAAACCATCGAAGCGCCGATGCGGCACTTGACCGAGTACGCGGGATTTCGGCCTTCAATTTTTCCAAGAATCGTCGCTCTGCCACCATCGGTGATGCGATTAAGCCTAACCAACGGGGTCCGTCCAATCGAATAAGAATTGTCCTTGAAATAGTTGGACATGGAATTCCCTTCCTTTCTTTAACTGGCGCCACGCTTGTAGCGCCAGTATTCAAGAAGCATATTAGATCTTTGCAAAGGATTGCTCAATATCAGCGATAATATCATCGATATGTTCTAAACCGATTGACAACCTGACCAGTTCCGGAGTTAGTCCGCCTTCGCGCTGCTGTTCCTCGGACAACTGCGAATGCGATGTGCTCGCCGGATGGAGGGCCAGGCTCTTTGCGTCGCCAACGTTTGCCAAATGGGAAAACAGTTTCAAGTTATTGATGAACTTTTCTCCGGCCGGTTTTCCGCCTTTGACACCAAAAACCACCACGCCTCCGTAACCCTTTTTGAGGTATCTGCTGGCCACAGGGTATGCCGGATCGTCCTTTAACCCGGGGTATCGGACCCACAGAACTTTTGGATGCTTTTTGAGGTATTCAGCTACTGTTTGAGCATTACTGCTATGACGCTCCATCCGCAGGGGAAGAGTTTCAATGCCCTGCAAAAAGATCCACGCATTATCGGGTGAAGTGCACGCCCCAAGGTTACGCAAGGGAACGGTGCGCAACCTTAACGCGAAGGCGATTGGGGCAAGTGCCGCAGGCAAGTCATGCGCCCACTTTAAGCCATGATAATTTGGATCGGGATCGTTGTATAAAGCGAATTTGCCATCCTTCCAGTTGAACTTTCCAGCATCAGTGACAATACCGCCAATGGCCGTTCCGTGGCCCCCGAGCCATTTCGTTAACGAGTTTATGACAATATCCGCTCCATAATCGATGGTGCGCAGGAGATAAGGTGTGGTAAAGGTTGCATCCACGATAAGAGGCAGCCCATATTGATGAGCTAATTTGGCCACGGCCTCGACGTCTGTAAAATCCAAAACCGGATTGCCGATCGTTTCGATGAAGATTGCTTTGGTTTTCTTAGTTATGGCTTTTTCGAAATTGCTCACAACGTCTGGTTTGACGAACTTAACCGTTATCCCAAGCTGTGGGAGAATTGCGTCAAACATCGTGTACGAGCCGCCATAAAGATTATTTGCCGAAACGATTTCATCACCTGCCGAAGCCAGGTTGATGATGGAGTAGAATACTGCAGTGGTTCCAGATGCAAGCGCCACCGAAGCCGCTCCTCCTTCCAGCAGCGTGACCCTCTGCTCCAACACATCGTGGGTCGGATTCATGAGCCTGCTGTAAATATTTCCCAGCTCTTTCAGGGCAAATAGATTAGCCGCACGCTCAGTGCTGGGAAACACATAAGAGCTTGTCCGGTACACTGGAACGCCACGCGATGTTGTGGTGGGATCCGGTTGCTGGCCACCGTGAAGGGCCAGGGTTTCGAATTTCAATTGCTGACTGCTCATTTGGTGACTCCTCTAATGGGGTTAAATAAAGGCGCTAAATCTGGTACAAGTATCCCATATTCTGTTGCTTCAGATCCTTTTTGCGTTGCATCAAGTCGGCAAAGGTCACAGTATCGACTATATCAGTAATGCACTGTGTGACCTTTACCCAGATCTCCCTAAAAGCACAAGATTCAATCTCAATACAGCATGGCTCCGCATTCATCTTGGCGCAAGCAATCGGCTCAATATCTCCGTCAATCAATCGAATGATTTCTCCCATTGTGATATTCCTTGGTGGCTTCTTGAGGTAGAATCCTCCGCTGATGCCACGTTTGCTGTCAATGTATCCCGCACCTTTCAGAATCAGCATGATTTGTGCAAGGAACTTTAATGGAATGTCATTGCGAACGGCAATTTCCGTAAGCGGCAACACCACGCCACTATCATATAAAGGTGCCAACTCCAAGACCGCCTTTAGAGCATAATCGCCTTTATAGCTGATTTTCATTTTTCCCTTAATGATTATTTACATGATCATTCTTGTCATATTTAGGAATTCTGTGCTTAAGATGCAAGCACTTTTTTGCTTTTTTCCTTAGGTTCCTTTTTATTTTTAGGCAACAAGTGGAAAGAATGTATCCTACACAGAATTGCGTGGCGCGCAGGCGGCCTACAAACTTGTTTACAAATTGCACAAAATTAACTTGACATTTACGAATATTGCGCTATATTTTAGCCAAAATTATAAGCTGTCTCAGAGAGAATTGTTACGATTTGGGTGATTTAGCTTGTTGGTATTAAAGCTATTTCATTGGTGTGATGTGGTGGCGTTTAGCGGAGGAGCGAAGGTTGAAGTCAGTATCCATTCTGCCTGGGGCTATGGGGCTATCGAAGCTAAAGCTAACAGTAGCTGTATTGATATGCAGTTTTGGTCTTCCATCTGCCGGACGCGAAAGCGGCAATTCCGCACGAACTAACAACTCGTCGGTCGCTCGAAACATCAAGCCTCCTGCAATTCAGCCGCAGCAAACAAAGCCCAATCAGTCGACGCGCAATGGCTCCCAAGAAAGCAACCCTAAACCCGATTCTTCGATAGTGGCCACAAGCGGCGTGTCTTATCCATCTATAGTCCCACAGTGGTTAACCACTTTGAGCTCTCCCGACACCAGCAATACTGAGCAAGATTCCACAATCGGCACGAATCCCGAACGAAAGGCTGCACAAGCATCCTCCATTATCAACTCTCATAACGATGAAATCAAAGCCTGCTATCACGACTACCTAAAACTGAACCCAAGCGTAACAGGCAAGATGGTGGTTAGAATTTTCGTAACTCCCGATGGAACTGTGAGCCAAGTCGATGTGCCTTCTTCTACGATAGTTGAAATCCGTTTCCAAAATATGATTACCGACCTTATTAAACAATGGAAGGACTTTGGCGTTTGCGGAAGCAATAAGCTCAAAGTCTATCGCCAGGAATATGTCTTTGGCAATGAGGAAGAGTAGCGATCGGGTTCCTCTCCCCTTTTGTTTTCAAAAAGCCTCTTCCGAGGCTTTTTTTATGGGTAACTCGTTTCGTTTTTTCAGTGCATCCACTGATTTTGCACTTGCAATAAATGCAAATTCGGCTTATATTTTCGCAATTCTTTCAATAATTGCCCGCCTAATCAAGAACTCTACCTGTAGGCCAAGATGAGTACTGAAAGAACCCGTGAAATTATCGCGCTGCTTTTGGCAAAGACGCCGGATCCCAAGATTGAATTGAATTTCTCCAACGCCTTTGAGTTGTTAATTGCGACCATTTTAGCCGCTCAGTGCACGGACGTACGTGTCAATATGGTGACAAAGACTTTCTTCAAGGAATACCCGACTCCGGAAAAAATCGCAAAAGAAAATCCCGAGGTGATTGCAGAGAAAATCAAGCCGACGGGATTCTACCGCAACAAAGCAAAGAGCTTAATCGCCTGCTGCCAAATGTTGGTGAAAGATTATGCAGAAGCCGTTCCAGACTCGGTGGATGAATTGGCCAAACTGCCAGGCGTTGGTCGCAAAACCGCCAACGTGGTCCTCGGCAACGCCTTCAACCAACAGGCGATCGCCGTTGATACGCACATGAAGCGGGTCGCCGAGCGGCTCGATTTGTCAAAGGCAAAATCACCCGACGACGCAGAGCGAGAGCTAATGGAATTGGTGGACCGGGATCAATGGACTCTTTTCACCAAGCTGGTGATTCTGCATGGACGGTATACCTGCCAAGCCAAACGGCCGAGATGCTCCGAGTGCGTTCTAAATGACATCTGTAATTGGGAAGGCAAGACGATCTAACATGCAGTCATTTTAACCGTCACTGCTGTGCGCTACTTTTCAAAGAAAGGTTACAAAATGGCAAATGTCCTCATTGTTGATGACGAGCAAGATATCTTAGAGACTCTTCCCGATGTGTTGCATAGATGGGGGCACAAAACTTTCGTTGCAAAGGACGGCGTCGAGGGATTAAAAGTCTTCAAAGAAAATCCCGTGGATTTCTTGGTCACCGACATCAAAATGCCGGAAATGGACGGGCTGGAGCTTTTGCAGCGCGTTCTCGAAATGGACAAGCAGACCATGGTCATTTTTCTGACGGGATACCCTTCTTTGGACTCGGCAATCGCAGCGCTAAAGACCGGAGCTTATGACTACCTCGTAAAGCCTGTGAACCTCGATGAGCTAAAATTGAGAATTGAACGAGGTCTTGAGCGAAAGGAGCATTTGAAATCCTTGCCGCTTCTGCGCGGCCTGAATTGGGCTCTGTTGGTTTCCATCCCGCTATGGCTCGTGCTTGGAATCATCTTAGCCTCACTCTTGCGATAATGCACAATGGAAGCTTATTTGCGATCCGCATGGCTCTAAGGAATTTATAGAGCACCACGTTTCTGGCCACTCATAGTGGCATGGCGGACGATCAATTTGCTTGGGCTGCCGGCTGCCAAAGTGGTAAAATTACAGGTGGCCGACTCCTCGATTGCCTTTTCGGACACTCTATTGAAAAACAGCTTTTCAGACATCCTTCAGAATGAGCGTGAAAGATCAAGAAACCTCCGCATGGATTGTAGATTTTATTAAAAAGAATGATTGTTCTATCATCGAGCGATGGGCCGAACGTTTGCAAGAAGAAATTCCCGCCTACCGGCAGCGACCCAAGCCTGAGTTGTTACAAACCATTGGGGAGCATCTTCGGGGCATCCTCCAAGTTTTCGCCGACAACCGCTATGACGATTTGAAATCTTTCATGCAGAACATTGCTCTGCTGCGCGCCGGCCAAAATTTCTCCCTGGCGGATATTCAGAAAGCCTTCTTGACGGGCAAAGAGATTATCTGCGTTCTTGCAGGCGAAAATCTCCATTGTGACCCGGAAAAGCTTATCGCGGTTTATGCGGCTTTGGAACAGCCATTCGCGCAAACGCTATACAAACATGCGGCCATTTACGAGCAATTGCAGATTGATTTGGCAAAAAAGCAGGAACGCACCATCGCCAGAATGCAGGAAGAGCAGCGCTACCTTAGGGAAATCCAGCAGGAAAAAGAAAAGCAGGAAATGATCATCGAGGCCGTAGGAATCGATGTTGCTCTGTTGAATAGAAATATGCAAATCGAATGGTCATACAGCTTTTTGCGTGGGGGAAAATTGCTGCGCGACGATCGCATCGGCCATTCTTGTTCCGTACTGGATTGGCATGAAAGCGGCGGCTGCGAAAACTGCGCGGCCAAGCGCAGCTTGGCGTCCGGAAAAATCGAGCGAGGACTCGCCGAAAAAAAAGACGACCAAGGCAGAACGCGATATTTCCAAATCGTCTCCAAGCCGATGTCCGACGACGCCGGAAACATCACCCATGTGCTGGAGTTCGTTAACGAAATCACCGACCTCTGCGAGCTACAAAACCGTCTAGCCGCTCAAAAAGAAATCCATAGCGCGATTGTCACCGCCTCTGCGGATGCCATCATCGGTCTTGATTCCCAAAGCATGGTAACTTCGTGGAATCCCGCTGCTGAAAAAATACTTGGCTATTGCGAAGATCAAGTCCTTGGACAGCCGGTTCATGAGCTACTTCCAGACCTCATAGGCGAGATAGCCGCTTCACCCGGACATAATCCTGCCAAGCCGAGGGAAGCCAAGCTTCACAGCAGCAACGGCAAAATCATCCTTGCGGAAATTAGAAAATCCACCATCTATGATCATGCAGGCCAGAGCATCGGAACGTCCCTCATTTTGCGGGATATTTCCGACAGGAAGCGCCTCGAAGACAAGGTGCTGCAAACCGAGCGCATGGCCTTGGTGGGGCAGATGGCAACCAAAATCGCCCACGAAATCAGGAATCCGCTCTCTTCGATCAGCTTGAACAGTGAGCTGATGATGGATGAATTGGCTGCGTTTCCCAGCGGGGAAATCAGGGAAGCCAAAGAACTGTTAGGCTCCATCGCCAGCGAGGTCGACCGCTTGGTCAACCTCACCGAGGAATACCTCACGTTCTCACGGCTGCCAAGGCCGCAATTGGCGGTCTGCAACATCAATGAGATCGTCAAGCATCTGAGCGATTTTGTTCGTCCGGAAATGAAGCAACAGAAAATAAAGCTGACCACTGTTCTCGACAAGCACGTGCCCGCTGTGGAAATGGACAAAGCGCAAATCCGCCGCGCGATGCTTAACCTTGTTCGCAACAGTCTCGAAGCCATGCCGCAGGGCGGACAACTAACGTTGGCGACCGAGGCTGTCGACTCGAGAATCACGGTCAAAATACATGACACCGGAGAGGGTATTAGTGAAGCGAATCTGAAAAACATTTTTAACCCATTCTTCAGCACCAAGTCCACCGGCACCGGTCTCGGCTTGTCTATAGCTCGCCAGATTGTCGAAGAGCATGGCGGCCAACTGACATGCAAGAGCAAGCTGGGCAAAGGCACGACTTTCTCGTTCTCCCTCCCTCTCAAACCAAAGAGCAAACACAAATCGCCGGCGATCCTGTAATGCTGCAAAACAAGAAAATACTGGTCATCGACGACGAGGCAGAACTGCGCACCTCCGTGAAAAAATTGTTGCACAAGGAAGGTGCACAGGTGTTGGCTGTTACGAACGGTCAGGAAGCCCTCGATCTGCTCGCGCATTCTGCCATCGATATCATTCTGTGCGATCTGGTGATGCCGCAAATGAGCGGCATGGAGTTATTGCGCAAAGTCAAAAAGCAATATCCTGAGATCGATGTGGTCATGCTGACTGCGCACGGCAGCATCGAAGCCGCAGTGGAAGCCATGCGGGAGAAGGCGTATGATTTCATCACCAAGCCATTCAAAAAGATTACACTTCTCAAAACCATGGAAAAAGTGGTGGAGAAGCAATTGTTGGAACAGGAAAACCGTTTTCTGCGCAGCCAGCTTGAAGCCAACGAACGGCACCGGATTCTCATTGGCAACAGCCATGGCTTGCGCCAGGTCTTAAACTGGATTGATCGAGTCGCTCCAATCAATAGCACGGTTCTAATCACCGGAGAAAGCGGCACCGGAAAAGAGCTGGTGGCGCGCGAAATCCATCGCAAAAGTCCCAGACGTGTGAAGCGTTTTGTGGCTATTAGTTGTGCGGCCATTCCGGAGAATCTGATCGAGAGCGAGCTTTTTGGCCATGTGCGCGGCGCCTTCACCGGGGCTATCCGGGACAAGGATGGCCTATTCAAGATGGCGCACGAGGGAACGCTTTTTCTGGATGAAATCGGCAACATCCCGGTTTCCCTGCAAATCAAGCTGCTGCGAGCATTGGAAGAAAAAGAAATCATGCCGGTGGGAGCCGTAAGCCCTATCCCTGTTGACGTGCGCATTATTGCTGCTTCCAACCGCGATCTTTCTGCGGAAGTGGAAGCAGGTCATTTTCGCGAGGATTTGTTCTATCGCCTCAACGTCGTCGGCATTAACATGCCGCCTCTCCGGGAGCGCAAGGATGACATTCCAATGCTGATCAATTTTTTCATCGACAAGCACAATAAAAAGTTGGGCAAGTCTGTCAAAAAAGCCAATAGCGAAGCGCTGCAATTGCTCCTGCAGTACGATTGGAAGGGCAATGTTCGCGAGTTGGACAACATCATCGAGCGCGCAATCATTCTGTGTGACGATCTGGAAATCGCTCCGGGCCATTTGCCAGTGATTTTGCGCGATCTTCGGCCGCCTGCAATGCCAAGCTTGATCCTGAAAGATGCATTGCGGAAGTATGAACGCGAACACATCCTTCAAATTCTCCGGCAGAGCAATAACGATAAGAGCGCAGCGGCAAAAACTCTTGGCGTTAGCCAGTCTTCGCTGTATCGCAAAATGTCCGAGCTAGACATCCCCACTGTTCTACAGTGATTGCGTAGCAGCAACATCTCCATCTCTCCTACCTCCGGCACATGTTCCTCATTCTTCAACTGCTTTCCCAATATTGGGAAAGACGCTCTTTGTGCTTCCCATTTATGAGAATCTGCTTCATCTTGCTTGCCTACATTCCTCACTGATGCTCATGCTCCCCTACTCTGTCCGCGCGAACCGAGATGTTGCACAGACTTAATCGTTTAATAACTAAAAGACTATTGCCTCTCAAAGAAACCCAGTTAGCCGCCTTGAAATGCTGCACTTTACGCCGGGCACAATGAAAATTCCTATAGCAATTTCGGCCCCTGGCATTATTTTTGTGCTCACAGGTTTGTGACGAACAACAATCAAAAAAAGCATTCCATTCTAATTGTCGACGACGACCAGCAGTTCAGACTGTCGCTTGAGCGTCTCTTTGTGAAATCCGGCTATGCTGTGCAGGCGGCGGCCTCGGTTGCAGAAGCTCTGCAAAATCTCAGCAAAAAGCGAATAGATCTCGTCCTGGCAGATTATTACATGCCGCATCAGCATGGTGGAGAGTTGCTTGCGCGGCTAAAAGCACAATACCCTCTCATTAAAACCATCGTCATCAGTGCCTATGGCGACGAGAAAGTTCGTCAGGAGTGCCAGCAAGCCGGGGCCTTTTCCTTTTTAGACAAGCCAGTGAAGAAAGGGGCTCTGCTCAGTTTGGTGGATCGCGCTTTATCCTGCAATCCTTAAAACCTTGCTTTCCCAGTCTTGGTTTTTGCATCCCCTTTTTCTAATAAACCAGCCCCATTCACCTCTTAATTTGACCGACGGCCAATCATAATACTCCTCAGCCTGAATAATTCATGCGCCACGAAGATTTTTTCAACCACTAATAAACGCGAATGTACGCTAATTTAGAACGCGTAGATGCTGCAATCCAAAGTCAAAATGATTTGAGTCAAAATGATTTTGTCCTTAATTATTTTGACTTGAAAATCTATGCGGTCGTGCAAGCTTTTGTATTGTAAGCTGTATTGGCGTTTATTAGCGTCAATTGGCGGTTAGTAGCCTTGGTTGAAGCAAATTGCCGCGCTATGTTTTATTCTCTTCGTGACTTTGTGCCTCGTGGCCAATATTTACGAATAATGCCGGCGGGGGAAAACCTTCCAACACTGCGTCAGCTATTCTTTCAATTGGCGAAAAAATCGTTTGACATTCTACCGATTACCATTTACATTAATAGCGCAGAAAAGCATTCACAATCGTTCACTGCCGACTACAACGTCTGCGATTTGACGGCGGAGGAGAGATGACGCCCGACGAATTGCGCCGAGCAAGTTTCGCCACTATTTGTGTTCATGGTTTTGGAGGAGTTGATAAAGCAACCAAAGCGGTTGCCACTCCTATTTATCAAAGCTCGACCTTTGCTTTCAGCAACGCCCAAGAAGGCGCCGACATATTTGCCGGGGAAAAAGAAGGTTACGTTTACACTCGACTCGGCAATCCAACGTTGGCCGCACTGGAAAGAGAAATGGCCTTTCTCGAAGGCGGCGAAGCTGCCCTGGCCACAGCCTCGGGAATGGCCGCTACCAGCACCGCTGTTTTGACTTTGGCCAAATGCGGCGATACGATCGTCAGCTCCGATACCTTGTACGGAGGCACACACCAGTTCTTTGTCGAATCGCTGAGGCGAATCGGAATAGACGTCATCGAAGTGGATGCAACCAATCCAGAGAATATCGAAGCCGCGATGACGCCGAATACCAAAGCGGTCTTTATTGAGTCGCCCGCCAATCCTACGCTGCGGCTGGTAGACATCGAAGAGTCGGCTCGCATTGCGCACAAGCATCAGACGGTCTTGGTTGTGGATAACACTTTCGCCACTCCTTATTATCAAAGACCCTTGCAGTTTGGGGCGGACATTATCATTCACAGCGCCACCAAATACATTGGCGGCCATGGCGATACCATCGGCGGCGTGATCATTGGCTCGCAGGAATTTATCAACAAAGCGCGGATGCAGACCTTGCGCGATTTTGGCGGCTGCCTCAGTCCGTTCAACGCTTGGCTGCTGCTGCGCGGCCTAAAAACGTTGCCCGTTCGCATGGAGAGGCATTCCTTCAACGCCATGCGCATCGCCCAATACTTGAGCTTTCATCCCAAAGTGCAATGGGTCGCCTACCCGGGCCTGCGCATTCATCCGCAACATGAATTGGCGAAGAAGCAAATGGCAGGCTTTGGCGGCATGGTCGCGTTCATTCTTAAGGGAGGAAAACCTGCCGGGCAAAAACTTTGCGATTCGGTGAAATTGATGACTTTGGCTGTCAGTCTCGGTGATTGCGATACGCTCGTCGAGCACCCGGCCAGCATGACTCATTCAACCTATTCTGAAGAACAACTGCAAGCAGCCGGCATCGCACCAGGCTTGGTACGGCTCTCGGTCGGGATCGAGGGAATCGATGATTTGATAGCAGATTTATCTCAAGCATTGAAGCAAGTGTAGGGGCTGCAAAGGCTGGCTTGTTTTGCGCGGTAATTAAGCTGTATTTCGCGAGCAAGGCTCGGCTAATTGGCATCGTCTCTAACGTGGATAGGCATTCATGGATAGCATCGACAGTGAGAGGGAAGTTGCACCAAAGCTCAGCAAAAGATCCATCTCCAATGGCTTCAGAGCCTTCATCATTCTGACCTTAGTCGGCTTGGGATTGACACTTTACCTGACCGGCTCTCGACAAACTTGGCTTTCGCTACGACATTTCGATTGGCGTTTTTTTCCGGTGGTCTTGGTATTGCTGCTCTTTGATTTCTGGATAGCCGCCGCTCGGTTACACGTCTTTACCCGGGATATTAGTAGCGGCACACGTTTTTGGGATTGCATGCGCGCCAATTGGGCCAACAACTTTTTTTCTGCTATGACTCCCTTTTCATCCGGCGGCGGCGTCGCCCAGGTTTGGATTTTGTCACGGGCCGGTACCAGTATCTCCGGCGCAGCGACCGTCAGCATTGTGAACTTTTTCGTCACCATGGTGATTTTCTTGGTTGCAGTCATCCTGATTTCGCTCTTTGGCAATTTGGCCAGCCATCTTTTGGCTGGGATCGTCCGATTCTCTTCGGCCATTTTTTACCTTGTTCTGGTCGGTCTCGCATTTTTTCTCATCTTTCCTAGCCTTGTTGGCCGCGCTGTTCACTCCAGTCTGACTTTGATGGCCAGACGGTTCAAGCGAATTCAGCGCAAGATGCTCAAGACTCGTAAAGCCGTTTGGCGCTTTATATACGACTACAAAGCCGACTTGCGTTATTTTTGTAGTGAGAGACCGTCTACCATTCTTTGGAACGTTCTGCTCAATCTGGCGCTATATCTAAACAAATGCCTCATGGCCTATTTCATTCTGCGCGGCATTGGCCTCTATGTGCCTTTCGCGGTCCTGTTCCCGATTTGCGCCCTCTTGCTCTTTCTTCTATATTTTTCCCCGACGCCGGGAGGCAGCTTCATTGCTGAAGCTTCTACCGCTATCCTCATGAGCACGGTCATTCCAGTGTATTTGGTTTCTATCTTTACCGTCCTCTGGCGATTTTTTAGCGCTTACTTTTCTGTCGTGATCGGCGGATTTGTGGTCGCTAAGGAAGCGAGTCGTGTAAGACGATAATGCGTCTCAATGCCATCAGATTAGTTGAAGGAGACTTGAAGCAAATAATCCGCCTCCCCCACATTGCACTCCAAATGAACCGACTCGGCGCCCTATTTTTGTTTTTAGCCGCCGTTCTTCTAACTTGTAGTCGCCAACCTTCCGACGATTACGTTGCCAAAATCGGCAAGAGAACGATCTGCCCCAGCGAATATCGCCTGCGTTTTGAGTTTACTCCACACGTTGAAAATGCAAGTTCTGGCGGAGATAACAAGATCTCCTTTCTGGCCTTGCTTATCGGGGAGAAGCTCTTAGCCGAGGAGGCAGAGAGACGAGGTAAGGCGCGAGACAAAAAGTACTCGGCGCAAATCCGGCAGATGGAAAAAGAAGCTTTGGTGGAGGCGCTATTCTATGAAAAGATCGCGCCCTCCGTTCAGGTAACCCAGCAGGAAATCGATGATGCGTTTGCAAAGTCCCAAACCGATCTTGTGCTTCAGCTCTGGAATTTTAAGGATGAAGAGAAAGCCAAGGAATTTCTTGGAAGGGCTATGGCATGCGACAGCATTTCCCAGACGAACTCTCGCCGCTCGGCCTCTCTTACTCAACCGGAATCTATTAAAGTTGCCTGGGGCAAATCGGATCCATCGCTGGAAGAGATCGCCTACGATTTGCAGTTGGGCGAATTCTCCGAGGCCATCGAAGCTGCGGGGCAGTATCGGATTGTTCGCCTCTTAGAAAAAGTTCCGGCTGCCGATGCGAATGAAACCACGATAGAGCAGCGACGCGCGAACATTTCGGACATTCTGCGGGCACGCAAGGAAAGCGCTGCCATCGAACACATGCTCGATGAGATCATGCGGAACAAGACCATGCGCGTTGCACACGAGATATTCGATCAAGTTGCCACAGCGCTGGAAACCGCCCTGCAAGGCTCCGAGCCTACTTTGCACACTCTTCCGGACAGCTCCGGCTCTCTTTTAAGGGAAAACCAAGTGCAGAGAATCCGCAAGGATTTGGCCGAGCTGATGGACAAGCCCTTCGCTCGATTTGATGACGGCTCATTTTGGACCGTCGGGGATTTTATCGAGCGCTTAGCAGTTGGCCCCTACCGACTACCGACTGCGTCTGCGCCCTACTTTCGCAAAGCGCTGCGCTTGACTCTCAAAAAAGCCGTCGAGCTGGAAAATTTGGCCGCTGAAGCCGAGCGGCAAGGGTTGAAAAACTCGGCCTATGTTCGTGAGCAAGTGCAAATGTGGAGCGACGCCCTTTTGGCGCAAAGTCTCCTGCACAAGATCGCCGAAACGATTGAGGTGAGCGAGTCCGATTTGCGGGATTATTACCGAACGAATACATCGAAATTCTGGACGCCCGAAATGGTCAATCTTTGCCGTCTAACGTTGGCAACCGAAAGCATGGCTCGATCCTTGCTCAAACGGATTGAAGCAGGAGAGTCAATGGAAGTGCTTGCGCGACAGTATTCCCTTCGCGCAGGATCGGAAACCGTATCTTGTGAAACCGGCTTGATCACACTTGGCTCTTTGGGAAACGCTCGGCCTTACATAGAGAACGCCGGCGTCGGCGAAGTCATCGGTCCAGTGAAAATCAAGGCTAATAGCTTTGTCCTCCTGAAAGTTCTAGAACGCCGCCAACCCGGCACTCCGCCCTTTGAGACCGTCAAGGAAGAAATCTACCGAACAGTGAAAATCGAAAAGACTAGTCAAGCCTACGACGGGACATTAACTGAATTGATGGGCAAAGCCTCTATTCACATCGACCATACGGTTTTGGACAGCATGGTTCTTTCATCATCAGGCTCTGTCGTTTACAAAGGCCACTTTCCGGGAAGGATGATAGCGCCGGTGGTCTATCCTTTTGGGCAGTTGCGGGGGTTTGGGGAGAGCATGAGCAGGAGTACGAGAAGGAGTACAAGTAAGAGTACGATTACGAGTAAGAGTAGGAACTAGAAAACAGGTGGAGAAAATTCGATTGAACAAAGAGGATCAACAAATCATGGTCGTCGATCGGGCGACTTTGTTTGCCAACGGGTATTTTCAGGGCTTTTCGCCGGCGGACGTCATCGACTATGAAGAGATCATTAATGACAATTATTTTTACGACAAGCGCTGGGGAGTGGAGACACGGTCGGAGCTCAAGCAGCCCATCGCTTACTGCGTCATTGTCAACAAGGTGACGCATGAGGTTTTTGCCTACCAAAGATCGAGCAAAGAAGCCCACTATGACGAAAAGCGCTTACGAGGGAAATGGTCTTGGGGCATCGGCGGGCATATCGACAAAACCGATGATACTGAAACGGACCCCATTCGCGCCAGCATGCTGCGGGAAATCGCCGAGGAAATCCAGATTCCCCATTTCGATCCGCCGATCATTCTCGGCTACATCAATGATGATACCACAGAGGTGGGCCAGGTGCATTTCGGCCTGCTTTTCTTGCTGATGACTTCGGCAAAAAAAGTCGTCCCAAACGATCCGGAGATTGCCTTCGGCGGCTTCATGACCATTCCGCAGTTGGAGGAAATTTGTGCTTCTGAAGAAACCTCTGTGGAAAGCTGGTCGGAAATAGCAATGACCCCTCTCAGGCAAGCATTAGGTTGGGAAGAGAGTGATTAGGCATGATCTCAATAGCTCGATTGGCGTAGTCCGATGTTAAAAAGAGGAAGAGAATCAACAAATGAGAAAATCCCTAACCCTTGAAATCCTTAAGGCCGAAGCGGCTACCTTTGCAGCTGCTGAATCATTTCATCACGAGAAGTCGCTATACGGCATCACCGATGGGAAAGCAGTTGGAACATACTTAGGACATAAGTTTCAGCAGTACTTGCAGAAAAGGTATTCGTATGTTGGAGGGTCATCAGCCAAGGGAATAGATTTCCCGTCTCTGGAAGTTGACATAAAGGTTACGAGCATCCGGCAGCCACAGTCTTCTTGTCCATACAAATCTGCGAGACAGAAAATCTATGGCCTTGGCTACCATTTAATCGTTTTTATCTACGAAAAGACCGATGATGCGGCCAGCCAAACAGGAAGACTGAATATTCTTCATACCATATTTGTGGATCGCTCAAGAACGGCTGATTATCAAACAACATCGGGGCTGCGGAATATCATCGAGAATAAAGGGAACTTAGACGACATCATTTCTTTCTTTGGTGAAAGGATGCTCCCATTGGACGACATTCAGGCGCAAGCCCTTGCCGAGGAAGTCATGGCCACTCCACCAGAAATTGGCTACCTTCCATCTCAAACGCGCTTCAATGGCGGCTCCAGTATAGCCGAGTAATACAGCAAGCCGGCGAGGTTACGGGAGTCGATAGACTATGAATATGCAAAAGGAATTTGGAGATTTTCAAACTCCACTCGATCTTGCAAAGGAGAGTGTTGACCTGATTGACGACCTTTTTGGTCGTCCGGATCGTGTCATTGAACCTACTTCCGGACTCGGTTCGTTCCTAGAAGCCGCAAGCAAAAAGTGGGGCTCCTCGTGCATCTATGAGGGGTACGAAATCAACCGAGAATACGTTGTGCAATCGAATGAACGTTTATCATCTTTAGGAGTCAGGATTCAAATACAAAATTTCTTTGATGCCAGTTGGCAAGATATTTTGACTGCCACCCCGGATAAGAGGGTTCTGGTGATAGGAAATCCACCATGGGTAACAAATGCAGCTCTGGGTGTTCTAGGCGGTCACAATCTCCCAGACAAAACCAATTTTCAAAGACTGCGAGGATTCGATGCCAAGACAGGAAAAGCAAACTTTGATATTGCGGAGTGGATATTAATACGTCTCATTGAGGCGCTACCCACGACTGCGGCGATTGGCATGCTTTGCAAGACTATGACAGCCAGAAAAGTTTTAAAGCATTTCTGGAAAACTGATAGAGGCCTATTATCATCTTCGATTTTTCTGCTGGATGCCAGGTCGCATTTCAACGTCTCGGTTGATGCTTGCCTATTCTTTGCGTTGGGTAAACGCACAAAAGAAAGGACAGCTGTCGTTTATTCTTCGCTGTCTCGATCCAACAAGTCTTTTGAATTTGGATTAATTAATGGACAACTAGTCTCTGATATTGATTGCTATAGAAACTATAAAGACATAGACGGTAGCTCTCCATATACTTGGCGATCAGGGATCAAACATGATGCCGCGAATGTCATGGAACTGACCCCTTGCGATGGGCACTATCGCAACGGTCTTGGTGAGGATTGTTATTTAGAGCCAGATTACCTTTATCCTCTGCTCAAATCATCCGATCTCGCGAACGAAAGGACTATTCCCAGAAAAGTAGTATTAGTCACGCAAAGAAAGATGGGAGATAGCACAGATTCCATACAAATAACCGCACCTAAGACATGGGATTACCTAAGCAGGCACACAGATTTGTTAGATGCCAGGAAAAGCTCCATCTACAGCAATCGTCCTCGCTATAGTATTTTTGGCGTAGGGCATTACTCTTTCGCAACTTGGAAGGTGGCAATCTCCGGTCTCTACAAGTCTTTTCGCTTTGTTGTGATTCCTCCTCAGAATAATCGACCTGTCATGTTGGATGATACCTGTTATTTTATATCATGCTCGTCGGAATCTGAAGCCAAACTTTTATGCAGTCTATTTAATTCAGAACCATGCCAAAAGTTCTTGAAATCGCTCATATTTCCTGACTCGAAACGACCTGTCACAACTGAGATTTTACGGAGGATTTCATTAACTGCAATCGCGCAAAGGCTTGGGAGTATGGATGTCCTATCGCAATATATATGCGACAGAGAGGTTACGAATGAAGGCGGGCGGCAACTTTGCCTCGTCATGGAGGGAAAAAATGAATATGGAAGGTAGCTTTGCGCCTGGAAGCTATATTAATTTCCTCTTATCCATCCGCTCCGTCAAAAAGCGATACAGCATTAAACAAAGGAAAGCAAAAAACCCAATTCCGGCAAAGACGAACCAAATGTAATGCGCCTGGGAGTATGCTGCCGGCATCGGAGCTTCGCCGGTCAAGGCAAGCTGGTATTGCCGGTATAGCTCCGGTGCAAGTTTTGCCGGATCGGGACAGAATGCTTCCAGTAAGTAGCCGGAAATGCTGAATCCAACCAGCCAGGCAATGAAGGTATTGAGATACATGTAGCCCATATACTGCCCGGTCTCCCCTGCCGGCGCTTGCTTGGAAGCGTACTCATAGTAGCGAGGCGAAATGAAGCATTCCGCCAATCCTTGCAGGCCGATGCCGATGATGAGCATCACCGTGATAGGATGCAGGCTGAAGGCCCCAAAACTGACCGCATGACCGCTGATTTTTTCCAACATCGGGCTCAGACTGATGGCCAGCGCCGAAAGCGGTATGATGATCAAAGCAATGGCAATGGAGCCGACCGGGGCCATCCGCCGCACCAGGTGGGTTATCGGAATCACTAAAAGCACAACGATCAGGGGATTGATGTTGGCCAACCACTCCGGCGCAGCGCCTTCGCCGATCATGCGCAGGGCGTATTTGGGCATCGTGGCGTACAATTGACCTTGAATGATCCAAAACCCGGCGGTGATCAGAATCAGCCCTATGAAGCGCACGTTCTTCAGCACCTTCAGCAGTCCTTGTATCGTCTCGCTCAGGCTCTTGCCCATTCCGGCTGTGTCGATGTTTTGATATAAAAGCACGACCAGAATGAAAGCGATGAACGACATGGCGGCTGAATAGATCATGATATATTTGAGTCCCAACTCGAGGCGTAACGGGCGAGCCAGCATCTTTCCCAAAAAGGCACCGATGTTGACGATTTGGTAGAAAATCGAATACGCGCGGGCGCGGTGGGCTTCGTCGGAGGATTTGGCTACGGTACCGGAAATGATCGGCTTGATGAACCCGCCGCCGACAAGAATAAGAAACAGCGCCAAGATGGTAAGGGGTTTGGTCTGCACTGCGCCGAGAACGGTGTAGCCGCTGGTCAGCAGGGCAAAGGCAAGTATCAAGGCTTTACGAAAGCCGATTTTGTCGGCGATGGCTCCGGTAAAAGTGGGTGCAAAATATAGAAAACCAGCGAAGAAAGCGGCCACCCAGCCGGCTTCCACGTCGGTGAATCCAACCTCTCTGGAAAGGTAGAGCGACAACGCGATGAACATGCCGTAATAGGCGGCCCGCTCAAAAAGCTCTATCGAATTAGCGACCCAAAACGTGCGGGGAAAACGCCAGGTCAGTTTGCCCGTCGATCCAGTCATGTCTCTCCTCTAAAAAGCCGGCTTTGCGGTCATCGCATTTCGTCCACTTCGATTCCCCACTTTTGCAGGGTCGTTCCCATGGTCTGCTCAAGTTGACCCAGCGCCTTCAAGTAGCTGGCAATGGCGCGGAGCTCTTCATTCTGCGCGTTGATTAGGTCCCGCTGGTAACTGATAACCTGAAAGTTGCTGGATCGGCCTACCTTCATTTTGTCTTCTTCCAAAGTCAGCTTTTTGAGCGCTAGATCTTTGGCACGCTGGGCCAGTCCGACTTGCTTGAGAGTATATTGCACACGCCGAACCGCACTCTCCACCGCAATGCGGATGTTGTCTTTCAACTCTTCCGTGTACAACTGAAATCGTTCATAGGACAATTTGTTGAGAATGTAGCCGTTTTCCAGAACTTGTTGGTTGAAAGGAAAGGTAAAAGACAGACCGATGTTCCATGCCAGCGTCTTGAATCCGAAAACCTCTTGCAGAGATCTGGCCACATCTTGAGTAGTGGTGGCATCGCTGCCGATTCGGGCCCAACTGCCGAGGTTATAGCGATTATTATTTCGCGCCTGCAGCATTTGCATTCGTTCGATGTCGAGATAAAGCTGATAGCTTAACCAGTCAGGCCTATTCTCATAAGCACGTCTCAGACAGTCCTCCCAATCTACCTCAACGGGCTTAAATTCCATTTTGGTCGTGGGTCGAATCAGAAGCTGTGTTCCCAAATCCAATTGCGCCAGCAAGGCGATTTGCGTGTTGATGATCGCATCTTCCGCACCGGCGACGGCGATCTCCCGCGTGGCGATATCGGATTCGGTCTGAACGATCTCCTGAGCCGCCATTCGCCCTGATTCGATGAGGCTTTTATTGATCTCCAAAAGCTCTTTAGCCCGTTTGAGAGCAGCTTGTTGGATTTTTAGATCCTCATAAACCAAAATCAAATCCCAATACTGGCTATCAATGGTGGTAATTAAATTGATCAGGTTTTGCTTCACATCCAATAAGGAGGCTTTTGCATAATTCTTGGCGATGGCGATGGGAAGCAAATTGATCTTAATTCCCGCGCCTTGCATCAGCGGCTGGCTAATGGTGATGCCCAAATTAGAATTGTAATTGGTCACTCCCGCTAAATTCGAAGAAACGTTGGTGCTGTTGTCGAGGCTGAGACTTACGGCCCCGCCGGTTTCCAAAGCACGCGAAAGTCCAATCGTGCTGGACAGACCCGTTTTTTTGATCACATAGCCCAAATCATAGTTACGGCTTTCATTCCTCGCCCCTGTGACATACCCCGAAGGCAAGAACCGATACTCGGCTTGCTTGAGTCTGATATTTGCGGATTGTCCCGAGATCTGGAGCGTTTTGAGGATGCGGTTATGCTGTACGGCCAGCTCGATCACTTGATCCAAGGATAGATCTTTATAAAGCGTGGTGTCGATAAACGCACTCAGGCTCGTCAAATCTTGCCCGGCTTTGAGGGTGTCGCTTTGGCTTTTCTGGCTCGTGTTGGATATCGCTTGAATGACTTGAATTTCCTTTTGTATGTCCTGTGCAAAGCATAAAGTGGGAGAAAGAACCAAAAGCGCGAATTGAACGATCTGTTTGATCGACCGATTGCAGATGGTCCTTTGGGTATTCCAAAAGTTCTCCTTTAGGCCCGTGGTTGCCATGGGGATGGCCGCACCCAAGCAGGTCCGCACTCCTCTCTTCAACTCTTCAGAGAATATTCGTTGTAGGCTGCCACATTCTCTCCTACCGCTAATATGACGAGTCCAAGCTTCATGACATCGCCGCATCGCTTCCCGAAGCATGACGGCAGACTTGAAATCAAATGACAAAACCATTCTCCTTTACACAATGACTCTGAATCAGAACAAACACTCGTTTGCATTCAGGCTTTTTGAACCGGGCGTCTACTTGGATGGAGCTAACCAGGGGCTTTTGGCAGGAGCAAACCAACCGACTGCAAATCCGACTCCCAAGCTTATGACGAGGCAGAAGAACAAACTCGCGTAGGAAACAAATAATACCCAATCGCTCATGCGGGCGATGATCATAGACGCTAACAAACCGATGATGATCCCCACACTTGCGCCGGCAAAGGCCATAATTCCCCCTTCGCAAGCGAAAAGACCTTGCAACTGTTTTGCAGTCATGCCCACACAGGAAAGAATTTCCATCTGGTTTCCGCGCCTGACTTTGGCGATCGTCATCATGCGCAACAGCACCAAACAACCAGCCACGAAAGCGACGCTCCCCATAATCCCCAAAACGACCGCGGCTATCTTGATGCGATCGAGCAGGGTTTTGAGCATCACCTGCTGGTTGCTTACCTCATAAAGGGATGCGTCCCCTAAGTACAACCGCAAGGCGGATTGAATGTAATCGATAACCTCACCGATGGGCCGATGGGGATTGGCGCGCACTGCGGCCTTGGTGATTCCCACTTCCGGCAAAAATTGGGCTAACGAGGAATAGGGCACCAGCACGGCTTCGTCGATACTGTACTCGCCGGAGAAGCTTTGCGTGGGGGCCAATACTCCTACAATCTTACAGTTTTGGTGCCCGATGCGAAGGCCGCTTCCAACTAAGGTATCTTGGACGCTCTTTCTCAGACGGCTATATAGCCGATTCCCAAGCACACAGACGGACCTTGCTGAGTCATATTGACTGATAAACCGACCATGTTGAATTCCCAGCCCATGCAGCCGGCGATATCCTTCCAGAACACCGAACACCTGAACTTTGAGATCGCCGCTTTCGGTCTGTAGAGTCTGGCTTTGTCGCGCTTCGGGTGCCACTTCATAAACGTACTCTGGATCGTGCTTGAGATATTCAAGGGCATCCACGCTCAAGGGTCGCATCTGCGCCGGCGCGACTTTGGTGACGTTATTCTTCTTCAGGACGAAAAAGAGGTCCAATCCTTGAGAATGAAATCGCCGCGCGGTTTCTAAACGCACCGCGAGGCCAAGAAATATGAGCAAATAAAGCGAGGCGATGCCGAGACCAAAACTGAGGAGCAAAAATAGCGTCTTTGGGGGCCAATTTTGCATAGATCGAACAGCTATCCCCAAATAGGTCAAAATTCTCATATGGATGTATTTTCGGGTTTGAGTGAGTGTTGCGTTAACTTTGGTTCTGAACTCGCAAAAGATCCGGCGATGCCAGAAACAATGATGATCCAGTTTCCAAGCAATTGACTAATCGTTAGCCGACACCCTTTTAGCTATTGGCAGATTTGAACCGGATTATAGCTGCTGCCGTGCATTTTTAGACAGTGTCAGCCAACTGAAAAACATGTCATTGCACTAAGGCGCATCTGCCTTCGGCATGATTCGAAGTCCGCCCAGGCGGACGAGAAATCTGTGAGCAAAGATCTCAAGCGCCACCGCGGAATATGAAGTGATAGATTCCTCCCTACGGTCGAATTGACAGGTCTTGCTTCACATCTAAATTCTTACTTCAGACATATCAGCGAATCGAGTTGATCCATATCTGTTCCCCGGCTTCCAGCCCACTGACGATTTCGATTCGGCTGCCATCACTATAGCCAACCTTCACGGGCTTAGTTTCTTGTTCATCTTCCCCCTTTTTAACATGCACCACGTCCTTGCCTTTGCTGCGGGAAACAGCTTCAATGGGCACCGCAACCACACCGATCAGATTACGAATGTGTATACGCGCGTCCGCAATCACTCCAAAATGGATTTTTCTGTGCGTGGAATCGCTGGCCGATGGAATGCTAATCCGCACAGGATAAAAGCGGGCGTTACCATCTTCCGTGGCAGTAGCGGCAATACGATCCACCTTTGCGCTCAATACCGAACCACCAAAGCTTGGCCCGCTCACCTCGACAGATTGCCCCACCTGCAAATATTTTAGGCTCAGCTCACCCACCGCAGTGTCCATGATATAAGACTCGGTAGCGCCTATGGTCGCGATGAGATCCGCGTCGTTCACCATGTCCCCTTCCTTTTTGAAACTGCCTTGGCGCCCGTCGCTGGATTCGGGGAGCATGACGATGCCGGCCAAGGGCGCTCGAATCAACGTTGCCTCGTAGCGCGCTTCGATTTCGTCTAACTCTTCCTTGGCGTTGGAAAGCTTGAGCCGCAGTACCTCGATTTTTTCCGAGCTGCCTTTGTCTAATGTGGTTTCCAAAGATTGTTTGGCATTCTCGAAATCGTATTCAGCCCTTTTGTAGCTCGTCTGCGTTTGTTCGTATTCTACTCGGGGAATAATACCCTTTTCGAACAACTTTTGCGTCTCTTGCAGCTTCCTCTTCTCATTATTCATGGCTATTTTGGAAAGCTCAAAACTCCGCTTAGCCTGATTGACCTCCAAACTGGACTCCCAGTCCTTCAATTGATCATACTTCTCTAACAGCTCCATGTACGTCACCCGCGCTGTCCGTACGTTCTTGGCAAGCTCTTTGGTATCCAATTGGTAAAGAATGTGTCCCTTTGGCACAAAGTCGCCTTGATTGAAATTCTTGTGCACCACCTTGCCGGATGTTTGCGCGGCAATGGTCACTTTGCTGAATGGCTCAATGGTTCCCGAGAGATTGATCTGCATACTGAGTGTGTCCAATTTGGCCATCACGACCTGACTCTCGATTTTCTTGCTCTCCTTCGGTACGGCGTCAGCGCGGAGAATCTTTATGCTATTGGTGGAGTAGAGAATGGCCAAAAGGAATAGGAAGAAAATAGCTCCGCCCGCTGCAAGCTTGGCTCGCTCGGATTTTGGCAGCAGCTCGGACAACTCCTCTTGTTCCTGCTGGGCGCTCTCCAATTGCTGTTCGAGTAGCTCCTTTTCCTCCTGCCAAAGAGATTCTGCTTCGCTTGCCTCACCTTTGGTCGCCATTCGCCTGAGAAAGACAACCAACGATTTTTTGCTAGTCAACATGCCGAGGAGATCTTTTTCATTCAGCAGTGCAGTGGAAATCTGCAATGTGATCGTGTTGCCGATGGGCGATTGGTAGCCGATTTCACGAGCCTGATGTTCGAGGTCCTTCTTCAGGCCGTCGTTGATAATCTGGCTGAGCTCCTGATTCTGAGTTTCGTGGAAGAATATCCAAGAATAGGATTGCCCGATAAGGGTCTCCTCTGCGAAACCGAGTATCTTAGTAGCCCGATGATTGGCGGAGAGGACGGTTCCATCCATGGAGACCACGAGGACGCCATCGGTGGTGTGAGAGGCGACACTGTCGAAAAGCTTAGATCGTTTCATGTTAATTAATTCCATTTTCTGGTTCTATTTTATCTGCACGAAAACATAATAATTCGTGACCGATCACAGGAGTTCAAATTGCCCTCCCGGAGAAAATGTCAAAATGATTAAGGACAAAATCATTAAGAATTTCGTTTGGCGCAATGACCAAATCGTTCAGTTGGCCAAATCAGTCTGCATGGAAAGGCTGTCCGAAGCGCACGTTGAATCATTGGCCCGCACGC
>Ga0172370_10001261_pt1 | contig 39211 bp, 26 predicted proteins | sample LakKiv5m_FD_114538 | JGI IMG/M metagenome (GOLD analysis project Ga0172370, IMG submission 114538) | Freshwater microbial communities from Kabuno Bay, South-Kivu, Congo - kab_022012_11.5m | ecosystem: Environmental > Aquatic > Freshwater > Lake | place: Democratic Republic of the Congo...
TCTATAGGCTTATCTACCAAAAACATAAAATCTTTTTCGGCTGATTCGAACGAAGGTGAATTTGGCTCCGTTTTGGCTACAAAAAAAATACAGCGTATAACTCAGATTCCTGCCGGTACGGCTTTCAATTTTTCGGTTGTCACGGGAGATTTCATTCCCCGCGAGATCATCACCATTCCGATCATCGAAAACGATATAGTTGTCGCCATCATATCATTGGCAAGCCTTCACACTTTCGCCCCTTCTGCGGTTCAATTGATTAAAGAAATATGGCTGGCTCTTACAGCCCGAATAAACGGTGTAAGATTATTCCAAAAAGTAACCGATTTTTCAGCTAAGCTTGATCATCAAAACAAGGAATTAACCGAAAAAACCAATGAGTTAATGATGCAATCGGATGAGCTAAAGGAATACAACATCGAACTCGAATTGCAGAAAAAACAGCTTGATGAAGCAAACCAACTGAAAAGTGCATTTTTATCGAACATGAGCCATGAACTGCGGACTCCCTTGAATTCGGTCATTGCCCTTTCAGGGGTACTTAGTCGCCGATTGAAAAATTTTATTTCTGAGGATGAATACAGTTACATTGATATAATCGAAAAAAACGGGAAACAACTTCTTTCGCTTATCAACGATATCCTTGATTTATCGAGAATTGAAGCCGGTAAAGAGGATATGAACTTCTCAGAATTTTCAGTTTACAATCTGGTAAAATCCAATCTTGAATTAGTTTCACAAATGAGTAGTGAAAAAGGAATTGCCCTGATCAACAATATCAGTCCCCAGATTATACCAATAATAAGCGACAGCAACAAATGCAATCATATTCTCCAGAACATTATAAGTAACGCCATTAAATTTACCGAAAAAGGGTCGGTCGAAATATCAGCAATTCAGGAGAAAGACTTTCTGCGCATCAGCATCAAAGATACTGGAATCGGCATTGCCCCGGAGCATATTCCATTTATCTTTGATGAATTCAGGCAGGTTGACGAAAAAGCCTCCCGCAGATTCGGCGGGACAGGTCTTGGGCTGGCCATCGCGAAAAAGTACAGTTTATTGCTTAATGGTTACATTGAGGTCGAAAGTGAACCAGGTAAAGGATCAACATTTACAGTCATTCTGCCGGTTGCTCCCGCAGACCATTTACTCGAAAAAACAGTAAGACAGACACCAGCAAGTTCCAGGCATATATATTCTACTATTCCAACATTATACAATCCTTTCGAAAAAACTATTTTGCTGGTTGAGGATAGTGAACCCCAAATCATTCAGCTAACTGATATATTAAAACAGGAAGGGTATAAGCTTCAGGTTGCGCGTAACGGCAAAGAGGCGCTCGAATCCATCAGTGTTTCTATCCCCGATGCACTGATCCTTGATCTCATGATGCCCGAAGTGAACGGATTTGAAGTCCTGGCAAGCATAAGAAACCTTAAGGAGACCAAACGAATTCCGGTACTTATCTTATCCGCCAAACATGTCACCAAACAGGAATTAAGCTTTCTGCACGAAAATAATATTTTCCAGCTTATCCAAAAAGGCGACATTAACCGTAATGAACTTTTGGCTCACATCAGGACCATGGTTCATTCTTCGGAAAAAGAAACCCCTGAACCTGGTAAAATCAAACCGTTACACCGAACGAATACAACGAAACCCATCATCCTCCTCATCGAAGATAACCCGGATAATAATATCACCGTAAAGGCATTGCTGTCAGGCCGTTTTGAAATTTCTGAAGCTGTTGATGGCCCGGGAGGCCTGGAGAAAGCAAGAAAACTCATCCCCGACCTGATTTTACTCGACATATCACTTCCAGGGATGGATGGATTCGAGGTTCTTGATGAAATTAAAAAAGATTTAAACCTTAAAAATGTTCCCGTGATTGCCTTAACTGCCCGCGCAATGACTGGCGACCGTGAAAACATACTAGGATACGGATTCGACGACTATATCTCCAAACCTATTGAAAACGATCTTTTTGAAAAATCCATTAATGAATGGTTTTATGGAAAATAAACAGATAAAGATTTTAGCTATCGACGATAACCCCGACAATCTGGTTGTTCTGAAAGCATTGTTCACCGAAACATTCCCAAATGCAAACCTGGTATCTGCCAGATCAGGCAAGACAGGTATTGAGTTGTGCATTAACGAAAAACCTGACGTTGTACTCCTCGATATTGTAATGCCTGAAATGGATGGCTATGAAGTATGCAGGGCAATCAAATCCCATTATTCGATTAAACATATTCCGGTAGTAATGATTACTGCCGCCCGCACCGACAAAGAAAGCCGCATTAAAGCGCTGGAGTCCGGTGCTGATGGTTTCCTGGCAAAACCGTTGGATGAATCTGAACTTACTGCGCAGGTTAAGGCAATGCTACGAATAAAAGAATCAGAAGACCGTAAACTGAATGAAAAAGCCTGGCTCGAAAAACTTGTACTGGAACGTACAGAAGCACTGGAAAGAGAGCTACACGAGCGCAAAAAAGCAGAAGAAGCAATTCTGGAAGGAAAAATCAGATACCAGGCGATTGTCGAATCAACGAACGACTGGGTCTGGGCTGTCGATAAAAATGGTTGTTACAACTATGCCAGCCCTAAAATCAGGGATTTTTTGGGCTTTGAACCTGAAGAAGTGATTGGGAAAACTCCATTTGATTTTATGCCTGCTGATGAGGCAATTCGTGTGGGTAAAATATTTAAGAAGATTTCAGAGGAACGATCTGCCTTTTCAGGCCTTGAAAACCTCAATAAAAAAAAGAATGGAGAAATCATTATTCTTGAAACAAATGGCGTACCGGTGTTCGATTCAAAAGGAAATTTTTCGGGTTATCATGGGGTCGATCACGACATAACCAATCGCAAAAAAGCCGAGAATAATCTGAAAGAAAGTGAAGAAAAATACAGGAAACTTGTCGAATTTTCGCCTGATTCAGTACTCATTCATACCAATGGGATTATCCGTTTTGCAAATGCCGCCTCGGCTAAATTATTTGGAGCCGGGGATAAACAGGACCTGATTGGGAAAAAAATTATGGATCTCGTTCATCCTGATTATCAAAACATAGTTAAACAAAAAATAAACAAAATAACGGATGAAAAAGAAGAAGTTTCGGTTATTGAAGAAAAGTTAATCTCGTTGACCGGACGTATTTTTGATGCGGAAGTTTCTGAAGTGCCTATTACTTTAAAAGGACATGATGGCGTACAAGTAGTTTCAAGGGATATCACCGAACGAAAAATATCTGAGGATAAACTTAGAGATAGCGAAGCACAGTTTAAGTGTCTTTTCGAAGGTGCTGCTGATGCTATTTTTGTTGCAGAGTCTGATTCAGGTATTATCATCGATGCAAATCAGGCTGCCTGCCGGTTATTGCAAATGCCTTATGAAAAGATTATTGGTCTTCACCAATCCCGCCTGCACCCACCGGAAGAAGAAAAGTACTATAGAAATAATTTTTTAAAACAAAAGCAGGAAGTTAAGCAAAAACAGCCGATTACACCGGTCGAAGGAAAAGTTATTTGTTCGGACGGTTCAGAAACAACTGTCGAAATAATGGCATCATTGGTAACAATCAAAGGAAAAGTTTGCATGATGGGAACATTCCGTGATATCACAGAACGGAAACGTAATGAGGCAGCTTTGCGCGAAAGTTCAGAACGGTTTCGTTCCATTGCAGAATCGGCCAATGATGCAATTATTACCTCTGATAATAAAGGAAAAATTCTTGATTGGAACACGAGTGCAGAAAATATGTTCGGATTTTTAAAAGATGAAATTGTAGGGGAAGATCTCACTTTATTGATGCCTCAACAATTTATTTTACCACATGTTAATGGAATTAGGCATGCTGGAAACAACAACACTCAACATGTTATTGGAAAAACGGTAGAACTTCAGGGCTTACATAAAAGCGGTAAGGTATTTCCGGTTGAATTATCATTAGCCAATTGGGAATGCCCGTCAGGGAAATATTTTACAGCTATAATCCGGGATATTACCCAACGTAAACGTATCGAAAAAGTACAGAAGCTTATTTTCGATATATCCAATAAAGCACTTACAGCCACCAATCTCGACGATCTGATGGATTTTATTAAAACTGAAATTGGAACACTTATCGATACCACAAACTTTTTTATTGCTTTATATGATGAAGAATACGACACCATTACATTGCCCTATTATGTAGATAAAATCGATAAATATACCAGTTTTCCTGCAGGAAAAACAATGACAGCCTTCGTGATTAAATCAAAGAAATCCATACTTGCTAAAGGTGACACTATTGCCCGGTTAGCTGCATCTGGAATTGTTGAAACAATCGGGACCAGGTCAAAAATCTGGCTTGGCGTACCTTTGGAAATTAAAGGAAAAGTCACAGGAGCAATCGTTGTTCAAAGCTACGATAATGAAAATGCCTTTAGTGTTGAGGATCAGAGAATGCTCGAATTTGTTGCTTCACAAATCAGTGTTGCCATTGAACGAAAAAAAACCGAACAGGAATTAAAAGATGCCCTGGTTCAGGCTCACGAAGCCGAACGTCTGAAATCCACCTTTCTCGCCACAATGTCCCACGAATTACGAACCCCATTGAATGCCATTATTGGTTTTTCAGAACTCCTCAAAGAAGAATTACCGGCAAAAAATATAGTTGAATTTGCCAGGATTATCAACAATAGTGGAGAGCATTTGCTCGAACTTGTTGAGGAAATTTTCGACATTACACTTATTGAAAGTGGTCAGGTGAAAATCCAGAAGGATTATTTTCTGTTAAATCCGTATTTAAAGGAAATTCACGAAATAATCGGCGTCGAACAGTCTAAAATGGGGAAGGAAGGCATTACACTCATTTATAATGAAGTTTTGAACGATGAAGATTTGATGATTTTTACTGATCCCTTCAAAGTTAAACAGATTCTGATTAACCTTTTGAAAAACGCTTTAAAGTTTACATCTGAAGGTTTTGTTGAATTTGGGTATCGAAAGATCTCTCATGTGACTGTCCCACTTTTAGAATTTTATGTTAAGGATACCGGACCAGGTATTCCCAGGGAGTCGCAGGAAATTATATTTGAGATTTTCCGACAAGTGGACGATTCACATACCCGGGCCTATGGAGGTACAGGAATTGGATTGTCGGTGGCTAAAAAACTTACCGAACGCCTGGGTGGAAAAATCAAAGTCAAGTCCAAAGTTGGAGTCGGTTCAACTTTCTATTTCACTATTCCATACACCGAAAATGGATTTGAAGAGCCAATTTTAAAGGAAGAAACCGTGGTCAAAACCCGCAGGGATTTTTCCAACAAAACCATTCTTGTCGCTGAAGATGAAGATTCAAATTTCGAATTGCTCGATGTATTGCTTACCAATACTTCAGCAACCGTAATACGTGCAAAAAACGGAAAAGAGGCCGTGGAATTCTGTAGATCAATTCCCAATATCGATTTGATCCTGATGGATTTAAGGATGCCGGTGATGACAGGCTATGAGGCAACAATGGAAATACGAAAGTTCTTCACGAAACTTCCGATTATTGCCCAAACTGCCTATGCAATGCCAGGTGACAACGAAAAAGCGCTTGCAGCAGGATGCGATGATTATGTTTCAAAACCAATTAAAAAACAGGTACTTATGGAAAAAATCGAAAAATATTTGGGAGGATTAAAAGTCAATACACCTGGCCCACCCTCACAAAATTAAAACTGTTTATTATTGATCTACAATATCATACATCAAATTTACTGAATTATTAAGTATTCAAAATCAAAGTAAATTTATTAACCACCATGATTCAGACTCATATCCAAAGTCGGAATAAATTCAGGCTTACGTCTTGCTTTTGAAACCTGTTCAAACGCATAGGCAATTTTTATCAATTTCGGCTCGCTAAAGGCTTTCCCAAAAAATGAAATACCAACCGGCAATCCATGAACAAAGCCCGCAGGTACAGTAATACTGGGGTATCCGCTCATTGCAGCTGGTGTAGAACTTCCCCCGGTAAAATGGTCACCATTAATCAGGTCAATAGTCCAGGCAGGACCACCCGTAGGGGCAATAATTGCATCAAGGTTTTTGTCGTTAATCATTTTACCGATTCCATCCGGCCCTGCCATCCTTTTCATCAGATCAAGGGCATCAAGGTATTCCTTGCTGTCCAGACCGGCCTTTTTCTCAGCCAGTTCAAAAATTTCCTGTCCGAAAAAAGGCATTGCTGTTAATGCATTCGCCTTGTTAAACTCAATAATATCTTTGAGGCTCTTTATATGATTATCAGCTGAAAGCGATGCCAGATAATTATTTACGCCGGCTTTAAATTCATACAGCAAAACCAGCCACTGCGCATTATTCACATCTTCAGGAACTTTATAGTCGGTGAGTTCAATAAAAACGGCACCATTTTTCTTCATTAAATTAATCGCATTTTCGATGATTCTATCAACAGCTTCATTTAAATTGAAAAAACTCCTTGCAATACCGATCCTTGAACCCACCAAACCATTTAAATCAAGAAATTGGGTATAATCCTGGTACACTGCACCTTCCGGAATATTATTCATACTTCTGTCTGCCTTATCTCTTCCTGTTATTGCTCCCAGCAATATTCCTGCATCAGTTACTGTGCGTGCCATTGGACCAGCAGTGTCGCAGGTATGAGAAATGGGAATTATACCTGAACGGCTAACCAGTCCTACTGTTGGTTTGATGCCAACAATTCCGTTTATCGAAGATGGACAAACAATTGAACCATCGGTTTCGGTGCCGATGGCAACCGTACAAAAGTTTGCCGATACTGCAACTCCCGAGCCTGAGCTTGAACCACAGGGTGACCTGTCGATAATGTATGGATTCCGTGTCTGCCCAACTACACTACTCCATCCGCTCGACGACCGGGTTGACCTGAAATTGGCCCATTCGCTCAGGTTTGTTTTCCCAAGAATTACAGCACCGGCATTGATAAGTTGCTGGACTAAAAAGGCATTTTTTTTAGCTACCGAATGAGCCAGGGCAGTCGCGCCGGCATTTGTAAACATTTTGTCAGCAGTGTCGATATTGCCTTTTAACAGTACCGGGATCCCATGAAGCGGACCTCTCACTTTGCCGGTATGCCTTTCTTTATCCAGATTTTCTGCAATTGAAATCGCATCAGGGTTCAATTGAAGAATACTGTTCAATCCGGGTCCATCTGAGTCGATTTCCTTTATCCTGTCGAGATACAACTCCACAATTTTACGTGAAGTAAATTCCCTGCTAATCATCCTGCTTTGAAGAAAAGGAATGGTGATCTCATCGAATTCAAAACCGGGGTAGTTTTTTTTGTTTTCTTCACCAATCCTTGAAGTTGGTGGATTTATGCAACCTTCAATGCTGCCGATTGTAAATAAACCGCCTCCGGCAAGGGCAGTGCTTTGTATAAAATCTCTTCTTTTCATATCCTAAAAATTTTGATAAAACATATTAAAATACATGATACCCTGCTGAAAACACCAGGTTCCTTTGTGTTCGCTAAATCTGGATTACTACGCTATTGATAATATTCTTCAAAAATATGTTATTCCGTTTTATCCCTGAAATATTTGAGCTGTTCAACCTCATTTTGAAGAATGATTTGGGTTATTAACCAATATTCTCCCTCATTTCTCAAAAATGATTGTTGCAGAAACATAATGTTTATTTTCTTTAACTTATTTTGCAATAATCAATTTATTGATTTACTTAGCTTTACGAAGTATGAAAGATTTTGTTATGTTATTTTATTAACATTGTTAATATTTTCACAAATATTTTTTGTTTTTCAGTTTCTTTCAACATAATTTTGCAGCAAATATTTCTATTTAACGGGTATTCTTTATAACTATTTATTTTTCAACGTATTAAATAATTTCATGAAATATCCTTTTTAATTACCAAATATGGAGGTATTAAATTAATGACAAAAATTAAATCTCTTGCCGATTTGAAACTAAAAAAGGAAGAGTGTGAAAAAAGGCTCAACCTCAGGGAAAAAAGCAATGAACCCGAAAAATTCATCCGGGTAAAAGTAGGGATGGCTACAAGTGGAATTGCATCGGGAGCAAAAGTAGTAATGGATTACCTTATCGAAGAGCTTGACAAACGTGGAATTGATGCATTAGTAACCCAGACCGGCGACATGGGCTATTGCTACGCAGAACCTACCATCGAGGTAAAGCGGCCGGGTGAAGATCCCATCGTTTTTGGCTATGTTGATACCAAAAAAGCCGACGAAATCATCGAAAAATACCTCAAAAACGGTGAACTCGTCGAGGGAATAATCCCTGTAAATTATGAATCAATTGACGAATAAATAGCTGAGTAATTTATGGCACAACAAATAAAAATGCACTTGCTGGTCTGTGGAGGAATGGGTTGCCGTGCATCGGAAAGTGATTCGATACAAGCAAACCTCGAAAATGAACTCAGGTTACACGGACTCGAAAATGAATCTAAAGTTGTTGCAACCGGATGCTTTGGTTATTGCGAAAAAGGACCGATTGTAAAAGTTCATCCTGATAATACTTTTTATGTGCAGGTAAAACCGGGTGATGCAAAGGAAATCGTCGAAGAACACGTGATAAAAGGACGCAAGGTGGAGCGTCTGCTTTACACCGATCCTAAAAATAAGGAAAATGTCTCCGACAGCAAACACATAGGTTTTTATCGCAAGCAAATCAGGATTGCATTGAGGAATTGTGGAATTATTGATCCCGAAAATATCGACGAATACCTTGCCCGCGATGGTTACCAGGCACTTGGGAAGGTTTTGTCGGAAATGACTCCTGAAAATGCAATTAAAATTATCAAGGATTCGGGCCTGCGCGGACGTGGTGGCGGAGGATTTCCGACCGGATTAAAATGGGAAATTACGCGCAAAAGTGTTTCTGAAAAAAAATACGTGGTTTGCAATGCCGATGAAGGCGACCCGGGTGCATTTATGGATCGTTCAGTCCTGGAAGGCGATCCTCATGTTGTTCTTGAAGCCATGGCCATATGTGGTTTTGCCATTGGTGCTGATGCAGGGTTGATCTATATCCGTGCTGAATATCCGCTGGCTATCCACCGTCTTAAAATTGCCATCCAACAGGCAAGAGAATATGGGTTACTTGGGAATGACGTTTTTGGGACAGGGTTTAACTTCGATGTCGAACTAAGGTATGGTGCCGGTGCTTTTGTTTGCGGTGAGGAAACTGCCTTAATCCATTCGATGGAAGGAAGCAGGGGTGAGCCAACCTTTAAGCCCCCTTTTCCATCTGTTGAAGGATATCTGGGAAAACCCACCAATGTTAACAATGTCGAAACTTTTGCCAACATTCCACCAATCATAAATAAAGGTTCTCGATGGTTTGCAGCCATTGGAACTGAACGGTCAAAAGGCACCAAGGTTTTTGCCTTAGCCGGTAAAATAAATAATGTTGGTTTGATTGAAGTACCGATGGGAACGACTTTACGTGAGGTGATTTTTGAGATCGGCGGTGGTATTAAGGATGGAAAGAAATTTAAAGCTGTACAAACGGGCGGTCCCTCGGGTGGTTGTTTAACCGAAAAACACCTGGATATTCCTATCGAATACGACACCTTAATTGCTGCCGGCTCGATGATGGGATCAGGCGGGATGATTGTAATGGACGAAGACGATTGTATGGTTTCGGTGGCCAAGTATTACCTGGATTTCACGGTTGAGGAATCCTGCGGAAAGTGCAGCCCATGCCGGATTGGTAACAAAAGGCTTCACGAAATCCTCGAAACCATAACAAAGGGTGAGGGCACCATGGAAGATCTCTCAAAACTGAAAAATCTAAGCAATGTAATTAAAGATACATCTCTTTGCGGCCTTGGCCAAACCTCCCCTAACCCGGTTCTTTCGACCATGGATAATTTCTGGGATGAATATATTTCGCATGTAGTTGATAAGAAATGCACCTCCGGTGTATGTAAGTCGCTGATGTGCTATGTTGTTATTCCTGATAACTGTGTGGGCTGCACGGCCTGTGCAAGGAATTGCCCGGTTAACTGCATTTCGGGAGAGCGCAAACAGGTACATTATATCGACCAGTCGACCTGCATTAAATGCGGAACCTGCCTCGATAAGTGTAAGTTTAATGCCATTGAGATTGTTTAATTATCATCAACAAAGTTTACATATGGAAACTGTCAAACTGATCATAGATAAAAAGCTTGTTGAAGTCGAAAAGGGAACTACCATTCTTCAGGCTGCCAAGAAAATTGGTATTAACATTCCCACCCTTTGTTACATGAACCTGGGTGATATGCACATCGAAAATAAACCCGGTGGATGCCGTGTATGTGTTGTTGAAGTTGAGGGCCGCCGGAATCTTGCACCTGCTTGTGCCACTGATTGCACGGATGGAATGGTTGTTCATACCCATTCCATCAGGGTTCTCAATGCGCGCAAAACGGTAGTTCAGCTTATTTTGTCCGACCATCCGTTCGATTGTCTGGTTTGCGCAAAGTCCGGGAATTGTGAACTTCAGGATCTGGCACATAAAATGGGAATTCGTGAAATTCCATATCAGGGCCAACAATCCACCTATCGTAAAGATACTTCGCCATCCATCATCCGGGATGTTGATAAATGTATCATGTGTCGTCGTTGCGAAGTAATGTGTAACGAAGTACAGACTGTTGGCGTACTTTCGGCGATTAATCGTGGTTTTAAAGCTGTTGTCGCACCTGCCTTTGAGATGAACCTCGACCATTTAATTTGCACCTATTGCGGCCAGTGCGTGAATGTATGTCCTACCGGTGCACTCACCGAAGTTGACCATACCAACCAACTCATCAACGACCTTGCCGATCCTGAAAAGACTGTAATTGTACAAACTGCCCCTGCCGTGCGTGCTGCTCTGGGTGAAGAATTTGGTTTGGCTCCCGGAACTTCTGTTACCGGGAAAATGGCAGGCGCGCTTCGTGAACTTGGCTTCAATTATGTTTTTGATACCGATTTTGCTGCCGACCTCACCATTATGGAAGAGGGCACAGAACTTTTGGGAAGACTCACCAGGCATTTGGAAGGTGATAAAGAAGTAAAGCTTCCCATCTTAACTTCATGTTGCCCGGCATGGGTGAAATTTTTTGAGCACAACTTCCCCGAAATGAAGGATATACCTTCAACAGCGCGTTCACCCCAGCAAATGTTTGGCTCGATTGCCAAAACTTTTTTTGCAGATAAAATTGGCATCAACCGAAAGAAAATGGTCGTGGTTTCGATTATGCCTTGCGTGGCTAAAAAGTATGAATGCTCGCGTGATGAATTTAAAGCTGATGGTAATCCTGATGTTGATTATTCGATTTCAACGCGTGAATTAGCCAGCCTGATAAAACGCGCCAATATTGATTTCCTGTCGTTGCCTGATGAAGATTTCGACCACCCGATGGGTGAATCAACAGGAGCAAGTGTAATTTTTGGCACAAGCGGTGGTGTAATTGAAGCCGCCGTGAGGACAGCTTATGAAATCTATACGGGTAAAACTTTACAAAAAGTTGATTTTGAAGAATTGCGTGGCCTCGAAGGCTTGCGCTCAGCTACCGTTGATTTTGATGGGTTGAAACTAAACATCGGCATAGCTCATGGACTGGGAAATGCTCGTAAGTTACTCGAAGAAATTAAGGCTGGAAAAAGTGTATATCACGCAATCGAAATTATGGCATGCCCCGGCGGTTGCATTGGCGGTGGCGGACAGCCATATATCCATGGCGACAGCTCGATCCTGAAAGCGCGCCATAAAGCCCTTTATACCGAAGATGCCGGAAAAACACTTAGGAAATCCCATGAAAATCCTGATATTATCAAACTATACGAAGATTTCCTGGCTAAACCAATGAGCGATAAAGCACATCATTTGCTACATACCCATTACTTCGACAGGAAAAAAGAAATATTTATCGATTAATCCGGAAAAACAGGAGATAAGTAATATGTCATCCATAAAAATAAAACTTAAAGAAAAGGACATCAACCAGATCGATGAAATCTGTAAATGTTTTAATAATGAGCCGGGCGAACTCATCAATGTCCTGCACAAGGTACAGAACGTTTTTGGCTATCTTCCGGCAGAAGTTCAGGATGTTGTGGCCAATAAATTGAATATGTCGGTGGCAAAGGTTTATGGTGTTGTAACATTCTATTCGTTTTTCACCATGATTCCCAAAGGCCGTTACCCGATTTCGATCTGCACAGGCACAGCCTGTTATGTACGTGGCGCCGAAAAGGTTCTGGATGAATTTAAAAAACAGCTCAATATTAAAGTCGGCGAATCCACCCCTGATGGTAAATTCTCACTGAACTGTTTACGCTGTGTCGGAGCCTGTGGACTGGCTCCGGTTGTGCAGGTTGCTGATAAAACCTATGGACGTGTTTCACCGGACCTGGTGAAGGACATCCTGAAAAACTATGAATAAACTGTGTAAGTTATTTTAAATTTCTCATAATAACTTTTTGATGCATTGATTTGATAAGGCCCCGTAACTGATTATTACGGGGTTTCTTTTTTTGGCCTTACCCCCTCTGTGCCAGGATGCGATACAATTGCAAACTGGCATCATCAAATAGAATAACAAAACAATAAAAACAGCATCGGTTTGGTGCAAACGGTTGTTTTGGGTTAAGTAAGGAACTCTTTTTAGTTGTAAATAAATTCACCGAACACAAGCATACTTTTTACTTTCGTCTGGCCGAAAAAAAGTATCTTTGAATTATCAGTCATTTTTCAGATTGTGATAAAATCCATAAATACAAAACAATAGAAACTATATTTTAAACCCATAAATGATATATATGGAACATCTGAACAAAACAATCGGAAAATATCGATTAACCCGCCTCCTGGGCGAAGGTGGAATGGCAAGTGTGTATGAAGGAACACATGAAAAATTAGGAACGAGGGTAGCAATAAAAATTTTAAATCCGATTTTGACGGCGAACAAGCAAATCAGGCAACGGTTTGAGAATGAAGCCAGATTTATGGCATCACTTAATCATCCAAATATAACAAAAGTCCTCGACTACAATGAACTTCCCGATATGCTTGCCATTGTTATGGAACTATTGGAAGGCGAGGATTTAAGTTCTTTAATAAAAACCAAAGGTGCATTACCACCCGAGCAGACAATAACCATATTTTCGCAAATATTCGATGCTTTTCAATATGCTCATAGTAAAGGCATTGTCCACAGGGACATTAAACCATCAAATATTTTTCTCGTTGCCGGTAATCAGGTAAAAATACTTGATTTTGGTATTGCTAAAATCTTAGGAACCGGAGATGATTTCACGGTAACAGGCACACAAATAGGTACTCCGGTATATATGAGCCCTGAACAGGTAAAAGCCGAAAAAAATATCGACCATCGTTCGGATATTTATTCACTTGGAGTTACATTGTTTTTTACTTTAAATGGCAAACCACCCTACGATAATACCACACAGTCGAATTATGAAATATTTAATAAAATAGTACTGGAACCTATACCTGATTTAGCAAATTTCCCTCATCTTAATCAAATTATAAAAAAAGCCGTCGAAAAGGATCCTTCTTACCGTTACCAACAAGCCATCGATTTTAAAAATGCATTAATTGAAGCTGGGTTTAAAAACCAGACGGATTATAATGACAAAACACTGGTTGATAAACCATTGATGACTGAACAATTTATAATATCAGAAAATGAAACTGCAAAAACGGATAAAAATAAAGTTGAGAATGACGATACGCTGATAGATCATCCGCATGATCCATAAAAAGTTGTAAAACCGGTTCTAAAAGAACCATTGAAAGACAAAGATCGCATCAAAGCCCGGAAAGTAGTTTCGAAGAATCGACCTCCTATAAAATTTATAGGAATAAGCCTGGGTATTGTAATTTTACTGGTAATCCTGTACTTCGCCTTCCAAAATACGGGTCCTTCCAGGCAAGAGCTTGCTGAATTTGCACGTCTCGACAGTATTCGCAGGGGGGATAGTTTAGAAAAAGTTAGAACCGAAATAAGCGAACAACTGAGGAAAGATAGCCTGGCGAATGAACAAATCAGACAGAATAATTCACTTCCTGTTCAAAACGATTCGATAACAAAAACAAAGGAGCGATTTTTAGGTGAACATCTTTTTAGTTGTTTTTTTATTGGCGAAGATGTTCGGTTTGGTAAAGTCACTATTCAGGATAATAATGGTGTTTTTGTTCTGTCCGGCAAACAAGAAATCGATGGTAATTATGTAAAAATAAATGGTACTGTTAAGGTAATTTCGCTTAGAAAGTTTGAATTTACGGGAACAATCACTGCATATAACAAATCAGAGCGTGTTCCAGATTGTGTCTGGGAAGGATCAACTACTTTTTGGGCATCTGGTTCCAGAGTTTATTGGCGCAATCAGCATCCAAACTGTTATGAATGGACGGGTGACATGGACATATATTTCAAAAAATCAGGAACTTAAAATTAGAACTATATAAATCAGGAAAGATAAAACCATGGTACAAGCAAGAGAATTAACCTTTAAGTGTGAATTCGAGCTGGCCATTATGATTTGTAAAGGAACATTCCCCTTGTTTGAGACTGATGAGATGAATTTCCAGATATTGCAGTGTACTGCTAAATCGCTAAAAGACAATGGAAAGCTGACTTTTACCGCCTTAAATGTTTTATTCACCTTATTTCATTCGGTCAAAGGTTTTCTTGCATCCCAAAAAGCCGATGGAAATGCGACTTTTGATAAGAATTCCTTCGATTTAATGACCTTCGGTGATTACAATATTACGAATGTGGATGATGATCCGGGCAACATCAAATATCTGGAATACAACGAAAGGAAAGGAGTCGTATATTTTTCCGTTACCAATGTCAACGGACTTGTAAGATACGGAAAGGTCATTGTGCTTTAGATTATTCTTAATGAATTAATGCGGATAGCACAAAATAAAATCACAAAACATTATTCATAACGTAAGGATGTTGACGGATTTACATTGGCAGTTTTTATTGTACGATAACTTATCGTTGCAAGTGCAATGATTATAGCGATGACAAAGCCCATTATAAAATCGGTCAGTTTCAGATTGGTCCGGTAATGGTAGTTTTGCAGCCAGTTTCCGGCAACCCAGTAAATCACAGGCCCGGCGATGGCTGTAGATATGATTACGAGGATAAAAATCTCCCTGGCAATAATATACCAGATGCTGCTTACCGAAGCTCCGAAAGTTTTCCGAATACCAATTTCTTTGGTTCGTTGCTGGACTGTAAATGCAGTTAAGCCGTACAATCCCAGGGAAGCAATGAGTATTCCGAGAATAGTAAACAAAAATGACAGTTGAAGGCTCTGTCTTTCTTCTTTGTACAGACGTTCAACATCCTGATCCATAAAAAAATACTGCATAGGTTCATTGGAAGTGAATGATCCCCAAACCTTTTCGATGGCTTCGATAGTAATTGCCGAAGCTGTTGGCGCAATCCTGATACTGATATAGCCCCAGTTATTATTATCATCTTTAAACCTGAACAAGTAAGGTGAGATAACCGTGCGAAGCGATTCAAAATGAAAATCTTTTACGACTCCAATTACCTGCCTATAATTTGTACCTTCATTTTCATTATCATTTGTACCAAATTTTTCGGAAAAAGGATCTTTCATGTCAAAACTTTTTACAGCCATTTCATTAATGATACAGGCATCTTTATCGGTAGCAAATGATTCGTCAAAAAACCTTCCGGATGATAACTGAATTCCGTAGGTCTTCAGGTAATCGTAGTCAACCCAATTGGTTTGGAGCAGAAAAGTTTCATTGGTTCTACCCTTTAAGGTATAACCGTTGAGATTGTTATTATGGCCTGGTACGGCCGTCGACGCCGAAACATTTATAACTCCGGGAATTTTCACCAAAGCATCCTTAAAGGTTTCAATATGCTTTCCGATCGTTTCGGCCTGGTTAAGCACAAGCACGTTTTCTTTATTAAATCCCAGATTTTTGTTTAACATAAACCTGATCTGCCTGGACATAATCAGAGTTCCAACAATAAGAATTATCGAAATTGAGAACTGGAGAACGACAAGAATGCTTCGCAGATTTATACTCCCACGGCTGCTGACGATTTTCCCCTTTAAAACCATATAGGGGTTAAACGATGAAAGAAAAAAGGCAGGATAACTCCCCGAAATGATACCTACCGTGATCGAAAAAACAAGCATAATGGGTATGGTGTACCAGGAATTGAAATATCCAACATGCAATTGTAGTCCAAGTAGCCTGTTAAAATAAGGAAGAGAAACTTCGGCAATCAAAATGGCCACAACCAATGCCAGAAAAGACAATATGATTGCTTCGAGTAAAAACTGGCTGATGAGTATTCCTCTTGTTGAACCACAAACTTTCTTTATACCCACTTCTTTGGCCCTTCGTGAAGCCTGGGCAGTGGAAAGGTTCATGAAATTGATGGAAGCGATGACAATGATAAAAACAGCGATGCTTCCAAAAATATACAAGTATTTTGGGTCGCTTGCCGGTTCAAGCTGGTTCTGGATGGATGGATCCAGATGAATATCGGTGAGGGACTGAAGAAACATATTGTATTTGTTTCCCTGTGAAAGGAAATCTTCCATCGAAAGACCAAGATAACGGCTTATTTCCGGTCCCACATACTTAATAATCATGTCTTTAAACCGTGGATTGACTTTCTCAGGATCTGAATTGGGGTACAAAAGAACGTAGGTATCGAAACTGTTGGAAAGCCACTGGTTGTCTTTTGATCTAGGATTGGTAGTAAACGAACCGATGGCATCGGCTTTAAAATGCGTCGTTTCTGGTATATCCTGCATCACACCGGTAACCTGATATTGTACTGTATCGTTGCCGACTTTCAACATCTTGTTGATGGGATCAACATCGCCAAAGATTTTTTTGCAGGCGGTTTCCGAAATAACCATTGTATGGGGTTGGCTAAGTACAGTATTTTTGTTACCCTTAATCAACGGAATGGAGAAAAAATTAAAAAATGATGAGTCGGCTTCGATAAATTCGTCTTCAGTAAAATAGTTGTCGTTATATTTGATATTGGTTTCCGACCAGCTATTAATTCTCAGAAAGTCTTCTACTTCCGGAAATTCACTGTGCATCGCAGGGCCAATGGGTGATGCGGTTGAAGTTACCGTGACTTCCTGTCCACCTATTTTTCCATTGAGAATAACCCTGTAAATCAGGTCCTTCTTCTCGTTGTATTGATCATAAATTAACTCATGAATAATAAAAAGGGCAATGATCATGCTGCAGGCAATCCCGACCGACAATCCAAAAATATTAATAAGTACATATGCCTTTTGCCTCAACAGCGCAAGAAAACTGTATTTTACCAATCGTCTAAACATATCAAAGCAGATTAATTACAAAACTCTAACTATGCAGGTAATGCTCATTGGTTCCCCAACCTCAAATATTGTATTTCCAGTGTTTTCTATGACGCATTTAAACTACCAATGTTACAAAAGTCCAGGGATTTGTTTTTTAAGATTATTTTTTTGCGTTAATCCCGTCAACCTATAACATTTGGCTGATAAAATTGACAAAAAAGGAATCTGCAATAACCTGATTAATGTATAATTGAGACGAAAACATGAGGTTAAAAATTTTGAAAATTCGGTGGTAGAGTTCAATCAATTTGATTGGGGTTGTCTTGCTCGCATGAATGACCAAAGAGATATTTCAGACGTAGAATCGAACAAAGGAAATATTCGAAAAATGATATAGCATGCAAGATTAGAAAGGGTCAGTCCGTGGAGTCAAGTCATCGTCATTATTCAGGCGTAAGGCATATTTCAACTGGATGGTAATCGACCAGGCGTCCATCATGCTCCGCCGGATATTCCTCCATTTTGTATGTACCACAAAGCGAATACATATTGTCGGATGAAGGTTTCACAACGACGGCACCAAAATTACCTCCAATGCGATTGCCGTCGGTATCTTCAATCCGGATCGTATGCGTTTTGGACAGCAAATTAAAGGCGCCAACAAAAACATAATTGTCCTTCGCAAAAGGAAATCTCATCCGGGTAACATCGGCGCGATGATTACAATCGATAGGCCCATGGTATGTGGTCCTTTCCGGATTTTGCCAGAATTCACCAACCTCTTGGCCAATCGAGTCGATCAGCGTAACCTTAAGGCCGGCTATGATGGCTGCACTGCGATTGCTGTGAATGTTCAGGACAATAATTCCCGAACCGTCAAACGGACAGTGCTGCGCCAACAGCCCGCCAGTGATGAATAAAAGTCCTGTAAATATGAACATGCGGATCTTTTGTTTTCTTTTCGGCATGAAAAATGGTATTATGTCAATTTTTAACATCCAGGTGCACTCAACCGAATAAAATTATCCGGTACTTTTCCAGATAGAACAGGAATAGTAAACGCAGAGACCGATGATTTTCTTTCATGGCAGGACAGAAGTCATTTCATTGCAGGTAAAGACGATTCAAACAATGGCACCTTAAGAATTTGAAGAATAGCAACACACCCAGAAAAACACTAAGAAATCTGAATACAGAATATCCTTTGTTTGAAAGCTATCCCTGTTTTGACGAAGTGAATATTTTTTTGCTGATTTTATCCTTTAATGCCGATCGGCTTTAAAAGTACTGTTGATGGCTAAAAAAAAATATTGATTTACAAACCCCATGTGGCCTCAGACCAAAAAAGAGGTTCCCGCATGCTTAATACGAAAACCTCTTTAGATATCTGTTATTTATACTGACTGGAAATTACTTCACCAAAAGACTCTTTGTTGTTACCTTACCTGTGCTTTTGGTGAACTTCACGATGTAAATACCTTTGCAAAAGCGATCCAAACTAATTGTTGTTTCATTGTTTTGCACAGAAAACAGCAAAACTCCGGTAATGCTATATACCTGAATATTTACCACTTCATTTCCGCTTATTGTCACCTTATCTGTAGCCGGATTTGGAGAAATCTGTATGCTGAAGCCGGAATCTTCCTGAATTCCGGTTATCTGGTCGGAAGGATTGAGATAGAAAGTATAGCCGGTATTTGCCCCTTCAATCACTTCCAGGCTAAGCACTGTTTGTGGATCATAGCCATCGGCAACACAGGTAAGGTTGTAAAGTCCTGCCGGAAGTTTAATGCTATAATATGATCCAAAAAGTGTAGTTATTGCCTGGGCACCGTTTTCGGTATTTGTGGTGTATAATAAAGCATTTTCGATGGAAAGGTTAGAAATGGCATTACGAATAAAACCGTGAATTTTACCGGTTTCACCGTCAATGTTAACCTGGATAATGTTTGATGCTTCCGATTCGGTGCCATCATACAAAGCGGTGATATAATAAAAATGCGTACCTGTTGTTGCATCGGTATCCTCAAAAGAGTTAAATGTAACAAGCGATAAATTTATCTTTTCATTATCTCGATAAACATTGTATCCCAATACCTCAAGGCTTGTTGTGGGCACTTCCCAGTTAAGCAAAACCTGCGAATTGTAAATTGTAAAACCAAGGTTAACTGGTGGTAACGGTTCGTCAGGTAAAACAACATAGTGCTTTAATATCAAACCACCTGCACCAATCGCAAAGGCATTGCTGCTGTTTTTAAACCAGAATCCACGTACGGCTTGGGTTCCCGAATATTCTGCCTCCCAGTTCACACCACCATCATGGGTAACCAATATACTTCCTGCTTCACCGGCAGCATATCCTTCGCTGCTGGTGGCAAACCACGCATCGTTTACATACTCGGGCATCGCACTATTGATAATCTCCGAATCAAAAACCCATACCGGAAAACCTGCGGGGTCTGGAACAAGCTGGAAGTTGGTCATCCTGACCAGGTTATTCACCGGGCCGGGAACCCATCCTGAATACTGGTTATTAAACAAAAACCCTGTTTCAGCATCAGGAAAATAAGCAGCTGAAAATGCCCAGGCATTGGGAAATGAAAACACATCGAAGTCGAACCATTCACCTTGTTCATTACAGCGGTAAGCATAAGCCGAATATCCCACAAAGCCGCCGATATTACCAAACGAAACCTGGGTCTGGTCGTCGAGTGTCTGGAAAGTTTCGAGATTGGTGGTTCCGCCCGGTTCGTTTTCCAGGCTCCAGTTAAGTCCGCCATCGGTAGTCTTATATATTCCATTTCCATCCACAATGTATCCGTTCATATTGTCGGTAAAACTGATTTCCTTCACATAAATAAACCCAAGTGCTTCCCAGGTATTCCCACCATTCTCGGTTTTCCAGGCATCATATCCGCCCACAATGTAAGTATTGGCATCCACAACTGCTACAGCGTACAGATCATCGCTAATCCCCTGGAGTGAGGTCCAGGTTTGTCCGCCGTCAACGGTTTTGAGGATGGTTCCACCGGTACCTACGGCTAATCCGGTCCCATCAGTCGAAAAATCAATGTCGAACAGGTCATTTGTTGTGCTACTGTTAAGTTGGGTCCACTGTCCGTAAGAAATGAAAGAAAGCGTTGTCAAAATCAATAATAAAATCTTTTTCATCATCGTACAATTTTTTTAAAAGTTAAACTTGTGTTTTTTGTGTCTGTCAAAATCACTACAAAGAAATTTGCAATCTTTTAACCTACCAAATTATTGAGTAGGACAAATGGTAGGAAGGGATGAAAATAATTTAAAGGAATATTACCTTAACTTCTTGAATATATAAAAATTACAAACTATAAAATGGATTAAAAATACCGGCTGTGCCGGTGGGACAACTTTATTCAGATATTGCTGAGGAAGTCGTGGAGATCGGTTTGTGGTACGCAGTTGAGGCTTTTGCGAAGCCGTTGCCTCCCTTTATTGACCGCTGACAACGATACATTCATAATCTGTGCGATTTCTTTGGATTGCAAATTGACCCGCAAAAATGCACATATTTTTAAATCATTATCCGAGAGGTTTGGATAGTTCTGCTGGAGTTTACCGAAAAAGCCAGGGTGCACATCATCAAAATTCACCCTGAATTTTTTCCAGTTTAAATCAGGATCGATGTGTTGATTGATCAAAGATGTGAGGTTTTTAACCGTATTATCTAAGGAAGATTCTTCTGAAGACTTAATGTTGGATATTTGTTTCTTGATTTGACCCAGAATCTCATTATTATTCACAAGGTGCAATGTCAATACCGACAATTCACTGCTCCGCTTATCAAGGTCGGTATGAAGCTTCTCTTTTTCAAACTTGTTGATCTCTTCCTGTGCAACCATTTGTTCTTCCAAAAGTTCATTTTCAAATTTTTGTTTCTGACGCTCAGCTTCCAACCTTTTCATTTCGCTCTGCTGGTTTTTGAAACTCAATTCGGCCATTTGCTTTTCCTGCTCAAGGATGGTACGGGTTTTTTTTAATGAAACTCCTCTTTGCCTGAAGAGAACAATTAACAGTACCGACAATAAAACGGAGATGATCATCAGGATCACCAACAGCTGTACACGGGTTCGATGGTAAGCCACACGGTCGGTTTCAATCTTTATCTCCTGCCTAAGTATCCTGTTTTCCTGCTCCTTACGGTTGGTTTCAAACCGGGTCTGCATTTCAGCAATTTGTCTGGTTGTAGTAATATTAAAAAGGGTATCGTTTGCCAAAGCTGCTTTACGCAGGCATTCGATCGACTTTTTGAAATTCCCGGTTTGTTCTTCCAGTTTTGACATAATGTTGAAGGCTTGCCGGATCACGATCCAGTAATGTGCAGTATCAGCCAATAACAGTGCCTTGTTAACATAGTTTCTTGCTTCACCATAATTGTTTTGTTTCAAAAAGATTTCTGCAATTTGATTATACGAATTGGCAATTCCTTCCTGGTCGTTAATTTGTCGTTTCAGCCCGATCGATTTTTCCAACGACTTTCTTGCTTCAGCAAACCGGTTTAAATCCAGATAAACTAGGGCAATATTATTATTTAGATGAGCCATTTCACGCTTATTATCCATACTTTCCTGTAATGAAAGCGCTTTGTTATAAAAATCGAGGGCCGCTATTTTTTTGCCATGTAGGTCGCTGATGATGCCCATATTGTTGTATGCCGCTGCCATAGTAGGTTTGTGGCCAATTGCAGTTGCAGTAACGAGTGCCTGTTTAAAATAGCCAAGGGAATTATCGTAATCCTTTTTGGCGTTAAGCACGCAGCCAATATTCAACAGGCTTTGGGCAATACCTCTTTGGTTTCCGGTTTGTACAAAAAGTTCGTACGCCTTCGTGTGTGCGCTTAGCGCTTCACTCAGCATCGAACGGTTTTCGAAAGTGAGGCCCAAAACCATCAGACTGGACGCTCTGGCATCGGTTAAACCGGCACTATCCTGAATAGCAATGGCATGTTGAATTAATGCTGTTGCCTTCTCAAACTCACCGATGTAGTTGCGGGCCAGCGCTTCATAATAAAGTGCCCTAGCCTGACTGGGAATCATACCATTATCCCTGGCAAGCCGAAATGCATTCATGGCATAGGTAAGACAACTGTCGGGCAGGTTGTTGTAGGTTTCTGAAGAAAGTTTTAATAAGCTTTTTACCGTTCTGTCTCCTACGGACTGGTTTTCAGGCACATGATGAAGGGAATCGGGTACCTGTGCAATCGAATTCCGAATAGAAAATAGTAAGATAATAAATAATAGTGACAGGTTACTCCAGACTGCATATCTGAGAATATCCAGTTTTAATATTTTCATCGCCCGAAATTAAAGACTTTTTATAAATCAACTATCTATGACTTGGAAAAACGTTAAAAGTTACAATGCTGGAACAAATAAATGGGGTGTATTTTATCCGGAAATAAAAAAAACTTAGATTACACGTAAAAACAAAAAAATATTATTTAGCTTTGGCATGGTATTAATCTTCCCTTTTGGTTGTAAATTGTTAAAAAAAAATATAAGTGAAACCCTTCCTCAGATTGTTTAATTATAGCTTCTTCTTCCGAAAGCAAATGCTTATGATTTTTTCAAATCCTTTAAATTAAAGATCGAGTGAGGCAAAACCTAATTTGCAGAAAGTACTAAAATTGAATGATTTACGAAATTATTTGTGTCCAATGGAAAGAAATTATCTTTAAAATCAATATTTGTCCCAAAAACCTGATCATTAAAATGAAAATGAAAAACATCTTACTTTGGGCATTAATTCTATTAAATAGTGCCGTTTTAGCCCAGGAATCATCAAAATGGGGAAAACCCTCGGCACAGGAAGTTTCCATGCAGGTATGTAGTTTCGACAGCACTGCAAATGCCGTTATTCTGTTTGAAAGTGGATCGGTCTCTTTCGGCTCGGTTAAGGCCAATATCAGAGTTTACAGGAAGATCAAAATCCTGAACGCCGATGGTATCGATAATGCAACCATCGAACTTTTTTTCTACCACAAAAACGACCTCGAAGACATTACCGACATCAAGGCTCAGACAATTAATACCGACAACGGGGAAATTAGTAAAACCGAGATAAAAAAGGATAATTTTTACACGAAGATTATCAATTCGCGCTGGAGTTCCATCAGTTTTACTTTCCCGGCGGTGAAGGTCGGTTCCATCGTCGAATACAAATACACGCTTAATACGAAAAGAATTTATTTTTTGGATGACTGGGTTTTCCAACATGAGATACCAACCATTTATAGCGAAATCGATGCACAAATCCCATCATCTTTAAGGTACAGCATTTTACTTTTCGGCGATAAAATTAAAGCAAAGTACAACAGCAAGGAAAATAAAAGGTCGTCGTGGAATTTAAGCAATCTGAAAGGCTATGCAAGTGAAACCAATGTTTTTTGTTATGACGATTACGTTGAGAAACTTCAATTTCAGTTGTTAAGCTACGAATCATCCGATTATGCGGGCTACTACAGGGGGAGTGAAACCGTTGATGTGTTAAATGACTGGGATAAACTGGCAGCCGAAATTTGGGAAGAATACAAACCATTCCTTAACAGAAGCGGAAAAGCAAAAGATATTCTGGAAACTCTCGTAAAAGCCGATGACATCAAAAACGCAAAAATCCGGTCGATTTACAATTTTGTATGGTCAAATATTAAATGGAATAAAGAATACCATATTTATCCTACAAAAGCGGTTGGTGAAGTATTGTCGTCACGTTCCGGGAATTCGGCTGATATAAACCTCTTGCTTTGTCTGCTTTTAAATGAAGCAGGAATTGATGCCTATCCTGTATTGATTTCCACAAAACGCAACGGTAAAATCACCAAAAATTACCCGATGCTCGATCAGTTCATTCATGTTATCGTTGCCCTACCAAATGACAATACCTATAAATTTATCGACGTGATAAGCCTGAGTAATAATTGTTTTATGATTCCGGCTGAACATGTAAATTATTATGGTTTTTTGCTTAACAAGGACAAAGGGAAGTTTATCGATATAAGGTATCAGGTCGAGTCGAAAGAAGGCAGCACTGTAGTCTGCAGATTTGACAGCTCAAAAGTAATCGTTCAGTCCAGCAGAATATATAGCGGTTATAATGCTACCGATCAGCGCCTTAAACACATAAATAAAAAAAACACACAGTCTGAATTATTGAACTTCGTGAGTGATGCCATGTTTGTAAAAGACAGTTGCCGTGTTAAAAACCTGGATGATGAATACCTCGATTTTTCCGAATCGTCTTTTTATTCTTCCAATTATAACCCGGGTGATAAAATTATTTTAAACCTAAATATCGACGAAATCGAAAACCCATACAAACAAATGGAAAGGTTATTCCCTGTGGAAAACGATTTTCCATTCTCGAAACAAAGCCGGTTTACATTTTTACTTCCAAAAGGATACATCATCGATGGTTTACCTAAAAATGTATCTATAGGACTTCCGGGTAATGCTGGAAAATTTGTTTACTCGGTCACGTATTCCGGGAATCAGTTGTCGTTGCTTATAAAACAGGATATCGACTTTATGATATTGCCTAAAGAATCATATCAGATTCTGAAAGAATTTTATAATCAGATTGTCATGAAGTTGAATGAGCCGATTATTATCGAAAAACAACTATGAAAGCCATAGCAATCACTGGTTGTCTGATTTTTCTTTACCAGTTTTCGTTTGGTCAGTCTGATGTTCTTTTCCCGAAAGCCGTTGTCGAACTTAAAAGTACCGAATATGTCATTCAGTCGCTTGATAAGACGAGAATATATTATAAATACAGGATAAAAATATTAAAGCCACAAGGTGTAAATCACGGGAACATACGAATTCCAATCGATAAAAACGACCGAATCGTTAGCTTCAAAGGTGTAATCCTTGACTCCTCCGGAAAACAGGTAAAAAAAATTTACAGGTCAGACCTCAGTACGGTGAGCGATTTTGATGACTATTCGCTTTATTCTGACAATAAGGTTGCAAAAGCCGAGGTTTATTATTTCGATTTTCCTTATGTTGTCGATTATGAGTACAACATGGAAATCGACGGTTTTATGGGTTGTTACTGGTATATGTTGGATTATTACGATATACCGACAAAATCAGCCAAACTCGCTGTGCAGTTTCCCATCGAGATGAACATTAACTGGAGGACAAACAATTGCACTGTTATATGTGATACCCTGGAACAGGGCAACACAATTAAGTATAGCTGGAATGCTGAAAACATTTCACCGATTTCTGATGAAGATTACACTCCGGGTTTGGGTGATTTATTCCCTTCAATTCTTGTTACGCCAACACAATTCAAATATGAGGGCTATTCCGGAAAGAGCGATTCCTGGGAAAATTTCGGCAAATGGATTTGGACTTTGTTGGAGAACAGGAATTCGCTGCCCGCCGAAACCGAAACCAGGATACATCAGCTTACCGATTCGATTAGTGACACCATCGCTAAGATGAAAAAGATTTATGCGTACTTCGGTGAAAACACCCGCTATGTGAGTGTGCAGGAAGGAATTGGCGGGGTTCAGCCTGCCACTGCAAGTACAGTGGATCAATGTAAATTCGGGGATTGCAAGGCTTTATCAAATTACCTGAAAGCATTGCTCGCCGTAATTGGTGTGAAAGCCATTTATACTGTAATTGGTAATGGTGATGATTATAAAATTAAGTGGGGCGATTTCGTAGGACTCAGCCAAACAAACCATATTATCGTTTGTGTTCCGTTTCAAAATGATACTATTTGGCTCGAATCGACAAACAATAAGATGCCCTTTGGCTATATCGGCAAAGGGAACAGCAACCGTTTAGCCTTATGCATTACCGAAAACGGAGGTAAAATCGTGCATACACCCAGGTATGACATCACCGATAACTTCCGGCACACAACTGCCACAATAAAATTGAATGAAGACGGTGGTATGGAATGCAAGGTTCACAGTATGAATTCAGGGGTTAAGATGGATGGACTGATTCAATTAAAAAACACCGACAGCAAGCGACAGCAAAAGTTAATGTACGAAAATTATCCTGCACTGGATCTCGAGATTAAAAACTACCGAATTTCCGAAACTGCTGAAACCTTTCCGAAGTTAATGCTTGACACCGAAATGGATGAACATAGGTTCATGGCCATTTCAGGACATCGCTTTACGTTTAAGCCAAATTACCTCAACCGACAAGGAAACAATTTATGCAGCAGCGACAAAAGGGAGAATCTCGTTTTAATCGATTATGGCTTTTCAATAAGCGACTCAATCCGTTTTATCTTACCCGGCAACTTTAGCCTGGAATACCTGCCATCCCCTACCGAAATCCATGATGCTTTCGGGAATTACCAAAGCGAATATTGTTTCGACGGAAAGGAATTATTTTATATCCGGACCTTCAACCTGTATGAGGGCCTTTATCCTAAGGAGCAGTACCCTGGCCTGCTCGACTTTTTAAACAGCATCCAGACTGCAGATAACCAAAATGTAATTTTTAAGGACAACTAACATTGGAAAGTAGTGAATGCATGTATGGGATAAATATTTATGTGGTTTTAGGATACAAAACATCATTCTAAAGAAATCCATTAATCGTTTTTCGGTTTAATTCCACGCTTGCTGTGCCGGATATATTTTCCAATTCAAGATTTAACTTGTTTTTCGCCCATGTCCACAATATATTTGCCTTCAAATCTTTATGGTCTGAATCTTCCTGATGAATACAACGACTGAAATCTTAAAATACCTCCCACCCGACATTGTCAGGTTCATGCTGGTTACCCTGTTTTCGCTGCTGGTTGGTTTGGAACAACGCCGGCACCATATCGAAGAGGAAATGGAAAGCCTGTTTGGTACCGACAGAACATTCACATTGATCGGAATTTTGGGATTCATCCTGTACGTCATCAGTCCGCAAAATTTAATCCCATTTCTGGCCGGTGGCAGCGTGATTGCTGTTTGGCTGGCTATATTTTATTACCAGAAAATTCAGACTAAGAAAAAGTTCGGCATTACATCGCTTGTCATTACACTGATCACCTATTGCTTCGCCCCACTTATTTATACACAACCACATTGGCTGGTTATTTTGATTATTGTTGTCGTACTTGTGATTACAGAAATAAAGGAAACCTTGTTTAAGTTTTCGAAAACCTTCGATAACAAGGAATTCATCACACTTGCCAAATTCCTGGTTGTTGCCGGTGTAATCCTTCCACTGCTTCCTGATGCACCAATATCAGCCGAAATCAATATTTCTCCCTATAAGTTCTGGCTGGCGATTGTGGCCGTTTCCGGGATTTCCTATTTCAGTTACCTGCTTAAAAAATTTGTGTTTCCGGATTCGGGAATTATTCTTACCGGAATTTTGGGTGGTATTTACAGCAGCACCGCTACTACTATTATCCTTGCCAGGAAAAGCAAAGAATTACCCGAAAGTAATAAGGTTGTGGCAGCAATTATGCTTGCAACCACCATGATGTACCTGCGCATCTTTCTGCTTGCTTTATTTTTTAATAAAGAAATTGCATTCCGTCTGGCGCTTCCCTTTATCCTGTTTTGTGTTGTGTCGTCGCTTATTGCGGTTTACTTCATAAAATTCCTGCAATACAAGCCACAGCCACAGCTTGATATGCAAACTATTACTTCGCATAATAATCCCCTCGAATTCAAAACCGCCCTGGTTTTTGCCGCCTTATTTATCTTTTTTGGATTGATTACCGGATTTATTAATAAACAGTACGGTACTTCAGGGATCAATGTGTTGTCGTTTGTGGTTGGGGTTACCGATATCGATCCGTTTATTCTGAACCTTTTCCAGAGTAAATGGAATATCGAAATTTCGGTTCTCCTGATGGCAGTGGTGAATGCTATTTCGAGCAATAACCTGCTAAAAATGCTATATGGTATTTCCTTCGGAAGTAAATCCATCCGTTTGCCACTCATTATCGGGTTTGGTATTTTAATCCTGCTCGGGCTATTAATGTCCTTTGTAATTCGATTCTAATAAACTGTTGTTGGATCAATATTTTTTAAAAATAAATATGTTGCCATATCGTTTAAAAGCACAATCAAAAGGAAAAGACAAAAAAATTAGAACGAATTCAATCTCTTCAAATAATTTTAATGGCAAATAACACTTCACAGCACATCTTGGGTACTTCTGCAAACCTCCTGGGGTTTTGCCTTTTTGTGATTACCTCCCTGCATATTGCTAATCTGACCGAAACGCATGCCATCGACATCCTTACTTCCATAATTGCAGTCCTGCTTACATTTTCAAGTGGTTTTTCGTTCGTCTCCATCAGGACTCAAAAGTTGAAAAAGGAAAAACTTTATGAAACCATTGCGGATTATTTTTTCCTTGTTTCCCTCTTTGGAATTTTGATCATCATTTTACTCATTACACTCAACTTTATCGACTAAATTACAGCAGCCGGTAAAACAAAGGGTATACCTGATTCAAGTGCAAAATCAACAATCCCTTTGAATTTTTGTTTTTATAATATCAGTGAATTCAAGCAGAATTGAATGAAAAACAAACCCGGAGTCAATAAAGAAATGTTAACCGGTGATAATTAATTATTGAGTTTCTTTGTATGAAAGATTTAAAGGATGATTAACCACAATCCAGGCGGATTTTTTATTTTTCAGAGATTTCATTGAATAAGTTAAAGTGGTGTAAATACTCAATTTAAGTTTGTTGTAATAAACTTTTTAAGCTTAAAAATGACTGACTATGAAAAAAATTTTTTTAGTGATGTTGCTTTCGATTGCAGTTTTTGGTTATGCCCAAAATGACAGCCAATATAAAATTATCAACAAAATTCATTTGCCTGGTGACGATTCATGGGACTATTTATCTATCGACTCCAGGGGACATCTGTATGTTTCGCATGGCACAATGGTTCAGGTCATCGATACAAAGAACGGAAACATTTTGGGTACAATCGAAAATCTGAATGGTGTACATGGAATCGCCCTGGCTGAAAATCTGAACAAGGGATTTATTTCGAGTGGAAGGGATTCGATTGTAGCTGTTTTTGACTTAAACACCTTTAACGTCATTGCAAGGGAAAAGGTGACCGGGGCAAATCCTGATGCAATATTATATGATCCATTCAGCAACAAGGTTTTTACGTTTAACGGTTGGAGTAAGGATGCAACAGTGTTAGACGCAATGACAAACAAAGTTGTTTCAACAATCCGGCTCGAAGGGAAGCCAGAATTTTCTGTAACCGATAAGAAAGGGAAAGTTTATGTAAATATTGAGGATAAATCGATGTTGACCTGTATCGATACAAAGAATTTGGCTGTATTGAAAAGCTGGTCAATTAAACCCGGAGAAGAGCCAAGCGGTCTTGCTGCCGACTTTGCCGGTGGAAAGCTGTTCAGCGTTTGCGCCAATAAACTGATGATCGTTTTTAATCTTAAAACCGAAAAAGTCGTTGATAGTATTCCGATTGGTAGCAGAACAGATGGCGCTGCATTCGATGAAAAATCAAAAAGAATTTTCAGCTCAAATGGTGACGGGACACTAACTGTTGTTGGAAATGATGGAAATAAATTTAAAGTTTTAGAGACTTTTCCAACCCAAATCGGGGCAAGAACCATTTGTCTTGACCCCAACACGCATCACATCTTTTTACCCACCGCTGATTATGAGCCTTTGGTTGCAGGAGAAAAAAGACCAAAAATAAAAGCGGGAACTTTTACGATCATCGAAATTATTCCGAAGTAAGTCAAATATTTACAGCTGGTTAACAGGATTAAAATACCAAATAACGCAATATTTTAGTCAGATGGAGCTGATAGAAAGGTTACAATTCAGGAAGTTAGACCTTCATGGCTTAAAGCATCTTGTACTCTGGGCTGAAAAGGAAGGCTGGAACCCAGGTCCGGATGATGCTGAGGTTTTCTTCGAAACCGATCCTGATGGTTTTTATGGATATTTCGACAACAATGATTTGATTGCAGGGGGTTCAATTGTTTCCTACGATAAAGCATGTGGCTTTATGGGTTTCTTCATCGTAAAGCCGGAGTACCGTTCACTGGGCATCGGCCGTAAGCTTTGGTATCAGCGGAGGGATACCCTTTTACAGCGATTAAAACCGGCTGCCACAATCGGCATGGATGGCGTCTTAGCCATGCAACCCTTTTATAAAAAAGGAGGTTTTGAAATTGCTTTTAGAGACGAGCGACACGCAAAGGTAGGGACTGCTTGTAAAATCGACAGGAATATTTCCTCCATAACAAATGAAGATTTTACGACCATTATGGCTTACGACCAAAAATGTTTTGGATTTCCACGACCCGGGTTCTTGAAATCCTGGTTAAAACTGCCTGGTGTAAAAACGTTTAAATATGTTTCTGATGGTAAGCTTAAAGGCTTTGCCGTTGTAAGGAAAGCAAGTTCCGGGTATAAAATAGGTCCGCTCTTTGCTGACGATGCCAATATTGCTTCCGAACTTTACAAAGCTTGTCTGAACTCGGCGATTGGCGAACCACTTTTCCTGGATATCCCCATGAAAAATCAGGCTGCAGCCGGTCTCGCAAAATCCTTTAACACTACCTATGTTTTTGAGTGTGCACGGATGTATTACGGTAAAAGCCCGCATATCGAAATTGAAAAAGTTTTCGGGCTAACCACCTTTGAACTGGGATAAACAGAAATCTCCCTTTTCAACCGCCTTTTTTTGTCAAACCTCCTCCCCTGTCCCGGATACTTCCCGAAATAATTGCTCGCTTAGCCTCAAATTTACCTTTTTGTCAACGGTATTTAAAACCATAATCAGAAGGAAGCATGCTGAAAGTTGAATTTAAGGATAAGAACATTTAACAAAATTCTACCTGTTAATGAAAAATTGTTTATCGATTTCATGGATTAATTAAATAAGAATAATAATTTCGCGATATTGCTTTTTTAAGCAATCGAAATTGTGCATTGCACCCGGTTTAAAAAAGAAATGAAGAAATATCACTCTGGAAAATGAAAACGAAACGCTTTTACACCATTCTGATCATTGGCTTCTTTTCGCTATGTCTGGCATCATGTAAAAACAAGCCAGTAACCAATGACGAAATTGCTCTCCCTGACGTTATTGACTCCAATACCGCTACAACCCAATTACGAAAAGTGACCTTCCTCCCCTATTGGGTATGCAATGCCCAGTTTGCTGGTTATTACATGGCCAGGGAAATGGGAATTTATAAAAAACATGGCATCGACCTGACAATTATCCCTTTTCAGCCTTTCTATACCACCACAGCGCTCATCGGGACAGGCGAAGCTGATTTTGCGGCATTATGGCTTGTTAATGCCATTGAGGTCAGGGCGTCGGGAACGGATATTGTGAATATTGCCCAGTTTTCGACCCGCTCTTCGTTAATGTTGGTCACAAAAAAATCGAGTGGTATCGACGAACTTGAGAAAATGAATCACAAAAGAGCTGGTATCTGGAGCGGATTTGAACTTCAGCCAACAGCACTTTTTAAAAAATTCCATCTCGATGTCGAAATCATTCCCATAGGCAGCACAAATAATTTATTCCTCAAGGATGGCGTGGACATAACGAATGCGAACTGGTTCGACGAATATCATTCCATCATCAATTCAGGATATAATCCTGATGAGTTAAACACTTTTTTCTTTGCCGATTACGGTTTGAATTTCCTTGAAGATGGGATGTATTGTCTGTCGGATAAAATGAAAAACGATCCGAAATTGTGTACTGATTTTGTGGAAGCCACCATGGAGGGATGGCAGCTTGCCTTTAGCAATCCTGAAAAAGCTATAGATATCGTGATTGAATATGCACAGAAACAAAATATTCCGGTTAACCGGGTACACCAGCAGTGGATGCTTGACAGGTACAGGGATTTGTACTATCCTGAAGGGAAAATATCGACCACGCTTTCGGAAAAGGATTATCTGTTTGCTGCTAAAGTTTTAAAAGAAAGTGGACTGATTTCTGCAATTCCCCCCTTTAAAGATTTTTACCGGCCTTGCAAATTAAACAACAAGAAGTAACTAAATAAATCGAAGAATGCTCAGATTGAAAAAACTCATTCAACACAAAAAAGGATTGGCTTTGAAGCTGATTATTTCTATTTTTTCAAGTATTGCAGTTATATTTTTGTTCATTTTCCTTTACAATTACCGGATTTCAAGAATTATTGTAGAAAAGAACCTGAAAACGAATGCCGAGAACCTCACCAAAAGCGGGGTTTCACAAATCGAAAAAATTTTATATTCCATCCAGAAAATCCCCGACAATTATTCTCAAATCATCCAAAATTCAGATTATTCACAGGATGAATTGGTAAAATTATTGAAACAGGAAGTTGAGCTTAATCCTGAAATATATGGGGCAGCTCTTGCTTTCGAACCCTACTTTACCGATAAAAATGAAAAGTATTACATGCCCTATTATTACAGGAAACAAGGTAAGCTCGACTTAATTTTCCTTGGTGATGAAAGATACGATTATTTTACAATGGACTGGTACCAGATCCCCAAAGAACTCAATCATCCGGTTTGGAGTGAGCCTTATTTTGACGAAGGAGCCGGCAATACCATTATGTCAACCTATTCGGTACCTCTGTATCGCACAGTCGAAGGTAAAAAGCAGTTTATCGGGATTCTTACCGCCGATGTTTCATTGGATTGGCTTCAAAATTTTGTGAACTCAATCAAAGTATATCAGTCAGGCTATGCATTTATGATTTCACAAAACGGAACCATAGTCACACATCCCATGAAGGAGCTGATTATGAATGAAACTATTTTTAGCATTGCTGAAGCGCAGAATTCTTCACAGCTTCGCGTTATAGGCCGCAACATGATAAGTGGGAAAACGAGTTTTGCCGAATTGGAATATCACAATGTAAAAACAGGAAAACTAAGCTGGTTGGCCTATGCACCGGTGAAGTTAAACGGCTGGTCGATCGGTATCGTTTTTCCTGTGGATGAGTTTATGGCAGATGTAAATAGCCTTTATACCCGGGTTTTGGTTTTAGGTATAGGAGGTGGATTGATTATTTTGATCGTCATTATTTTAATCTCCCGGTCGATTACCCGCCCATTAAGAAGCCTTACACAGGCAGCAAAAAAAATTGCAGAAGGAAATTTTAATGTCGAATTGCCTGATATTAAAACCCACGATGAGATGAAGGAATTACACGATTCGTTTGTTTACATGCAGAAAGAACTGGCCGAATACATTGTAAACCTTAAGGAGACAACTTCAGCCCGTGAAAAAATCGAAAGTGAATTGCGCATCGCCCGCGAAATCCAAATGGGAATGATCCCGCATATTTTTCCGCCCTTTCCAAACCTTTCACAAATCGATCTTTTCGCTGTACTAAAACCTGCGAAAGAGGTTGGAGGAGATTTGTATGACTTTTTCCTGATCGGTGAAGATAAGCTCTGTTTTGCCATTGGCGATGTGTCGGGCAAGGGAGTTCCGGCTTCGTTGTTTATGGCTGTCACAAGAACCCTGTTGCGCTCGGTTTCAGATAAGGGTGGATCTCCCTCGGTTTTTGTAAGTTCACTCAACAAATCCTTATCCTACAACAACGAGTCAAGTATGTTTGTAACTTTCTTTTGTGGTATTTTAAACCTTAATACCGGGGAACTTAAATTTTCGAATGCCGGTCATAATCCGCCTTTCCTGGTTCGTGAAAACGGAGCAGTTGAAATGTTTGAGCTCACCAAATCGATTCCCATTGGGCTGTTCGAAGACATTAGGTATAGCGAATCGATTGTTCATCTCAATAAAGGTGATAAGATATTTATGTACACCGATGGTGTTACAGAAGCCGAAAATTGCGAAAAAGTCCTCTATTCCGACAAACGCCTGATCGGCATTTTACAAAACAACAATACAAACTCCCCCGAACAATTGATTAAAGTTGTGGAGGAAGATGTTGCGGTACATGTGGGCAAACATACACAATCGGACGATATAACCATGATGACAATCGTATTTTATGGATAACATGAACGATGTTAAGTGTTTACAACTTGTAAACGATATCTCACAATTGGCAGAAGTAGCTGATTTTGTGGATAATCTCGTAGATGAATGGCAACTTCCTGTGAACTTCACTGTTTCACTAAACCTGGTTTTGGAGGAGGTTGTGACCAATATTATTTTTTACGCCTTCGCTGATGACAAGGAACATTTCATCGATATAAAAATCGAAAAAACAAAGGGTCTGTTGCAGATTACCATCTGTGACGATGGCCGGGAATATGATCCAACACAAAAAGATGACCCCGATCTAACCGTTCCAATAGAAGAAAGAAGTATCGGCGGCCTGGGTATTCTTCTCATCAAAAAAATCATGGATCATGTTGAATACAGGCGAACAGATAACAGAAATATTCTGTTTCTCACAAAGACAATAAAATCCTGAAACCTGTTTTTTTTACAAGCTTTATTATAAGTCACAACAATCTTTCATGGCCAGACGACAGAAACACATCAGGAAATTGGTACTGCGGATGATTGAATGGTCCTATCAACCGTTCAAAAAAATTATTCCGCCTGAAACTTACAGGTACGCCGCCACTGGTGGATTTAATGTAGTACTGGATATTTTTCTCTACTTCTGTTTTTACAATTTTATTCTACAAAAGCAAATTGTCGATCTTGGATTTGTTGCCATCAGTCCGTATATTGCAGCATTTTTAATTGTGTTTCCGATAACCTTCACTACCGGCTTTTTATTTGCAAAATACATCACTTTCACCAATTCGTTGTTGAGAGGCAGGGTACAGTTGATCAGATATGCAATTTCGGTGGGTGGATCCATTGTTTTAAACTATGTTTTACTCAAGCTTTTCGTCGAATACCTGCTTATCTGGCCTACCATTGCGAAAATGATCATCACCATTATTGTAGTCATTTATAGCTATGCAGTGCAACGGTATTTTACTTTTAAAACAGGTAAGATCATGCTTTTACGAAAGAAATCGAATCAATCTTAAACCGATCTCTGAGATTGAATTGATCAGGAAGTTTTTCTGAAATCGATTTCCCGGGACAAGCCAAAAATAAACCGACGAGGGCCAGACATCAACATCCTGAATATCCAAACAATAATGCTGACAGCGCTGCGCAAATTCAAATGTGTTTTTTAATTCCCGATTGTTTCTTCCGGAAAACAAACCTGCAATGTTGGTCAAGGGAAGTTAAAAATCAAATGTTATTCCCTGTGCAAGCGCCGTTTGTCCGCTAAAATTGATGGTATTGGTCTGCCGGCGCATGTAGGCCTTCCAGGCATCAGAGCCGGATTCACGACCCCCTCCTGTATCTTTTTCTCCACCAAAAGCCCCACCAATCTCAGCACCCGAAGTACCCAGGTTTACATTTGCAATTCCACAATCCGAACCTGTTTCAGAAAGGAATTTTTCGGCTTCCACCAGGTTTTCTGTAAAAATACACGATGATAATCCTTGTGGAACTTCATTGTTAAGCAATATTGCCTCCTCAATGGTGCTGTATTTTATCATGTAAACAATGGGAGCAAAAGTCTCCTGCTGTACCATGCGGTAATCATTTTTGGCTTCTACGATTGCAGGAAGTACATAAGTGGAGTTGGGATACTTTTCACCTTTAAGGGTGGTGCCACCAAAAACCAGATTTCCACCTTCTTTTTGAACTTCATCGATGGTATGTAAAAAATTATTTACGGCAGTTTCGTCCACCAATGGCCCGACCAGTGTTTCTTTATCAAGTGGATTTCCAATCCGGTCGCTGATACTTTGATATGCTGCCAGCATACGCTCTTTCACAGTTTCATACACCGATACATGAACGATCAGTCTGCGGGTTGATGTACAGCGCTGACCACAGGTTCCTACCGCTCCAAAGACAACAGATTGCAAGGTCATATCAAGATTTGCATGCTGAGATATGATTACAGCATTATTGCCTCCCAGTTCCAGGATTGTTTTCCCAAGGCGCTTCCCTACAATGGCAGCAATCCTCCTTCCTACTTCTGTAGATCCTGTAACCGAAATTAAGGGAATACGGGTGTCTGCTGCGAAGTTGTCACCAAGAACCGACGATTTTGCAATAATCATGTTAAAAACACCTTCGGGAACATTATTTTTCCTGAGTGTCCCGGCAATGATTTTTTGAACAGCAATCGCACATAACGGTGTTTTGGAACTGGGTTTCCATATTACCACATCACCGGCAATGGCAGCAAGCATGGCGTTCCAGCCCCACACTGCAACCGGAAAATTAAAAGAAGTTATTATTCCGACAATCCCAATGGGATGATACTGGTCATACATCCTGTGAAACGGGCGTTCGGAATGCATGGTTGCACCATTCAACAAACGGGACTGACCCACAGCAAAATCGCAGATATCAATCATTTCCTGAACTTCACCCAGCCCTTCTTCATATATCTTTCCCATCTCAAGGGAAACTAGGTACCCAAGTTCTTTTTTATGCTTTCGAAGTGCTTCTCCAATCTGACGAACCACCTCACCTCTTTTGGGTGCAGGAATGATTCGCCATTTTAACCAGGCCTTCCGGGCATTGAACATCAGGAGTTCGTAATCAGCCAAAGTTGCATTCCTGACCTTTGCAATTCGGGAACCATCAACCGGGGAAAAAGAAGTTGTTGTATCACCATGTGTATCGTACCATTCACTGCCGGTACTAAGCCCGGGATTTATCTCTTCAATCCCTAAATTTTTCAAATCCAATGTCATATTTATCTTTATAATTTAAATTTACTCCATCATGTAATCATACTTGTATTCAGTAGCAGGCTGAAATGTTTCCTTAATCGTTCGTGGACTGATCCAGCGTATGAGGTTAAATTCACCACCTGCTTTATCGTTGGTTCCTGAAGCCCGCGAACCTCCGAAAGGTTGTAAACCTACAATCGCACCTGTCGGCTTATCGTTGATATAAAAATTTCCGGCAGCGTATCTTAACCGGTCGCACATCGAAGCAGCGGCGACCCGGTCGCTGGCAAACACAGCACCGGTTAATCCGTATGGAGAAGTTGTATTACATAAACCAATCGTTTCCTCGAGTTTCTCATCTTCATACACAAAAACTGTAAGTACCGGACCAAATATTTCTTCTTCCATGGTCTTGAATTTAGGGTTATTTGTTACAATAATTGTGGGTTCAACAAAATAACCCACACTTTTGTTTCCGTGCCCACCCACAATTATTTCGGCTTCATCCGAATCTTCAGCATAACTGATGTATCGCATACAATTATCAAATGAACCTTCATCAATCACGGCATTAATAAAGTTTTTCGGATTGGTAACCTCACCCATTTTTGCTTCTGAACTAATCCTGACCAGCTCCAGCTTAACTTCAGGCCAGAGTGAAAGGGGGACATAGAGCCGGGAAACGGCCGAACACTTCTGACCCTGAAATTCGAAAGCCCCGCGATATGTGTTTACTGCAACTTCCAAAGCCGGGGCTGTTGGGTGTACGAAAAGAAAGTTTTTACCTCCGGTTTCGCCAATAAGTCTCGGATACGATTTATAATGAGGTAATTGCCTGGAAACTTCTTTCCATAGGAAGTTGAAGGTCTCGTTTGATCCGGTAAAATGAATACCTGCCAGGTCGGGTGATTCGAGTACAGTTTTTCCAATCAGTGATCCGCTGCCCGGAATAAAATTTATCACTCCATCAGGGAGACCGGCTTCCTGAAATATTTTCATCAGGTAGTAATTTGACAATAGTGAAGTGGTTGCCGGTTTCCAGACGGTTGTATTTCCCATCATAACCGGAGCCATATTCAGGTTTGATGCAATGGATGTAAAGTTGAACGGACTTACTGTGAAAACAAATCCTTCCAGCGGGCGAAACTCCATTTTGTTCAACTGGTTAAATGCCGAACGTGGTTGCATCTCATAAATCCGGGATGCAAAATATGCGTTGAACTTCAAAAAATCGATGGTTTCACAAACCGCATCAATTTCGGCCTGATACATGTTTTTACTCTGTCCCAGCATGGTTGCCGCATTCATTAAAGCCCTATATTTACCCGAAATTAATTCGGCAGCTTTTAATAAAATTGAGGCTCTTACTGTCCAGGAAAGATCTGACCAGTGGCGATGTGCCTTGAGTGCCGCATCAATCGCCATATTTACTTCATTTTCGGTAGCCTTGTAATATGTTGCCAATACCTGAGCATGTTGGTGAGGCATACACACTTCCCCGGTTTGCTGGGTCCGTACTTCCTTACCTCCAATGATTAATGGAATTTCGACAGGATGATGGATCTGCCTTTGTAATTCAGCTTCTAACTTCTTCAGTTCCGGGCTTCCCTTTTTATAGCCGAGGGCAGGTTCATTTGGCGGAAGCGGAAAATTATATATTGCGTTATTCATAAAATGAAGAATTGATTATTTTATTACGAATTGCATTTTCTTGCAATTCGATGGCAAAAGTATCAATATTTTATTAATATGCGAGGGGAAGTTGAATTATTTACCCAGGTAGGGCTATTTGTGGATAATCATATTCGGCTATCGAACTGCTGAAATGTTCTTCATCGAAAATTCCCATTATATGCACAGCAATTTCGTTCCCTTTTTTTCGGTGATCCGTTTTAAACCAGTAACTTATGGTTTCGGCAGCGATGATCCGGTAAGGTTCGGTTTCAAGGTCTCCACTAATTCTTGTGGTCTAATTAGTGTCTGTCTATTAACACCAAATTGTTGATAATTAATTGGATATATCGTAAAAAGGAGATAATGATTTTGTATATTTGAAGAAAAAAAAGCGATGAAATTTTTTGAAGATTTGATGATAAA
>Ga0172370_10001263_pt1 | contig 39187 bp, 32 predicted proteins | sample LakKiv5m_FD_114538 | JGI IMG/M metagenome (GOLD analysis project Ga0172370, IMG submission 114538) | Freshwater microbial communities from Kabuno Bay, South-Kivu, Congo - kab_022012_11.5m | ecosystem: Environmental > Aquatic > Freshwater > Lake | place: Democratic Republic of the Congo...
ACGGTCTCCTTAATCGTTACATATTTGCCCGGTATGCCCGTGAACGGCTCCGCCACGAACATAGGCTGCGTAAGGAATCTCTGTATGCGGCGCGCCCTGTTGACGGTCACCTTGTCTTCTTCGCTTAGCTCTTCCATGCCCAGGATGGCGATAACGTCCTGCAGGTCCTTGTAGCGCTGCAGCACCTTCTGAATGCCGCGGGCAGCCTGGTAGTGGTCCTCTCCCACAACCTGTGGATCGAGAATGCGCGAAGTGGAGGCCAGGGGGTCCACCGCCGGGTAGAAACCCTGTGCCGCGATGGCGCGCTCGAGTGATACCACGCCGTCGAGATGGCCGAAGGTTGTAACGATGCCTGGATCGGTATAGTCATCCGCCGGCACATAGATGGCCTGGAATGAAGTGATCGAACCTTTCTTGGTTGAGGTGATGCGGTCTTCCATCTCGGCCACATCGGTGCCCAGCGTAGGCTGGTAGCCCACGGCTGAAGGCATGCGGCCGAGCAGTGCCGACACTTCCATGTTGGCTAGGATATGGCGGTAAATGTTATCGACAAAAAGCAGCACATCCAATCCCTCGTGGTCGCGGAAGTGCTCTGCAAATGTGACGCCGGTGAGCGCCACGCGGGCACGGACGCCGGGAGGCTCGTTCATCTGGCCGAAGACCATGATGGTCTTCTCGATGACGCCCGATTCTTTCATTTCGCGCCAGAGGTCGTTGCCTTCCCTGGACCTCTCTCCCACGCCGGCAAATACCGAGAAACCGCCGTGCGCGGTGGCGATATTGTGGATTAGCTCCTGGATGATGACCGTCTTGCCCACGCCGGCGCCGCCGTAGGCTCCGATCTTGCCTCCCCTGGTGAAAGGAGTGATAAGGTCGATAACCTTGATACCTGTCTCCAGCATCTGTATGGTTGTCTCCTGTTCTGCCAGGCTGGGGGGATCGCGGTGAATGGGCAGCTTGTCTTTAGTCTTTATCTCTCCCAGCCTGTCCAGGGGATCTCCGAACACATTGAACAGGCGTCCGAGTGTGGCTTTGCCGACCGGTACGGAGATGGGAGCGCCGGTATCGATGGCCACCGCGCCCCTCTGAAGGCCCTCGGTAGGGCAGAGGGACAGGCAGCGCACCCAGTTATTGCCGATATGTTGCACCGTCTCCAGCACGATCTTCTCGCCGTCCTGCATTATCTCGAGGGCGTTATAAATCGCAGGCAGTTCCTCCTGAGGAAACTCGACATCGACTACCGTGCCGATGACCTGAATTACTTTACCTTTTGCCAAATTGCACCTCCTATTTGAGACCTTCAACGCCTGCGACGATATCGAGCAGTTCCTTGGTGATCATCTCCTGGCGGGCCTTATTCATTGTCAGCGTGAGCTCGGCGATTACATCGTAGGCATTGTCGGTGGCATTGCGCATAGCCATCATACGCGCCGACTGTTCGCTGGCGATAGATTCAAGTAAGGAGTGATACACCTGCATTTCGACGAACCTTGGCAGTAGCTCGCCGAGGACATGCATAGCGTTGGGTTCGAAAATATATTCCGGGCTGACGGTCTTGGGCAACTGTGCCGGCTCCACGGGAAGCAAAAGTTCCAGTACGGGTTTCTGGCTCATCAGATTGACGAACCTTGAATAAGCGATATAAACGCGGTCATATAGCCCGCTGGTGTAATCGTCTATCACTATCTGTGAAATAGCCATGGTATCTGCCATCTTGGGCCGGTCACCCAGTTTGGTGAATTCGGCGCGGATCTCGCGCATCGATCGGCGCATGAAATCACGGCCTTTCGATCCCACCGTAATAACCGTGACCGGGACCTTCTGGTCGAGAATAAAATTACCTACCAGCCGGTTCAGGTTGGTATTCAAACCGCCGCATAAACCGCGGTCAGACGTTATGTGCACGATGCCTATTTTATTTACGGGGCGTGCCACCAGCAGCGGGTGGACGGCTCCTCCGGCGGCAGCCTGGGCGGACAGGTCGGCTATGACGTGCATGATCTTGTCGCTGTAGGGCCTGCCTGCGATTGCCATATCCTGGGCCTTCTTCATTTTGGCAGTGGCGATCATCTCCATGGCACGGGTTATCTTGGCCGTGCTCTGGACACTGCGGATCCGCCGTCTAAGTATTTTTGGACTTACCATCTAATCGCCTCAATAAGCAGAGCTCTGCTTAAATTCTGCAATGGCCTTTTTGAGTTCTGCCTCAGTTTCAGGTTTTAACGCCTTGTCGGCCGCAATTTTAGTGCCGATCTCGGGATGGTTGTTGAGCATGAACTTATAGAATGCGTTCTCGAACGCCGAAACTTTCTCAACCGGGACATCGTCGATATATCCGTTGGTGACGGCAAACAGTATCATGACCTCGTTTTCCAGTGAAAGCGGGTCATACTGCGGCTGTTTGAGTATCTCAATCATGCGCTTGCCGCGCTCGAGCTGTGCCAGGGTGGCTTTGTCCAGGTCCGAAGCGCCGAATTGAGCGAAAGTAGCCAGCTCGGCATATTGCGCCATGTCGAGTCTCAATTTGCCCGCGACCTGCCTCATGGCCTTGGTCTGGGCATTGCCGCCCACGCGTGACACGGAGAGACCCACGTTAAGCGCCGGGCGGATGCCTGCGTTGAACATGTCAGTCTCAAGCAGGATCTGTCCATCGGTGATTGAGATGACATTGGTGGGAATATATGCCGACATGTCGCCGGCCTGGATTTCGATAACGGGCAGCGCTGTAAGCGAGCCTCCGCCCAGCTCGGCCGAGAGCTTGGCCGCCCTTTCAAGCAGCCTGCTGTGCAGGTAGAAAACATCGCCGGGGTAGGCTTCGCGTCCGGGAGGACGGCGCAGGATGAGCGATACCTGGCGGTAGGCCCATGCATGCTTGGAAAGGTCGTCGTATATAATGAGGGCGTCCTTGCCCTGCTCCATGAACTCTTCACCGATAGCGCATCCCGCATATGCCGACAGGTATTGCATTGACGCCGGGTCGGACGATGTGGCAACCACCACCACGGTGTGTTCCATGGCGCCGTATTTTCTAAGCGTTTCAACAGTGTTCGCAACCTTGGCCGTCTTCTGGCCGATCGCCACGTAGATGCATATAAGGTCTTTGCCTTTCTGGGCGATGATGGCGTCGATGGCAACCGCGGATTTGCCGATGGAGCGGTCGCCGATGATCAGCTCACGTTGTCCGCGCCCGATGGGCACAAGGGCGTCGACACATTTGATACCGGTGTGCACGGATACATTGACCGGCTGCCTGTCAACAACGTTGGGGGCGATACGTTCGACAGGCCTGGATTTGGTGGTCTTGATGGGGCCGAGGCCATCGAGCGGCTGGCCGAGGGTGTTAACCACGCGGCCGATGAGCTCGTTGCCTACCGGCACTTCTACCACGCGCCCGGTGCAGTGGACCTCGTCTCCTTCCTTAATATGACTGAATTCACCAAGGATCACGGCGGCTACGTTGTCTTCCTCCAGGTTTAGGGCCAGTCCCATGATGCCGTTGGGGAATGCCAGAAGTTCATTGTTCTTAGCCTTGCGCAGGCCTTGTATGCGGGCAACGCCGTCGCCGACCTCCACCACGGTTCCAACGTCTACCATCGTGGCAGTGGCGCCGAAGCGCTCGATTTGCTCCTTGATTACCGATACTATATCTTTTTCCTGGGATTTCAATCTGCTCACCCCCTTAAAGGTTGTTTATTTCGTAGCTTCAACAAGGTCTTTCCTCAGCAGTTCCAGCCTGTTGCGGATACTGCCGTCTATTAAAGTATCTTCAATGCGGGCTACCATGCCGCCGAGTATGGAAGGATTGACCTTGAGCTTAACGGTAACTTTCCTGCCGGTTATCTTTTCCAGTTGACCGGTTATCTTCTGTTTTTCGGTTTCATCTATCGGGACAGCGGTCGTGACCACCGCGTGCCTGATGCCGCGCTGTTCATCGACCAGGTTGTCATATTCATCGGCTATTTGTTCCGCGTTCTTTATCCTGCCTTTCAGAATGAGCAGGTAGCACAGATTAAGGACAAGCTCATTGGACGTATTAAGCTTCTGTTTGATCAATTCCGCTTTAAGGTTGAATGAGACCTTGGGATGATCTATCAGGTCCACAATCTCACTGTCCTTCATCAGGTCAGCCAGCTTGCGGAGCTCCTTTTTCCATTCATCCAGGTTGTTATTCGCCTGCGCGATCTGAAAGATCGCTTGCGCGTAGCGCCTGGCAGAAATCGTTGAAATCATTTTTCTATCCTGCTTAATTCTGTTTGAATGTATTACTCTGGTCCAGTACCTCGTTGATCAGTTTGCGGTGTTTTTGTGCGTCAAGAGACTCATTGATGACCTTTTCAGCCGCTAGTATAGTCAGGCTGGAGAACTCTGACCGCAGCTCTGCGATGGATTTGTCGCGTTCGAGCTTGATTTCATCCCTGGCCTTGTTTATGATTGCGTCTGCTTCCTTGCGCGCACCTTCTTTGGCCTCTTCCTTGATCTTATCGGCTATTTGAGAGGCCTGTGTGATGATCACCTGGCCTTCTTTGCGTGCAGCTTCGACAGCAGCTTTGATCTGTTCCTCGCTGCGGCTGGTCTGCTCCTTTATCTTCTCGGCCTGTTCCAGGCTCTCCTTTATCTTGGCGGCCCGCTCGTCAAGCATTTTAAGGACCGGCTTGTATAGGATCGCAGTGAGCAGCCCGAAGAGGACAAGGAAATTGATCAGAAATGCAACCAGCAGTTGCCAATTTATTCCGATACTTTCCATATTTACCTCAAAGTTCCAATCCTGTTTTTTTCTTAAAGGGCGCCGGCGTTTATTGCCGGCACCGGGAAGGACTACGATCGAATCGGTCCTTCCTCAGCAATAAACAGGAATTAGACTACCATGGCGAGCAGGATGGCTATGATCAGAGCATAAATGCCGACCGCCTCCGTGAGAGCGCCGATCAGGATCATGTTGGTCAGGAGCACGCCCCTGGCTTCAGGATTGCGGCCCAGCGCCTGCATGGCACCCAGGCCGATAAGGCCAAGACCGATGCCCGGCCCAAGCATACCCAGTCCACCGGCAAGGCCAGCACCCAGCATTTTCATAGTTTCAGCGTCCATTAGATCCCTCCTTTTACTTGAGTACAGATTAATTGTGTTCAGTACCCTCTTCATGGTGCGAGGTTACTGCCATTACACCGAATACGAGTGTCAGGCCTGCGAAAATCATAGCCTGCAGGAAACCTACAAGGGTTTCCAGACCATAGAACGGCACAGGCGCTATGAATGCCACCAGGAATGTCATAACGCCAAGCAGAATTTCTCCTGCAGTCATGTTGCCAAATAGACGGAAGGTAAAGCTGACGATCCTGATAAAGTGGCTGAGTATTTCCAGAAGCCCGACATAGATATTGATAAATCCAAATGCCAGTCCGCTGAGGAACGGCTTCACATTACCTTTGAAAAGCTCTCCGAATGCCTTGCCCAACGCGCTGAACTGGAAGAACGAGTCCACATACTTGAGCGGGCCGATCTTGGAAAATCCAAGATATTCAATAAATACGAAAGATACAAGCGCGATCGAAAGCGTGAGGTTCACATCCGTATTGGCGGCGCGCAGGAAAGGCACGACAACGGTGGCCGAATGGTGTCCATCACTAATATGTTCGACTGGACCCCACGTGCCCCACAGTGGCACGAGCGCCAGCAGGGCATTGGTGACAACATATAAAAATATCGTTGTAACTATGGGAAAGAAAGTGCGGACGTTCTTGGGTCCGGCAACGCCTTCAATAGTATTGTAGATGCCGTCGACGACCACCTCGGCGAAGCTCTGCAGCCTGCCTGGTATTACCTTCATTTTCCTGGTGGCAAAGAAGAATACGAGGAAAAGCAACAGGATGGTAACCCAGGATGAGATAAGGGTATTGGTGACCTTGAACTCACCTATATGGAACATCGCTTCCGAGGGAAGCACAACATGTGGCTTGCTGACCTGTAAGTCCTGCGGCACGCTGATATTGAAGAATTTGCTGCCGAGGGGGCCCATCACAAATGAGGTCAGTAAGAGTGCCAGAAGTACTATGGCAAGGATAACCATTAACCGGCTGGAGCAACCAAGTTTACTCACTGTCCTGCTCCTTTATCGAGTTCTTTTTTGCATCCATCTTCTTTTGCTCGTCAATAAACTGGCGCAGCATGCGGTACAATCCGTACCCTGCTGCCGAGGTCCCAAGCACAAAGCCAATCAACGTGCATAGTGGCCTGCTGTTCAATCGCTCTGGAGCATCCAACCACAGGCCGAGGGCCGTTGGCAGTATCAAACTTAGCGCTACATACCAACCGACATTAAAGAGAAACCAAAATCCTCTGAGTAGCTGTTTTTTATCTGGTTTCAGTTCGCTGTCTTTTTTAATCACTGCATTATAACAAGCATGTATTTTAACCGTCAACGGAAAATCCATTGATTTTTGGCAACATAGTATACGCCTTAGTAACTACGCATTTTAAGAAGTGGCAGTGATTACTATAGTAAATATCAGACCGGGTACAGCGTATTGCAGGCGCTCAATAATCAGGACTTCTTTTTGCCGAAATCATCCAGATCAAGCGTGTTAATGAAATCGTATATTGCCGGATATTTCATTATTTCCTGCTCGTTGACCTTTTCAGGGTTGGCGGTGCCGTCACCGGCCCTGGGTTGAGCTGTGATCTTCCCCGACTCGCCATCGAGGATAATCCCTGCCTTATCGAGGACCGATTCTTCCGCGTAAATGGGCGCTGTTACCCTCACAGCCAGGGCTATAGCATCACTGGGACGGGAGTCCAACTTCATTTTAGTCATCAGCCACCGTTTATTGTGCTCGTCGTAGAATACTTCAAACACCCAGCCTTCCCCGCCATCGATTTCCATAAAGTGTTTTTTTCCGTCCTGCCACCTGTTCACAATAGTGGATTTAAATTCATGGCCCTGCCATACCAAAGACAATTTGGCGTCCCTGTCCAGATCCTGTAGACGACCGCGGCCCGAGCGAGCCTCAAGCTCAACAACTGGGGGGCCTTCAGTGAATTCAAAGACGATTTGTGCATAAAAAGTATCTGAACGCAGGTCGTTGACCACAATCTTTGATATATTGGTTCCTGACAGCGATTTAAGGGCAAAGAAGGTGTTTTTCAACAGGTCATGTGTCATGGGACGTGAAACATCGACGTTCTGCAACTTCATGGATATGGCATCGGCCTCCGCCGGACCTATCCAGATCGGCAGATAGCGGTCGGTCTGCCTCTCCTTGAGTATGACCACATGCTGATAATTCATCAGGCTGACACGTATGCTGTCGATTTGCATCTCTTTCATGGGGAACCTCCTGAGCATCGTTGCTCAGTTCGGATTGATTGTAACGCCAAACCCCAGTAGTGTCAATTACAATAATATACATATGCGATATACAATGCTGTGTACAAAATTGCCCGCTGATGCCTGGTCCGAAATATCAGGTGTGCGTCATTGTTATCCGTTTTAGTATTTAATAAAATAATGAGGATTGTAATGAGGGTTGATACGATTTGAAAGCACTTTTACAGCGTGTAATAAGAGCAGAGGTTACGGTTGACGGCAGAGTGACCGGCCGGATAAGTCAGGGCTTTCTCATACTGCTTGGCGTGGGTGGGGATGATGGCGAGAAAGACGCCGATTACCTGGCCGACAAAGTAGTCAACCTCAGGGTGTTCAGTGATGACAATAGTAAATTTAATCTGTCAGCATTGCAGATAAAAGCAGAACTGCTGGTGATAAGCCAGTTTACACTGCTGGCGGATACCAGTCGGGGACGCCGTCCCAGCTTCACTGAGGCTGCACCGCCGGAGACGGCGGAAAAACTCTATGATTATTTCATCAGACGCGTCTCGGAAACAGGCTTGAAAGTCCAGGCCGGCATATTCGGGGCACATATGCTGGTCAGTTTAGTGAATGACGGCCCCGTCACCATAATGCTGGACAGCAAAGATAAACTTGCCTGACCGGCAACCGGTATTAAATGCAACCAGTTGCAATTGCCATTATTCTGTGTAATAATGGTGGCCGATGAGTTGCATAGAAACGTTACAGAAAAAGGGTTACAGGCTTACCCCTCAACGCATCATGGTTGTGGATGCGTTGCACAGTGTCGAAGCCCATATCAGCGCCGAAGAGATATTCGCCAAGTTAAAGGAGAAATATCCTTACGCTAACATATCCACAGTCTACCGTACTTTGGAGCTGCTGAAAGAGCTGGGTCTGGCCGCGGAGATAGAGCTGGGCGACGGCATTGCGCGTTATCACGCCAGGGAACACAGCAAACATCATCATCTGATCTGCAACAAATGTGGAAATACCTTTGAATTGCCCGAGGCTGACCTGCAGCCGCTGGCGAACTCCCTGATGTCAAAGTACCAGTTTAAAGCCGATGTGAGACACCTGGCTATTTTCGGGCTGTGCCCAAAATGTCAGGAGTAAAGTCGTTACATCACAATACTTAATAAAACTGGAGGTAAGCATGCATATACCCGATGGTTTTCTCAGCGCGCCAGTTGCGGCAGCTACCGGAGTGGTTGCAGTGGCAGCCATTGCCGTGGCGGTTAAAGAGACAAACAAGAAAATGGGAGAGAAGCAGGTTCCCATGATGGGAGTGCTGGCGGCTTTCATATTCGCTGCTCAGATGCTGAATTTTCCGGTGGCTGGCGGCACCTCGGGACATTTCATCGGGGCTGCGCTGGCAGCTATTCTTCTCGGACCGTGGGCCACAGTTCTTATATTAAGCAGTGTGTTGGTTGTGCAGTGTCTGATATTCCAGGACGGTGGGCTGCTGGCACTGGGCGCCAATATCACGAATATGGGTATAATCGCCGGATTCAGCAGCTACTATATATATAAAGGTATAGATATTCTATTTAAAGACAATAAAGCCGGCAAGCTTGTAGGCGCCGGAGTGGGCGCTTGGGTCTCCGTGGTTCTGGCCTCTTTGTTTTGCGCCGCCGAGCTTTCGATATCAGGCACATCTCCCTGGGCGATAGCTGTCCCTGCCATGGGTGGGGTGCATATGCTGATCGGTGTCGGCGAAGGGTTGATCACAGTGGCCGTTCTCAGCCTGATCATGGCTACACGGGCGGACCTCTTGAAACTTCAGATTGCTTAGGAGGGCTGGTTTAATGAAATCGAAATGGTGGATTATAGGGCTAGCAATAGCGCTTCTTTTGGCCATTATTTCTCCCATCGCCTCTCAATTCCCCGATGGGTTGGACAGGTTTGCCGAGGATAATAACTTCGGTGATCAAGCCAATGAACCCGCTTTTACGGTGATACCGGATTATTCTTTCCCCGGTGTGAGCAACGACGCGACCGCCACGATAATTGCGGGCGTATTGGGCACGCTGATACTATTCGGCTTCGCATTCGGCCTGGCAAGTTTATTGAAATCAAAGAATGAAGCATAGTTTCGTCGACGAATACAGCTGCCTTGACAGCTTTGTGCACCGGCTGGACCCGCGCACCAAGCTAATCTGCAGCCTGGCATTTATCCTGGCTGTAGTATTAACACCCGCCGGGACATGGAGGGTATTTGCAGCTTATCTGCTGATAATACTGTTATTGATATTACTCTCCAGGCTGCCGATCGGCTATGTGCTGAAAAGGTCGCTGGTCATCTTCCCCTTTGTCGTTATGGCAGTTGTTTTTGTACCCTTCTTTAAACAGGGACAGGAGGCTATTGGCTTTGATATCGGCGCCTGGCATATAGCTGTAACCTATGAAGGATTGTCAGTGCTGATCAATGTCATAATCAAGTCCTGGTTGTGTATCCTTTGCCTGATCGTATTGTCGTCATCCACTAAATTTGAAGAGCTGTTGCACGGCATGTACAGGTTGAAAGTCCCTCAAATATTCGTGCAGATCACGTCATTTATGTACCGCTATATGTTCGTGCTGGCTGATCAGGCCATGCGCATGCAGATGGCAAGGGACAGCCGGAATTTCGGCCTGAATCGTAGCAACATTTTTAAAACGATGGGTAATATGATCGGCATGCTTTTTATCCGCAGCTATGAACGTGCGGAGAGGATTTATGCCGCGATGTTATCGCGGGGCTATAACGGTGACATTGTTGTGGTTAACGAGCTTAAATATGGATTGCCCGACGCCTATTTCGCACTATCGTTGTGCCTGCTGCTGGTTTGCCCGGCAATACTGTGGTGGTAAGTAATGACAGTTGATAAAGCAATTGAAATCAAAGGGCTTTCTTACGTTTATCCCGACGGCCAGCGCGGCCTGAAGGACATCGACCTGACGGTATATTGTGGAGAAAGCGTGGCTTTAATCGGGCCTAACGGCGCCGGCAAATCTACGCTTTTGTTGCATTTAAACGGTATTCTGCGAGGCAGCACGGCAATAAGCGTTCAGGGTTTGCAGGTGATTGATAAAAATATGAGGGAGATAAGGAAAAAGGTGGGGATGGTATTCCAGGACCCTGAAGACCAGCTTTTTTCCTTGAACGTTTATGAAGATGTGGCATTCGGCCCGGTCAATATGGGATTTACACAGGAAGAGGTCGACCGAAGGGTCAGGCAGGCACTGCAGAAAGTGGGTATGCAGGGATACGAGAAAAGGTCATCCCATCATCTCAGCATCGGGGAGAAAAAACGGGTCGCCATTGCAACTGTACTTTCTCTGGACCCCGATATACTTGCCCTGGATGAACCGACCAGCAGCCTCGATCCACGCGGTAAATGGGCCCTTACTGAACTGCTACGTACCCTTCGCGTGACGAAGATTATCGCTTCTCACGATCTTGATCTGGTCTCATGTCTGTGTGACAGGATTATTGTTCTTGATGAGGGTAAGATCGTAGCGGATGGTGTCGCGGAGCAGATACTGAACGATAAAAAGCTGTTGGCGGGGCACGGCCTGGCAGTGCCGGCGGCTGAAGTCACCTCTGTATCAGTGATATAAACGGTGATTGATAGTAATTAAGCGTGAGGAGGGTATCTTGCACAAACACTTATGTCCCGGTTTACTGGTTTTATTGATGGTTGCCTCCTTCGTGGTACCGGTCAATATCACAGCGCCGTCAGCGGTATCTGCGGACCCGGGCATCATGAAGTGGGACACCGTCTCCACCCCTGCTTCGATCGAGGGCAAGAACGACGTTCTTAACCTGCACTGGCAGGACCCGACCGTGGAGGGCGCAGTATGCAACATTTACGGCTATGATCAGACCGGTTTCGGCAACGAGATCATCGACATGGCCGTCGGCAACGACGGAATGACCATTTACTACATAGTCCGCTCGGTCATTAACATCCCCGCATCATCCAATCCCCTGCCAGCCCCGCTTAACGGGTCTTTGCTTGCTTCCATCAACTCCCTTTATAAAACCACCAACGGCGGCATCTCCGCTACATCCACTCAGTTTATGGCTCTCTTTCGCAATCCGCAATATGGATTTACAAACCTGTACTGGGTGGCGGTGGCGCCTGACGATCGCAGGTTCATTGCTGTGGTAGCCGGCGATGACGATGCCATCTCCGGTGCTGCATTAGCGAACCTTGGCCCATGCCGTATCTTCGTATCTACCGACGGTGGCGCCAACTGGGAGATGGCCTTTGACGGCACTGGCGTAGCAGGCATGAGCCACATTATAGATATCGATATATCTATCGATTACGGCGGTAAACGAGATATCGGTTTCATAACCGACAATGGACAGGTCTGGGTCAGGCAATCAAGCGGCTTCTCCGGCTGGACAAACCAGACGCTCGGCGCTCTGTCGCCCGCACCCATGGTGTTCTATGCATTGAAATTTTCTCCTTCCTACAGCGGTGACTCCGCACTTGTACTGGTCTATGCCGATCTTAATGGCAGTTATTACAACGTCGCCCTGCGTGACTTATCCAGCACTAACGATATAGTTGGCTGGGCCTTTGGCACAAGTACGGAAATTGCCGTTATCGCGGGTGACTCTCCAATAATGGGGCAGCTCCTCAGGGCCTGCATACAACTTCCCTCCGACTTTTCCGGACAGGCGGCCTCGCTGCGCAGGGCTTACATCAGTCTTGATGCTCACGTGGCGGGCACGGGTTTTGCTCCCGCTGCTGCGACAGACGGCATCTTCCGCATCGACGATACTACTGTGTACCTGCTGATGTCCACACCCCAGCAGTGGAAATCCATCTACAGCATCGCATACTTCGGCACCTATGCCAGCGGCAAGCTGCTGGCCGGCGAGCGCTGGGGTTATCCCTGCACCGCCACCGTGCCCACCTGGTTCACCGATTCACCCACCACCTGCCCCATCCCCTGCTGGTATCCGGCGCTCAAGCCCACCACCGGCGCCGCCAACCAGGGCACCTGCGCGGCAGGCATTCATGACGGCGTCGGCGCCGCACTGGTTGCCTGGAACGCCGACGGCTCTCTGTCTCTGGTAAGCACAGGCTCCTTCACCATTTATGCCGCAATAACATGGTGGTATCCGAGTGGCCTTCCGGGGCAAACAGGTGTAGCTGGCACTACTCAGGTCGGCAATGCTGCGACTTTTGCTCTGAGCCACGATCTAGTCGACTTCGACTTCACTCCAGTCGGTGGAGATAATATCCACCACGCTTTACCCCCCATACCTAACGACGAGTCGGCATTCGCCATCTCCCGCAACAACGGCGAGACCTGGAACCAGCTTTCATTGATCGACACCACCATCGACTGGTTCAACGATGTTGCGATCGCTCCCGACTGCACCACCATCTACCTGGCGTCGGCCAACCGCAACACGTTTGGCGGAACCGCCGCTGCACCGATCGCACAGTGCAACGAGTTTGACAGCGTATGGCGCGCCACCATCAACCCCAACGTAGCAGCGCCGCTTCCCGCGGTTCCCCCGCTGGGCACCTACTGGGAGCGCGTCTACTGCCGCGTGACCGCAGGCTCGTGCAACGTAACACAGAGCGACCTGCCCATACTGAGGCTCGTTCCCTCCTGCACCGACAAGCCTGACGGCGAGATCGTCGGCTGGGCCGCGCAGGAAGCGACTGCAACCAGAACCACGACCACCGGCGTGATGGCCTGGTCCCCCGACTTCGGCGACTACTGGGCCAACGTCACACCCAGGTTCGTGGTACAGGATTTCGCATTCGAGTCCAGCAGCACCATCTACGTGCTGTCCGCAGCCGGCCTGGTCCAGAGGCTGCCCTACACCGGCACCTCCTGGCCCACCAACCTCAACTCCTATGACACCGTGCTCTCGGCCACCCACACCATCGTGGCCGTTCCCGACGGTAAGGTTCTCGTAGGCGGAGCCGTCGGCTCCAACAGCGAGTTCCCGGTTGCCTACTCGGCAGATAAGGGCGTCACCTTCATGCAGACCTCCGACGCCATCATCGGCCACGGCAACGAACACGTCATCTTCGACGTGGACTTCAAGAACAACAGCTTCATCTACATGGGCGACGACGCTCAGGACGGCATGCTCGGCACCGTTTATCGCAACACTCTGCCCTCCTTCACCAGGTGGGTGGACAACGATATGATGAGTATCGGCAATAATGCAAGCGGAATAGATTGGCCGGAAGGTACGGTCGGCCCGCCGCATCCGGTGGGCATCTTCGGACTTGCCCAGGCCTGGACCGGGAGCCCTGATCCCGCTGTTTATGCTGCTCATGACAACATCACCAACACCAACTTCATGTGGGACAGCGGAGTTTGTCGGACACTGGCGCCTCGCGACGGCATGCCCAAGCCTGGCATCTCCTGGGACTGCCTCGATGTGTTCGCACCGATCAACACCATCGGCGTCCTCTTCACGCTTGAGCCGACCTCACTCAAATACTGCGGCTGCTGCACTCTCGACACCAACACCACCCTTTACGCCATCGACGACGAGAGGGGCGCTGTGGTCACCACCACTGCACCGCTGATCGGCCGCTGGAATAACCACAGGAATGACTGCACCGAGCCCTGGGACGACACCTGGGCCGGCTACACTCCCAAACTGAGGCAGGGTATGCTCTGGGCTTACACCGACTGTCTGGCCAAGAGAGGCCCCGTACTAAAGGGTCCGGCCGATGGTTTCCTGGTGGGCGCCGACCCGGTAACGGGCCGCAACCAGCAGATCGACCTGAGCTGGGAGCAGCTATGTCTGGCCACGGGTTACCTGATACAGATAGCCAAAGATGAAGACTTTACGTTGAAAATAGACCCGACACTCAATAATGCAACAACAATCGGTTCCGTGATAGATGAAATCCAGATCGATATGGATGCGACCAATATGACAAGTCCTGCGGTCTGGATTGCACCCGGGGCTTTGCCCGAGGCAGGCGCTATCTACTACTGGCGTGTATGTGTATACCGCAGCGCCACAGGGCAGCTGGCCTGGTCCGACTGGTCGGAGACACGCAGCTTCACCGTCAAGGCGGGATTCATCGTCAACACCCCGTACTACGGCGTACAGCTGCTCGCCCCCAACAACGGCTGTATCGGCTGCAAAGTAAAGCCGGCCTCCTTCTCATGGAGCCCCTGGAAAGAGACTACTAAATATCAGTTCGACCTCGCCAAGGATCCTGAGTTCAAGAGCGTGGTCGTAACCGCCACCGCCGCCACCACCGGTTACGAGTACGACGGCACCCTGGACTACAGCACCAATTACTTCTGGCGTGTGAAGGCCCTTCAAGTCAACGGCCAGAACATCCCGAGTGATTGGTCCGCTACCTTCAGCCTGCAGACAGAAGCAGCTCCGGAACCGCCGGCGACTGTGCCTGCAGAGCCTGCAACCCCTCTGTGGGTTTGGGTCATCATCGCCATCGGCGCCATCTTCGTTATTACCGTTCTTATGCTTGTCATGCGGATACGTAGTAAATAGAAAAAGGGGCGCTTAAAAGCGCCCCTTTTTCTATTCAGTTAGATATGATGTTGTATGTATTGACTATACAAATAGCAAAGCAGTAACGGATTAGAATGTCAGTTTCATACTGATGTCCAGCGCCCTGGCGGAATGTGTCAGCGCGCCCACCGAAATCCAATCAACACCTGTTTCCGCGATCAGCCGCACGTTATCCAGGCTTACTCCACCCGAAGCTTCCACGATTGACTTGTGGGAGATCAATGAGACCGCCTGCCGCATTTGATCCAGGCTCATGTTATCCAGCATGACGATATCTGCCCCTGCTTCGGCAGCTTCTGCAGCCTCCTCAGGATTGGTGGTCTCGATCTCGATCTTGATAGTTCGCGGTGTTTTATTCTTCGCCTGGCGGACAATCTCGGAGATGCTCATTCCCCGGCGGCGAAGTACCGCTATATGATTGTCCTTGATAAGAACCATGTCTCCCAGGTTCATGCGGTGGTTGACGCCGCCGCCGACGGATACCGCATACTTCTCCAGCAGGCGAAGTCCCGGCAGGGTCTTACGTGTATCCAGTATTTTGGCAGGGAAACCCCTGACCGCCTCAACATACAAAGATGTTTGTGTTGCTATGCCGCTCAGGTGCTGAAGAAAATTGAGGGCCGTGCGCTCGCCTTTCAAAATATCGGCAATATCGCCCTCAACCCTGGCTGCAATATCTCCCGGTTTGACCCGGTTCCCGTCTGCCATCAGGATGGAAAATTTCAAAAATGGATCGATGATATTAAATACCAGCCTGGATGCTTCGATACCGGCCAGTATGCCTCGATCCTTAACTATAAAGCTGGCCGTGCCTATTATATGGGCAGGGATCAGAGCATTGGACGTAACGTCACCGCCCGCCAGATCCTCGTCCAGCGCTCTTTCAACCAGGTCTTCCAGTTCAGGCATATAATCGTTTAATTGCATCACAGGCTAAACATCTCTTCCGGCTAAAAAAGTGCAATATCCGTAGCTTATCGGCCCTGATTTGGTTATTTCACAGGGGAAATCGGCGCATTCGAAGCAAAGTCGGATACCTTTCTCGTAAGCGCAAGTGGATATTTTGCAGAACTTATTGTCCCTGGGCACACAGCCTTGATTGCCCGCAGGGCAACTTCGCTTTACCATACGCGGACATCTCTCGCAGGCAATCCCGCAAACACCTATTTTCATTTTGTCCACTTTCTTGGAATTTAGGGATTCATCAGGTAGATTGAAAAGTTGAGGGCTGTGGCATAACTGACCCAGAGAATATAAGGAATCAGCAATAATGACGCGGTTCTGGATACACGGTAAAAATTTATCATGGTTAAAAGAATGGCTGTCCACAATGGCACAATCACGACAAGTCCCCAGAACGGAGATTTCAGCCCGAAGAAGGCGTAGGACCAAAGCGTGTTGAGCACAAGCTGAATGATGAAGATGATCAGTCCTTCTCTGACATGAAATACCTTTATCCCCTTACGCCATACAAGGAACGCCGATATGCCCATGAGGATGTAAAGCAGGAACCACACGGGGGCGAACAACCAGTTGGGCGGAGTGAAAGAAGGCTTTTCCAGCAATATGTACCAGTTTGGTATGGCTGCCCGCGTGAAAAGCGAGCCGACTAAACCTGCGCCGAAGCAGGCCGCCAGGCTGATCAGCAGTTTGATGATGTCGCTCAGTCTTTTATTGCGCATTAGTGCTGAACCAACTGCAGATAAACATTAAACGCCGGACATTTCAAGGATTCGAAATCTTGAGAAATAATATATCAACAGGCCGACGAACTCAAATCGTATGGCCTGCCGGGCAGAACGGACTTTCGTTCTGTGCAATCCCGGGATTGACCTCTCTGTTCTCCGCTTCTTGCGGCCTTCAGGAATTGAGCACGGCATGTGCTAAACTGCCGAGACATGTTTGTTTGCCTCCAAATTGCTGTGCTAAAATCCCCTCTGGACTGCACCGGTCGAACCCATCCCCCTGCTATTTGATATGAAACTCTATTATATAAGCCAGTTATTTTACGGCCTGCCTGAATTTGAACGGCTGCTTGACTCGCTGCCTGATAAGCGGCGTAAAAGGGTGAGGTTATCCCTTCCCGACCAGGCTACACCGATTGTGGCGGCTGCCATTTACGGTCGTTTCAACAGGACAGTTTTGTTTGTCACAGCTCATGCCGAAGCTGCCAGGCGTCGCTTTGAACAGATTAAGCTGTGGCTGCCTGACACGGTTGCGCCGCTGTTTTTCCCGGAAGCCGGTCTGCTTGGTAACGGCTCTCCGGACGATCCTGTTGTCAATTCAGAAAGGATAAAAGTAATCTCTTTACTGGCCGGCTGTAACAGCGCGGATGAAAACCAGCAGTCCTCTTCCTTTATTATGTGTTGTGCGGCGGCTCTGATCAGCCGGTCTGTGGGGCGGGACAGATACAAGTCAGGCTGCATAAAAATTATAAACGGTATGACCATGAATCAATCCACCCTGCTTGAAAGGTTGCAATCGGATGGGTATCAATACGAGGACGTTGTTGAGATACCGGGCACTTTCAGCAAGCGGGGAGGTATCGTCGATGTGTATCCCTGCGGTCACGACTGGCCTGCCAGGATCGAATTTTTCAGGAATGAGATAGAGAGCCTGAGACTGTATGATGCAAGGTCGCAGCTGTCGGTGGAAAAAGTGCCAGCTCTATTAATACCTCCCTCAGAGGAGATGTCCAATGATGGTACCGCCAATTTACTTGATTATCTGCCGGATGAGGCCATTCTGCTGTTGGACGATGTCCAGCAGATTGAGTCCGAGGTAGAGCGAGTCAGGGCGGAGTTCAGCAGCCCCGATCAATCCGCGGCCGGAGAGGCGGGTAGGACAGCCGGTGGCTTTGAGTGGGAGGCGATTGAAAATAAAATCAGGGGCCGGGACCGTGTTGTGGAATTCAGCCGCTGGGATGAGGCTGCAGCGAGGGATGAGCAACATTATCGGCTTCCTATCAGGGGCGCCCCTGATTTCTCTGCAAAGTTTTCAGCGTTTTTAGATAGACTATTGGAACTGAGGCGGGAGAGCGGCAGGGTCCTGATCGTCAGCCAGCAGGCTGAAAGGATACGGGAACTGCTGCAGGAACGTGATATCAGCATAGATGTTTTAAGAACACTTGAAGGGCTGCCGGTAAGCAATTCTATCGTCCTGTTGCAGGGTTCGCTGGATGGAGGATGGCAGCTTGACAATGAGCTATTGCTGCTGACCGATGCCGAACTCTTCGGGAACATTAAGCGGCGGCGTTTTGCCAAAACCAGACCAGTCAGGCACCACCTTTTCCTCAACGATATCAACATCGGAGATGCAGTGGTACATGTTGAGCACGGCATCGGGCGCTTTGCCGGAACTGTCAGGAAAGTCTCTGCGGGAGTGGAGCGGGAATACTTGATGCTGGAATATGCTTGTGGAGACATGCTGTATGTACCTGTAGATCAGGTCGACAGGGTGAGCCTTTATATAGGCGGGAGTGAGAGAACTCCATCGCTGAGCAGGCTGGGATCACAGGAGTGGATCAGGGCGCAGCAAAGAGTTAAGGAATCTGTGGCAAATATAGCCGGTGAGCTTATTGAACTGTATGCCGGGCGAACCGCAGGAGGAGGCGTTGCTTTTTCCGGGGATACCCTCTGGCAAAAAGAACTGGAAGCTTCTTTCCCCTATGTAGAAACTCCGGACCAGATGGAGGCCATCGAGGCAGTGAAAGCGGACATGGAATCGGCGCGGCCGATGGACAGGCTGGTTTGCGGCGACGTGGGTTATGGAAAAACTGAGATCGCTCTGCGTGCCGCCTTTAAAGCTGTCATGGACAGCAAACAGGTTGCCATTATGGTGCCGACCACGATCCTGGCGCAGCAGCATATGAGCACTTTCAGCGACAGGTTAAAGACCTTCCCTGTTAAAGTTGCTGTGCTCAGCCGCTTTTGTTCGGCCAGGGAACAGGTGGATGTGATCACAGGATTGGCCGAGGGTTCGATAGATATCTGCATAGGCACACACAGGATGCTGCAAAAGGACGTGAGGTTTAAAGATCTCGGGCTGGTGATAATCGATGAGGAGCAACGTTTTGGCGTGGTGCACAAGGAGCATTTCAAGAAAATGAGGCAATCGGTTGATGTGCTGACCCTGAGCGCTACACCCATACCCAGGACGATGCACATGGCGCTTTCGGGTATCCGCGATATGAGCACAATTGAGACACCGCCGGAAAGCCGTCTGCCTGTGATCACACATGTGGGCGAATACAATGGCAGGCTGGTTCGTGAAGCATTGCTGCGGGAGTTGGAACGGGATGGTCAGGCGTTCCTTGTACATAACAGGGTCCACAGCATCAACGAGCTGGCATCAAAGGTGGCGGAACTGGCGCCGGAGGCCAGGATATCGGTGGCGCATGGACGGATGGAAGAGGATAAGCTGGAAGACATTATGTCCGAGTTTATGCTGGGTAAGAGCGACGTGCTGGTCACAACGACTATTATTGAGTCGGGTCTTGATATGCCGAATGTAAATACACTGATCGTTGATAACGCGGATAAAATGGGGCTGACCCAGCTTTATCAACTGCGTGGCAGGGTAGGACGCGGCGCAAATGCGGCTTATGCCTACTTCTTATTTGATTCGGGTAAAAGCCTGACCGACCAGGCCATTGAACGGCTGAAGGTGATTGCGCGGGCCACCGAGCTGGGAGCAGGCTATGCCATCGCTATGAAAGACCTTGAGATAAGGGGAGCGGGTAATCTGCTGGGTGTTGAGCAGAGCGGCAATATAGCTACTGTGGGATTTAGCTATTATTGTCAGCTGCTTGAGGAGGCGGTTGAAGAGATAAAAGCCCGGCGCGAGGGCCGCACCCTTCCGAAAAAGGTGGAGCCGGCCGGCGTCACAATTGATTTAAAGATACCGGCTTTTATTCCGGATCATTATATCGAGAATACCCGGACGAGATTCAACATCTATCACAGGCTGGCCGGCATGGTCACTGCACAAGAAGTATGTGCTATAAGCGAGGAAATGATCGACAGGTTCGGCGATATGCCTGAAGAGGTGACCAATTTGTTGTACGTTGTGGAATTGCGGCAGTCGGCCGTTGCGGCAGGAATCGAATCGATCGTTCGGGACGGTGAAAATGTCACCGTATCCTGCGGTGACAGAGATATTAAGAATGCGGACAAAATAATTGCTTTAGGAAACAGAGCGGTCAGGCGGGGTAACAGACAGATCAAGATTGATACTGAGATAGCGGGGCACAGTTGGAAGAAGCTGTTAAAAGAACTGGTGCTGCAATTATCTTACGCTGGAATATCGACTGCGGGGGAAAAAGGCGCTAGTCCTCGACGCCGGCGTCCTGCAGGTAATCCATCATATCCTGAACGGTGACCAGGTTATCGGCGTCTTTCTCCGGTATTTCGAATTTATTTCCCGGTTTGCTGAAACTGTCTTCAACTGTAGTAAAGAATTCGGCCAGATCATCCGGGTCCATATTCAGATCTTCGATGAATGAAGCGGAAGGCGCGATGGAGGCCGAGTCAACGCCCAGTTCATCAACGAGGATTTTTTTAATCTTATCGAAAAGTTTTGACATTTGATATTACCGGTCAATTATACGATGTGTGATACCTGTCAATCAATCTGCTTTTTTCGTTCCTTTTCCTTTGATATTGCAGTTCCAAGCACCCCGTTGATAAACTTGGGGGAGGTCTCGGCGCCGAACTCCTTGGCAAGCTCTACCGCCTCATTGATAGCCACCTTGGCTGGTGTTTTATCATCTAATAAAATCTCGTAAAGCGCAATTTTTAAGATATTGCGATCCATACCGGCGAGTTGGTCCACTGGAAAGGCTGTAGCGTAGCGTTTAATCGTGCTGTTCAACCGGTCCTGGTTTTCAAGCACGCCGTGCACCAGCTTACGTGCAAAGCTGGCTCCGTCGCCGGTCAGCGCTTTCATGGAGAGCGTGCGTTCAAGGACGGAGTCCGGGCTGTTGGCTGCAAATTCCAGTTCAAAGAGTGTTTGCAGTGCAACAATCCTGGCCAGACGTCTTAGACCTGTGGGCATACGATCACTGGCAGCGAGTCACTTCAGCTCGATGGTCCCTGATTCAAAACCTTCCGCCCTTACGCCACTTAACGATCTCATTTGTTTTCTCAGCATTGCTGAGGTTAAAAGTCAATGCTCCGGGGCTAGTTGATTTAATGTATTTGGTCAGAATGTCTCCGGGACCAACTTCGAAGAAAGTGGTTATGCCGCGGGCAAGCATGGTCTCAACCGATTGCTGCCATTTTATACAATGTACTATCTGGCTGATCAACTCTTCCTTGAGGGCCTCAAGCGAATGCATGGGCTGCGCTGTTACATTGGATACGACGGGTACCTGCGGAGTTTCATAATTAAACTGCGCTACAGCATTTATCATGCCGGCCAATGCCGGTTCCATCAATGAAGAGTGAAAGGCGCCGCTGACTCTGACCGGCTGCATGCGTTTTGCTCCTTTGACCTGCGCCAGCCTTCTGGCCTTGGCCAGCTTGTGCTCATCTCCACTGATAACCGTATTATCCGGCGCATTGACATTGGCCAGTTCGACTCCGGTGGTAAGGCAAACACCCTCGACGATATCTTTGTCGAGGTCCATAATTTGCAGCATGCCGCCCGGCTTACGGCGGCCTGCCTCGTTCATGAGACGCCCGCGCTCGCGTATCAGGCGGACGGCGTCTCCCAGTTTCATCATGCCGGATGACACCATGGCGGCATATTCGCCGCATCCATGGCCTGCCACCAGTGTGGGAGTTGGAAGTGCTCCGCCGCTGATCTCCTCTCCTGCCCTTAGGCAGGCAATGCTAACGGTCATGATGGCCGCCTGGGCGTTCATAGTCTGCGCCAGGTCCTCTTCCGGGCCCTCGAAACAGAGTCTGGATAGGGGGAATCCCAGCGCTTTATCTACCTCATCGAACACTTTCCTGGCAGAATTGTAGTGGACGTAAAAGTCGAGCCCCATTCCGACCTGCCTGGATTCCTGACCAGGAAATACATAGGCCACTTTTACATCTTCTACCATCTAATTCCCTCCTTGATTTACCATATCAGCTTTGCTGTCAACTTTTTATTTGCGTTTCTTTTTGGGGCTTTTAATCTCGATTACTTCCCTTCCATCGTAAGTACCGCAAGACGGGCATACCTGGTGAGGGAGTTTTACACTGTGACAGCGGGAACATTCGATCGTTGCTGCAGGGGACTTCGCAAGGTGACTGCGTCTTTTCCCCTGGCGTGCCTTGGGATATTTCTTTTTAGGAAGTGGTGCCATTTATATTTTGCTCTCCTTTTCTATCTGCGTTAATATGTCCCACCTGCTATCATGAGATCGGCTTGTGTGACCACAATCCCCGCGAGCGAGTTCCTGGCCACAGACAGGGCATATGCCCGGACAATCCGGCCTGCACAACAGCCTGGTCGGTGTCGTCATGATTATATACTGTCTGATTGCTTCGTTTAAGTCAAGGATATGATTATCGGCGATCGTAAATTCTTCAGGCGGTGGATTAAGGTGAGCGCCTGAAGCGATATCAATAACCGGAAAGAATTCCTCCTCCATTATAAATGAAATTTGCTTTTTTACTTCTCCCAGGCAGCGTGAGCAGGAACCTTTGATATCGACAAGGAATCTACCTTCAGCCAGGATACCTCGGCTGGTGCGGATCAGTTCAATATTGCCTATAACGTGGTTCTCGCCATTTTCGCCGGCCGGTCCATCTATTTCGTAGTTGCGCTTTGCCCCGACCGGCTCCTTAAGGAGCTGGGCGACATTTATCTGCATTGTGATAGATACGACTTCGAATTTGGCTCATTATAAGTAGAGATACGTGTAATGTCAAGAAAATAAAGGTAGCCGGGATACCAGCTATTCCGTGTGCGCTGTGTAGCGTGTTGGATATCGAGCCGTATCATATTTGATATACGATAGTAACAACCGGTTAACATAAGATCATACATGTCTTGACTGAGCTTGATGAAAGGATTTAAACTGTCTAGCGCCGGGGTGACAGCGGCATGTACCACCTGCGGGAAGAGTAAGTGTATGCTGACGGTTTCAATAGCTGTGAATCACCCCTGTCTCCGGGAATTCGGGTCAATTTTACTTGATCGTCGCTGAATTGCCGTTTTGACTCGTCCGCGGATGTTTTCGGAAAGAATGTTCAGGCGGTCAATTATTCCGGATAATGCTAAACTGTTTCTGTAAAGAACTTGAGAAGGAGTAAAGACACAGGGTATGAAAGTCGTATTTATTGAAGACATCTCGGCCAAAGAGAAAAAAGGCGATATTAAAGAGGTATCTGACGGATATGCCAGAAATTACTTGTTGCCAAGAGGTCTGGCCTTGCCTGCAACCCCGGGCACTGTAAAAGCCGCCGAGAAAATCGCCCAGGAGCGTGAGAGGAAGCGCGAGCGGATGCATGAGGAATACATAGAACTGGCCAGGCAGATCGAGGGTAAGGAACTGCGTTTCAAGGGCAAGGCCAGCTCAAAGGGCACTTTGCATGGATCGATCACAGCAGCCGATGTAGCCGACAGGCTGTCTGATCTGGTCAATGTAGACATCGATAAGAAAAAAATATCCATGAAAAGCTCTCTGCATAATATCGGAGAATATGAGGTCCAGGTAATTTTCAGCAAAGATGCGACGGCCAAAATTATGGTCATAATTGAGAGGGAAACAGCCTGAAGCTATGAGAGAGACCCTGCCGCCCTATGATCTGGATGCCGAAGAAGCTGTGCTCGGCTCACTACTGATCGATAGCGAGTCTATCACAGAGATAGACACCATAGTGGGAACCGAGGATTTTTTCAGCGAGCAGAACCAGTTCGTATTCGGCGCCTGTCGCAACCTGTTCCAGCGTGATGAAGCCATTAATCAAATCACGGTCGCGCAGGAACTGGTCAGACTGGGTAAGCTGGATGATGCAGGGGGAGCCGCCTATCTCAGCCATCTCGTATCCATGGTGCCGACGTCCCTGCATGTAAGGCACTACGCGCAGATTGTGTACCGGCTGGCTACCATGCGCCGCCTGATCAGCGCAGCCGGGCAGATCGAGTCGCTTGGATATAAAGCTGATCCCGACGTTGATCTCTCACTTACGCGGGCGGAGGATATCATCTTCAAGCTCAGGACGAGACAGGGACGGGGTGAATTTATTCCCATTCAGGATGCGCTCAACCGCTATTTTGAGGAAGCGGCCCACAGGACTACCCTCGATAGGGATATACAGAATATCAAGACGGGTTTTAAGGCTATAGATAATGCCCTGGGCGGGCTGCAACGCTCTGAGCTGGTGATACTTGCTGCCAGGACCAGCATTGGTAAGACGAGCCTGGCCCTGAACATCGCCCGCAACGCAGCCGTTAACCAGAAGGCCTGTATCGCACTCTTCAGCCTGGAGATGTCCCGGCGCGAGATAATCCAGAGGTTATTATCGAGTGAATCCAATATCGAATCGCAGCATTTCAGGAAGGGGCGATTTTCAGACCTTGAAGAGCGCCTGCTTCAGCGTGACATAATACCCAGGCTGGCAGAGACGTCCATTTATATAGATGATACTCCCAACATGCGTATCAGCGAGGTGCGCAGCAAGGCCAAGAGGCTCCATCTAAAACACAGTGTCGATATGGTCGTCCTCGACTATATTCAGCTGTTAAGGGGTGATTCCAAGAGCGATAACCGTGTCCAGGAGATGACCGAGATAACACAGTCGCTTAAAGCGCTGGCCCGCGAGCTGGACACGCCCGTCCTGGCTTTATCTCAGTTGAGCCGTAATATCGAGCACCGCCAGGAAGGTAAAAGATTGAAGCAGCAGGTCAAACCCCAGCTCTCCGACCTGCGCGACAGCGGCAGCATCGAACAGGATGCGGATGTCGTGATGTTTATTCATCGCTGGGACAAGATCTATGCCACTGAGGACGACTGGATCCGTGAAGTAGGAGAAGACCAACCTTATCCCAAGGGCATCGCTCAGATCATCATAGCCAAGAACCGCAATGGGCCTACGGGTGAAGTCCCGCTCAGGTTTATACAGGAAACAACCAAATTCGATAACTTTGACAGCAGCGTGGTTGAGGTCGGGACTTTATATTAAAGGTATAAAGAATATGCCAGGAAGCAGTTTTAAGGGTTTCCCTCCGAGGGTCGAGGTGACTCCTCTTCCCAACGTGTTTTTCAGCGAGGTGTTGTCGAATATTAATAGTCTGCTTGAGCTGAAAACGGTTATGCAGATATTTTTCCTGCTCAGCCGCAGAAGAGGTTACCCCAGGTTTGTGAGCTTTGGCGAGTTGAGCCGCAATGCTGTGATTGAGAAAGAGTTGGACAAAATGAAGGGAGACACAGATATTTTGCTGAGGGACGCTCTCCAATCTGCTGTTAAGAACGGTATTTTGCTGCATATCCCTATCAACGTTGACGGGAAATCGGACGAAGCCTACTTCATCAACAATCAGGCCGAAAAGAACACCATCGATAAGATACTGAGCGGGGCTCTGAAGATACCCAGTGTGGAGATCAGGTATAAGGAGGAGCCCGCCAGTGAACAGCCCCGGGATATCTACAGCCTCTATGAACACAATATCGGTATGCTCACTCCTATTCTGGCCGAGGAGCTGCAGGAGGCGGAACACCGCTATCCTACCGAATGGATACAGGATGCTTTTAGAGAGGCATTGAGAGCTAATGTCAGGAACTGGAAATATATAAACAGCATTTTAAAGCGCTGGGAACGCGAAGGAAAGAAAGATGGAAAACCTGTCGGAGATACTCAAAAAGAAAGAGATCCCGATAAATACATCAGCGGAAAATACGGACACATGGTCCGGCGATAGTGCGGAGGAATCCGCATCGGAAGGCCCGCCGGTAGAAGTCTGCCCTGTATGCAGGGGTACACGCTTCGTTCATCCCGCATTGCCCTCTGGTGATTCCGATTATTCGCGTCTGGTGCCGTGCATATGCGCGAAAGACGACATCAACCGAAGAAGAGCGGCACGCCTTCAGGCTTTAAGTAATCTGGGGAACCTATCAAAACTGTCTTTCAATAATTTGTCTCCGCTGGGGCGAAGCAGCGACCCGGTGTCGCAGAAACTCTTTCAACTCGCTTTGGATGAGATCCGCAAATTCGCGGAAAACCCACAAGGGTGGATCGTGCTGGCCGGGCCCGTCGGCAGCGGTAAAACGCATCTGGCCTGCGCGGTCGCCAACCATCGCATAAGCCAGGGCCATTCGGCTTTTTATATCACTGCCGCGGAGCTGCTTGATCACCTCAGATCGGCTTATAGCCCCAGCAGCGAGATCGAATATGATGAATTATTTGAGCAGATCAAGAACAGCCCGCTGCTGATACTTGATAATCTGAATTACTCGGCCACAACCGTATGGTCCAAGGGTAAACTCGAACAACTGCTCGAGCATCGTTTCAACGGCATGCTGCCAACGCTTATCACGACCGGCATGTCGGTGGAAGAGTTCGCCACTGATTATGCCGGCCATATGAACGATCCTGAACTCAGCAAGGTTCTCATTTTGAAAAAGGAATCATCCAGCCTGCAGAGTCTTGACAGTCTCGATCTTGAGCTGCTCAAGAACATGAAGTTCGGCAATTTCGACAGCAAGCGTTTGAGCCTGCATGAGGATATCAGGCAGAACCTGGCACAGGCGTTCAACAATGCGCGTGAGTTCGCCCGGGCTCCACAGGGCTGGCTGATTTATCAGGGTGTGAACGGGTGCGGAAAGACGCACCTTGCGGCAGCTATCGCGAACGAGCTTCGTGAATCCGGCAAAGAAGTTCTCTTTATCGTAGTGCCGGACCTGCTCGATCACCTGAGAGCGTCTTTCGCTCCCGACAGCCGGGTGTCCTATGATGCGCTATTCGAAAAAATCAAGAAGATCCCTGTACTGGTGCTGGATGATTTCGGAGAGCATTCCGCCACTTCATGGGCTCAGGAGAAGCTGTATCAAATAATAAACTACCGCTATAACGCCCGCCTGGCTACGGTCATAACCACCTGCCTGTATCTGGAAGAGATCGAAAACCGTGTCAGTTCACGGATGGTTGATCCCAGCATCAGCCTGGTGTTCAATATTATGGCGCCCGATTACAGGGGTGATATAAAAGCCTCGAGAACGGTGAGGTCGCGTCCAAGGGCCAAGAATTAACCGGGCGCAGCCGGTTCTTTGAAGCTGGCTGCTTTTCCTGATAAAATATTTTCTAATACGAAAGTGGAAAGCTCAATAGTAAATCAACCCGTATTAGTCTTGAATGAGAACTACCTTCCTCTGAACATCTGCAGGGTGCGAAGGGCAGTGGTTTTGGTCTTGATAGGAAAAGCCGAGGTGGTGGAGAATGGGCGTGGGTATTTTTACGCCAGCTCCGGCAGTTATGAGATTCCGTCCGTAATCAGGCTTGTTTACCTGGTGCGCAAGCAGACGCACCCGCGTAAGATGACCAAACTGGAGATATTCAACCGGGATAAATATACCTGTCAGTACTGTGGAAGAGAGGGGAAGGAGCTGACGCTTGACCATGTGATGCCGAGGCGCCTGAATGGCGAGCATTCGTGGGAAAATATCGTAGCGGCGTGTATCCCCTGTAACAGAAAGAAGGCCGGCCGGACGCCGGCTGAAGCCGGGATGCCGTTATTGAGGTCCCCTCGTGCGCCCGGCAATATCGGTTTCTACGTGCCTTATCAGTATTTACGCGCCAGGTCGGAGTGGGAGAAATATCTGCCTCATAAAAGGTGATATTTCCGGCCTTACGGCTTTCTGGGATTGACGACTGTGGCCTCCGCATTGGGGACCTCGATCGTCATACCGGTTTCCAGTTCCACCATGAGTGATTCTTTAATCACGTTTCTGCCGACGATCTTGCCTTTTCCCATTTTTGTGAGGATATCCTGCCCCATTTCGGGCAATTTCCCCTTCATGCAATGATACTGCTCATATTCATAGCTGAGACAGCATAGAAGACGCCCGCACAGCCCCGAAGTCTTCATAGGGTTAAGGGCGATATCCTGCTCCTTGGCCATTTTGATGGATACGGGCATGAATTCGCTGAGAAAAGAGACGCAGCATAACTGGCAGCCGCATTTACCTACGCCGCCGATAAGCTTTGCTTCATCCCTGGCGCCAACCTGGCGCAGCTCGACATGCGTCCTCAATTCGTGGCTGAGCTTGCGGACAAGCTCTCGGAAATCAACCCGTTTCTCCGAATAGAAGAATATGATCAGGTGGCTGCCGTCCAGGTTGTACTGGAGGTAGATCACTTTCATAGGAAGGTTAAGGCTCTCGATCAGTTCCTTGGATTTGGAGAGAGCTTTCTTGGCGCGGTCCTTTTGAAATTTCGCTTGATTTATATCTTCAGGTGTGGCGATACGTATGACAGGTTTGAAGGGCTCAGCGTTCTCAGCGGGTATCACTTCCTTGACGCCGACGATCACCTTTCCCAGCTCGATGCCACGGTTGGTTTCGACAATTACCATGTCGTTCACTTTGAGATCGAATCCGTCAGCGTCGAAGGAATATATTTTGCCCGCCCGCATAAACCTGACTCCTACTACGTTAGCCATCAGTTATTTACACCTGCCGAATTCATTGAGTAATCGGCTTTTTTCTCTTTCTTAGGCATATCCAGCATGATAACTTCGAAGAGAAGATGCAGGTTGGCATTATATGACAGGTTCATCAGCATCTTGTTCAGGCTGTTGATGAATTCTTTTATCTCAAGGATTGTCAGCATATTTGCCCACGATTTGATATCGTTCAGCTTATCCAGGTTGGTTACATCGTCTTCACAGTTATATTTTAGCAGCATTACGTCTCGGCACCATGATAGCCAGAGCTTGATGACCTCTTCCACGCTGTTTCTGTCTGCAGGCATCTGCTGCATGTAGGCTAACCTTTCAGACCATGACCGGGTCAGGAGGCCGGAAAACTCAGTCAGTCTCTGGTCCCGGCTTTGCAAGTAGCCATCGTCCTTGAGGGCCAAAATAGCCCAACCAAGGCAACCGCCTGAGAGCCGAGACAATAATTTTATTTTATCGGGATTCAGTCCATCAAATTTTTTCAGCCTGTTTTCTATCTCGGCGATTGCTACGGGCTTAAGCTCAAAGCGCTGGCATCTTGAAACGACCGTAGGCAGAAGCGCGCTTTCCTGAGATGTGAGCAAGAGAATAATCACGTGCCGCGGAGGCTCCTCCAGCGTTTTTAGCAAACAATTAGACGCCTCCGCCGACATCAGGTCGGCATCGTCGATAATATAGACCTTGTAGTTGCCTTCATAGGGCGGTAAACTGGAACCTCTCTGCAGCAGTTCCCTAATCGTATCTATGCCGATCTCAGTTGCCTTTCTCCTGTCTTTCTGATCCCGGCCTGCATATTTATCGATGACGATTACATCGGGATACTTTCCCTGTTGAATGCGCTGACAGGCCCGGCATGAGCCGCAGGGGGATGCGCCCTCACCGCAGTTCAGGGCGCTGGCCAGGTCCAGGGCAAGCGTCATTTTGCCGACATGCGGAGGCCCTACCAGAAGGTATGCGTGAGCCAGGGAAGTCCTCGCTATGGAGTCTCTGAGAAAATCTATAATACGATCCTGGCCGGCCGTTTGCCACATTTTAGGTATTATACAACAATTATATATAAAGGCTGTCCTGCTTTTGCAGGGAAACCTTGAGGGTATTGTTTCTTCTGAACAGCGGGTCCATTAATACGATTTGACAGATGACAGGATTACTGCTATATTATAAATTTGCTATTATGCCATTTCTACTTAGGGCGTCAAATCATTGTCCCGTATAAATAATCCAGCTATTGTCATCTTCTATTTAATTTGACAAAGCAATTCGCAGACGACCGGTAACTAATAGGACAGGAGAAGATATGTCTATTTCTATCGCCGCAGAGAATAATAACCTGCCTGTTGTCAAGAGTAAAAATTATGCCCGCCTGCCCCAGGTGCTCGAGATACCCAACCTGATACAGGTACAGCTTGATTCTTTCAGATGGTTTATGGAGGAAGGAATTAAGGACCTGCTGCAGGAAGTGTCCCCCATCAAGGACTTCACGGGCGGTAAGATGGAGCTTTCTTTCACGGGTTACGAATTTCGCCCTCCCACGCACGATGTTGCTAATTGTCGTGAGAGAGACATGAGCTATCAGTCAAATCTTTATGTGCGTGCCAGCCTGCTGATAAAAGAGACGGGGGAAATCAAGGAGCAGGAAGTATTTCTAGGCGAGATTCCTCTCATGACGGAGAACGGGACGTTCATCATCAGTGGTGCGGAAAGGGTGGTTGTCAACCAGTTGATTCGTTCGCCCGGTGTTTATTTCACAATGGTTACAGAGGACAGCGGGAGGCGGCTCTGCAACGCCAAGCTGATCCCTGAGCACGGCGCATGGCTCGAGTTTGAGACCTCCGGCAAAGACGTAATCTGGGCCAAGATAGACGGGCGACGCAAGATAGGTGTTACGACTTTGCTGCGTGCCATCAGCGGGGAGGGCGATCCCGAAGATGCGCTGAACTGTAATACGGATGAGGAACTGCTGGAATTATTCAAGGCCGATGACGATAATCCCGAGCACAAGTATATCTCTACGACAATCGACAAGGAGCCTGAATCGATCAGGACCAAGAAGGAATCGCTGATCGATATCTATAAGAAACTGCGCCCCGGCGAGCCGCCCGACGGCGACAGCGCCAAAAGCTTAATAATCAATATGTTTTTTCATCCCAGGAGATATGACCTGGGCAGGATAGGCAGGTTCAAGCTTAATAAGCGGCTGGAATACTCGGAACTTGGTTACAAAGTAACCTCACGCGCTCTCAAACCGCGCGACCTGGTTGAGATTATTCGCAAGATAATACAGATAAATAATGAAAAAGTGATGCCCGATGATATCGACCACCTGGGTAACCGGCGCGTCAGGACGACCGGCCACCTGATCCAGAACCAGTTCAGGGTCGGCCTCATCAGGCTGGAACGTACAATAAAGGAAAGGATGAGCCTGCAGAGCGATGATCCCACTCCCACTAACCTTATTAATAACAGGCCCATCATTGCCTCCATGAGGGAGTTTTTCGGCGGCTCTCAGCTCTCGCAGTTTATGGATCAGACCAATCCTCTGGCTGAGCTCACTCACAAGCGCCGACTCTCTGCGATGGGGCCCGGTGGCCTCTCCCGCGAGCGCGCCGGATTCGATGTTCGCGACGTCCACCATTCTCATTACGGCAAGATATGTCCGATCGAAACTCCGGAAGGGCCTAATATCGGTCTTATCGGTTCGCTGGCGACCTATGCGCGCATAGACGGCCTGGGCTTCATAGAGACTCCCTACCGCAAGGTTTATGTAGAATTGAGCAACACCTCTGAAATGCTGGCCGGCAGGATGCTGCGGCAGGATGTTCTCGACAGCAAGAAAAAGCCGGTGGCGGCGGCAGGCACGCTGATCGACGAATCCCTGGCTAAAAAAATTGCCTCGCTGCCTTCCTGCGCCATCAAAATAGTGCCGTATGTTTCAGGCGAGATCGAATATTTTACCGCCGACAGGGAAACAAATAAATGTATTGCACAGGCCAATGCGCCGCTTAATGCCAGGGACGAATTCATGGAGGAGCGTGTCGGCGCTATCCGCAGCGGAAAATATGTGACGGAGCCGCCCGAGAAAATCGACTATATGGACGTTTCACCCAAACAGGTTTTCAGCGTTACCACTGCACTGATTCCTTTCCTTGAACATGACGATGCCAACCGTGCACTTATGGGTTCGAATATGCAGCGTCAGGGCGTGCCCCTGGTCAAACCCGAAGCTCCGCTTATCGGCACGGGCATGGAAAGTGAGGTTGCCAAGTACAGCGGGCAGGTGGTTTACGCCGCAGAGAAAGGCGAGGTCGTGGCCGTCGACAGCAAGAGAATAACCGTCAAGAGCGACGGCAGGAAACGTGATTATAACCTGACCAAGTTTTACCGCACCAACCAGGGGACGTGCATCAACCAGCGCCCGGTTGTCAGGCGGGGAGACATCGTCACGACCGGACAGGTTATAGCTGACGGGGCTGCCACTCAAAACGGTGAGCTTGCCCTGGGCCAGAACGTGCTTTGCGCGTTTATGACGTGGAGGGGCTACAACTTTGAAGACGCCATTATCATCAGCGAAAGACTGGTAAAACAGGACAAGTTTACCTCAATCCACATAGAGAAGTACGAGGTTGAAGCGCGCGAAACAAAGCTGGGCAAGGAGGAGATAACCAAGGATATCCCCAATGTCGGAGAAGAGAGTTTAAGGGACCTGGATGAGTTCGGCGTCATCAGGGTCGGCGCCGAGGTCGGACCGGGCGATATACTGGTAGGCAAAATTACACCTAAAGGTGAAACTGAGCTTACGGCGGAGGAGAAGCTGCTCAGGGCTATATTCGGTGAGAAAGCGCGCGAAGTGAAGGATACATCGCTGAGGGTGCCCCATGGAGAGGGCGGCAAAGTAATCGAGGTAACGGAATTCAACAGCGATAACCATGCTGACCTTCCGGCAAACGTAATCAAGCTGGTCAGAGTCTGGATTGCCCAGCGCCGCAAGATCTCGGTCGGAGACAAGATGGCCGGGAGGCACGGCAACAAGGGTGTTATCTCTATTATTCTGCCGGAAGAGGATATGCCCTTCATGCCAGACGGCAGGCCCGTAGATATTGTGCTTAATCCCATCGGTGTGCCCTCGAGAATGAATATCGGCCAGATACTGGAAACACATCTGGGCCTGGCCGCTGACATCTTCGGTGAGAGAGTGATCAATCCCATCTTCGATGGCGCGGATACCGAGGCTGTTGAAGATGCTCTGGGAAAAGCATGGATCGTGCGCAAGGCCCGGGAAGAAGGCGTTATAAACCAGGATCGCCTTGACCACGAAGGGCTTGCACTGGTTAAAAAATGGTTAAGTGATCATGTTATAAACGCCGATAAGGTGTTTGATGAAAGCGGCAAGTATCATGGTGAGGCCAGGCGGGCCAGCCTGATATTGTGGCTGGAAAAAGAGATCGGCGGAAAGGGACCGGTTCCCAGGGATATCAGTAAAGAGGAACTGGACGAGAAGGTGGAGGCGGAATATATGGAGACCAAGATCGTGCCGCCCACATTCGGTAAGATCCAGCTGCGCGACGGCAAGACAGGCGAGCTTTTCGATCAGCCTGTAACCGTGGGCATAATCTACATGATGAAATTGATCCACCTGGTGGATGATAAAGTTCATGCCAGGTCAACGGGACCCTACTCATTGATCACACAGCAGCCTCTGGGCGGTAAGGCACAGTTCGGAGGGCAACGCTTCGGTGAGATGGAAGTATGGGCGCTCGAGGCTTATGGAGCCAGCCACACACTACAGGAACTTCTGACGGTCAAATCGGATGATGTCCAGGGCAGGGCCAAGGCATATGAGGCGCTGGTCAAGGGAGAGGATGTGCTGCAGCCGGGAGTTCCTGAATCATTCAAGGTTCTCTTCATGGAGCTACGCAGCCTCGGACTGGCGGTGGAGCTACTGAACGAGGAGGACCAAAGCATTAACCTGTTTGAAGATAAGAAAAAAATGGGCGGGCTGCCCAAAGCTTTAAGATAGGGGATATAAAGTGTTCGAAATAAACGATTTTAACGCAATACGCATCTCCCTGGCGTCGCCCACACAAATCGAGGACTGGTCTTACGGCGAGGTAACCGAGCCGGAGACCATCAACTACCGTACGCTTAAACCTGAGAAGGACGGTCTCTTTTGCGAAAGGATCTTTGGCCCGGTCAAGAACTACGAGTGCTATTGCGGCAAGTACAAGAAAATCCGCTATCGCGGCGTTACCTGCGAAAGGTGCGGTGTCACGGTGGAGCACTCCAAGGTGCGCCGTGAACGCATGGGCCATATCACTCTGGCTGCCCCGGTTGCACATATCTGGTTTGCCAAGGGCGTGCCCAGCCGGCTGGCCCTCCTGCTGGATATATCCCCGCGCAACCTTGAGCGCGTGCTCTATTTTGCCCAGTACGTGGTTGTCTCAAGGAACGAGGAGACCTGCCGTGAAAAGCTGGAAGCCTACTATTCCCATAAGAAACAGTCGTTGCTCAATTCCCTGGAGGAGCTTGAGGAAAGCCACAAAGCCGATAAGCCCGATAAGCCCGATAAGGCCGATAAGGCCGATAAGGCCGACAAAGCTGATCAGGAGAGCCTGGAGGAGAAGAAGCGAGCAATCGAAGAAAAACTGGCCGATCTGGAGAATGATAACAGGATCGATAATACCGAGATCAAAAAGCTTCAAATGCAGGTATTGAGCGAGAACGAGTACCAGCAACACAGGGAAAAATACGGCGATGCCTTCGAGGTGGGTATGGGTGCTGAGGCCATACTCAATATCTTAAGGGCAATGAGCCTGGAAGAACTCCGTCAGCAGCTTGTCAAAGATATAAGGCAAAGCGAAGGACAGAAGCACAAGAAATTAAGCAAACGTCTCCGCATCGTGGAAGCGTTCTGGCGCAGCGGAAATAAGCCGGAATGGATGATCTTTACGGTACTACCGGTGCTGCCTCCCGAGCTACGCCCGATCGTGCAACTGGACGGCGGCAGGTTTGCCACCAGCGACCTTAACGATCTTTACCGCAGGGTGATCAACCGCAATAACCGTCTCAAGAAACTAATGGAGCTTGGGGCGCCCGAGATCATTGTGCGCAACGAAAAAAGGATGTTGCAGGAAGCAGTCGATGCCCTGATCGACAATGGCAGAAGAGGAAGGCTGCCCAGCGCCGCCAGCACGCATAAACTCAAGTCGCTTTCAGATATGCTGCGCGGCAAGCAGGGAAGGTTCCGCCAGAATCTGCTGGGAAAACGTGTTGATTACAGCGGTCGCTCTGTTATCGTGGTAGGGCCCGAACTCAAGCTGCATCAGTGCGGCCTGCCCAAGCATATGGCGCTGGAGCTTTTCAAGCCCTTTGTCATGCGCAGGCTGATAGAACAGGGATACGCCCACAATATTAAAAGCGCCCGTAGACAGGTTGAGCGGGCCAGGGCGGAAGTCTGGGATATATTGGCCGAGGTGATCAAGGAGCGTCCGGTGATGTTAAACCGTGCTCCTACGCTACACAGGCTGAGCATCCAGGCTTTCGAGCCCACCCTGATCGAGGGCAGCGCTATTCAGTTGCATCCTCTGGTATGCTCGGCTTTCAACGCCGACTTCGATGGTGACCAGATGGCCGTACACGTGCCCCTCTCCAGGTCGGCCGTACGCGAGGCGCGGGAGCAGATGCTGAGCGTACACAATATGCTGTTGCCCAGCTCGGGCGAACCCGTGATGACACCCACTCTGGATATGGTTCTTGGATGCTATTACCTGACTAATATGAAACCGCCCACCATGGACAAACCCAAGCTGTTCGGTGGACCCGCCGAGGCCATCCTTGCCTACGAGATGTTCAAGATCACAGGCGATGCCACTTTCCCTGACCTGCATGAGGAAATACTGGTCAGGATCAAGGGGTCTGAACAGGCGCCGGAGGAAGAGAAGGGCGATACCGAAATAGAGGCCGTTGCAGAAACAGAGCCGTCGCAATACAAAGAGATGCGTTTGCCGGGGCCGGACAGCAGGACATTCAAAACCAGCATCGGACGCATCATATTTAATCAGATATTGCCGGACGAATTGAGATACCATGAGCCCTACAATGGGTTCTGCAACTTCGCCACCAGCAAAGGCGACCTGCGTCGCCTTGTATCCGAGTGCTTTCGCTGGTGCGGCCGTGAAAAAACAGTGCGCATGCTGGACGAGCTCAAAAGGCTGGGATTTGAGTATACAACCAAATCCGGCACTACCATATCCGCCAGGGATATAGAGGTGCCCAAGGTCAAGCAGAAGCTTATGAGCAGGGGAGACGAGGACATAGCCATCCTGCAGAGTCAGTACAACAAAGGCCTGATAACCGAGGAAGAATACGAGGCTCAGGCCATCGACGTATGGACGCGCACAACCAATCAGATAGAGGAAGAGATCAAAAAGTCGCTGGACCGCTACGGCGGCGTATACATGATGGCCAATTCCGGCGCCAAAGGTAATATATCGCAGATCAGACAGATGGCCGGTATGAGAGGTCTCATGACCGACCCCTCCGGACGCATCATCCCCTTCCCTATCAAGGCGAGCTTCAGGGAAGGCCTATCGGTGATGGAATACTTCATGTCCACCCACGGAGCGCGCAAGGGCCTTGCCGATACGGCGCTCAGGACATCGGACGCGGGTTACCTCACACGCCGCCTGATAGATGTGGCGCAGGACTTGATCATTCTGGAAGAGGACTGCGGGTACTCCGGCGAAGGGCTTGTATTCTCAGCAGTCTACGGGGATAAAGAGAAGGGGCTGCTGCCCTCGTTTGAGGAGAGGATCAAGGGCCGGCTGGCAGCCAGGGACATCGCTCATCCGGGGACCGGTGAAGTCATCGTTGCCAGGAACGAAATGATCGACGAGGACAAGATAAAACAGATCGTCCAGGCCGATATTAATGAGGTGAGCATACGCTCTCCGCTCATCTGCAACTCAAAGCGCGGCGTCTGCCGCCATTGCTACGGGCGTGACCTGTCCTCCACCGAGCTGGTTAAGATCGGCACGGCGGTCGGTATCATCTCAGCCCAGAGTATCGGCGAGCCGGGCACACAGCTGACGCTGAGGACCTTCCACACAGGTGGTGTGGTAGGGATGGATATCACCACCGGTCTGCCGCGCGTGGAAGAGCTTTTCGAGGCCAGGATCCCCAAGGGCAAAGCTATACTTACGGAGATAGACGGCACGGTGAACCTGAACGAGGTCGTCGAAGACGGGATTCTCAAGAAGCGCGAGATCATCATTACGCATATCGAGAAATACCCTATGGATTACGATATACCTGCCGGCTATAAGACTCTGGCTGAGAACAACGCCTATGTCAGGGGAGGCGATGTTCTGGCTGAGCCTGATGCCTCGCTGGTTAAATCGGGGGAACAGGGCCTCAAGCCACTGCTTGCCCGTGTAGACGGTGTGACTAAAATCGAGGGTGGCAAGATCACCCTGACCTACGAAGAGAAAGACGAGCGCAAATACGATGATATACCTGTGACCGCGCATATCCTGGTCAAACAGGGCGATTATGTTCGCGCCGGTGACAAGCTTATCGAGGGCGTTAAAGATCCGCAGGACATCCTTCATATCAACGGCAGGCAGGACGTGCTGCGCTACCTGATAGACGAGGTACAAAAGGTCTATCGTTCCCAGGGCGTGAACATTAACGACAAGCACATCGAGACCATCGTCAGGCAGATGCTGAGGAGGGTCAGGGTGGAGTTCTCGGGCGATACCGACCTGCTGGTGGGCGACCTGGTCGACAGGCTCGATTTCGAGAATATCAATGCCATGATGGAAGCTGAAGGCGGCGACCAGGCCGTTGCAAGGCCGGTCCTGCTGGGCATAACCAGGGCATCGCTGAATACCGACAGCTGGCTGGCGGCGGCGTCCTTCCAGGAGACGACGAGAGTGCTGGCTGAAGCTGCCATTTGGGGCAAGACCGACAGGCTTCACGGACTCAAGGAGAACGTCATCATCGGCAAGCTGATACCGTCCACCATAACTCTGACACAGAAGCTGGGCAAACCCATCAACAGGTTGCTGGAGGACAGTCCCGAGGTATTCGCCGAATCAGTGAGCAACTTCGTTAATCCCCTGGCTGTCGACGAGGTCGAGGCTGAAGAGCCTGCTGATAGCCAGGTCGAACAGGAATAACCATCGTTATATCAGTGTAATTCAGAGCGACCCTGCCGAAGCGGCAGGGTCGCTTTATTTCATCGGACAACTGCAACGTTCGGCAGCTAAACCGTGTGCTATAATGCTACTGAATAAGTTAGGCGTATCCGGAATGCAGGAAGAGGAATCACCGCGCATAGTATCAGGTAAGCTGGGGCCGGAGGATACCACGCTCGATGCCAATCTCCGCCCCAAAAAGCTGGATGATTTTATCGGGCAGCATAAGGTCAAAGAGAACCTCGATATCGGGATAAAAGCTGCGCAGAAGCGTGGCGAGGCCATCGACCACATCCTGCTTTACGGGCCTCCCGGGCTGGGCAAGACCACGCTGGCTTTCATTATCGCCGGTGAGATGGGCGTGAATATCAAGGTCAGCTCGGGGCCGGCCATCGAGCGTCCCGGTGACCTGGCGGCCATACTGACCAATCTGCAGAAGGGCGATGTGCTCTTCATCGATGAGGTTCACAGGCTGAGCAGGATTGTGGAGGAGATACTCTATCCTGCAATGGAAGATTATGCCCTGGATATCATCCTGGGAAAGGGGCCGGGGGCCAGGAGCCTGCGGCTGAACCTGCCCCGCTTCACGCTGATCGGCGCCACCACACGCTATGCCGCTATGAGCTCTCCCCTGAGGGACAGGTTCGGCTCGGTGCACAGGCTGGATTTTTATGATGTTGATGCCATCGGATCTATTATCAAGCGCTCAGCCCGTATATTGAAGTTGAAGATAGATGACGGGAGTATAGATTTAATCGCCTGCCGCGCCCGCGGCACACCGCGCGTGGCCAATCGCCTGCTCAAGCGCATACGCGATTATGCCCAGGTCAAGGCCAACGGCGTCGTCACTCAGGAAGTAACACTGGAGGCAATGGGCAAGCTGGAGGTTGACCAGCTCGGGCTGGATGAGATCGACCGCAAGGTGATGAGGACCATCATACAGAAATTCGACGGCGGGCCGGTGGGCCTGGATACCATTGCAGCTTCCATCAGCGAGGAGTCCGACACGATAGAAGGCGTTTACGAGCCCTACCTGTTGCAACTGGGATTCCTGGAGAGGACACCCAGGGGACGCGTGGCCACCCGGCTGGCCTACGAGCACCTTAATATAGCCTATAAAAGGGGGCGCTCTCCGCAGGGTTCACTCTGGTAGAAAGGTGGCAGTCACAGGCCGGTATTTGACAGCGCTGCAGTATTTCTATAAACTATTATTCATTAAAAGTCCTCTGGTGGTCAGAGCGAGGCGGAACCACCCGTTCCCATCCCGAACACGGAAGTGAAACGCTTCAGCGCAGACGATACTGAGGGAGGGATTCCTTGGGAAAATATGCCACTGCCAGGGACTTTTTTTATTGCACTTTTCCTTCACAGCCGACTCCCCGCAGCTTCATTTGAAGCTGTTGTTCTTTGACTTGCCTCATACTACAACATATAATTCATAGTACACAGCCTACCAAGGTTACGACAGGATCCCATTTTTCGAGGTTACTATGGCCAGTAGATTTGAGAAATTTTCGG